>ERZ791765.191-NODE-191-length-82037-cov-17.546913_pt1 | contig 82037 bp, 85 predicted proteins | sample MGYA00509949_ERZ791765 | MGnify/ENA primary metagenome ERZ791765 (study PRJEB30046, sample SAMN00791980) | human gut metagenome | study: EMG produced TPA metagenomics assembly of the A metagenome-wide association study of gut microbiota in type 2...
TGAAGCGGGGGAAAAGCTGGAGATAACTTCAAAGGCTTACCTATCGCTATTTCCCAGCGACCTTGCCACCTACGGGCAGGACGCCAAGGAGCTGCTAAAGACCCTGCAAAGCCGGAATGAACGGATGTTTCAGCTCACCTTTCTTGTCCTCAATACCGCCGACACCCGGCAGGCGCTGGAAAACGATGTGTTTTGGGCCGCAGGCGTGGCACAGAAATACAACTGTTCCCTTGTACGGCTGGACTACCAGCAGGAGCAGGGCCTTATGAGCAGCCTCCCATTAGGGGCCAGCCACATCCAGATTGAGCGTTCTCTGACCACTTCCAGCGTGGCCGTGTTCGTCCCCTTTGTAACGCAGGAGCTGTTTCAGGATGGAGAGGCCATGTATTACGGCGTCAATGCCAAGACCGGCAACATGATTATGCTTGACCGGAAGCGGGCGCGCTGTCCCAACGGTTTAAAGCTGGGTACGCCAGGAAGCGGCAAGTCCATGAGCTGCAAATCCGAAATTTTGAGTGTGTTCCTCTGTACGCCGGATGACGTGTATGTATGTGACCCGGAGGCCGAGTATTACCCCCTTGTAAAACGGCTGCATGGACAGGTGGTGAAGCTGTCACCCACCAGCAAATCCTATGTGAACCCGCTGGACATCAACTTGAATTACAGCGAGGATGAAAGCCCGCTGGCCCTAAAATCGGACTTTGTTTTATCGTTTTGTGAACTGGTGATGGGCGGCAAGAACGGGCTGGACGCCATCGAAAAGACGGTCATTGACCGGGCGGTGCAGGTGATCTACCGGCCCTATCTGGCAGACCCCAAGCCGGAGAATATGCCGATTCTTTCCGACCTCCACAAAGCCCTGTTAGACCAGAATATCCCGGAGGCCGACCGGGTGGCCCAGGCCCTTGACCTGTATGTGAACGGCAGCTTAAACGTGTTCAACCACCGTACCAATGTGGACATTGAAAGCCGCATTGTGGCCTTTGACATCAAGGAGCTGGGCAAGCAGCTAAAGAAAATCGGGATGCTGATCGTCCAAGACCAAATTTGGGGCAGGGTGACGCAAAATCGCAGCCAGGGCAAGGCAACGTGGTTCTTTTGTGATGAATTTCACCTGCTTTTGCGGGAGGAACAGACGGCGGCCTTTTCCTGCGAGATTTGGAAGCGTTTCAGGAAATGGGGCGGCATTCCCACAGGTGCCACGCAAAACGTCAAGGATCTGCTGTTGTCGCCGGAGATTGAAAATATTCTGGAAAATTCGGACTTCATCTGCCTGCTCAACCAGGCGTCAGGCGACCGGCACATCCTTGCGGAGCGATTGAACCTATCCCCCCAGCAATTACGGTATGTGGAAAATTCCGAACCCGGCGAGGGGCTTTTGATTTATGAGAATGTCGTTCTGCCCTTTAAGAATCCTATCCCAAAGCACACCCAGCTTTACAAATTGATGAGCACCCGCTTAGGCGAGGGGGCCACGGTATGAGGTACTGGGCCGCAAAAGGAGGTGACGCACTATGAAGTCCTTAAAACCCCGTGATAAGGTGACGCAGCGCATGACCCGCGCTGGGCTTACACTGGACAACCAGACCACCGGCGAGAGCATGAACATTTCCAGCCGGGAGGCCGAACCGGAATACACGGCCAAACCGGGCGGCACAGCGGAAAAGGCGCTGGAACGAGCTGTGGACATCCGCGACCGGCATAAGGCAAAGCAGGCGGCCCGGCATGGGGAGCGTATGGCAAAGGAGGCCAGCGGCCCGGCCTCCCGTCTGCAATTTACCGCCGAGGAACGGGCCTCCCCGGAACTGGCCCCGTATATCAAACAGGCGGAGAAACGGGCCGACCGGCTGGATGCAGCAAAAAGCGCCCTCCCCCAAAAGCGCGTGATTGCCAAGGCAACCGTCTACGACGAGGCCAAGGGAAAGACCAGAAGCAAACTTCACTTTGAGAAAGTGGAGAAACATCCGCCAAAGCTCAAACCCAATCCGGCCAGCCGTCCGGTGCAGGAGGCGGGGCTATACCTCCACGGAAAAATCCATGAGGTGGAGCAGGAAAATGTGGGTGTGGAGGGCGGCCATAAGGCGGAAGAACTGGCCGAGCGCCAAGCGGGCAAGGCTCTGAGAAATGCCAGACGGCGGCATAAGCTGAAACCCTACCGGGCCGCAGCCAAGGCGGAACGAAAATCCATGGCCGCCAATGCCAAGTTTGTGTATCAAAAATCCCTGCGGGACAAGCCGGAACTGGCGCAGGCGGTGAGTAATCCCATTTCCCGTCTCTGGCAGAAACAGCACATCAAACGGGAATACGCCAAGGCCGCACGGGCGGCGGGCCGGGGCGCGGCAGGTAGTGCAAAGACCACCGCATCAGCCGCCAGGAAAGCCGCAGAGAAAGGAAAACAGGCCGCGTCCCTTGTGGCCCGTCACTGGAAAGGGGCGCTGCTGATCGGCGGCGTGGGCCTGCTTCTCATGCTGATTATGGGCGGCCTGCAATCCTGCACCGCCATGTTCGGCAGTGCCGGGACGGGGCTTGCGGCCACCTCCTATCTGTCCGAGGACAGCGATATGCTGGGGGCCGAGGCTGCCTACGCCGGGATGGAAGCTGATTTACAGTACGAACTTGACCACTACGAAACCCTCCATCCCGGCCATGACGAGTACCGTTTCGAGCTGGACGAGATCGGCCATGACCCCTATGTACTGACCTCCATCCTCTCCGCGCTGCATAACGGCGTGTTCACCTTGGAGGAAGTACAGGGCGACCTTGCCATGCTCTTTGAGCAGCAATACACCCTGACCGAGCGCGTGGAGGTGGAGATCCGCTATCGGACGGTTACGCACACAGACAGCGACGGCAACGAATACGAGGAAGAAGTGCCGTATCGCTATTCCATCTGCTATGTGACACTGAAAAATGCGGATTTGTCCCACCTGCCAGTCTATCTCATGAGCGAGAAACAACTGAGCCTATACGCAGCCTATATGCAGACGCTGGGCAACCGACCAGACCTCTTTCCAAGCGGCAGCTATCCCAATGCCTCCACCGTCAAGGAGCCGACCTACTATGAAATCCCACCGGAGGCGCTAAAGGATGAAGCCTTTGCGGCCATGATCGCGGAGGCGGAAAAGTATGTGGGATTTCCCTATGTCTGGGGCGGCAGCTCCCCCAGCACCAGCTTTGATTGTTCCGGCTTTATTAGCTGGGTGGTCAATCATTCCGGCTGGAATGTGGGGCGGCAGACGGCGCAGGGGCTTTACGACCTCTGCATCCCCGTTTCACCGGAACAGGCAAGGCCCGGCGACCTGGTATTTTTCGTCGGCACCTACGACACTGCCGGGATGTCCCATGTGGGGCTGTATGTGGGCAATTCGGTGATGCTGCACTGCGGAAATCCGATCAGTTACACGAACCTAAATTCAAGCTACTGGCAACAGCATTTTTATTGTTATGGGCGTTTGCCTTAAACGTCAGAAAGAAAGGAGCATTTAGTTATGGCAAATAAACTTGACCGTATTGAAAAGAACATTGAAAAAACCAAGGACAAGATCGCGGCGCTGCAAAAGCAGCTTCGGGAGCTGGAAGCGGCAAAGACCGAACAGGAAAACTTGCAGATCATCCAGCTTGTGCGGGGCCTGCACATGACGCCCCAGGAATTTGCCGCCTTTGTCCGGGATGGCGCGTTGCAGGCACCCCCGGCCCCACAGCCGGATTTTGAGCAGGACGAACAGGAGGAAAACGCCGATGAAGAATAAAGCCATTCGCATGTTCACCGCAACACTGGCCGCTGTGCTTTGCATGGCGGCTTTTTCCGTCACCGCCTATGCCGGAGGCATTGACCCTGATCCGCAGCCATTGCCGGAGGAAACGGAGGAACCCACCACCGGGGGGATTGAGATGGAACCGAAGGACGTCCCCGTCACACCCAAGGGCAATGCGGCGCTGGTGGATGATTTTTTCGGGGATAAGCAGCTTATCACCGTCACCACCAAGGCCGGGAATTACTTCTATATTCTGATTGACCGGGCCAACGAGGACAAGGAAACGGCAGTGCATTTCTTAAACCAAGTGGACGATGCCGATCTGCAAGCACTGCTGGAGGACGGCGAAACCGAGCCGGAACACTGTACCTGCACGACCAAGTGTGAGGCCGGGGCTGTCAATACGAATTGTCCGGTGTGTAAAAACAACAGGAACGCCTGCACCGGGCCGGAGCCGGAAGCACCCAAGCCGGAGGAAGCCAAATCGCAGGAGGAAAAGCCAAACGGCATAGGCGGACTTGTAGTGTTCCTGGCGGTCGTTCTGGCAGGCGGCGGCGCAGCGCTTTATTATTTTAAATTCCGCAAACCGAAAGAGGATGTCAAGGGCGGCGACGATCTGGCAGAATACGACTTTGGGGATGACGAGGACGACGAGGAAGAAGCCCCGGAGCCAGACGACGCCCAAGCGCCGGAGGAAGATTGGCTGATTGAGAAAGAAGCACCTGAACAGAACAAGGAGGATGAGGAATGAGTATTCAGTTAGTGATTGCAGAGAAACCAAGCGTGGCCCGCAGCATTGCGGCAGTGATTGGAGCGGAGAAAAAACAGGACGGCTACATGGAGGGAGGCGGCTATCTGGTGAGCTGGTGCATCGGCCACCTGGTTTCCCTTGCCGACGCCGGGGCCTATGACGAGCGGTTCAAAAAATGGAGCTATGACGACCTGCCGATTTTGCCGCAGGAATGGCAGTACATCATCCCCGCCGAGAAGAAAAAGCAGTTTGAAATCTTACGTTCCCTGATGGAGCGCCCCGATGTGGAGAGCCTTGTGTGCGCCACAGACGCCGGGCGCGAGGGAGAGCTGATTTTCCGTTTCGTCTACCAGATGGCGGGCTGCAAAAAGCCGTTCAAACGTCTTTGGATTTCCAGCATGGAGGACGCGGCCATTCAAGACGGCTTTGCCCATCTGAAACCAGGGGCTGACTACGACAGCCTGTACCAATCGGCCCTTTGCCGGGCGCAGGCGGATTGGCTGGTGGGGATCAACGCCACAAGGCTTTTCTCCATCCTCTACCACAAGACCCTGACCGTGGGCCGGGTGCAGACGCCCACCCTCAAAATGCTGGTTGACCGTGAAAGCCAAATCGGTAATTTTAAGAAAGAGAAATATCACGTTGTCCATATCGCGGCGGGCGGCATGGAGGCGGACAGCCGCCGCATTTTCAACCTAGGCGAGGCGGACAACCTGAAAGCGGCTTGCTCCGGGGCGCAGGCCGTTTGTGTTTCCGTGGCGAGGGAGAAAAAGACGGAGCAGCCGCCCCGCCTCTACGACCTTACCACCTTGCAGCGGGAGGCCAACCGGCTCTTTGGCTTTACCGCCAAGCAGACCCTTGACTATGCCCAGCAGCTTTATGAAAAGAAGTGTCTGACCTATCCGAGAACAGACAGCCAGTACCTTACCGATGATATGCAGCCCACAGCGGAAAGCATCGTTTCCGGCCTCTGGCCGCTGCTTCCCTTTGCGGCGGAACTGGATATTTCCCCGCAGTTTGGCCGGGTACTGAACAGCAAAAAGGTGAGCGACCACCACGCTATCATCCCTACGATGGAATTTGTTCAGAAAGGCTTTGACGGGATGACCGAGGGGGAGAAAAAACTTCTCTCCCTTGTGTGCTGTAAACTGCTTTGTGCCGTGGCAGCGCCCCATGTGTTTGAGGCTGTCACCGCCACTTTCACCTGCGCCGGAAACGAGTTTACCTCCAAGGGCAAAACCATCCTGACGCCGGGCTGGAAAGAGATTGACCGCCGTTTCCGTGCTTGCTTTAAGGCCGACGCCGACGAGGATGCGCCGGAGCTGGCGCGGGAACTGCCGGAGATCACCGAGGGCCAGACCTTTGACAAGGTGGAGGCTTCCGTTACCGAGCATTTCACCACGCCGCCGAAACCCTACACCGAGGACACGCTTCTGTCGGCTATAGAACGGGCCGGGGCCGAGGATATGCCGGAGGACGCCGAGCGCCAAGGTTTGGGAACCCCGGCCACCCGCGCTTCCATTCTGGAAAAGCTGGTGCAGATGGGATTTGTGGAACGCAAAGGCAAGCAGCTTCTTCCCACCAAGGACGGCCACAACCTTGCCTGCGTCCTGCCGGATGTGCTGACTTCTCCCCAGCTCACCGCTGAATGGGAAAATACGCTGACGGCCATTGCCAAGAGCGAGGCTGACCCGGACGGTTTCATGGCTGACATTGAGAAAATGACGCGGGGGCTGATTGCGGGATATTCGCAGATCAGCGAGGATGCACAGAAGTTGTTTCAGACCGAGCGTGTGGTTATCGGCAAATGCCCGCGCTGCGGCGAAGCCGTCTACGAGGGCAAGAAGAACTACTACTGCGGAAACCGGGCCTGCCAGTTTGTCATGTGGAAGAATGACCGATTTTTTGAGGAACGGGGCAAGGCGTTCACGCCGAAAATCGCCGCCGCATTGCTCAAAGACGGAAAGGCAAAGGTAAAGGGCCTGCGCTCCATGAAAACCACGAAAACCTACGACGGGACGGTGCTCCTGGCCGATACTGGCGGGAAATACGTCAACTATCGCATTGAACGGAGGGACAAAAACTAAAAAACAGCAAGCATAGGGAGTGTAGCCACACACCCCGAAAAATCCCTGACCCGGCGCACCTGCCGGGCCGGGGATTTTCTCTTTTGGGAAGCCCCAAACCCCTATATTATGTGAAAGGAGCGATTCAATGAGCGAAGTGTTTTCTGTACTGCTTCACAACCGACAACGTTATGAGCAAGGCAAAGACGGCCTATGGTTTTCTCTGCCGACCACAACCGAAAAACTGCAAGCAGCCCTGCGGGAAATCGGGATCAGCGCCGACAATCCACAGGACTTTTTTCTATACGGGTATAGAAGCCCACAGGAGCGACCTATTAAGCTGCCCCGCGATATGGTGCTGTCCGCAGGCATGGATGAACTGAACTTCCTTGCTGCAAGATTGGAAAAGCTGGACGCCACCGAACTTACGGAGTTGAACGCCGCCCTGACAAGCCCGCAGAGTGATTTTCACAATATCGGCCAGATTATCGACTATCCCGAAAATGTGGACTTTTATGTGCATTTGCCGGATGTCACCGGCACAGGACAGTTGGGCGACTACTATCTAAATCGTTCCGGTATGGTGGATATGCCGGAGGAATGGAAAGCGGGGATTTTCCTACCCCGTTTTGGCCTGCATATTGCCAACACAGAGCATGGTGTTTTTACCGATTATGGCTATCTGGTAAAAAGCGGCGACAAATGGCAACGCATCCATGAGGGCCAGCCAGTGCCGGAAGAATACCGGGTGATGACCTATCCTGCGCGGGAAATTCTGCGGGATGAAAGCAAGGTGCAGCCGGAGGCGGCAGCGCCCGCAAAGTCCCCGCAGCCTGTCACCCCTATTCTCTTAAACGGCCAGAACAGCGCCGAGCGCATGAAAGAGATCACCGACCGGCTGGAAACCGGCATACAGGAGCTTTTCGAGAGTGAACGCTACAAAGCCTATCTCACCACCATGTCCAAGTTCCACAGTTACAGCTTCAACAACACCCTCCTGATCGCTATGCAGGGCGGACAGCTTGTGGCAGGCTACAACAAGTGGCGGGACGATTTTCACCGCAATGTAAAGAAAGGCGAAAAGGCCATCAAGATACTGGCCCCGGCCCCGTTCAAGGCAAAAAAGGAAGTGCAAAAGCTGGACGCACAGGGCAGGCCGGTGATGGGTAAGGACGGAAAGCCTGTTACCGAAGTACAGGAAATACAGGTTCCGGCCTTTAAGATTGTTTCCGTCTTTGATGTGAGCCAGACCGAGGGGGAACCGCTGCCCTCTATCGGCGTGGAAGAACTGACCGACAGCGTGGAACGCTACGGGGAATTTTTTAAGGCGCTGGAACAGACCTCCCCGGTTCCCATTGGTTTTGAGGACATTCCGGGCGGTTCCCACGGCTACTACCACCTGACGGAAAAGCGGATCGCCATTCAGGAGGGCATGAGTGAATTACAAACCCTAAAGACGGCCATCCATGAGATCGCCCATTCCAAGCTCCACGCCATTGACCCGGAAGCCCCGGCCATAGAGCAGGCCGACCGCGCCGACAGCCACACCCGCGAGGTACAGGCTGAAAGCGTAGCCTATGCCGTCTGCCAGCACTACGGGCTGGACACCTCCGACTATTCCTTTGGCTATGTGGCCGGTTGGAGTTCCGACAAGGACTTGAAAGAACTGAAAGCCTCCCTTGAAACCATCCGGGCCACCGCCCATGAACTGATTACCACCATTGACGGCCACCTTGCCCAGCTTCAGAAAGAACGGCAGGCCCAGCAGGAACAGCCGCAAGCCGCGCCGCTGGAACAGGCCGCCGAGCAACCAGACCCGGACAGCGTATTTTCCAAGCTGCCCCCGAAGCAACAGCAGGAAATGACCGCCAGCGTAAAAGCCATGCTGCAAACCCTGATCGATTCGGATTTGAAATCCACCGGCGAAGTGTCACAGGGAACCAAGGAGGCGGCGCAGGCGCAGGGCTTTACCATTGCCGGGGATGGAACACTGGAACAGGCCAGCGCCATTCCCCAGCCGCAGGCGTGGAACGGGATCGACGGCCTTTTGAATGGAAAGTCATTCATGCCGGAGGCGTCCCCGGCTGACAGGGCCGCCGCCCTGATTGAGCTGACGGAGAAAAACGCCCCGCGTTTGGGCAGCGAGGAACGGCAGTGGATCGCGGCCTATGCCGAGGCCGTGGGTGATACCGACAAGGTGATCGGGCTTATCAACCGCCTGTGTGAACAGGGCTATGAGCTGCAAAAGGGACAGATGGATTCCTTTGTGAAAAGCGAGATCGAAAGTGAGATTGCCGTTGCCAACGCCCAGCGGCAGATCGCACAGAATCCGGCGGCGGAGCCGGTTGTTACGATTCTTTGGAGCGAAAGCCCCCATCTGAAAGACGGCCAGCAAATGCCGTTGCATGAAGCCGAGGCCGTTTTCAAGGAGCTGGATAGTGCCAGACGCCATGAACGGAAGCAGCCGGGCTATACGGGCCATTGGTACGACAAGACCAAGTTTCGCATTGACTTTACCATGCAGGGCCAGCCGGACAACTACGAGGGGCGGCAGGACTTTGGCGACAGGGACGGTTCCCTGATCCAGCATATCCGGGGCTACCACGAATACTACGCACAGGATGAAAGCTGGAAAAACCATGTGCTGCACCATGAGGGGCCGGAGGCATGGGAGGCGGACAAAGCCCAGCGGGATATGCTTCTGCATGAGTTTGTCCCGTATATGGAGCTGCATTGCAATCTGGCCGCTATGGAGCAGGAGGCCCGGCGTCCCCTGCAATCCGGGGAAACCCTGACGCCGGAACAGACCGCTTATTTCAACGCGGTTCTGGACTATGTAAAGGAGTGCCGCCCACTTCTCAATCAGGGCCAGTACCAGTTGCCGGAGCCGCCGCAGCTTGCCGACTTCGACCAGAGCTTGCAGGCATACAGAAAACAGATCGAGGTAGAGCTGGAACAGGAGGCCGCCGGGTATGGATTCCACCATCAATCGGAGGCCGGCAGGTATCTTATTATGGCAAACGGCACAAGGGCCTTTGCCATCCCCGCCCAGCCAGAAAGCCATATCAAGACGGCGGAAATGTCCACCGAGCAGAACTACAACATGATTGACGGCATGATAAACAACGCCCCATCTATGGAGGAACTGGAAGCGAGGGCAAAAGCCGGGGAACAGATTTCCCTTTTGGATGTGGCCGAGGCAGCCAAGGCGGAGGCCAAAAAGCCCAAGCAGCCCCGAAAGACAACGCAGAAGCAAAAGAAACCGTCCATCCGGGCGCAGCTTGCCGCCGCCAAGGAGGAAAAGAAAAAGAAGCCCTCGGCGCGGGAAAAATCAAAAGAAATGGAGGTATGAGGAATGTATTTCACCGTGGAAGAAGAAAACCTGATCTGTCTGTACCACAACGCCGACCGCCGCAGGACGGCGGCAAATCTCCGGGCAGCTTTGCCGGACATGGACAAGGAAATGGCGGCGCTGGCCTGCCAGACCGCCGATAAGCTGGACGCCATGAGCGAAGCCGACTTTGCGGCGCAGCGGTTCCACTTCACAGACGAATAAGCAAAACGCCGGGCGCGGGGGCTTTGAAGCCTTTGCGTCCGGCATTTTTATATGGTCTTAAACGCTGAAATCATATCGCGAATATTTTGAAATCTTTTGGCTTTATCCGGGTTCAATCCTCTCTCAACAAAAGATCGTAAATTCTGATTCGTAATTTTTTCTGTATTAGTTTTACCTGTCATTACAAAATAAATAACTCTGGTGAGAGCATAAGTTTCGTGAACTATGCCATAAGTGTTAAACCCTTCGACAACCAGTGCAGGATCATTAAAATAACCCTTGAACTCCGTATTAACCGTTGTTAGCGTACTATCAGGAATTTTTACAAGTCCAAAATCCGAAAGTTTAACTACAAGGGTATCATCGTACTCTTTTATCAAAATATTTTTAGGACTTATATCACGATGTAGATGTCCTTTTGAATGAAGATAATCAAAAGCGCGTAATATTTGTTGGGCGATTCCTTTTCGCTGTATAATTGTTAAGGTGGAGTTATGAGCAGCGATATATCCGTCCAGCGTATAATCCATATATTCCATAATATACTCATTTTTATCTGGATTGTAGCAGTAAACTTCGAGTATGTATGGAGAAGATAGATCATTCATTACATCAAATTCTCTTTTGAAACGGGCGACTTCTTTATCTGTAAGTTCCTTTTTTGCACGCTTCAAAATAAAAGGTCGATTATAAAAAGTGTCCTTATATTTATAAACATTAGCATAAGAACCGCTTCCGATCAGTTTCAAATCAAATGTAAAATCTTGTTGCTTATGTGAAATGGTTATGCTACTAAGAGGTAGAAAAATAGGAAGCGTATAATATAATTCGACCTTTGCCATATTGGGCGGCAATGAACTTCCGCCGCTTGAACTGAGGAAATCTCGACAGCGCGTGAGTAAATCTAAATAGTATGGGTCTATTTGAAAGGCTAAAGGAGTTTCCTTTAGTGAACTTACTAAGCTGAATATAATTTCAATTCTCTTAATTAAATCTCTACTTGGTTCTGCCCAAAAGTGCGCTTCATGTTCCCCGGTTGGTAGTCTTTCGTTCATTGTTCTAAAAAGCCCAACCAGATCATGATGTAAGGTCATAAGTATTTCCCGAAGTTTTTGGTTTCTAAATGATTTATATAAATCGGAGTATTCCGCATTTATTTGACTACATGATAATAATTCTCTGTACTGTGATTCAATATAGTTTTCAACATTCATACAAGTTCCACCGTTTCCCACTTTGTTTTACTGTATTATATCATGCAATTACATAATCGGCAATTATACAAAACACCGGGCACGGGGCTTTGAAGCCTCTGCGTCCGGCATTTCTTTTTTGTTCATTTTCCCGCATTTAGAACACCGTTTTGAGGGGAATAGGATAACTTTATCCACCTACCTGCCGACCATGCAGAAAAACCCTTGATTTCCGTGGACTTTTACCGCCCTAAATGCGTAGACAGGAGGTATCTTTTCCGTTGGCGTTCCGCCTCTTTATTCCGGCGTACCTGCACCGTGCAATCCGGGCAGTATTTGGCCCGGTTGGAGTTGGGCGTAAACGCCGCCCCGCAGACGACGCAGCGTTTGATCTCGTCCCGGCCTTTGGTGATCTCGGCGCACAGGGCCGTGTCCAGCGGCAGGACGGCCACCTTGAACCACCGACACAGCAGCGAATAGGAAATACTCTGCACACAGACACATTCCTCCCCATCGTCCAGCAGGAGGCAGTTTCCGTTACAGTAGTTGCAGCACTCACGGGTGAGCCTGCGGGCATTGCGGTATTGGGGGTAACTCATTCTCGGTATGTTCATCGTTCCTGCGTATGCTCCTTTCCCGGCGCTGTCCGCAAAATGCTGTCTACATTCTGTTTGACAATGCCGTATTCTTTCAATTTCTGTTTCGCTTTGCTGTACTGTGCGGACAGCCGTTCCCGTTCTGCGTCCAGTTTTTTATACTCGGTTTTGAGGGCGTACAGGTTGGGGAGCTTTGTGATCCCGGCCTCTTTGAGCGCCTTTGCCGCCGCCTCATACAAGATCAGTTGGCTTTCATGCTGCCGCCGGAACGCGGCCTTGTCTTTGGCGTTTCGCAGTTCCAACGCCACAGGCCGGAGCTGCTTGTAGGCGGAGAGATTTTTTATCAGCAGCGCCATATCCCCAAAGCGGCGTTCCGCGTCCTTCAGGGCGGAGGCAGCCGCATCGTTTGCCGCGCTGATCTCGGCCAACCTGCTTTCCAAGCCCTCGTAGCTGTCGATCTGGTGTTCCGTGAGGAAGTTTAAGGAGTTGGCGGCCTGCTTCAAGTTGTGCAGCTTCGCCCACCGCGCATAGCCAGCCGACTGCTGGGCCTTAATACTATCCTCCAAAGCGATCCTCAGGGAGATTTCCCCGGCGCTTCTTCTGCGCGACCCCCGGTCGATGGCAATGCCCCTGATTCGCTGGGTGATCCGTTCCTCGTTGTAATCCTCCCCCAAGGTCTTGCAGCGGGTGAAGCGTTCCTGTCCGGGGGTGCGGAATGAAATAAACTTGCACTGTTTGACTTCATAGCCCTGCGCCTCCATGAGCCGCAAAAAACTGTCAAAGTCTTTGGCCTGCGGAATGGCTGCGTCGATGGCAATTTTCAGTTTTGCTTTCCAGCTCTTTCCCTTTTTCTGTGCGTCCCACTCGGCATAGGTCTTTCCCTTGTCCTTGCCGGGCTTTACCACAGACAGGCCGTGTTCCTTGCACAGCCGGTCGCTGGTGCGCCGGATATAGGCGTAGCTTTGGCGGTTGGAAATGTACTTACGCTGGTTCGCCATATCCACGGCGCAGAAAATGATGTGGTTATGCAGGTGGCCCTTGTCAATGTGGGTAGTAATCACATAGGGGTATTTTCCTTGCAGCACTTCATCGGCAAGCTGCCGCCCGATCTCATGGGCCTGCTCCGCCGTGGTTTCCCCCGGTTCAAAGGCTTGTATCAGGTGGTGGGCCAGATTGTTGCCCTTTTGGTACGCCTGATCTAACAGCATTTGAAATTCAATATCCGCCGTTTCATAGGAACAGCCATAGGAAGAAACGAACAGCTTTTCATCGGTCTTGTCCGGGTTTTCGATGTAGTCCAGCGCCTTTTTCAGCGTTGACTTGATAGGATGGATCTTTGTAACTGCCATATCTGTGCCAGCGCCCCCTTGATGTCCTCCAAGTCCTGTGCGTACACAGTCCCGGTACTGTTGATACGCCTTGCAATCTGGTTGATGTTGACGTCGATCTTTTGTAACTCTGCGGTCTGCGCCCGGACGGGGCCGGTGTCGATATGGACGATATAGCCGTCGATCAGCACTTTCCGGGCGTAGGCAGAAAAGTTCCTTGTGCCAAGCTGGGCCATCTTCTGCTGGATCAGCGCCCGTTCCTCCTGCGTCACCGGGACGCGCAGCACAAACTTCCGTTTTCGGTTTGCCATTGATTCACCTCCATTCATTCAGGGGTTTGGGGACTTCCCCAAGATACAAACGGGAAGCCGTTTGCCGGGAGTGTGGCTACACTCCCTATGCTTGCTGTTTTTCTTTTCCTCCACTCCTAATACTCTGAGAAGCCATCAAACTACCCGCAAAATAGCGCTTTGGAAAGAAAAATTTGCAAAAAAATAAGAGGCCCTTGGCCTCCATACAACAAATGATAAACAAATGTCGAATCCGTTTGACGCGTTCGCTTGACGGTCCGTGTCTACAGCACATCGTTAAATTTACCCGTTCTTTTGTTTTACCTTTGCAGAGAATACGGTATAAAAGATTCTGTCATACTACTTTCATACTATCAATTTAGAAGAGGTAAAACACGATGAAACAAAATTACAATGAAATCTTGCGGGAGTACCGCATCTACTTGACCGAACATGAAAAATCTCACGCAACCATACAAAAGTATGTCCGTGAGTTGGTTTGGTTTCTTTCATTTTTACAGGGGGAAGAACCTACAAAAGCAAAGGTGCTGGAATATCGAGAGCAACTGCAACAGAGCCACCATGCCCGCACCGTAAATGCCAAGCTGTCCGCCATTCATTCCTATCTGGACTACCTGGGGCTGGCGGCCTGCAAGGTGAGGTTTTTGAAAATCCAGCATACGGTATTTGTGGATGACAGCCGAGATTTGACCGAAGCGGAATACCACCGCTTGTTAGACGCTGCCAAAAGGAAAAAGGACAGCCGCCTGTATCATGTGATGCTTGCCATTTGCACCACCGGAATCCGGGTCAGTGAGCTTTCCTTTCTGACTGTGGAGGCATTGCACAAAGGAAAAGCGGAAATCCGCATGAAAGGCAAAATCCGCACCATTCTCTTGACAAAAGAGCTGTGCCGGAAATTGAACGCCTATGCCAAAGAAAAAGGCATCCGAACGGGGTATCTGTTCTGCACCCGTACCGGAAAGCCCTTAGATCGAAGCAATATCTGTCATGATATGAAAAAGCTGTGCCGGGCGGCGCGGGTAAATCCTGAAAAGGTCTTTCCCCACAATTTGCGGCACTTGTTTGCAAAATGCTATTATGCCATCAAAAAGAATCTGGCATATCTTGCGGATATTTTAGGACACGCTTCCGTGGACACCACGCGTATCTATGTAGCTATGGGCACACGGGAACATGAGCGAACCTTACAGCGGATGCATCTGATCTCATAGCACCACGGAATAATGATTCTGTGGTTCCATGGCCCCCTTGCTCAGTTACAAGTAGAACTGATTAACTCTATTATAAGTGTATCAGAGCAGATTTTCAACCATTTATTACATATAGAACAGCAAAATAAATACGAAAAATAGACCTGCACCGCGAAATATGTGCGCAGGTCTGCTTTTTATGCCTGTCAGAACGCCCTTAGTTGATTAAAATAATTATTTTTTTCCTAGAAGCAGTAACGATTACCCCAGAATCATTATTCTGCGGTAATTGAATCGTTCAGAAAAGGAAAGTTTGTGGTTAGGATATTCCCTTTGAAATGGCAGGAGGTGAATAAAGTGGAAGAAAGATGGTCGGTAGAATTGTTGGAGTGCTTGGCCCAGAAGGCCGGATGTGGGTATCTGTCGGATTTGCGGTATCTCAGCCCATGGGAGCAATTCCATCTGTCCAGGGAGCTTTTACATGTTCCTTCGGAAGCCTTTTCGCTAAAAACGTGGAATGACGCCTTGGCTTATCTGACGGGTCTTTCCCAGCAAGCGGATGCATCCGCCGCGAAAGAAACGTTGATGAAGCATCTATCGGAACACTGCAGCGGTTTGCAACTTCATCCGAGCCGAGAATGAATTTGAATAGAAAGGTGGTTAGAATGCTATGCAAATTACTGTTGTAGGCGCAGGTTATGTGGGGTTATCTCTTGCCACTCTGTTAGGCCTAAAGCATGAAGTAATAGTGCTTGATATTGATGAAGAAAAGGTTGCGAAAGTTAATTCCCGTATTTCTCCCGTTCAGGACGTATATCTCGAAAAGTTTTTTGCCGAAAGAAAACTTAATTTGACAGCCACTGTAGATACGGCAATAGCATATAAAGACGCCGAGTATGTAATTATTACAACACCTACTAATTATGAGGATGAAACCAATAGCTTTGATACTCATGCGGTTGATTCCACCATAGAAATTTGTATGGCAAATAATGATCATTGCATTATGATCATCAAAAGTACGGTTCCTGTTGGGTATACAAGGAGTGTGCGAAAAAAATATAACACCAGCCACATTCTATTTTCCCCTGAATTTTTAAGAGAAACGAAAGCCCTATACGACAATTTGTACCCTTCCAGAATTGTTGTTGGTACAGATATTGCAGACCCTGCTATGGTTATCCATGCACAGGTTTTTTCAACCATCTTGCAAGAGTGCGCAAATAAAGAAGATATTCCCGTCTTGATTATAGGGCTTGATGAAGCAGAAGCCGCTAAACTTTTCGCTAATACTTATTTAGCCATGCGTGTTGCGTTCTTTAACGAATTGGATACCTTTGCAGAAATGAATGGGTTAAGCACAAAGAACATCATAAATGCAATTTGTCATGATCCTCGAATTGGTAAGCATTATAACAATCCATCTTTTGGCTATGGCGGATATTGCCTCCCGAAAGATACAAAGCAGTTGAAATCAAGTTTTCATGATATTCCTGAAAATTTGATTACCGCTGTGTGTCAGGCAAACCACACCAAAAAAGGCCATGTCATAAAGGGAATTCTGAATAAACATCCTGGCACAGTTGGTATTTACCGCTTAACGGCAAAGTCTAATTCTGACAATTTCCGTTCAAGTGCTGTTTGGGATGTTATGGAAGGGCTTTCCAAAGAAAAACAAGAAATTGTAATATATGAACCCTTATTAGGCGATGCCGCAGAGTTTATGGGTTATAAGGTTGTACATTCTTTTGCGGAGTTTAAGCGTTCATGTGATGTTATTGTTGCTAATAGAGTTTCCAGTGAACTCTCGGAAGTTATGTATAAGGTTTATACAAGAGACATCTTTGGAAGAGATTGACCCGGCGAGGCGGTGATTGTAATGTACACATTTTTCTTGATGGTCGAGGATTATATCAAAACTCATAACCTTCACCTCTTTATGTTTTTCTTCGCATTCATTTTCATTCGATGGGGAATAGTATTTTTCCATGCTATTCGATATAAGCCATATGATTATGAAGATAAAGAGATAAATTATTTTACATCGGTGCTGATCCCAGTCGTTGACGAACCATTAGATCTATTTTATAGTGTTCTGATGAAAATAGCACGCCAGAATCCGTCTGAGATTATAGTTGTCATTAATGGGCCCAAAAACGAGGGGCTTGAAAACCTGTGTGTAGATTTCAACAGGAATTTACCAATTTGCTTTACTCCTGTTCAGCATTATTATACACCTGTTGCCGGTAAGAGAAATGGGATCCGTGTAGCAATGGAGCACATTAATCCGAATTCCGATATAACAGTGCTTGTGGATAGTGATACGGTATGGACAGAGGATACTTTGTCCGAGTTGCTGAAGCCTTTTGCTTGTGATCAAAAAATTGGCGGTGTTACAACCAGACAGAAAATACTGGATCCTGACCGCAAACTTGTAACCATGTTTGCAAATTTGCTTGAAGAGATCAGAGCTGAAGGAACGATGAAAGCAATGAGCGTTACAGGCAAAGTGGGCTGCCTTCCCGGCAGGACAATTGCTTTCCGTACTCAGATTTTGATAGATGTGATGTATGACTTTATGAATGAGACATTCATGGGATTTCACAAAGAAGTATCCGATGACAGAAGCCTCACAAACCTGACGCTCCGAAAGGGGTACAAAACAGTTATGCAAGACACCTCAGTAATTTATACAGATGCCCCCACCGAATGGAAAAAATTTATCAGGCAGCAGTTAAGATGGTCGGAAGGTTCACAGTATAACAATCTGAGAATGACTCCTTGGATGTTAAAAAACGCCAAGCTGATGTGCTTTATTTACTGGTCAGATATGATTAGTCCGATGATGCTGGTTAGCGTTTATGCCAATACTATAATTTGCAAGGTGTTAAATATACTTGGCTACGCGATTCCAACATTGGCATATACCGCTCCATGGTGGCAGATCATTCTCTTTATTCTTCTTGGTTGTATCATTAGTTTTGGTTCACGAAATATTAAGGTTATGAGAAGTGTGAAGTGGTATTATACATTACTGCTTCCAGTATTCATCCTTGTTTTAACTGTTGTCATGGTTCCTATCCGATTGCTAGGCCTTATGCTCTGCTCTGACGATATGGAGTGGGGCACCCGGAAATTGGAGGAGGACAATGATAAAGTGGAAGTTCCTTAATTGCATTTGTATATTCGCGGCTGCTATATTTATATTATGGGTTGGTTGCAACGAACAGCCTGTCGATACCGAGAAGGCCGATGGCTCTGACAGCATTGCGTCTATTGAGGCTCCGAGTAATAGTCAAGCTACACTGGAAGAACCAACTACGGAATCTATTGTAACAGAATCCTCAGTTGTCGAGTCTGAATATTATCTTATTACAGAGGGACAAAGATATTTGGGCGTTTATGTTCAAGGCCCCGATGAGACTGATGTTTTAGCTGACAGCATCAATACTTTAGCTTGGTTTGATCGTTTTGATCAGACAAGTGATTACAAGATTTCTTTATGTTTAGACGACAATAAATATATAGCGTTTATCACTTTGCAGCCTACCGACTGGGACTTAAAATTGGTTTCTGACGGGTATTATGATGATTTAATTATTGAATATTTTAAGAAACTCTCTTCGGATAACAGAGCCAATACAGAACTTTTTGTTCGATTAGCGCATGAAATGGAAATGAGGCCCTCTTACAAATCTGGTTGGTACAGTTGGCAAACAGATGATGCTCACGCATATGTAAACGCTTGGGTTCACATTGTGAACTTGGGTAGGGAATATTCTCCCAATGTTAAGTGGGTATGGTCTCCCAACAGGGCAGACGAATACACAACGAAATATTATCCAGGTGATGATTATGTTGATTATGTCGGATTGACATTGAATAACACATTGGATTCCCGTGAGAGTTTTCAGCAATTCTATGAAAATGAAGGTCAAAGAGACTATTTGGAAGCATATAACAAGCCAATTATTTTTGGAGAGATTGCGGAGCATAGCACCAGTGATGAAGTTCGCAATGAATACATACAATCTGTTTTTGATTATCTTGGAACCTACGATAAATGCATCGGTTTTATTTTCTTAAATCAAGATATAGAAAGTGCAAGACAATACAAGTTTACAGATTGCGAATTGATATTAGATACATTTATTGAGAATGCGAGGGATTACCTTTGTGCGAAATAAGAAGTTTACAAAGTATCAGATCATGACGAGAGTTGGAACGATTATCAGCATTTTACTGTTTGTTGTCCTTGGATTTTGTATCGAAGTTATTTTCTAAAAAAATGGAGAAAGTGAAAGATAGAACATCAAACCAAAGGAACGTTGCGCAATCAGGCCGTCATTACATCAGCCGGATCGCCCCGAGCAACCACACCGCGGTTCGTAAGGTATTGGATGGGAGCAATTCCCCCTAACGCTGATCCCATTGGCGGTTTCAGGAGGGAGCCGTCATGTGTAGAACGGGATATCGACCAACGAAAATGGGAGTAACACCGTTAAAAAAAACATCCCCCGGCCCGTGGGAAATGTGGCCGGAACCATGAATTTGCATATGCAATAAAATATCATACTATTTTTTTGTTCGCCCGGAGGGTTTATGCCCTTCCGGGCGAATTTTGTTATTTCCTTCGGCCCGCTCTATCGGTCAAACACTTTTTCAAAATTTTTTTAAAAAGGCGGTGTTTGGCGGGTAGCTGGAGGCCTTTCAACAGTAACTTTGGCGGAAAGGGAGAAAACCACCGAAATCCCCCACAGAAAGGGGGTGAAAAGATGGAAACGATCCCCCGCAATGATTTTATCCTGCGGCACCGCTATGATGCTTTCTGCAAAGCGGTACTCCGCAATGAGGCTAAAAGCTACTGGTCGGAGATGGCGCATCGCCGCAAACGTGAAAAGTCGCTGGATGCTCTGACACAAGAGGAAATGGACAAGCTCTCAGTCGTGGATGATTACCCCAGCGACAGCTACGTTTTTTCGTCGTATGGGTATGACCTGCTGATCGACAACGAGCTTGTAGCCGAGGCGTTCGCCAGCCTGCCGGAACAAGAACAAAGCATTTTGATTTTGCACTGTGTTCTGGATTTGGCAGACGGAGAAATCGGCAGCCTCATGGGAATGTCCCGCAGCGCCGTACAGCGTCACAGGACAAGGACCCTGAAACAGTTGCGTATGAAATTGATGGCGTTCATGCCAGAGGGAGGTAAACGCGGATGAAGGAACCTACATTCAACGGCAGAGAGCTTCTTCCCCTTTCGGTGATGGAAGCTGCCCACGCTGGGGATGCAATGGCTCTGGAGCAAGTGCTGCGGTACTATGAGGACTACATAAACAAGCTCTGCATGCGTACCTTGTACGACGGCAACGGCATCCCTTATGTGTGCGTGGACGAGTATATGAAGCACCGTTTGGAACTCAAGCTCATTCATTCCATCATCGTTGCTTTGAAGTAACGGCCCAGCCACGGTAACGGAAGTGTTTTCTGACTCCCTTTCCGCATTTCCGCCGACCTGGTGGCTGATGGATGCACCTTGACAAATACGCCCGCAGGACAATGGCGGTGCGTCATAGGGCATACGGACACATTCTGTCTGCACCGAGCCGGACGGCGGGTGCGCCATGATGCTGGTTTCTACGAAAACAGCGGAGCGACTACCACCCAGCCGTAACATAAGCGTGGCTGCTTATGGGCAATGACGTGCAGGCAGGACAATGATACTCCCTTACAGCCACAGTCCGAGCGTTAGAAGCGTCGCAGGCAATGGATAGGGCCGTGTGAGAACCACGCGGGGGTGAAAGTCCCGTGGAGCTGGGCCGCCAGCCGTCCGTGTTTTGCCCATAGTTACAAGAACCCTTTGTTTTGAATAGAAGGAGGCAAGATTATGAGTAATAACGATGTGCCTATTTGGGAGAAGTATACGCTTACCATTGAGGAAGCGTCGAAATATTTTCGCATTGGAGAAAACAAGCTGCGTCGGCTTGCCGAGGAAAACCCATCCGCTGGCTGCGTGATTTTGAACGGCAACCGTATCCAGATCAAACGGCAAAAGTTTGAAAAAATCATTGATTCTCTGGACACAATCTAGTGAAAAAGAGCCTTGACTATGCTATAATACCTTTAGAGTGTGTCAAGGCTCTTTCCGTCATGGAAAGGAGCATGACGAAATGTCAAAAAAAGAACGAGATGAAAAAAGACGGGACAGCAAAGGCCGCCTTTTGAAATCTGGAGAGAGCCAGCGAACAGACGGAAGATACACCTACAAATATACGGATGCCTTTGGAGAACCGAAGTTTGTGTACTCATGGAAGTTAGTCCCCACGGACAAAATCCCTGCCGGAAAACGCCCGGATATTTCCCTGCGTGAGAAAATCAAGCAGATACAAAAAGACCTTGACGATGGGATTGACACCATCGGTAAGAAAATGACCGTGTGCCAGCTATATGAAAAGTACATCCGGCAGAGGGGCAATGTGAAGCGGGGAACCCATAAGAGCCGCCAGCAGTTGATGAAACTTTTATCCGAGGATAAAATCGGAGGGGCCAGCATCGACAGCGTAAAGCTGTCTGACGCCAAAGAATGGGCTTTACGTATGCAGGAAAAGGGTGTGGCCTATCACACCATCTGCAACGGCAAACGTTCCCTGAAAGCCATTTTTTACATGGCCGTACAGGACGATTGCCTCCGCAAGAACCCCTTTGACTTCCAGATCAATGAGGTTATCAACGACGATACCGTACCAAAGGTGCCGCTTACCCCTACACAGGAAAACGAGCTTTTGGACTTCATGCAGAACGATCCCGTCTATGCCAAGTATTATGACGAGGTGGTGATCCTGCTGGAAACCGGGCTTCGTATTTCCGAACTCTGCGGCCTGACGCCAGCCGACCTGAATTTTGAGAAGCGCTTTGTGAATGTAGACCACCAGCTTTTGAGAAGCACCGAGGACGGCTACTACATCGAAGCGCCAAAGACCGACAGCGGTTATCGCCAGGTGCCTATGAGCGCAGCAGCCTACAAAGCATTTCAGCGCGTGCTGCACAGGCGAAAGGACGGCAAAGGTGTTGTGGTGGACGGATATAAGGGCTTCTTGTTCTTAAATCGGGACGGACTGCCGAAAGCGGCTGTCCACTATGATGCCATGTTTCAGGGCCTTGCCAAGAAGTTCAACAAGTTCCATAAGGAACCGCTGCCGGAGGTCATGACGCCGCACACCATCCGGCATACATTCTGTACCAGAATGGCAAACGCAGGCATGAACCCAAAGGCATTACAGTACATCATGGGGCATGCCAATATCGTTATGACGTTGAACTATTACGCTCACGCCACGTTCCATTCCGCACAGGAGGAAATGGAACGGCTGCAAGCTCAGGCACAGACTACGGCAGAAACCGCCGCAGCAGTCAATGCGCAGTCTGCGTCAAAGAGCGCCCAGGAAGCCCAAGCCGCATAGGATACGCAAAATGTACTACTGTTTGTACTACGTTTGAAAGCGGAAACATGAGGGGTAATAAGAATGTTTGTGAGGTTCTTCCGATAGGAAAAGTGCCGGAAAAGCCCGAAGTTACGGGCTATACCGGCATATAAGAACATCTAATGAGATAATTGGAAATCTATTAAATGATTGTACTAAAAACAAAAACAATCCATCGTTTTATTTTGTTTCTTTATGAAGCGTATATTTCTGAAGCCTCGGACAATATTTCATTACCTCCATCCGTTCCGGGTGCTTCTGCTTATTTTTAGTTGTTGCATAGTTTCTATCGTGGCACTCCATACATGCCAATGTTACCTTGACTCTCATGAGCACATTTTCCTTTCCGGATTTCACCCCGTCAAATGTTTATTTTTTTAATTTATAAATCTCCTTTAGTTTTCCAACTTGCTTTCCAGATTTGCGACAGCCCGCCTCTGTAGACCAGTTCCTAAAATACAATCTGTCCTTTATTTGAGCAGATATCTATGATAATGGCCGATAATCCGGCAGCGTTTATGCAGCCGGATTGGGGAGGCATTCTTTGGCAAGCTGATTAAAGCCGTATGGTTCCCCTTCCCCTTTTAATTTCTGGCACAGTTTCCTGTATTGCTCCATTATCTTCTGTTCCTGTTTTACTTTTCAATCTTTGATTTTCTGCCATTTCAATTCTACTTCATCGTTGCTTTAATTAAAAATATGGATAAACATATTCTTCTTCGGGTTTTTCAGCCGCTTCTATATTTTGGACTTTTAAAATCAGAGAGGCTCCATCCTCGCTGATACCAAATGTACCCTTTACCGTCACCCAGTCGTCATCCTTGAATGTGACTTCATTGTCACTATCCACCAGAAAACCAATTGGGCTTAGATCCGCGGCACAGCACCACATGGACAGCCGTACCAGGGCAAAATCGCACTTCTTTTGAATGTCTGGAGCACGGTAGACAAACCCTTTCATTACAATGGTATAGCCTTCATACTTTTCATAAAAGTTACTCAGTTCATACATCCATGTGTAGTAATCTTCATCTGCAATCGTAATGATTTTTTCCGCCTCGTTCAGACCATTTAAGTCATACCACGGATTTTCTTCTCCTGAGGACTGTCTGGTATCATCTCCTGGATAAGCATCAATTCTACTGTATCCATCCGTTTCTGTATTTTCCCCGTCCGGCAGCCCTGAACCTGCTTCTCCATCGGAGAGCGGCCCCTGGGATTCTCCTCCAGCCGCCGGCAATGTCTGTCTCACAGTACTCTCCGCTGTCTGCCGCCCCGGATTTTCCGCCATCTGGCCGCCTCCATTTCCGGAACTCATGGAAAAACCGGAGCTCTCATAGCTTCTGACCATACTGCTCCCCCCAGGATTGGCCGGACGGAAGGCAAGCAGCAGAATCGGAATAATAAAAACAAAAGAACGGGCCAACTTTACCCGATACCGGGGTGTCAGTAAGTACCTTCCTGTAAACACCGCCCATAAAAACATTAAAGCAGACATGCCGTAAAGATACGGCTTCATCCTTGGAGTCACATAATTTAAATACCCGCCTGAATAAGTAAGCTGAAACAACAGGTATCCAAACAACAGATAACAGATACATTCTGTCAATACCTGAAGGTTGATTCCTTTTCCCCGCAGCGTCATATTCTGATTCCTCCGCTTCCCCCTATCATAAATACACCTATCACAAGAAAACAGACAAGAAATGTGGTTGCAAAAAGACGAATAACAAAACGGTTTTTAAAACCCGAAAGCAACATGGCGGCATTTTTGATGTCCATCATAGGACCGAACACCAAAAATCCCAGGACAGCCCCCACCGGAAGGCTCCCGGCCATACTTCTGGCCACTACCGCATCGGAGGAGGAACAGAGGGACAACACAAAGGCCAACCCCATCATCACCAGAAGCGCTTTCCACGGCGCCGCGGCGCCGCCTGCGGCAACTGCCCGTGGAATCATATCCTGAAACAGGGTGGATGCAAAGATTCCGGTAAGCAGGAATTTGCCCACCGAGAAAAATTCATTCTGCGCGTGCTGCATCATCAGAGAAAAACGGGACAACTGAGTCCCCTTTTCTACCAGAAGGCTGTAATCCCCACACGCCACCTGGATAGGCATGGCATCTTCCACCAGATAATTCACAGGCGGTTTAAAAAGATAGGTCAATCCACAGAGTACAGAGCACAATATACCCAGGCCGCATCTGACCACGATAATCTTGTAATTGCCATTAAACGCATACCAGGTGGAGAGGATGACTACCGGATTAATCACCGGGGATACCAGCATAAAGGTCACAGCAGCCGGCATGGGTACCCCCTTTTTGACCAGACCTTTGAATACAGGAATGGATGCACAGTCGCATACCGGCAAGCAAAAACCGGCAAGCACTGCAAAGAGCTGGCCAGCCAGAATTTTTCTGGGGAATCTTCTCTGAATCCAGTCCGGCTTTAAATAAACCTGAATCAGGGAGGAAAGCAGGACACCAACAGCCAAAAAGGGCACTGCCTGCAGAAAAACCCCAAGGAATATGCTTATATACCGTTCTGGCAAAGCCCCCGCATCATTTAGCACGGAAAAAGCTGCCATATACAACATGACCGCAGTCAGAAGCATCAGGAACCAATGCCGAGGCTTCATACCGAAACGGAACAAGGCGCGTACAAAACGGTTCCAGCTGGTATAGACCTGGATATCTGGGTTGCAGCCATAAAGAACATCCATGCCATTCCGAGATTTCCGATTCCCCTTCAGTCTCACGTAAGCGCAGTCGCAGCACGCAATCTGTGAAAATGTTGCCACTCCTGCTTCTGGAATCCTGGTCTTAAAGCTGGCTCCCTCCGCTGCATAAACCACCTTTTCAATACTCAGCACCGCTTTTACATAAAACTGGAGAAGCATTTCCTCCAATTTATGGAAATGCTCCATCCCGTTCCATTCAATCAGAATTAAATCAGGGCTGTGTTTATCAATGTAGTGAATGATGATATCGGCAATGCCGAATGGACTCTGTTCCAGCTGGCTCTTGGAGAATACCATTTTCTTCACACGTTCTTGTTCTATCAGAGGTGTTTCTCCTGATTCAAACTGGATGACTAGGATATCCAGTTCATCCAGTTCCTGTTCAACCAACTGGTTGATGAGTGTGGTCTTTCCCGAATCCAGCAGTCCAGTTATGACCCATACCGGTGTTGTCATGTTGTTTCCTCTCTGAATAATGTATGTATCTGCTGTTCATCCAGGCCGGTGCCTATGAAGCAAACCTGGTTCCCAACTATGTTTGCAGGTTCAATGCTTAAACTGCCAGGCAGATAGTGGAATACCAATCCCCGGCGTCCATCTGCCACAATCCCTTTTCCTCGGAGGATTTCCCCCTCTGCATGTTTCACAACATGCAGAATCTTTTTCCCCAGCCGCTCCTCTGTAATGGGTTCTTTCCACTCAATAGTAACAGAAGAAAAGACATCCCTGGCAAAGTGACGCCTGATAAAACCGGTTCTACGGGATTGTTCCCTGCAGCTGCGAATCCGCACAGGTTTCATAGAGACCGCTGCTTCCATTTCTAGCTTAAAAATGCTGCTGTTTCGCGGGCCATACCGGAATACAGATGCCGGAATGGATTCCCAAAAATCCGCCTCGATTCTGGCTTCGGGATTCATTTCCTGAATTTTAATCTTAACCGATTGAATTTCCTGCCCCCCTTCCTCTTGGTGACTTAGCAGTATCAAATCGGCATAAGCAATCTGATCCTCAAAAAATCCCCCGTAATTTTTCCTATATTTATCAAATGACCGTATATCCACCACGGTTATTGTCCTTTTCAGATGGATAAGGCCCCTGTCCTCCTGTTTTAAACAGATTTTAATAAGATCGGATAATCTGCCCACGCCGGATGGTTCCACCAATACGGCATCCGGTATGTAGTCCTTTAATATGCGTTCCATCGCTTTCTCAAAGTCTCCGGTCAGACTGCAGCAGATACACCCATCGCTTAAACTGGTAACCGCCAAGTTACATTCCTTAAGCAGCCCGGCATCAATCCCGGCCTCCCCAAAGTCATTTTCAATCACAACCAGCTTCTTGTTCTTGAACGCGGAACGCACCATGGTTTTAATCAGTGTCGTCTTTCCCGCTCCTAAAAAGCCAGATATCACATAAACGTCCGTCATATACACTCCTTTCTTCCGGCCGCTTCTAACCAACCGGCATTGCTTACTTCCATCCAACCGGTGTTGGCCTGCGCGCATCAAATACCGTATTCACATCAATTAAGTCGGACAGCCGATTTGCACCACCGCCATAATCCATCCACAGCCGGTAGCCGTCCAGGTTCCGTCTGGCCTGCCGGAGGAACTGGTCTCCTGTTTCCACCCAATATGGTCTGGAATCCACATTACAGAAGTACCTGAAGCCCAGGCTCTGCAAGTATCGGTATTTTTCATTTTCTTCCGTATAGGGCCTCCAGTCCCCCACATCGGAGCCAAAGGGATAAATCATGATGTCGCAGGAATCGGGAAGCAGAGGAGCCACATTCTTTTCCCATCGCTCAATATCTGCTTTCATATATTCAAGGTCAATTTTCCCGTAATCCCGATGTCCCCAGGAGTGGGAAGCGAACTCATAACCATCCTCTTTCAGTGCCTGTGTTAGTTTTTTTACATAGGCCCGGTCTTCCTCGATATTGGGATTTGGTTTCATGTCCGGATCATAGTTTGGAGAAGCCGGATCGTACGTTTCATCGGTGCGGTATCCCAGGACACCGTTATATCCAGTCAGGGCCAAGATTGCCTTGGCCCCTCTGTAGCTGAAATCCGGATGTTCCTCCACGAAACGGTCGAGAATGGGAACTAAGTCATATTCCCCAATCCAGACAGTTCCATCCTGATCCATGTATTCGCAAACTGGTTTCCCACGATCATCCAAAAGTATTTTACGCGCGCAGCCAGACCCCTCCATGTATTCATAGTAATTGACATCATCCTGGCTCATAACAAATGCTTTTTTGCCCGGGGGAAGCAGGATTTTCTTCGCTCTCATCTGTTCCATCCCTGTTTCGTCCTCACTCACCTCCGCCAAATCGTGAATGCCGACCAGCACATAACCTCTCTGATACATCTGAGTTAGGATCGCTTCAAATTCCGGAACCGTGGTCATCACAGAATTGTAGCCCTTGCCCTGGGCTGTGTCTAGAAATGTCCTTCCTGGGTCTTCTACCAGAATATGAAAGAATATATGGGTAATCTGGTAAATGTCCTGTTCCACCAGAGTTTTCTTTACCGCTTCAATATCAGAAAGTTTTTCCCCAATCCTCGGATCTTCCTTATCAGCCCCGTTTCCTACAAGCAGCTCCACAGCCCTGTCATAGTCATACTGGGAAACGGCTCTATCCACCTGGGCCAGCAGTTCATCCGTCTTGTCAAATAAGGATAGTGAAGCTTTCTCACCAGGAGATGACGAAGCTTCCTTGCCAGAAGCCGAAGCTGACTCTGCGGCAGATGCCGTGGTCGATATTTCCCTATCACCCAGAAGTATTCTCATTTTAAACAACAGACCGCCTGTAGCCAGCAGGCAGACGCAAATTATAGCCAGGCAGAGGTATCGGTTCTTACCTCTTCTTAGGCCTATCCTTCTCTGTAGTCTCCCTCTAACTGTTCTTTTAATATACAAATCCCTGCCGCAATATTTCCCTACTGTTCCGTACTGCTTTTTTCTCTTTTGCAATTTCATATAATTATTTTCATCTCAGAATTCTCTTTCCTACAAACACTAGTATCAAAACCAATACTCCCACTAGCACAATCGTGCCGCCCGGCTTCAATCCCAGGTAGTACGCAGCGAACAAGCCTGTAATCATAAACAGAATATCCAGAACCACCGCCAAAATAAGCGTCTGACGGTAACTCGTTCCAAACTGCATGGCGCAGGCCACGGGAACCACCATCATGGATGAGACGATGAGAGCCCCCACCGTCCTTGCAGCGACAGAAACTGTCACCGCGATTAAAACAGTAAACAGAAAGTTCACTGTCTTTACGGGCACCCCGGCCAGCCTGGCGCTTTGTTCGTCCAGAGACACATAAAACAGTTCTTTGTACATAAGCAGAAACATAAGCAGAACCGCCATGCTGACGGCGATTACCAGATACAACTCCCCGTTACTGATTGCCACAATACTTCCAAACAGGAAGCTGTTGAAATTGGCTGCATTTTTAATAAATCCTGACAAAACGCCCGCCAGGCCAATCCCGGCAGACATAATGATAGCAATGGACATTTCCGAAAATCTGGGAATCTTCCTGCGTATCGCCTCAATCCCAATAGCGGCAACCACGCAGGCAGCCGCAGCGGTCAAGACAGGATTCAGCCCCAGGAGCAGCCCGGCCGCCACCCCAGCCAGCGAGGTATGGGACAGGGCGTCCCCAATCATGGACAGACGCTTACATACAATCACTAGCCCGATACACGGGATAATGGCCGCCAGAAGAATGCCCACAATAAAGGCCCGCTGCATGAACGCATATTCAAAGATTTCCATGCTCTCCCTCCTCTCTGCCTGGCTGGACCAATTTCATCTTCTCATCTTCTAAAAGCCAGATATCGTCTGCATAAGCCATGAGCCGTTTCCGATCATGAGTTACAATCCAGATGGTCACCCCCTGCTCCCGGTTAATCTGATACAGCAGCCGGTAAAATAAGGTGGTGCTGTCTTCGTCCATACCGGAAGTGGGTTCATCCAGCAGCAAAAGCCGCGGGGCGTTTATCAGCGCCCTTGCCAGCAGGACCCTCTGTTGCTGCCCTCCGGATAGTCGGCCAATCAGCCGTTTTGCAAAATCTCCCATACCCACTTGATGCAGCACACAGCGAACCTGCTCCCTCTCCCTTTTTCCGGCAAACCGGAACTTTCCAATTTGGGTGTATAGACCTGCTTGGACAAACTCCTCTACGGAAGCGGGAAAATTCTGGCAGGATGCCATACCATTTTGGGAAACGTAGCTGATCTTCTGCCAGTCTTTAAACTGCCGAATCTCCTGCCCCAGAAGTTCAATCTTACCTATTTGTCCACTTAGCGGAAGTTCCCCCAGCATGAGCTTTATCAGGGTGCTTTTTCCTGCCCCGTTTGGTCCCAATAGAACCGCAAATCGGCCCTCGGGAACAGTAAAATTGATATTCTTTAATATCTGGGTATTTCCATAGGAAAAATCCAGTCCTCTCACTGCAATGGCATCCATCGTCAGTACTCCTGTTCCTATTTTTATTCAAGTGCTGCTTTCAGCTGCTTTAAGTTATCCTCCATCACAGAGAAATAATCCGCGCCATTTTTTAGTTCCTCATCGCTTAATCCTTCTAGTGGATTTAACACCCGGGTCTGGGCTCCTGTTTCCGCCGCAATTGTCTCGGCCACCTTCGGGCTTACCAGTTCTTCAAAGAAAATAACTTTGACGTGATTGGCCTTTACAAAGTCAATGATCTCCGCCATTCTTGCCGGGTCCGGTTCCGAATCAGGAGACAATCCCTCGATGCCCATCTGAGTCAGTCCATAGGCATCGCAGAGATAACCGAACGCTTCATGAGACACTACAATGCTCTTATTAGGCAGGGCAGACAACGTATCTTTATATTCCTGATCCAGTTTATCAAACTCGGCTGTATAGGTCTGATAATTTTTTTCATAGTAATCTTTGTTTTCCGGGTCTGCCTTAACGTAAGCATTCTTAATGTTTTCCATTTCTTTCTTTGCGTTCACAGGGCTGAGCCATACATGGGGATCAAACTGGCCGTGGTCATGGCCATGTTCTTCTTCCTCTGTGTGTTCCTCCGCTCCCTTATGTTCTTCCTCATCATGAATGTGTCCTGATCTGAGTGTAACTCCGGCGGAAGCTTCCACCGATACCAACTTCTTTGTTTCCAGGCTGGCAAGCACATCCTCCACCCAATGCTCCATACCCCCGCCGCTGTAGACAAAAAGAGCCGCTTCCTCCAAATTCTTAATATCGGCTGCGGCCGGTTCCCAGTCATGGGGCTCTGTGCCGGCCGGAACCATATTGGTCACCTCCGCTTTATCACCGCCGATTTTGACAGCAAAATCATACATAGGATAAAAGCTGGCCATTACCTTCAGCTTCTGTCCGTCCGTATCCTTTGATTCAATCCCAGCATCGGTGTTCTCTGCCTCCATTGACGCCTCGCCCATACTCTTATCTCCACCTGCCACAGCGGTGGTTGAAGCCTGGTCTGTATCAGAAGCCCCTGGTGCAGCGGTGGTACCTGAGCACCCTGAAAGCATAGCAACAGAAACCATTGCTGTCACAGCCAGTGTGCAGAATGTAGAATTTAATTTTTTATTCATAATAATCATCCTCCTGAAATGTGTTTTTTTACAGTAATAGCAGGTAAACAAGCACACAAAAAACAAGGCGTGTTTCCAGTCCAAACGTATCTCCGCCAAACCGTGTATCCTGACACACAGAGTACACCGTCCCAGAGGATAACGGTTATATGGATAGAAAACAGCCTTGTTGAAAGAAAGTTTTAATTATCTAATCGGATTTTTAAGCTGACCAAAGAAACCGGGCACAGATAGAGTCCAGTCTGGTAAGATGATAAGAGTTTTTGAGTAATGATATATGCAAAGATGACGATGGCTCCTGTTCCTGCTGCTTCTGTTATCAAGCGGATCGTAGCAGCGCATTCCTGAAGCTCCGCGCAGACAGGACAATCCTCACCTGTACACTCATGTTCTATATGTGTGACAATAAAAAAGCCAGAGAGAAGCAGCACAGCGGTTACAAGAAACGCTGTCACAAACGCACAGATTCTTTTATGCTTATCTAAATAGTCCACTTCATCTCCTCCTTTTTCTTTTATTTTGAACGGATGTTATCTCATTCCACTATCAGTTTTTAACCTATGGACGCTCCATTATCGTTATTCTACAGTCATTCAGAATTTTGTTAGAATACAATGACACAGAATGTGTTTGCGACATCCCCAATAATCCCAAGTAAGAGCCAACTGATAAACGGTAGCTTTACTACACACCCGCCCTATCTCGCTATTGCTAAAAGAAACTCATTTTGGGGTCTGACAGCTACCTTGCTTGTAGTATTGACAAAGTTTTATCAGTATCCATGCAAAAATACATTGCGTAACAAGACTTTCGTACGAAAGGCCATTTTGCCATCACAGACCACTCTTTGAGACAGAACTCTTATTTTTACAGCATTCACAATAGCCATACAAGATTGTGTGTTTCTGATCCAATTCGAAGCCATGTTCCTTATAAATATGCTCCAGAAAATCTGCTATTTTAGAACATTCAAGTGGAATAAGACGACCACATCCCATACATACCAATTTTCCCAGCTTGTTCCAATCTTCTTCACCCGCAAAACAATAACGTACTTTGGTACCATCCTCCATCGGAAGCTTCATCATCTTTCCATCATCGACCATGCGTTCCAATACCCGGTATACCGTTGTCTGTCCAACGACCACTCCCTTCTCCCTAAGACAGTCCATGAACTGGCTCACTGTGAGAAAACGCAACTTTTGTTTTTTCAGACACTCTAATATGAGAGCTTGTTGCTTCGTCTTGTATCTGCCTCGTTCTGCCATATAAGTGCTCCCCAATTTGAAATTGATTTTTATTTTTATATTATAGACGTTTTCAGAATAATGTCAAGATGTCAATTTAATTTATAGATACCCAGCATCCTCTCAAAAAATCACATAGCATTGTGACTATGCTAATTCCAGACAACGCATCGTCCCCCAGCTCCCCTTCCCTCAGGTAAAAGATTGTGTTCACTAGTTCTTCCGGCTCCAGCACTATTACCATCACGTCAAGGGCCGCTTACCTACCTTTTTTCGTCATCAGTCAGTCCTCTGCCCTTGCCATGCACGATTAATGTCATAATTTATTATATCTCTATTCAAAATTCACGATTATATTAAACTCTACCCTATTGCGCAATAGCTATTCATCCCCGGATTCATAGCATAACTCCGACTACAAGTTTCTTTTGAAATCTTCTCCTTTTTTCTTAGAACAGGCAGCCGGTCTCCCGACTGCCTTTCAGTATTCCCTTCTATTGTTACTGGATAACCAACAAATTCTTCTCTACAGACCTTCACTAGTCAGTCAAAATAGTGCACAAACACTATTTTAATGGTTACTTCTCAGTCACCTCTGAATGTACTGTGTTTTTAAATGGTCTTATTCTTTTTTCTGTTTAATAATCTATCTCGCAATGGGATGTTCCCTTCATGCGCCATGGTGACGCATACCATAGGACACCAAGAAGGCAGATGACCCCCTTGGCGTAATCCTATCATTTCAAAACGGTGTATAGTAAGCTGCTCTTCCCTCCCTTTCTCCGAAAGCGCTGTTCTGTTTTAATAAATCCGGCCTTTTCTAAATCTGCAACCGCCCTCTGAATCGTTCTCCTCGAAAGGTTCAGTTCTTCTGCGATGGTGCTCATGGCCGGATAACACTGGCTCTTTTTATCTGCCCTCTCTTTTAAATACATATACACCGAAATCGCACGATGTGGTAATTCCACCGAGTAGACAGAGTCATAATATCCCACATACCTCCCCTCCCCCTAATCTGTCCGAAGTGGCTGTCTGGTTTCTGAAGCAGCCGGCCGGTTTGGCATCGTTACATGCGCCAGACCTCCGCCTGAAGTCCCCTCTATTCCTGACGGTTCATCAAAGTCTGCCTCACCCTCCTCATCAAATTGTCTCCGGATAATCTCCTGCTCCACTTCCAGCCGGTCCGCATAAGACACCGGCCGCGCTACATGCTGTTCCACTTCATATTCTTCCTCAAATTCAATCCCCCATTTAAAAAATAAGCGCAGTTCTACCCGCATCGGATGACAACCAGTCTTCGCCAGGATAAAGTGTCCCTTTGGCAGCGACTTAAGTTCATCCGGAGTCATGAGCGGACGTCCAATCATCTGCAGGCTCTGACTGGGATCATTTTTTCCCCGGCTGATGGAGCCGGACAACACCGTTTTGTTTCCCAATGCCTTTGACAGAATCTCCGCACTTTCCGAGTTGGGTGCAAACCCACCAAATAAAACCCCCTGACAGTTATCCACGATAATTTCACTGCCCTCTTTTCCATAGTTTTTCTGCAGCTGAGCGAAGCTTTGTATGATGGGTACCATACTGATCCGCCTGGAGCGCCCGGCTGAAAAAAGCATCTCCAAGGACTCAATCTTGGGAATGGTACCGATCTCATCTCCAAAAATCACCACACGGTTCGGAAGTTTCCCTCCATGCTCATCTGCAATGGACAGCATTTCCCGGTAAATCTGCTGTAAAAATAGGCTTACCATGAAATACTTTGTACTGTCTTCCTCCGGAAGCACAATAAAGATAGCTGACTTGGAATTGCAGAATGTCTCCGTATCCATCGTGCTGTCGAAACACAGGATCTGCTCCATCTCGGAATCCAGAAATGCATTCAATCTGGACATAGCAGTGGAGAGGACCGAAGCCATGGCCTGTTCCGCTGTGTTAAGTGCCGCGCCGGCAAACCATTTTGCCTTGTGGTCGGCTGGCAGCTTCTGCATGAGCAGCTGGAACTGGTTCTTCCCTTTTACCGGTGACGGAGCCAACAGATCCTGGATTAATTTGAACACACTTACGATATGACGCTGTTCCTTAGGACAGTATTCGGAGATCAGTAAAATCACACTTGTCAGAAGCCCCTCCGCTGCGTCATAGAAAAATGCGTTCTGTCCATAACTGGAGGCATCTCCGCCTCCGGAACTAATGATGGTCTTGGCTGTGATCTTTGCATATTTCTCTGCCTTGGCTTTCACAGCCAGATTCTCCGGATTCTCTAAGTATAGATCCATGTATTTATTCACCATGCCGAGGATGTTATCGCCATCGGAACAGGTCGGATTGCGCAGATCCAGGATGGAAGTCTGATACCCATAATACTTCTGAGCTATTCCCGCGTAGTTGCGGAACAGATCTCCCTTGGTGTCCGTACACAGCCAGCTCATCCCGCTGGCACAGGCATACTCAATGCAGGGATATAAAAAGTTGGCAGTCTTACCAACACCAGCCGCGCCGATCATCAGGAGATGGATGTCACCGGAGTCAACCAAAGCCGTCACTCTGGTTCTGGAAAACAGCCCTCCGACTACGATCCCCTGTACCTTGGGCAGATGTTTTCCCTGCCGCCACAACGCCGGCTCATAGGGAACCTGTGCAAAGGTCCGTTTGATTTCTACCTCGCTGGCAAATCTGGCCGTGCCATATTGGCCGTCCCCTACCGTCTTTGACTTAATCCCATTCAGAGAATAGTGGTTCGCAAGCAACGGGATCACCCCCATCAGGATAAACATCCCTGCGCCGGCACAAATGAGCAGCACCATCTGATTTGTTTCCATGATACCTCCTTTCTGGAACCGGGTACGATAGATGAAAGTTAGGAACTGTCTCATTCCATTTTCAATAATTCCTGTTTCGTTTCCTGCTGATTCCCCGGAAGTTCTTCAGCTGGAATCGCAAGCTGCCCATGAAGGGCTTTTAAATCTTCATTCCAGTCCTTATACTGGGACAAATCCGTTTCCGTATCTCCATATCCCATTTCCAGAAGCTGTTTCTTGATCCGTTCTGCCGCTTTCATTCCTGGGATATCATGATCCAGACACAGCCGTATTTTTTTCATGTTCGGAAAATCCTGCAATAATTGAAAGATCGGCTTTGCGCCTACGCAGCACAGTGCAACATAGCTATGCTGCTTCCAGCCTTCTTTGTGTAGGGAAACATAGGAGAGTAAGTCAATAGGGGCCTCAAACACATAGAGCGTATCGCTGGTTCCTACCCACTGGAAGCTATACTTCGGATCACTGCCCGTTAAGTTTCCCCGGAAGCTCGAACCGTAGGTATAGATTCCTTTTTTGTGCGCGTGCCTGGCCACTCCCTCCTTATCTCTCCCGACAAAGATTGCATTATGGTACTGCCTCGTTCCGTCCTGAGAATCCTCCAGGCTTTCATACAGCAGGTCTGCCTTTGCAAAATCTGTTACGATCTGTTTGTCCAGATACCGCACCTTTAACAAGTAGGCAAAGGTCCGGCGCATATCACGATTCTTTGGCGGAAGCGAAAATGGTGCAGATGGTTCCTTCTCCTGTTTTTGACTCTGAATGTATGGAATCCCCTGTTCCCCGTCAAGCAGCATCGACACTGCATCCGGATACGTTTTCCCATAGAAGTATTTTACAAAATCAATGGCCAGCCCTCCTTTTTCTATCGCATGGTCATACCAACTGTTCCCTCTGACCGTGATGCTGTGGTCGCTGCTTAAACGTTTGTCCCTCCCGGATGGAAGCATTTTTTCTCCCTGGCGCTGTAAAAAGTCCACCAGGTCGATGGAATTCGCCCGCTCCTTTTGCTCTTCTGTGAAATAAACATATGACATATCCGATACCCCCTCATGATAGATTCTGACGCGGAGTTTCATCATCCGCTTTATACCCCATTGCTTTCTTCTTCTCCCTTATTCTACTACGGAGTTTTCCTTCCACCTGCATGGAACTGCCTCCTGCTTTCCATTTTTCTTCTTCAAACATCTGTGCCAGGCGGTGCATGAGCCTCGTTGTCGCAAGGAAAACAGATGGCTCATAGAACGAATCCAAATGATCTAACAGAAACTGCGCATAGATATTTCCTTGGGCTGCCGATGCTTCTAAGTACGGAATGGCTTTCTCCTTATTCCGCGGCACTTCATGTCCGCACAGGTACAGTTTTCCGAGGGCATATTGAGCATACTGATTTCCCTGTGAAGCAGACTGCTCCAGCCACTGGACGGCCTCTTTTACATCCGCTTCCACATCCTCCCCCAGCAGGTAAAACCGTCCCAGACGGTATTCGGCAAACGCATTGTTCTGGGCAGCGGATTCTTTCAAGTAGGTGATTGCTGTCCTAATATCCTTTTCCACTTTTTCTCCGTCCAGATATAATTTTCCCAGAGAATACTGGGTGTACTGGTTATTTGCAGCGGCGGATTGCTTCAGCCACTTTATTGCAGCTTCCACATCTTTTTCTGTCTCTTCCCCCTGAAGGAATTGTTTGCCCAACTGGTAGGCTGCGTAGTCATGGCCTTGTTTTGCCGCTCTCGTAAACAGCTCCATGGCTTTGGTAACATCTTTGGCAACGGCTTCGCCTGCCAGATAAATGTTTGCGAGAGCATATTGGGCTGACGCATGTTCTGCTTCTGCCGCTTTCTCAAGCCAGGCAACCGCCTGTTTCTGATCTCCGGTTCCCTTTTCCAGCCAGAGCTTTCCCAATGCATACTGGGCATTCACATTTCCAAGCTGTGCGGCCCGTTCCCAGTATGCTTCCGCTACTCTGTCATCTTTTCCTGTACCGGTTCCTGTATGCAGCATCTGCCCCAGGCAGTACTGCAACTTGTCATCATGACTCTGCGCTTCCAGTCTGCAGAAACCGGAAAATGCCTGTTCAAAGCAACTTTCCGAATGTTCTGCGTTGGAGGCAACTCCAATTCCGTCCCGGTACATCTTTGCCATTTTATAACTGGCATAAGGATTTCCCTGCTCTGCGGACCTCTGATATAAGTTAAATGCCTGACTGTAGTTCTGTGTGACTCCCTGCCCCCGGTAATAGAGACCTCCAAGTGAATACTGGGCGTATTTGTGATTGGCCGACACTGCACGGGAAAACCATGCAGCTGCTTTTTCATAATCCTTTCCTGCTTTCCCGTCCCCGCCTTCTTCATCCGGCACTACAGGCAGCTCATATCCCAATCCAGCCGCATACATTTTTCCAATCCGGTACTGTAGATAGGGACGCTGCCTTTCTTCTGCACATTGCTCCATTGCAACAAATGCAGTCAGCGCTTTCCCATACCATTCATGCGCCTTCGCGGAATCTGCTTCCCTTCCCAGGCCATCTGCATACATACGTCCCAAATCAAACATGGCAAGTGCATTTCCCTCTTCTGCCTCTCCCGAAAACAGACGGAAGGCTTCCTTAAAATCCGGCTCCTTCTCATCGCTGCCATAGAGACATTGATGGGCTGCTCTATAGGTATCACTCCACTCTGCATGGAAAGCGATATCATTGTCACCTGGAAGTTCATTGTCCTCCGGTTCATCTACCACATCTCTTCTTTCTGATTCTCCTATTCGTTCATCTCCCGCTACGCTTTCCGTCTCGGTTACCGCTCCATCGATCCATATATCATTCTCTTCTGCGGATGATTCTTCCAACAAAAAATGGTGACTCCCGATCTTCATTGCCTCGGTAATCACCATATTTTTAATCCGTTTCAGTTCCTTTTGCTGGGAGAGTGGTGCCAGCGGTATTGGCTGATCGGAATAGGTCTGCCAGATTTTCTCCCGGGCGGTTCCCCATGACTGATACAGTTTCTTGACACGGGGGTCCTGTTCCAGCTCATCCACGATTCGATCCACCATCTGTTTCAAGTCTGCTTTCAGATACCCGTACACCTTTTTTCCATTTGTTCTCTGCAACCGCTTGGACAGCAGATGTATCTGTTTTTCTATTTTCTGATTCTGACAGGTTCCTGACTGGATTTCCTGAATCAGCCGCTTCACGGTCTGTTCTGCTTCTTTCTTGAGTCCTTCGCGGGCTGCATTCTGCACTCCATAGAGATTAGCAAAGTCCTGGCGGAAAATATCGTGAGCCAGCTCGGAGCGCATCGCTTCAATCGCAGGCTCGGTCAGAAATCCGTCATGATCTTTTGCAGAATACACCATCACATGGACGTGCGGGTGGTAGCTCTCATTGTGAAATGCAGCGTACCATCTCAGGTTTTCACTGTCTATTTTCATCTGCTTGCAGAACATCGCCCGCTTCGACCGCAACAGTTCCATCCATTGTTTTCCGGAATCATAACCCAGCCGCGCCGCGTCCTCTCTTTTTAAACTGACCACATGCGTCCACACCGGCCCCTTATGTGCTTTCACCTCCTCCTGCACTCTGGCAATCACCACTGGCTTGCCTGCATCCGTGAACAGTCCATGTTCTCCGATCCGCTCCACATGAGGACGGTTGGCCAGATAGTCCACATAGTTTTCCCGCTTCGATAACAACTCCAGATTCCATTCCAGGGCCGTGGAAATAAATTCAGAGGCGTTTCGTCTGGTTGGATGAAGCCGGTAATCTTCATATTCCAGCATCGCCCTTGCCTTCGGCAGATCACGAAGCAGCTGTGCAATCAGCTTCTTCTGCCCCGCGGTTGCGGGCAAGTGCCCTTTGCTCTCATCAATCTTTTCCACACCCTCTCTGGTTCCGATATACTTGACATAGTTTCCAAGCTGCTCCGGCGGGGCATCCCGCAGATAGCGGCTGGTAAAAATAATTTTAGGCATGGAGTTTTTCCTCCATTATGCTTCGTTTCTGGGCGGACAATAAAAAATCAATAACTAAAATCCACGCTCTGTATTAGTTTCATCTTCCGTTTCATAATAATCACAATCCACATAAAGATCATTAGAGATAAATGCTTTCACATTCTCTTCCTGGTCTTAAAGTTTGCAACACTAAATGAAGGCACATATCATCGTAACACTGATTTAGCATTTCGTTCAGATACTCCGTGCAGAGAAACTTTGAGGCTTTTTCCAGATCCAATTCCTTTTCATTTCTCATGTGGGCTTCCCCGGAGTAATATCCTCTACTAGAATCCTCGCTTCCCCACACAGTCATTCCGTCCTCACCTGTACTAAAATAACTTGTACTGGATCTGCGTCTTGTTTTAACATTTTCTGTTCTACTCATCGGCGTCTCCCTGTGCTCCTGCAGAACCAGTTCCGTCAGGTCACGAACTGCACCTTCCATAATTTGTTCTTTTCCCATGTTATACCCCTTTTTGACACACCATAAATAAAATAAACACGGTTGTCCATACGCCAAATTCATAAATCGTTTTGGCTACTCTTGTACTCTATACTTCACGTTTTTGATATTTGTATGCGTCTTCAAATTCAACCGCCCCATTGATTTTCTTCACCTCCTCCACGCATTTCAGATGCAGCTTTTTCAGAGCATCCTCATCTACTTCATGGGAATAGGCAATCACATGAGCCAGTTTGGAAATCTCCACTGCAAGTTTAAAATCCATACGGGCCAGACGATTTTCACTGTCATGGACGGTACTGGTGAGCACGGAGGATAAGGACTGGAGCAGATAGTTTTCTGCCTTTCTGGAATTCAAAAATCCAATATAAAATTTCACCGCTTCTGCCACAAACTCATTCCGGGAACGAGCTCCTACATAGCTCACCATCTCATCTGCCTGCTCTACCAGCTCTTTCTCCATATAAACGCCTATACGTTGTTTCTTTGCCCTGCCCGCCAATGCCTCCCCTCCTTCGGTATTCATAAAAAAGCCTGCAATCGGCGTTTTCCCAGCATCTTTTGGCTCTACCAGCACCACTTTCTTCTCTCGCTGCCAATAAAGTATTCAAACCAGAATCCCCGGACGGCTTTGCCGGCCGGTGTTTTCCGGGGGTGGGCTGCGAAAGCAGCATAACCCCTTTAACCTGCACCACTTTCGACCCAACCTGTCCTGCAACTACCTGTCCGTATAACCTCCGGCCACAAAGGCCCAACAAGGCCGTCATTCCTGTCAGGGGTATCCCAGTCCCACTCCGCCTGCCAAAGCGGCACAAACGGCCAAATACAGGCTCACGTTCCCGGAATGGATGCTCTATCCCATCATGTCAGGCTGCCGCAGTTCCAACTCCGGCTCGCAAACCTCCACTTCTGACAGGTCAAACTCGGAAAGCGGGTATAATTCCTGGGGAAACTCCCCCAAACCGTGAGCCTGTAGATAGGCTTCATTGCTGGCATTAATCCCAAGATCGCTCTCATCTCCTGTCTGGCAGGCATAGACCAACTCTACACTGCCATCCTCAAACTGGAGATACATTCCCTCGGTAATCTTATTGCCATGCCGATCCTGATACCTCATACACTGCCCGCCTGTCCCAATTCCTGACCCGTCTGATTCCTCGCATGGCTCTCTTCCACCTGCCGTCTCGGCCTGGCCGGCTTTGCCTCCCCTTCCCTGGCAATCTTGTCATCCAGGTACTCCCGGGTGGCCTGCGGCACATATTTCTCATACATTTTCTGCAGGTAATCGCTCAGCTCCTCCTTCAGATCCGCTTCCTTTTTGCCCATGTGATAGGTCAGGGCATCCAGGCGTTCTGTGTTGAAGGTCAGTGTCAATGTGGTATTTTTCATTCAGATTTCCCCTTTCATGTGCTTTCTAACTGTGGACTTATCGGCTTCCCATCTGTCGGTTCATTCACCCATGTCTCATATTCCTGTACGGTGCAATAGCCTCCCAGCATACCGGCAAATGCATCCAGCCGGCTGGGCTTTACCCCGGACAGTTCCATCTGCAATCCATAAAATTCCTGATACACACGCTCTACTTTTGCATTCAGAACATCGGCCCAGACTGTCTTTCCCGCCTCTGTCAACGTCTTGGAATCCAGTTCTGCAATAGTATGCGGCACATTATCAACCTCTGGATGCACCAGATGGATGTCCTCCCAACGGGCACAAAGGATATCCTTTAATTGGGGGACCTTTACATCTGCTCCTGCTTCCTGAACTGCCGCCTCTCCTTCTTCCGAAATATAATTCGGACAGAAATCCAGATAATAATAAATATCGAATCCCTCATCCATGCGGTCAACCTGGGCTACCTCTGGCCGTTCGCCCAACATATCCTGCAACAGCTTCCACAAACAAGGATTCTCCGACTGCCCTTCTCCCAACAATGTTTCTACCTTGGAGCGGTCTGTCATCCAGTTGCCAGTGGTAGTCATGTTCGTTCCTTCCTCTACAATCTCTTCCACCGCTTTGGCCAGAATCCCATTTACCTTTGAAAGGGAATCATAACAAAGTGCTGTCCCATCCGGCACATAGGAGGCATATCTCGCATAGGGATAGCCTTCTGCCTCCACAAGCACACCGTCTCGATACCCTTCGCCAGTCACCAGCATGCAGTAAAACACGCCGTTCTTTTCATCCATAAGCATTGACTTTGAGTTCTTCTCAATAAACTCATAGCTATCACAGGGACTACTTAGAAACTGTTCATACTCCTCCTTCGGCAATCGTATTACGGTTTCAATCACTACATCCCGCAGCCGGAAATCCGGCTTGCGTTCAAATACTGCCTGCATCAACCAATCCCTCCTCTGTCCATATCCTCAATCAGAACAGGCCGCCATGCTGTTACCCATAGCGTCCCTGTTCCGGTTCTTGTTCCATTTTCTAAAGGCCAACCACCATGATCAGGCGCATGGCATCCCGAAAGCCGTTCATGTATAACTCCCGGCATTCCATCTCAGATATACAGAACTTGTCAACCAGCTGGTTATCCAGCCATTCTCGGTCCTCCTCTGGCAGGGTGTGCAGGATCCGGTCCATCCTAGCCACATACTCTTTCATCTCCAGGTCATAGGTCTTGGACCGGTTCATCCCAAACTCATCCCGGAGTTCCTGAACGCGCTTTACCATCAGTTCTTCTGCCTGCTCTGCAAGCTCTCTCATTATCTCTCACCTCCTTGCACCAGCCAACATATCCTATGGCTTGCCACAAGTCGATACCTAAAACCACCAAAGATTTTCGTGGAATCCAATCAAATCTAAGCGGCCGGAAGCCTGGCAAATGCATAAAAATGGCTGCGCCAATAGCTGGAATCAATGTTCGCATAACCGATGGGATCCCCGCAATGCAGCATTTGGTTCCCGCCAACATACAGGCCGACATGACTGACCGGAGTAGAGGAAGCATAGGTCTTTGTGAAGAACACCAGATCCCCCGGCTTCGCTTCCTCCCTTGGTATTACAGCACACTGGTCAAAGATTCCCTGTGCCGTTGTCCGTGGCAACGGGTACGTTCCTGACTGGGTATAGATCCAACAAATGTAGCCGCTGCAGTCAAAGGAGGTCTTAGGGCTTGAACCGCCCCATCGGTAAGGAAAGCCAATGTACTTGCTTGCCTCCGTTAACAGTGCCTGGTAGCTGCCGTCTCCCATGGCCGCTCCGGCCATCATCCCTCCCGGTACAGCCGGGCCATAGACTGCAACAGTGTAAATTCTCTGGGCGTTTGCCTCCTGCTCTGTCCCGATTTCCAGCCCCAGGCGCTGCCTGATGTTGGCATACACGGCGCCAAGGTCTGTGATAGGAATAGCCGCCGTGTAGGAATCCCCATCCTCATCTTCCCGCTCCTCGTATTCCACGAAGCAGTCCACAAACTCTTTCTGTGCCAGGAGTGACGGCTGTGCGCTGCCGAAATAAATGGCATAAAAAACAGATTTTATCCGATGAATATCCAGTTCCCCATCTTCCACATGGTCAATCCCTGCGATCAAATCCTCCAGGGAGGTGAAGCTGGTTCGCATATCCACAATGTACTTCCGGTATTCTTCAGGCACCTGGCTGGAAATAACCCCGTCCCGGAACACCAGGTCAACCGCAGACACGTTGTGGGAGCTGGTCCCGTCCATAATGCTTAACAGCATAATGATCACTAAAACAAACGGTACCAGAACCGCCGCCACAACCGAGGCGAGCACGTTCCTTCCCCGTTTATCCGCCGCCACAGCTACTGCCGCCTTGACAGCAAGTAGCGCTGCTGGAGCTGACATATCATTTCTCTCCTTTCTCTGCCCTATTTTTTCATTTACGTTATTCCATCGCTTTAAGATGACAGGGATTAGATCAGCGCGCTCCTTCCATGTGTCGCTATATCTGTCCCCTATTATTCACTATATCGGCATTTATTCAATCGATTGGCACGCTTTATATGCACAATAAAGTAGGTTAAACTGTTGATATCGTGTATGAAACGGGGTGAACATATGACTAAACACAACGCAAAGGAAATCGGCCTGCGCATCCGCCGCCAGAGGGAAGCCCTTGGCTACAGCCGGGAACGGCTGGCTGAGCTTTCCGAAATATCCAATTCCTTTCTTTCCGATATAGAGCGCGGCGACCGGGGCTTTTCCGTTGCATTGCTGGCAAGGCTCGCCCGTGTACTGGGGCTCTCCGCCGACTATATCCTGTTTGGAACCGAACAGGTCACCAATGTCAACGCCATCACAGACATGCTTTCTAGCCTGGATGGGACGATTACGATTGCTAAAAAACAGGATGATTAACGCACAAAGCTGCCGCGGTATGAGCAGCTTTTTTGCTTGCCTTATAAATGAAAACCGTCCAGATCATGAAAACGCTGCTGGTGATACTGGGACTCCTCCTGTTTCATCATCTCCTTTGTCCGCTCCAGGGCATGTTCCAGCACAGCCGTATCGAATCCGGCTGTTTGGTATCCCTCCTCAATCACCTTGTAATAAGATTCCAGGGGCATCCCAAGAAAACGCACGTCATTCATCACGTAGACCATAGCGGAAACACTTTTTCCTTCCAATTCCACGTCCATCATTTCTTTCCGGTACAGATGTGGCCAGCCCTCATACCGGTCCAATGCCGCCTCATCGAGAGCCTCAATCTTCCATAACAGAATCGGAACACTCGATCCTTCCTTCGGCTCCACAGTAGCCACACCACGGAATAACAACTCGTAGTTTTTGATCTCACTGGTTCCCACCACCTCTGCAGTTGGGCAGCGCCGCTCCATCTGGGGGAGATTTAAGTTGCTGCCGTAAGCAATGTACAGCCGCTCTTGTGTTGATTTTTTCCCTGTCCTTCTTGCCATCTCTGCTTCTCCTTTACATTCCTGTCATCATAGAAAAAGCCGGGAACTGTGCCTCGGCCTCTACATGCATAGCTTCTTCCTGTTCTATCGTCTCTGATTCTGCTGCGGGGACTTCCCGCTCCTCCCGCATCTGCAGTTCCTTCTCCCGTTTCATACGGAGCCGCTCCTTCTGCGCCTCAGCCTGGGCCGGTTCCTTCCAGGCAATGCAGCCATCCAGATGTTTCAGCAGGTGAAGCCGCGCCGTTTTAAACTCATCCCCGTTTAATCCCAGCCGAAGCAGCCAGGTACGGAACGTATATTTCTCATTGGTTGTCTGCGTTTTCCTCCGGCTGGCGCTGGTCTGGTTAAGAGCCTGGGCCCCGATGGCCAGGCAGAGCTGGATGTAAGCCTTGATTTTACCTGCATGAGTCGTCCCATTAAACAGCCGGAACTCAACGGTCCCTTTCTGAAACACACTATGCAGGTTCAGACAATGATAGCGGCTGTCATCATAATGATCCCGTTGGCGGCTGGCTCCGTTGTACCAGATGTGTCTCACTTCTTCCAGGGTCCCAGGCTTCTTCTGATTGAGTTCCTCCAGAAACCGCTCCTCAACCGGTTTGCACCAGCGGTTCTGTCTGGCTACCGATACCTGTAACGCCTTATAGATTAAATCCTCCTTCGCCGCCATGATGTTGGTGATGTTGCGAAGGGTTCTCGCATCAAATGGAGAGGCATCGATATGCACATGGATCCCACAGCTGGAATTTGCCAGGGCTCCTGCCTCCCGCAGTTTCCGCACCAGTTCCTGTATGGTCTCGATATCCTCATAACGGCAGATGGGGCTCACCATCTCGGTTTTATAGCTGTCACTGGCTGCCACGCGGCTCTTTCCCTCTTTTCTCTCCGGTTTAATGCTGGCGTCACTCATGAATTTCCATTCCCTGCCCTGGGGATCCAGCGCAACATAGGTGTCGTAATAAGTTCCTTCATAGTAGGACTGAGTGCCAAAATGGGCGGCTGCGATCTCTGCCCCACGCTTCCTGGCAATCCCCGTCAGCTCAATCTCAATCCCAAACCGCTGCTGCTTCATGTCCATGGAACCACCTCCCGGCTCATCGTCCGCCTGCCTTTCCAAACAGCTTTGCCTTATAATCCGGCGCCGTCACCATCAGGTTGTAACGCTCATTCCCGCATTTATAGAGACACACACCTCGCTGGGGATAGCGGATCAGGCTGAATTCGCTCGCTTCCAACTGCAGGGTATCCGTATAAAACTTCTCATCAACAGCCCCTGCATTGAACAGGAACTGGTGGGTGGGAATGGAAAACAGCGGCTTGGTATATTCCCGGATCCCTTCAATATTAAAATCCTCCAGGTTCTGGCTGGCCAGAATCACAGAGGAGTTCTTCTTTCTCACACGTTTCATGAAGTTTCGGACATACTCCACCGCCGTCAGATTGGATAGGAACAGGTAAAATTCATCCAGTCCCGCCACCGTATCCCCTACCGTCAGAAGCCGGTTGCTCATGAAGGAAAGGGTATTAAACAGCAAGGCGTCACGAAGGTTCCGGCTGGCCTGCAGGACCCCTTTTACGCCGAAGGTAACGAAGCTGGAATCCGTGATATTGGTATGGCTGTTGAAAAACTTTGCCTCCGGTCCCTTACACATGGAGTGAAGCCCCAGAAGGATGTTCTGTAACAGTTCCGTGGTATACAGCTGCCGCTCCTCGCTGTCAAACCCTTTGTATTCCACCTCAATGAACTCGTACAGTTCGGAAAGGGTGGGATAATCTTTGGAGCCCAGCCTCTGAAAATCCGTCTCATCCGTAAGCCCGCACTTGGCGTAGAGGCGCTGGACCATTATCTCAATCACATCAATCTCCCGATCCGTGAAGTCCTTATACGAGCGGAAAAAGTCTTTTAAAAAGCTGATATGCTGGCTCAGCCGGCTCCGGATCCGGAAGGTTTCCGGCGCATCCGGATCCTCCGGGCCCTCCCCTTCATCCCATACCTTTGGCTCCAGGGGATTAATCAAAAAACGGCCGCCCATCAGATCGATAAAACAGCCCCCAAGATTGTTGGTCAGGTCCGCATATTCCATTTCCGGATCCAGGCAGATGACATTCAGCCCGGCTTCCCGCAGGTTGCACAGGATCAGCTTTAACAGATAGGACTTTCCCTGGCCGCTGTTGCCCAGGATGAGGATGGAACCGTTGGTCTTATCGTCCGCCCTCTGGTTAAAATCCACCAGAATGTTACTCCCAAACTTATCCCGCCCCACATAAAAACCATGGGGATCCGTCTTTCCGCTGTAATTAAAGGGATAGAGATTTGCCACACTGCTGGCCGGCAGAACCCGCTCAAACTGATCCCGGAACACATTTCTCCCGCTTGGCATCACACACTGAAAGCCCTGCTTCTGGCGCAGAAGGAGTCGATCCACGTTTAGTTTTGAACGGATTAGCTCGGTCAGGACCTCCGTCTGTAACAGCTTCAGGCGGTCGTGTTCATTGGCGGTCAGTTCCATGTAAACAGCCGTATGCAGGAGCGGCTCCCGGTTGCGGTGGGTCCTTGCCACAATCATCGCCACATCCTGGAGATTGCTCTCCGCCTGGACCGTCTGCTGTAAGTCATTGGTACTGGACTGATTCAGCCGGTTCTTGCTGGCGGCATTGCTGATGATTTTCCGCTCCTCCGCCGCACTGACATGGCGGGTATAAATCTTTAAGGTAACCCCATCCTTTTCCCCCAGCCGTTTTAAGATTGCCTGCTCCTCTGTGGAAGTCGGGTACTCTCTCAGCGCCCATACACAGCGGTACGTGTTGCCACAAATGAAGTAGTCAGTTTCAAACTTGATGACGGAGGGCGCAATCATGTCCAGAAATTCCTGGATGCGCACGTCCTCCTTTTCCGCCACCGAGGCGGTTTTTGCATATTTCAACGTTCTCCCTCCTTGATTTTGGCGCAAAAAAAGCGCCGGACACATCTCTGCATCCGGCGTCATGCCGTTTTGTTCTTCTGTTATTACATCTTTGGATTCTGCTGTATGTCCTGCGAAGGCTCCATCATGCCCAGGTAAAGGTCCATCTGCTGGTCGGTCAGGTCTGCAACCATTTCTGCAAACGGGACCAGATTGCCCTCTACCGCATAGACTTCCAGGGCATTGAAATAATCCAGCCGGTTCTCTTTTGCGATAGACACGGCAGGAAATCCGTTTGCTAAAAGCTGATAGTTCATAATCAGACGTGAGGTCCTCCCATTGCCATCCGGGAAGGGATAGATTCGCACAAACTCTGCGTGGGTCCATGCCGCCAGTTCAATAGGGTTCATTTCTTTCCCCTTCCATGTGAGGTCGGCATAAAAATCTTTGACCTGCCGGTACATCTCACCAGGTGATGGCGGGGTATGCTGCGCTCCGGAAATGTACACGTCTACGTTCCGGTAAATCCCTCCCACAAAGATATTCTCCATCAACAGTGCATGGATGTCTTTAATGATTTTTTCATCCAGAGGCTGTTCCTTTGCGATACACTCCTTCACATAGCGGTATGCCTTCTGGTGGTTGACAGTCTCATAAATCTCCCTCAGCCTCTTCCCGCCTATTGTAATCCCATCCTCTAAGAGCACCTTTGTCTCCATAAGGGTCAGGGTATTTCCCTCAATAGCGGTAGAGTTATGGGTATATTCTATCTCAAACGCCTGCTCGTAGGACTGCAGCGTCAGCTCCGGGATGGACGCCCTGCCAGACTGGTATAAATCCCTTTTTCTCAATAATTCCGGGTAATTCAAGCAATCCACTCCTTCCTTCTCACAATGATTGCATTTCTTTTACAGTATACCACAGTTTGACGGAATCGTAACCACCAATTTTCAGCCTCAATTTGCGCCTCCTCCTGTCTTCTGCGTTTAATCATCCGGAATAATCCACCTCGCCCCGTCAAAATCCTCGAATTTCTCGCTGGTCACATTCTGCTCATAATACACTGCCAGGATCCGTTTGATGTCTTCTTCATCCGCCCGCCTGGAATCAAATCCCTGTTCTTTTAGGGATTTTTCAATGCGGTCCAGATACGAAAACACATCCTTTCCCTTCTGGTTCCTAAGCCGGATCAGGATTAAAAATTCACGGGCCGTTGCCATCTGTACCTGAATCCGGTCTAAGAAGTTCTGATCCCGCTCCAGCAGCTGGCGGATGACTGGATTGCGTTCTTCTTCCGCCCGCCTGCTCAGAAATCCCTTGTTCTCCTCAAAATTTTCCCGGCTGTTTAAGCACAGCATCTCAATCTCAGCCACGCCCTTGAGCACATTCATCAGGGCATACACCCTTGCCCCTACACTGGATTCTGACAGGACTGACAGATTGGTAGGCCGGATTATGAAATACACCAGTTCATCCCCGTCATAGGTCTCCAGGCTGTACTCCGTAATCCTCCTGGTGTCCATCAGCTGTCTGGTGGAGAGCCTTTGTTTAGCTGTTGTCTTCCCCTCCCGTTTCCCATTTCTGCTCATCTGGTCATCCTCCATTCAAAAAATTGCTGCCTGAAAAAATAAGCACAGGCATAGCTGATAAAATCCAGGATACTGGTATCCTCAAAACGGATAGTTAAAAAGGCATAGGAAGCCGTAATCAGCGCCGGGATAATCACCCCGGTCTGAACCGCCGCAAGCACAGAAAACAAAACCCCCACCCCAATCACGGTCAGATCCCGAAGCTGCCACAGCCACATGACAGCCCTTGCCTTCAAATGTTCCGGGTAAATATACATCCTCCACCTCCTACAGCTCCATGGACATACCAGACGCCTGGTCTTGCCCACATTCCATTTCTTTTGCAAATTTTTGCTGCATAACTGCCAGTTCTGCTTTAATCTGCCCCAGCTTGTCAAGCACCTCCCGGCCAGTCTTCTGGACCTCAATAGATGTTTTCAAGTCCATACCTTGGTCCAGGTTTACATAGAAACTGCCTGCCAGCTCCCGCTCCGCCCTGCTTACAATCCGGATGGCCCGTTCATAAAGGGACGGCGTCTCCTTCATGGTTTTCTTCGGATCCCCCATCTGATACACACCTCTTCGCAGACGGCAGTAACCGCTTCCATCCGTATTCGCCAGCCGCCAGAGCGCCGAAGATATGACCGTTGCGCGCATCGGTTCCCCCATCACAGCATGGCCTTTACAATTTTCCATCACATAATCATAGATTTCCGACATGGGATGCTCATCCCCATCCCGCAATAACGCCTTGATGTAATACAGCGCCATCTCTGTGTTAGTATGAAAATATAAGTGCAAGAACTCCACCTCCTTCCCGCGGTTACATCCAAAACTGTACATCCTTCTGGTGCGATTGACTGGTCTCCGGCCCTTCCCTTATAACTTCCCCTATCTCCTGAACCGTTTGATTCTCCATGATCTCACATACAGAGATCCAGCGTACCGGCATCCCCCTGTCTTTGGCATATGCTGCTTCCCGCTTCATTCCTGTCGATATCCGGTCCCCACATATCCAGATTTCCTCACACCGCTTCAGAATTTCCAGCCCCAGGCGGATTCCTGTTTCCCGTTCTTCCGTTATGGAATCATTCAGTATCTGGGGATATAACAGGTGGGGTGCCAGAGGAACCGCTCCCTGGCTGATGGCATAACCGCATGCCTGCCTTGCAAATGCCGTATTATCTTCTGTATTCCCCGCATAAGGGGAACAGATATAAATCATCCTGCTCTCCAATCAGTTCCTCCTATTTCGCCGCTGCCTGTACAATGGTCCTAGTCAGGTTTACCGCGCTTTGGGCCGCATACACACTGCTCATCAGGTTTGCCCTGGTACTGGTATCCAATCCAAACTGTCCGGCAATCCTTGGCACCTCCCCCGCCGCCAGCATAATCCCCAAGCCCAGAAGGGCATTCTTGCTCAATACCATCAAGCCGGCAATAAGCATCGTAGCCTGTAAAAAGGCAGTCAGGCAGATACCGATTACCTGCTTACACCAGGTAGTGAAGCCATCCATATATCCCCTTGGAACACTGAACAGGTACAGACTTCCCACGGCAATCTGAATCAGCAGAATCCCTCCCCGTTTCAGGTTGGCAAAGAATACTTTAATCGTGGAATACCCCATCATAAACAGGATAAAAATCATCAGGATCGGATTTGTAATCGTATTGATTCCTCCGAATACCCCGCTGGCCATTGCATCCTGCAGGGTACCCGAATTCGCCAGGCTGTCAATGATGTTCCCTGCCATGGAACCGAAATCACCACCTAGCCCGGTGATTCCTCTAGTAAGCTCTCCCTGGAGGGACACACTGAATTTGTAAAGTTCTACCGGTACAACGGAAAAAAGACCGGCCGCCATAAAACCTTTTAATGCATTCAGCGCTGTATCACGGACGCTTCCCCTGCCGCTCTGGTATTCAATGGCACATTCAAATACCGCTACTACAAGTCCAACCACATAGAGCACCCAGGCAAGCTGTGAGAAAAACAGGACTATCGCCTGGATCCAGTCCAGTTCGAACAGCTCTGCCCCCATCTGCCCCATGAGCGAGAAAAAATTTCCCAGAAACCCAATCATCTGGCCATAGGTCCAGTCCACGATCTGGCCGAGGACCGTATCCGCTACAAAGTCCCAGATAAACATCGAACCATCACCTCTTTCTTAATCCTCATATTCCCAGTCTCCTTCCCGAACAGGCTTGACATTCGTCATCCTTCCCATAAGCAGATGTTCCGGGGGGATACTATCTTCAAATCCAACGCCCCCAGACAGAACAGCGTAAATTCACCGCCGATCAGTCCCCGACCTTCTCCCTCTCCACTGTGTTCATAACACTCAATCCTGACTTCCAGCTTCCTTGTGTACTGATAATCCCGACTGTCCTTTTACAATTATGAGTGATAACAATTTGCACGTTTTTTACAATTATGTTTGATAAAATACCTGTCCGGCATAAAAGCAAAGCTACCCTATTACACAATCATGCCATGCTATTTTTTGTCAGCAGATATGCGTTCTGATAACAGGCCTGTATTATCAAACATAATTGTTATTTTCAGATTGTTTTTATCAATCCATTTGTCACTTTTCTTACTGAACAGCTTTTTATCACTTTTAATTGTAAATTATCAATTATTTTTGTGACTTTATCAGTTATAATTGTCACTCGACACCGACAGATCTGCCTCATAAAAGGTGTTTCTAAAAATGCCATATCCAGTACATGATCCGGATAGAGGGATGCCCCTATTACTTTTCCATCTGCAATTACAGATACCCGGGAGTACCGGAGCGTTGCCTGATCCTCCGGCATATAGCGCTCATTGGATTCCCTCATCGGGTCATAATACGCCAAGTATTCGTTTAATGATTTCATAAGCAGGTCCCTCCCTGCCTGTGTTACATTTGAAATCCGTCCTGCATATGCAGGTTTTCTTCTCTGTCCTTCCATGCTTCGATCTCATCCATCAGTTTGAATACGTTCGGATTAGGACGGTACAACATGCTCCCGCTTTCATCAACCTTTGCCACACGGCTTCCCTCCAGATACAACTGCAGCAATCCGTTCTCTACTCCTTTTACCTCAAATCCCATTTTCTCAGCCACGGCTGAAATGTCTTTAAAAAAGCGGCTCTCTTCTCTTGTTTCTGATGGCGACTGTACTTTATATCCAGACATACTCCCAATGATGGAACACAGATGATCCGCCCACTCTTTATCCATGTCCCAATCATCTGCCAGTTCCCTGATAACCGCTTGAACCTCTTTCACCCGGTCTGCCGCCTCCGCACCTTGTGCGGAAACCATTTCACTCGCATAGCGGTATAATCCATTCACAGCGGCAATTTTCTGTTCCTCTAATACCCGATTCGTCCTGCCCGTCTGGACTGCACGCCGCAGCATTTTGTCAAACTGCTCTTCTCGAGCCCTTCGATCACTTAACCCCAAATATGCCTCCATCTCCCCGATTATTTTCCTCAACCGTCCGATGCTCTCATCGCTTTGCGCTCCCTGGTTCGTTTTAATCATGGCTGCGTATTGGGTCAAATGCTTAATACACGTTTCCATCAACAGCTTATCCTGTCTGTAATTTGAAATCATATCTGTCTACTGATTTTCTCCCATCCACATCCCCTATTATGCCTTACAGTCCAAGTTGATTCTGTAAAGGCAGCTCCACCTCTCTGCTATTTTCCATCTCCTGATGCTCTGGCCTTTGTAATGGAATCAGCTCTATTTCTGCTTCTGGAGAATCAAGAATTATATCCAGACGGCCGACCAGTTTTTCCATATGCTCCTGCCAGTCAATCCAGTTTTTTTCCTCAAACCATCCTCCCCATTTCGCACCATCTCCTGTTTGGGACTCAGCATATTTCTTTATAGCATGGAGTGTGTCAAAAATATAGTTCCGAATCCAATGGACCGTTTCTCTGGATGCGGTGAAAGAAGTGATTGAACAAAACTTATGCTCTTTCGTATTCCAGTCCTCCTCATTGTCCAGGCTCTTTACAGCCCTATCTACAAACTTCAACATCAATTCCGCCAACGCCATCACACTGGTGTGGGCCCCTGCCATCTCTACATCCGGAGGCGCATTCCATGAGTCTCGCTTCAGGGCTTCCAGCAATGTTTCAAGCTCCAGTTTACCATTCTCCGGAAGACTCTCCCTGATAAAATCTATCGCATCCAGACCTTCATCCGACTCAAATGCCGTGATTCCCCAGCACCCCATTCTTCTTCCTCCCATATCCTTATTCCAAACAAAATCTTATTTCACTTCTTAGATTCCAACAATCTGCCACACATACATCGGAGCAAATAGACTGAATACCAGCCCTGCAAACAAAATGGCAGCCGGAGCCCACTCAATCTGTCCATGTTTCCGGTAGTCCATATAAGCGGTTGCTACCTTGACGAAAAACAGCACCGCCAATACCAGATCAATCGCCGGGAACACCACGTTGTTGACCACCGTCTTGATCTGGGACGAGGCCGCTTTCCAGGTGCCTTCCACTGCTCCTGCTACGTTCCCAGTGTTGGATGCAAAGGCAGTCATGCCAAACATGGTAGTCAGAAGTAAAACAACAGTCAGTGCAATCATCCATTTAAACTTTTTCATATGGCTCTCCTCTCATATGGAAAAAGCCGCAGAAATCCTGCGGCCCTCACTTCATTTACCTATTTTTCTGTTCTAAAACAACCGTTATTTTACCTCGGTTTCTGAGGCGAAATATGCCAATCCTGCCAAAGATTCCCTCGCACCTGGACCGAATCCGTCAGATTCATAGACAGCATCCCAGCCGATGTCGATAGGTAAGACCTTGATATTATCTCCGCCTTTTCCCCCGACCCACACCGTACGTGAGCCTTTCAGCTCATACGGCGCTCCATCACCAAAATTCATTTACACAATACACATAACTTTCAAGATTGCTTAATTGCTTCTAATTGCAGAAGCCTGCGCAAGGAATTAACCTTACTTAACTGCCGTTTATCAAGTTTCAATTTCCCTAAATACGTTATAATTATCTCCGCTGTTGTAGCATGAATAAGTATGTGAACATCTTCGCTGACTATCACTAAATTTTGGTATTTGTCATCTCCACCCAGTTTTCGGGAGATTTTATGATGACAATGAATATCACCAAGTTCAAGCGGTTTCTTTGTGACTGCACATTTTCCCTGCTGTGCGCTGTATAGCGACAGCCGGTTGTCATTGTACTCAATGCTTTTCCCCATATCGGGATTAAGCATGAGATAATGCAGGACCCCCATATTAATGTTTTCTAACTGTTTATGAATTTCTGTTCTTCCCTCGGCTGTAAACTTATTGATGATTTTCTTTTTAAACATCGGATTCGAGTGTTTGATGTAGCCAATGGGGAGTATAGGGTGCTTTTTCACATATCGTAACTGCCTGCTCTTTCCATACTTTGCTTTTAGGAACGGAGACAATGGAACATCTGAAGTTCTTTTTAAACGGTCTTTCAATCTTCTTTTTAAGGCTCGGTGTACTAAGAAAGCATATTTGTTTAGGTCAAGGTTGACATCAGTGGCAATCCTGTAATAAGTGTGCCAGCCGATTATCATTGAATTGTACCGCATAACAGCCTTGTATTCTTCTGCGTCATTCGCAGGTTTTTGAATCTCCTTAATGCCGCTTTTCAGCTTTTCTGCAATCTCTTTCATTGATTTATCATTTAGTTTTGATTGAACAACATACCGTGTTTCCCCGTTTGGCTGTTTGCCCTTTGGGGTAGCTTTCAGCTTAAATCCCAAAAATTCGGAATAGCTTCTTTTCAGATTTACCACCTTTGACTTTTCAGGACTGATTTCAAGCCCTAATCGTTCTTTTAACCACATTTTTGTCGCAATAAACATCTTGTCCGCATCATTCTTACTACGGCAGAATATTTTAAAATCATCTGCGTAACGGACGATGAAGCACTCTTTGAGATTGGTATACTTGCGCAGGGAGCTATAAACATGCCCTCTGATTTCAGTTCCATTTTTTGCTATTTGCTGACTGTACTGACGCTTTGTAGGCATTCGTTCAAACTGGCTCGCTATCCACCAATCCAATTCATTTAATACGATATTGGATAGCAGGGGAGAAATAATTCCTCCCTGTGGCGTTCCCTTGTCAGGGAAACCAATTCCGGCAACCTCTGCTTTTAGCATACAGGAGATAATTGTTAATAGCTTCTTATCCCTGATACCCATAGCCCACATCTGTTTCAGCAGCTTTCCGTGATTTACATTATCGAAGAATCCTTTAATATCAATATCCACCACGAAGTATAAGTGCTGTATTTGAATACATTTGTAAGCCTGCGCCATTGCCTGCTCTGCATTTCTGTTTGGTCTGAAACCATTGCTTCTCTCAAAGAATTTTGCCTCACAAACCGGCTCTAATACCTGTAAGATACATTGTTGAATGAGCCTGTCCATAATGGTTGGTATTCCAAGAGGTCTTGTCTTTCCATTTCCTTTTGGTATTTCCACCCTGCGGACTTTTTGTGGTTGGTAGTAATTCAGTTTCTTCTGGATATGTTGTATCAGTGCTGATATCTCCCATTTTGCAAGATGGGAAATTGTTTTGTTATCCGCTCCTGCCGTCCTGCTCCCTGTATTGCCCTTAATGTTCCGATATGCCAGCCTGATGTTTTGTTCCGAACTGATATATTTCATCAAATCCGTAAATATCATTTCTTTCTTGCTTAAGGCATACAGGTTATCAAGTACATTTTGAAAGTCATAGTATTCAGCATTTCGCAGATATGCTTTCTTCGGTGTTCGCAATCCTGTCAAAGTCAGTAAATCCCTTCATTCTGGATTTGCTTTTCTTAGTCATACTCGAACCTTTGATTTGTTAGTGCTTGTTTTTTTTGTGTAATTTTGGTGACTTGTGGCTATTCCTCCACGGCTTATTATCACCGCTTCACAGGTCGTGCCACTACTCTCAGTCAGATAAAATCAGGTTATATGAAAATCACTTTCCCTGACACCGCTTCATAGAGGACAAACTCTCTGCGTTCTGACCTTTCCTCGTTCCGATATTCCTATCTTTACATTATTGCCCTTAGGTAATCCTCTGAGCCTGCATACTTGATACCGCCTGTAACGGTATAGGGTATTTCATAGGACGACAGTTTTACTTTACCCCATATGCCAAACCGTAGTTTCACATACATTTCTATATGTTCAGCCTTATAGACCCGTACATTCGGATTTTCGTCAGTGTTGATTAACACATTCTAACCATAGGCATTTTATAGACCCCCGACCTATCGGCTACACCACCCACCTCTGGGCAGCTTTCGTTTCCAAAAAAATTATATTGAAGTTACGGTAGCTTTCAGCCGACTTCACCGAGCTTTATACGCTTTGCTTTTTGCCAAGCTAACGCATATCGGAGTATCAGGGTGAGCGTTTCAGGGCGTTACCCCATCATTCCACTCATTGAAATATCAGTTCTCCAAGAACTGCATTACATAAAATTTATAAAAGATAATGCAGACTTGTGCGTAACCTTTTCAGTTACGAACGAGTCGCACGCGTCCAGCAGTCAATCAGCCAGGTATAGGGCGTGTATCTGCCATCGGGATACCAGATCGGCAGAAAATGTGTCCTCCGCCCATAGGTACTGAATGGGTTTTCCTCAAACTCAAACCGGGTCTGGTATCCCCGTCCCATCCGCTCCAGTACACGCCAGTAGCTCTGATAATCAAATTCTGGAAAGTATGTGATAGAATTCTGGGCTTCTGTCACTGCATGGCTTTGATTGGTGCTCACCCCTGCTGTCACTGTCTCCTGGATGCCATATCCTGACTTCAGTGTATCTCCGGAAGCGGTCGGGGATTTCTCATCCGGATGGATTTTCATCTCGGCAGATAGACTGGCATGGTAACGGTCATAATCGAATTCCCACCAGCCGTACCGATAGGTAAGCCACATCTTTTACCTGTCCACATATTGCGAACAGGCAGTCAGAGGGCTTTTCCCCCGGTTCGCACCGTGCGTGAGAGTTTCCCCTCACACGGCGCTCCATCTATACAGTTGCGATTCCTGTACAGACTATGCCCCTTCGCTCCACACCCATTACGGTGCTTCCTCACTACTACGGGCTGCCGTCCCACAGCTTCACAGGCCATTTCCTACCTGTTAGAGCAAGTGCAATAACTCTTTTAACGACTTACCGTTCTCTGCTGCGGTTCCTTCGTTCCCTGCATTCTAGCTTTACATAACAGTTTTAGCTCTACTCTGTAGCCCGACTGCCATCTTTAACCGGTGTGACGCTTGCTAAAGACATTCGACCACGGTTTCCCTATGGTTTTCTGTTGGACGGGACGACCACAGATGCCGTCCAACGACAGTACCCCATTCGGGGCAAATACCTTCTTATTTTGGTATCCTTGGTGTTACGAGCTGTACGTTCAAGTATTCGTCAGCCTTTCGACATACTAAGCATAACTGTTTTTTAGCCCCCGCGGTTACTTGCCCCATCACAGGCGTTTTTACCGCTCTTCACCGAGCTTCATACACTGGACTCATTGCCAGCCAGCGCATGTCGGAGTATTAGAGATTTTGTCACCTCTCACACGAGGTCAGGCAGGAATTACACCTGCCGATTCAAATACAGAGTTCAGATTTTCTTTGCAAATCTGTTCAGCTTTATTGTGCATTTCTACACAGATTAACTGAAAACGAAGCGCGCATGGTCGCACCAATATCCATCGTCATCATCGTCACCACTGTGCCAGACCCAGTAAGAATACCACCATGGCCTCCACACACCCCAATCGGTTCTCGTTACCTGTTCCCTGCTTGGAACTGATGGGATTGTAAATCCGTCATTCCGATCATCCGCATTAGGATCCGGAGGAGGATTCTTACTCAAGTCTACGATATTGGCTGTAATCGTGTTTTTGTCGGTCCTTCCCCCGCCGGATACCGTGACATGTATGGTCATGGTCTGCGGTGTGGAAGGTGTGGTCCAGCGAATCCAGGCAATCTGACTGTCCCCCTCCGGATAATATACGTGATCCACACGCATCGTCCTTCCGGCCACCCGGAAGGTAACCGAGACTGGGTGATCCGGATCCGACTGGCCTCCTCTTACAGTCACAGCGGTGATAACTTCCGTATTCACCCGGTACTCATAGTCAAATGCATCCACGGCTGGCGGCGTGGTTGTCTCATTAAAACGCACAATTCCCAGACCCAGGGACGTGATGATTTCCTGATTGGAACGCACACCGGACTTTGGTCCGCTCCAGGCAGGATAGCCTAAATCTGCAGTCTCCAAAAACATAGACAAGGGTAAATTTTGAAATCCAACTGTAGGGAGCATTGCCCGCATAGCGCCATTTACAGTCTGATCATATAGGGCAGCTTCCGTGGCAGTCATTGCCACGTTCACCCCCTGAAACACAACATAAGCAATCGGTTCCAGCAGCAGCTTATACTTGCCGTTCGTCAGCACTTCAAAGTCCATTCCTGTCAGGTTCGCAATGCTGCGAATGACCTGCTCGTCAGTAAAATAGCTTTTTATCGCCTCAATACTGGCCGCACCAAGACTCTGGGAGCTGATGATCCGCGGCAGGGACTGTCCCGGATTTACGAACGTATAAGCCTCACCGCTTGCACTCAGTGCAGTCCCTTTGTTATAGGACAGCTTGCTAACCTTCCCAAAATGTAACTGGATATTGGTCGGCCTTTTATTGGTAAAGTCAATGGGCTGTGTCACCGGGGTCCTGGTATCCGCCAGGATGACCGTCACCCTCACGCCCTCCATGCCGGGCGTCCACTTGTTCTGTGAGGTTCCCTGTCCCATCGACCCGCCGCCTCCATCCAGATTCCCTTCCCCGACTGCGTATGCAGTGAGAGGAGACATAAGCATCAAGGCCATTGCCAACACAGCCAGTATCTTGGCCCCATTCCTGCACATCCTCAAAGAAAAAACACCGCCGAAGCGGTGTCTCGTCACAATCCTTTTAATCGATAATGCCAATCTTATTTCCATTTTCATACATATCCTCAGCTACCGTTCCCTGTCCTTCCCCAATCTCATCAATCCAGCCAAATCCCGGCACATAAATCTTTCCGTTTTGTATGTCTCCATATTGCGGCTCCCCTGCCTGCGTGGGCGCTTCGCTGGGCTGCACAACCTCCTCATGGGGTATGGCCTCCGGAGTTCCTTCTACAGATTCTCCATCCGGCTTTTGGGCAGGATTCTTTAACACCTCTTCTGGGGGAGCAGTTGGTTTTTCCGGAGCCGGCTGCACGGCCTGTTCCGTCCGGTCCGTCTGTGCCGGTAGAGCCGCTGATGGCTCCGTTGTCCCTGTCCTGGAAGGTTCCGTTGCCGGTTCGGTTCTCACTATGATATCCGATTTGGTTGGCTCTGTTTCTTCCTCTGTTTTGGCTTCCGTTGTCTCAGTCGGTATTACTGCTACTGTCACCGCTTCTGTCTGTTCTGTCCGTGCCTCCGTCTGATTGCTTCCCTGTGCCTCTCCTTTGAATTGGCTGCCGATTGCTGCAATCAATACAGCTCCCACGACCACGCAACCAAGGACAGCCAGCCGCCGCTTCATCCGCTCATTCAGTTTCATTGATCACGCCTCCTCATACTTTTATCTTTGTACGACCTAACATACCGTAACCCTCTCTAAAAGTCTAGTGACTTTTCTCATTTCCCCCTCTTTCTCCCCTATTTTTCAGAATACTTCAATATATCCGGCCTGAACTTTTAGTTTCATCTTCATGGTAGGAAATGTCTTCCCTGCAAACCGTACCGGAACCTCCAGCCAGACCACGGCATCTGCTTCAAACCGCTGGGCATTTGCAGGGTCGGAGGGTGCCAGTGGCGCATTGCGGATTGTAACATCCAGCCCGGTGATTTTATATTCCAGAACGCCTCCTGTATATTTCACCCGGCTTCCTCCCTCCCACCGTGTTCCCAGCGTTTCATCCAGGTGGTAATAAATATCTCCGGTATCCACCCATTCCTCAAAGCCGTATCCTTCCGTATAATATCCGCCTGAGTATCCTTCCCGTACTCCGTGATAGACATTGGCGTAGTTGTCATTTACCACCACAACCACCGCATCCTGCAGGGCTTCCTTCACCCCGGAGGCAATCAGGCTCAGACGGAAAAATTCCATGATCCCGCACAGAATCAAAAGGCAGGCCAGCGTCACAGCGATTACCAGAGGGAACGCAGTCCCGCGTTGATCTTTTAAACATGCCAGCCATTTTTTCATTTCCAATACACCTCAGACTTTCCGGTTGCCGCAGCACGGAGGGTGATGGGGAAGGAACCAAATCCTCCAAACAATCCCAGATTATAGCGGTAGGTCAGCTGCACCGTTACTTCCTCATTGAGCTGAATCCGACCACTGGCTGACCAATGAATTTCGGGATTAAGCCCTGTCTTTTCTCTGAGGACAGCCGCCCTCCGGTTCGTCTCACTCCCGATCCGGCCCGCAATCTCCGCCTCCCGGCAAAGCTCTGTCGCAAAGGTATCCAGCTGCTGTTTTGCAATAAACACAGGCAGAATCTTTACGGACAGAGCCAGTACCAGCATCACACACAGGATTAAAACCGCCACATCGATGTACCCTTCCCCGCTGCGTCCAGCAAGAATCTTCCTTAAACGTGACACACCATCCCCTCCTCACTGGTTCTGGCAGGAATCACTTCCGGCTCATATAACCGCGTCAACACATACCAGGTGCCGTCCGCATGATTCACTGAATCCACCATCTGCTGTAGAAGTTCCTCCGCCTTGATCTGGACACATTCCCTCCAACTGTACGGGCTTCCGGATACGGCTCCACCCGCCAAAAGATTCCCAATCTGCTCCGGGACCAGATACACATATCCGCCAGGCGTCATCATAAACACCGGTTCTTTGGGATGTCTCTCCAAAAACTCCCGCACCGTCCCCGATAATTTTTGCCCGCTCCCGTTTTCAACTTCTTTTTCTGCCATTCCTGTCTGATTTTTTACACTGCTCATGTCCTTACGCCTCCGTCTTTTTCTTTTCTAAAACATACTTCCCATGGACTTTAGAATCTCAAATACGATAATCGCCAGGTAAGTGACAATAAAACACACCAGCATGAGGAAGCTGAACACCCGGATCTTGGGCGGGATCTTCTGGGCTTCCTTTTTCAGCCGCTGCAGCTCCATCTGTTTGAAATCATGGGACAGCATCTGAAAATACATGGCCCCGTCATCGCCGCGAAGCACGCCAATCAATCCCCTCACCACATCGGAAAGCATGGGTGAGTTAATCCTGGCCTCAAACCGGGTAAGCGCTGCCTCATAGCTGGAAGAGCGCATATCCGCCGCCAGGATTTCCAGTTCATTGGCAAATTCTTCCCCTGCGTTCTTTTTGTAGTTCTCCACAATAGACAGCACATCCCGGCTGTTCTTCAGTTCCTGCTCAATGGTTGACACAAACCGGGGCAGTTCGCCTTCCAGCTCTCCCCTCTTCTTCGCCAGCAGCTCGTCCGCCCGCTCCTGCTCCTTGAAATACACCATCACCGCCAGAACCACGACAATCACGGCCAGCAGCGGGAATACCAGCAGGCAGGGAATGATCCCCAGCAGCACAAGCCCGGCCTTGGAAATAACATAGGCCTGATACACCTCCGGCTCCATATTCAGCCCGCTGGCCTTTAGGATATTCTTCTGCCGCCCCCGCTTATACTCATCCATATGGATATAAGGCGCCAGCTTCACCGCCAGGGAAAGAAGGTAAGTTTCCAGGCTCTTTGCTGCCTTTCTGTTCTCTCTCCCCGTGTTAATCATCGCCTTTGACGTCTTTAAATACGGCAGCCGCAGCAAATCCGCTGCCAGGAAAAATAATCCAGCCGCCAGTAGTCCGCCAAAGCAGACCAGTAATCCAAGCATCTCTTTCACCTCCTGTATTCCAGCGGCTTAGTCAGTCGGATCACATATGCTGTACTGACAAAGATAAGAGCCGCCGAACCCGCCAGGATGAGCTTCCCCATATAGGAAAACATCAGCGTCTCATACCAGCTGCGGTTTAAGAAATACATTAATGGGATATTTCCAATGACAAGGATCACCATGGTAATAAATTCCTTCCTGGGTTCCGTCACCAACAGCTCCAACTCCGCGTTCACGATCCGCATATCCGACAGCTTACTTACAATCGGCGTCAGCGTGGTCTTTAAGGTGCGGTCATACTGGCAGTCGCACAGTGCATTGCACCACTCCTCGAACACATCGTTCTCAATCCGTCCTCTCAGTGCCTGCAGCCCGGCTTCCACATCAGGATTCACCATCCGCACTTGGGTCGAAAATTCCTGGAACACGTTGCGGACCGGCGGATTTAAGTAGTGCAGGTTTTCCTCCACAGCAGTCAGGATGTCCTCATTCCTCAAATATGCCGTGGTAATGATGGACAGGGCGGTCTCCAGCTCCGCAGCCACGTTCTTCTTGTAATGGCCGGCCGTCAGCCGCATATACCAAAAGGGGAAGAACAGGAAGCCTACCGCCAGAACCGGGGCCAGAAAATAGTTCCCCATCAGGATTGCCAGCGAACCGCCAAGACAGAACAAGGACAGACTGGCTGCACAGATCATGGAAAAACGGCTTTCCCGGCCCGTCATGGCCAGGATCTCCTGAGCTGCCCGGATTTCCCTGCGAAACACACCCGGCTTCTTTCGGCTGGTGGCCTCGTTGATTTCCTCCTTTATTGTCCTGGGCTTTTGCATCAGGAAGCCAAACAGGCCGTCTGTAAATTTCATCGGTTTTAGGCCCAGAATTAAAAAAGCGCCGGTTATCATACCGGCACAGGCTAAAAGCTGCATCAATGTCATACGTTCACACCTCCCCTCAATTGTTTCAGCGCCTCTCCCGGCATCCCATTCTCCAACAGCCTTTTCGCCAGCCCGTCCGATATGGTATGCACCTGCTCATGGCGGCCTTCAATGATGAATTTTCCATCTTCCACCCGGTTTTCCGTGATTTTGTACTGGAACAGCGGCCGGTAGCTTCTGGCTCCATCCGGACGGATTTCACACTCCTGGATTTCCATCAGGCGCCGTTCCCGGTTTTCCAGCTGCTTACAGAATGCCACGATTGGATAGGCCTCCGTCACATAAGACAGGAGGGTCTCATCGCTCATGTCTACCGCCCGTTTGCAGAGGGATACCATACGCCGGTATGTGGCTTCACAGCTGTTGGAATGGATGGTAGTTACCACCGCCACGCCGGTCCTGGCCGCCTCCTGGGCTGCATTGGCCTCCGGCCCGCGCATTTCTCCCACCACAATGATATCCGGGTTAAACCGCAGCGCCATGTCCAGCAGGGCAATCTGATCCACCCTTTGTCGCTCATTCTCACTGTCCCGTGTCAGGGTATGGATAACGGAATTCGTTACCACGCCTTCCTTCTCGCGCACCAGCGCCAGCTCCCTGGAACCGCTCTCAATGGTATAAATCCGCTTGTTATCCGGTATGGTTGTCAAAAGCCATCCAAGCAGTGTTGTCTTCCCGGAGCTTGTCGCCCCTGCCACACAGATGGATATCCCATACCGCAGACACTCGGTCAAAAAGTCCATCATCGGCTGGGTGGCCGTTCCCCCTTTTATAAAGTCCTCCTGCTTCATGGATTGTGGATTCACAATACGGATCGAAGCTGCAATGCCTACGTCCTCATCCACCAATGGCGTTTTCATGGCAGCGATTCGGATGTTTTTAGACAGATGCCCCAGTACAGCCGGGCTGGCATTATCCAGAACCATACCGGACGTATGGAGCATACGGCGAATCACATTGATTGCGTGCTGGGGACTCTCAAAGCGCTCGGTCAGTTTCTTCGTAACGCCCCCGGAATACTGGACTTCGATGTCCCGCCAGCTGTTGATGTCGATCTCCTCAATCCCTGTCCCAAACACGTACTTAGTGAGGAAGGAAAACTCTGCCATCTCAGTATAAATGGTATCCACCAGTTCCTGGCGGTCCATACCCTTTACTGCAATCCGGTAGTCCTGCACATATTTCGTGATATAGCGCTTAATCTGTTCCTTCACGTCCCCGCTTCCCTGGTCAATGATCAGCGTGGAATATTTGCTGGAAATGTACTCCTGCACTTCTTTTAAAACATCCGTAAATTCCCGGCCCTCTCCCTGAGGGGAAAAGAACAGGTTGTGGGCGCGGGGAGCCTGCGATTCTTGAAAGAGCAGCCGTTCTTCATCCTCTTCTTCTGTTCTACTGATCTCTTCTAAACTCAGTTCTTCCAAAACAGGCTGTTTTTCCGGGACAGCGGCTTCACTTTCTCCTCTCTGCGCTGATTCGTCCTCGTACTCTATTTCGCGTCTCTTGGAATCGCTATATTTCTGCAGTTCTACTTCCTGGTCATCACCAGTCGCTTCTGCCATTGCCGCCTGTCCGCCAATCTCCCGCTTCGGTCCCGGCCCAAATATATCCCCGGAGCGCTTTTCCCCTAACATCCAAACACCTCCCTGCTGATTGCCTCAATCGCCTTCCGGAACCCTTTGCTCTCCCGCAAAGATAAATCCGCCAAAAGATCCCCGGCCAGACTCTGCGCCGCCAGTTCCGCACAGTAAGGCAGCTTAAACGTCACACTTCCAAGCACCTGCTCCACATGTTCACTGGCCTCATTGGGTTTGATATTGCTGGCTACCTTATACTGTTTATCCGCATCCCATTTGTTGTCCCGCAGCAGGGGCAGCTGGCTGGAAAGATAGCTGATACTCTTCAAATCGCAGTTTACCAGGCGGAGAACCGCATCGGATTCCATCAGCGCAATGGCCGACAGGATATCATTGGCAATGTAGCTTCCACAGTCGATGATCACATATGGGGCCATTTCCCGCAGACACGTAATCAGCTCCGTTGCCTGCTTCGCGTTGTAAGGCGGATAGGTATATTCATTCTCTCCCCGCAGCATCCCCATCAGGGTCAAGTAATCATACTTTTTATGGGTAATCAGGTTGTGACGGACCAGGGACTGGGTCACCTGAGCGGCCGCCAGCACACTCCCCAGGGAATGTTCACATTCCAGGTCTGCCGGAGGGCAGATACAGGGCAGCATGGGAGCCGTCATATCGCAGGTCAGGAGAACCACGTTTCGCTTCTTCCCAACCAGGTACTTTGCCAGCTTCACAGCCACTGTGGATTTACCGCTTCCCGGACTCCCCCAGACCGCCAGGACCTGATTCCCCGGCTCATCCATGAAGTCTTCCTGCGCCTTTGCCGAGCGGTCGAAAATACTTCCTTTTTTGAAATTCAGCATTTACTCCACCCCGCTCTCGCTTCCTGCGGTTGCCTCTGTCTCCTCTCCCTGTACGGTTTCTTCACCGGCTTCTTCTACTGTTTCTGTTTCTTCAGTTCCGCTTTCCTTCTCCGTATTCTCTTCCATTTCCTCACTCTCTAGCGGATATAGTTCTTCCAGCATGATTTCCTGGGCCTCCACAAACTTCCGGGCATTTTCCTTTGTCCCCCGGTACACCAGGGATAAATGCAGCTTCCCTTCCGCCTCCAGTTCCGCAAGGACCTTTCCCTGCTCCGGCGTAACCAGAAGCGTCACGGTTCCCGGCAGTTCTTTCTCCGTCTTCTCATCGCCCCGTTCCCCGGTATTGGCGTCATATCCGCTGTTTGCTGTTACTGCAATGACCTCCACATATTGGAGTTCTGGCGGGATTATTGTAGAACCCTGCTTTCTATAATCCGGCGCAATCACAGATACAATATCACCGCTGATCAGCTTTCCGGACAACCCATTGGCAAAGGCCTTCACGCTAACGGAAATGGCCTGCTTTTCCCCGTTTAAGTTATAAAGATATGCATTCTCCGCTGCCGGTTCCTCCGCCACCTTGGAACGGATGATATAGTCACCCGGTGCCATATCCGCCGATGCATACTTACCAATCACTTCATCTATGTTTCGCACAACAGACTCCGGCAGGTTGTAGGCTCCCACCTCCACCAGTTTTACCATGTCCTTTGTAATCTCATCCCCAATCCGGATGTTTTTGGTCACCCGGACAATCTCTGTTTTCTCGCTGATCGTCCGGTTAAACATCGGCGTGATTGCAAAGCAGATCACCAGGGACAGTACAATGCAAAGCAAGCCGATCACTGTTCTGTTCTTAAAAATGTTCATATCCGTCTCCCTTCTCTCTATCCTTGGACCATACAAAAATCAGCTGTCTCGGCTGCTACAGAACCATCTAACTTCTGCTCCAGAAGCCGCTCTAAAGAAACCAGCGGCTCATCATCCAAAAACTGAATTCCCTTCATCGACATCTGATTTTCACCATGAAAGTCAATCGGTTCGTCTGAAATGACAGCACCGCTTATGTTTTCCTTCAAAGGATACTGGCTGACGAATACGCACTCCTCACCTTCTCCTGTTTCATCAATCCATACATCGTAGCAGTAAAAACCATCCGGGACCGTGTCATGATCCACGGCGTACCCAGTTCCGTAAAGCCGTTTTCCCTCCAGTTCAAACGGTTCATAATACATGGTGAATGCATTGGCTCTCTCTACTTCCATATTGGTTCCCCTTACCTCACTGCAGACAGTCTGCCTTTTTTCTGAACCGAATACAAAGGACACTCATGCAGCTAATCAACACAAACAAAACAAACAACCTTTTCTTCATTTTCCGACTCCTCCTAAATATAATAAGCAGCAGCGTATCCAATAGCCAGGAATGGAGCCATTGGATACGTAGTCCATACCTGCCTTCTAAAAAGCGGCAGCACACACAACGCCCCCAAATGAAACAGAAGCTGGAGCAGAAGTCCCAGTATGGTTCCTATCAGGGCACCCGGCAGCCCCAGCACAAGGCCACAGGCTGCCACCAGCTTCACATCTCCGCCGCCGATTCCCCCTTTTACTGCCGCTGCCAGGAAAAACAGCGCCGGGATAAGCCCCAGCAGACACTCCGGACGAACGTACATAAGGGAAAGGGCGGCGATACTTCCGCTCACCCAGTCCGGAATCTCCCGCCGCTTCAGATCCACAAAGGAGGCGGCCAGCAGCAGAAAGAGAAACAGAACTCCCTGCACCCTACATCTGCAGGCCGGGCTGTTCCCCCGCCTGTTCCGGCGCCTCCGTCTGGGGAGCACCTGTCTGCTGGGCCACAGACTGTTCCAGCGCCTGCTGGTAGGCTGATAACACTGCATTGTGAAGCTGTTCCCTAAACTCCGCCGTGACCGGGAAACACACTTCCTTATACCCTTCCGTTGTCTTCCGGCTGGGCATAGAAATAAAGAGTCCCCGCTCTCCTCCGTCCATCACTTTGATTCCCCGGATTGCAAGACAACTGTCGATGGTGGCGGATGCATACCCTCGGATACTTCCCACCTCGCCGGGCGGGTACATGGATGTAATTCTTACGTCTACAGTAGGCATATAAAGTTCCTCCTTCTTTCTTTTTCTTTCTGCGTTTTCTGTCAGCCTGCATAGTTGAACATCTCGGTAATGCGCCGGGACAAAGTGGGTAACACATTTTCAGAGAATAATGCGTACAGACCGGCCAGCAGCAGAGCGCCGATCACCACAGCCATCAAGATCTTGATAGCGCTATCGATGAAATTTTCACCGGAACGGTCTGCAAGAACCGCCCGTACCTTCCACATATTCCACGCTGCCACACGTTTTACACGCTCAAATCCTTTTCTCATAGATTGCTCCTCCTCACATGATAAAAGGCAGACTTTCGCTGCCTGGTTTCCATTGCTACAACTGAAGCACCAGGGACTGGACCGGTTTCGGTCCCCCAAATGCAACCTGCTTGAAATCCCTATAATCCACGTAATAGAATTTACTGGCTTCCTCATTGTATAGCTCAATCACATCTGACACCGAGAGGGAATGTCCCGTATAGCCCGGAACCTCCTGCCCTCCATCGAATTTCTCATAGATCCGTTCCAATTCATTGGTCTCTATTTCCCCGTCATAAACCATGTGGTAATTCTGTGGGTCCGGTTCTCCGAATCTCTCAACCAGCATATCATAACCAATGAATTTCATATGGATATTGACCTCGGGCTTTAGCTGCCAGATCCGGCAGTTCTTCAAGGGTTCACAGCCCTGAGTCTCCACCTGTCCATTCATCAACCGGTCGTATACGCCGCCCTTCCATACCACGGCTTCAATCCCGCCCTGCCGTTCCAGATAGGATTCCAGTTCCTTTCCCTTAAAGATCGGGTCCACCACCGCCTGGCTCCCGGCAATATATCCGGCCGGGTTTCCAAAGTATATAATCCGTCCGTTTTCCACCCGAATCCCACGCATAGGACTTCCACTCCTTTCCTCGTCTGTTTTGTTCATCTTTGGAGCCTGCAGCGTCTTCCCCAGATATTCCTATTTCCTCTAGGTGCATCCCTGGCCCAAAATCCATGCCACATCTCAAATTCCTCTCCATTTTTATCTACAAGCCGATGACTCTGAATCGCCTTTCCCGTATACTCTGACTTTCTAGGATGCTCTTCCAGATACTTGCGCAGTCTCTGCTCCGGAGAGATGAAAGAGACGGACTTTTCATCCACATCCCCACCCCCACGAAAGAATGGGACCATAAGCAGCATATCCAAGTAATGGTCCAATCGCTTCCGAAACTGCTTCATGTCCCTCCCCGTCAGATCCCTCAAGCAACGTTTCCGGTCCACCTCCTGGCTGTAAATGAAATCCGACAGACATTTTTTCTCGGTTGCCAGCGTTATTAACTGCTATGCTCCGTCTTGCTTCCCCTCTTCAGTGTCATTTCTACCGCCAGCAGGTCACTGTTCCGTCTTTTCCGTTCCTCCCCTTATATCTGCATTGGTCCCGGACTGCCTTCCAATCCCTGACGCATCTGATCTAACGCTTCCTGTGTAGGGTAAATCTGCCTGCCATCCCGCACCTCCCAGACACAGAAATCATTCCGGTCACATAGCATGATCCGGTGCTGATAGGGTTTTTGCATTTCCACATATTCCATGGCTTCCTTTTCATTACAGAGCCGCACCCCGGCCGCATACCTTCCATCCTCCAGGAAACTGAATCCACTGTACTGGGATTCATGGCACTCTAACGGCAGGGCCCCGGGTGGGCGGATCTGGGAGAGCTGCAGCTTCTCCTCATCCGGCAGAAGTTCCGGCTTCAACACGCCAAGCACATGATCCCGGACACAACGTTCAAATTCACCATTCTTTAAGTTCACCAGAAACACAGACTTTCCTAAGGCATTCGCATTGGCTCCATTCCCGCCCATACAGTAATAAAGCTGCCTGCCAAAGCCAGCCGCCAGGGCAGATTTTTTCAGAACAACCACCTTCCCTTTCAGAGAGCAGCCGCTTCCTGTCTCCATACAATCCCTATCTGTATAAATCTGACTATCCGACATGGTTTTCCTCCTTTTCCCGGACCAACCCGGACAGGTCTGAGATCAGACTTAAGCGGACCGTATCCGGCATAGTTTTAATGGCGGCGCGGACATAGGCCTCCACTGCTTCTGATGACTGGTCCCCCACCTCCACGATTTCCACCTTACGCACGGACACCTTCCCTTCCCGGAGCTGAAGGGCCAAGATATCCCCGCCGTACATACCGGCCGCCAAACGCAGTTCTCTCGGAATCAACACCCTTCCCTTGCTGTCCATCACCTTATATACCGGCTTACTCATCGTAGTAACCTCCTTCTTCGATTGCCTTCTTCGCTTCCTTCTCAGATATCCCAAACAGGGACAGGATCTCCAGGAGAGGCGCCTGGACCGCCGCCATGGGATCCGTATCACCGATTAAGATCGCCCCCGGAATCGTCTGAACCACCAACCCGGCATCCATTGGGATATGGGCATCGTTCAGTAAATCATGAGGGACTACTAACTCTGCTGTCTCCTCATCGGCAATGATATCCATCTCACAGTTCCCCGTTTCCACCTGAAACCACGGCCCATAACCATTGGCCTCTTTGGCGAGACTGGTTGGGGCAAACTCTAGCGATACCAGATTCCCTGGGTTCAGGCACATACTTTCTAATACACCTGGCGGCAGGATGATACTTCCATCCTCCGCCACTCTCCCATTGATTTTCACGTTTCTCATTACGCCTCCCTTTCCTCTCATTCTGCTGTTTCCTGTATTTCCAACTCATAACAGAATCGGTAGAGTCCCTCTTCACTCACACTAAGCTGCGCGCCTTCCAGTTCCTTCACAAGCGCCGCCAGCCCGCTTATTTCTTCCGCCAGCTGCTCCAGCCTTGTTCCATTGCGGTACCCGCTGAATGTCCGCAGATATCCTTTTACGTCCGCATGATACTGCCCAGTTTTCTGATTCTTGACCATGGCAAAGTAACAAGCCGCCAGGCAGCTGTCATCCACCTTCACGAAGAGATGTCCCCCGGCCCCAATGGTTAGGCTCTGTTTTCCTTATGTCTGTTCTTCCAGCCGGCGCTTTGCCCACCAGAGTTTCTCAATCTCCTCCATCTTCCATCTCACCTCCCAACAGCCCGGCAGAAAACAGATCCATCTGCTGTGGGCCCCATTTCTTCCGCTCCTGGGGATCATAGTTGGTAATGATCACCTCCGGGAATTCACACCCACAGTCATAGCGCTGGGCCAGGTTATTGATCCGGCTGACCGCTGTGATGTAACAGCCCTCGTACAGTCCCCGGATATAGTCACAATCGTTATAGCTGACCATCCATTTTCCCTGACAGTCTGCCAAGGTTTCCCGAAGTCTCACATGGTCCTGCCTTGGAAACTCCACTTCATAGTGGTCCTCCGTCATAAAATAAGGCGGATCGCAATAAAGAAAGGCGTTCTCCCGGTCATACTGCCGGATGAGCGCCTCAAAGTCTTTATTCTCGATGACCGTATTCGCCAGACGATCCGCCGCCTTCCAGATCAGATGGAAGGTCTTTCTCACATCAAAGGGCTGGCAGCCAAAGGATGTGCAGCCGCTTCCATAGCTGTACCGGATTACTTTGTAAAATGCCGCCGCCCTCTGGACATCCCCCGGCGCTGCGCGTTCCAGAAGGAGGGAACGCAGTTCCTCGAACTCCAGGGGTGGCAGGTTATGCCTTGCCAGCTCCAGTTCCTGCGCCAGAAAAGTCCGATTGAACTCCTGCCCCTCTAAAAACCTTCGCAGCACAAGGAATTCGTCCCTTCCGTTTAAAGGCAGGAATCCCAGCTGGCGCAAAAATTCCATGGTGTGGTTCTTCACACAGGCATATAAATTGGTCAGGTTGGAATTGAAATCATTATAGACCTCCATCACCTTCGGATCCGGCGGTCTCCCGAACAGCACCCAGCCTCCGCCTCCAAACACTTCAATATAACGCTCGAAACTGGCTGGGGACAATTCATACACCGTGTTCCGCAGCGCCTTTTTGCCTCCCACCCAGGATATAAAACTGTTGATACTTCCTCACCTCCTCTATCCCATTCCCTGCGTCATAATGGCATGGTCCTCCGACTGAACCTCTTCCAGTCCGGGCTCCTTTGAGACCGCCCCATAGGCCGTAAGCTTTCTTCCGGTCTGGGAATACAGCTCTTTCCCATATCCTTCAAAGTCAAACCACCGGAATGCCTGTGTCTCTAGGTCCGCTCCCATCTGCTCCAGACATTCCCTTCCGTAAGTAGCGTAGGTCACCTGTACCGGATCAAACACATACTGGTCCAACCTATCTGTCAGTTCGGCAGCCTGCTCTAAGCTGGAACACCTTTCATACTCAGCTACCGCCTTGTACTTCAACAATTCTTTCTCTGTCATGGAGGACAGTTTCCTGGCGAAATCGTTCCACCGGTCTATGCCATTGTCTCGCCCTGTTAACTGCTCAAACAGCGGAACCGCAGTGTGCACTTTGGCAATCCTGCAATGCTTAAATGATTCCAGTCCCAGATTCTCTAATACCTGGATTTTTGATGCTTCATTGTACGGAAGTTCCAGCCAGGCCCCAACGCTTAAATCCTCCGGTTCTGTTCCCTTTGGAACAAGGTACAGAGAAAACCGAGATTGATAAAGCTCCACCTGTTCCGGAAGCTGCTTTCCGTCATAGACTTCCTGCCACTGGTCTGAAACACGGTAGCAGTAGCCCCTCGATGTAAACACGCCATTTTCCGTTTCTCTTACATATGCTCCAACCTTTTCAGTATCTAAAAGCGGGTAAATGTCTTCTGGCAGCTCCTTTAACAGTGGATCCAGATCATTTTCAATGGTCATTTCCCCGATATCACTGTCACATCGGATCCCTGGGAGAAATTCAAACCGCTCCAGGTTATACAGCCCATTGATAACCTGCTTCATATTTCGCTCCGGAAGAACCTTTAAAACACCTTCATAAATTTCAATCTGCCGCTCTGTCATTTGTGACAGCTTATAAGCTAATAGATTTAATTCCCCCAGTGTATGATTGCAGCGCTCCAGAACCGATTCGATAAATCCCGGCCAGTACCCTCCGCGGTCCAAAAAATAAGGCTCCCCCTCCTTTAGTCTAGCCCTCTGAAACGCATCCTTTACCGCCTCCTGGTGAGCCGGCAGAGAAAGAACACTTCCCTGATAAGCAGGATCTTCCTCAAACTGGCAGGCATATATCCATACCTTCATGGGTTTACTCATACCTCTCATCCCCCTTTCCTTTTCTCCCTCTTCCTCCTGCGTGGTTCACTCCATGCTTATTCCCTGCGAAAATGTCTTCTGGACAGACTCAGCTTGCGCCAAGCGACATTTCTCCGCTGCCTCCTGTACCAGATTAAGCGATTCCTCCAGCGCTCTCTTTTCTATCTCTGAATCTATATTAGATCGCAATGCCATGATGATCGTCCTTTCTGCCCGCTGCAAATCGCTGCGGACACGTTCATAATGCATCAATCTCCCTCACCTCCTCTTTCATATTTCTCGTTTCACAGCTGTCGGCTGGCTCCTTCCCCTCTTTTTATGAGATGCCGCCCAGCCCCTCCATGCCTGTCAGTTCCTGCTCCGGGACAATTCCCTTCAGCTCCTGTTCCGTCTGTACACGAAATTTAGAATGGCCAAAATAGACATACAGATCACAGTCCGACTCACACTCGATGCCTTCCTGTGAAAAACATTCTCCCCAGCCATCACAAGCTTGTCCTGCCCATTCCCGTTTAAGGACCTCTAACTCCTCCGGGTTCAGCTCCCCATGGCTCTTGATTTCCAGCACGCCCCAGAGATTATACTGATAGCGCTCCACCGTTGGGCGCATACTGATTACCCTTTGTTTTAAAAGTTGATTATCCAGGTACTCTCCAAGTCCTTTTTCTGTTTTTAAGATATCATCTGCGGCAATCGCGTCCAGAATATCGTCCTCATAAGAAATCAATCCAACAGAGGAAAGAGAAGAGGAATACTCATCTTCATCCACCAATTCTGCCAACAGTGGACTGTATAGTCTGATAATGGAATCGTTCTCGCACAGTTCATTGCAATGCCACTCATCACGCAACACGGTTCCCTGTTCCGACCATCTGGTTCCATCCCGCTCCATCAGCTCCTTTCCCAGACTGTTCCAGTCTAGGTATGCTTCACAAAACCGGGAAACATAAAGCGAACCGTCATCTTTCATCCTCCATCTAGCATAGTCTTCTGGTGTTCTAAATTCTGAAAGGATCTGATAATGATCCAAGTCACTTAAAACATCCGTGGCCTCATCCAGGCTGCGGGGGCATTCCGCGGTTAACACCGCTTTCAGCTTTTCCACGATCTACTCCGTGCCGTCCAGCACCTTTTCTTTTAAAAACCAGGCAAACTGGTTCAGTTCTTCTACCTTACTCCCTACCGGAAGATAATGACGCAGCTCATCAAGCGGTCCGCCGTACTGATTCCATTGACATTCGGAAAACTCCTGTATCCCCAGTTCCTTTTTCGCCAGCTCCATTTGTTCTTTATCTGCCGGGATTGCCAGGGAAACGTTTACCATTCCATTTCGTGAGGGGCGGCGCAGATGAAGCAGAAATAGCGAATTTTTATCATATCCCGGATCCGGGAGGTAGTTCTGATACACTTCTGTATAAACTGTATCCTCACGCTTTAAGACAAGGCCACTTGGGCAGTAAGCACCTTTGTGGTCTGCAAAATAGGAATCCCGGATGCGTTCAAAATCCAGCATGGGGTACAGTACCTCTGGTATCTCAATCTGTTTTCCCCTGCGTAACAGCTCTGCCGCAATTCGCCCCGGGTCACTGACATCCTCTAACAGATCATAGGAGTCCAGGTTATAGGAAAGATTGATGATCTCCTTCAGCGTTCCGGGCGTTTCCAATTTAAGCGCCACGGAAAAAATATCCTGCTCCTTTCTTGTCATATGCCGCAGCCGCGAATCCAGGAAATCCAGCTCCTTCCGCCTCATCTCATCTCCGTAATTCAGCCCTGTAATCATCTCCGACAGCGGCTGAACCGGTGAAACCAGAGAACGGACCGTCACCGTCTGATTCCCGGTTTTCCCCTCGTCCAATATCTTTTTGGCAGCCTCTAAGTCCGAAGCCGACATAGGAATTCTCATTTGCTCTGAAACCATATCCCCATAGCCAATCCGGATTTCTAACATTCCGCTTCCTCCTCATTTAAGACAGTCCCTACTCCATGCCGGCTGATTAAGACCGCATGGATAATCAGACGCAGCAGTCCGTCATGGAACAGTTCCGGATCCCCTAATTCTGATAAAGACACATAAGGTTTTCCAGTACATAATTCCTTTGCCACACAAAACGTTGCATAGCTATCCAAATCAGCCCCACGAAGGCGGAATCGGCTGTAATCAATCGTGCGCTCCTGCACAAATGGCCCGGCCTTTTCCCAAAGCCTCTCCTCGCTGCTCAATAGAAACACGGCAGCTGCAAATCCCGGTTCCGTCACAAGCCCCGGATATAAGCCACAGCGCATGAGCGCCCGAAACCGCCGCCTGTGTTCCTCACTTTTAAAAAACATAATCCCTTTCTCCCCTTCCTCCTGGAGCTTCCCTACCCGGACCGTCAGGGCCGATCCCGGCAGCTCCTCTGCCAACAGTCTGAGTAAAATCTGATAGAAAGCAGAAGGCATTTCCTTATCCGCTGAGGTATACAGATGGCCGTCCCTACCCTGTTCTTTTTCTGCTCTCCACACATTGACATACCGGCAACTTCCAATCCCCGCTGTCTCTCCAGCCTGCCGGCTCCGGATGATTCCGCTTTTTCGCGGTCTGAACCCTGGCACCTGCTGCATTTCCCGCTCCAGCTCTGCGATTGACGTCCCTTTCATAAATCTTACAGTCATGATTCTCAGTCCTTTCTTTCAAATCGGTGGAATTTTGACATAAAAAAAGCAGCTATGCCATTATTCAAAAAGACATAACTGCGGTTCCACGGTCTCATCAGCCGTCAACACGTTCCTATCAATGTCCGGCTGATTAAATTTCCAGCTCTTCTCTCTAACGGAATACCATGGATTCCAATTCATCCAGCCACCCCATATCCATCTCTTCTGCTTTTGAACTGATACTCTCCATACGGTAACCCAGTTCTTCCAATCTACTCTGAACTCCCTTTACACAGTAATTGGAAAACCCTTCCGCCTCTTGTTCATTGTCATCATAACAGGAAAACTCATACTCCACCCGTACCTTGTAGCCATCCAGGAACCGCAGCGTCAGATTGCTGGTGATATAACCCTTAAGGCTCTCATCATTTAAGAATGCGGTCTGGATATCATGTTTAATCTTTTCCTTCATCCCTTCATACATCAGGCAGTTATTCTCCCTGTCATCAAAGCCGGTATGAAAGGTTATGGCTGTGTTCACTGTATAATCTTTCAATTCATAATTCACCATCCCTCTTGATGTATTGACTGTGTGGATTCCGATTAATTAACCACCTATTCACTGCTTCATCGACATCCCGCCCAGACCAGCTTCCTCGCCTTCCCATGCAGAATGAGACGGGTGTTCACCCGGCTGCTGAATCTCCTTTGTCTTTTGTGCAGGCGCCTCGTCCAGAAAACCTCCCAACCGGTTCGGAACATAATCAGACAGCCAAGTGCCTCCAAACATCTCATGACTTTTAATTCTCCATATCGCCAGCTTTCCAAGATCGAGTTTCACATCCTCTAACGGAAACAGCAGATTGGTCAATCCCTCATGGCAAAATGACTTTACATGTTTAAACTCTGTCCCCTCCAATAAAATGCCTTCCTGTGTTAACAGTTCGTTGATTCCGTCTATCCACTCCTGCGCATCCCCTCCGCAGCCCTGGAGAATCAGTCCTTCCTGATTTGTCATTCTGCGTAACTCATCGGTTGTGATCTGCATGAAATTCCTCCTTCATTTTTTATAATCTTTTTAAAAGGCCAGCCATTTTCTAATCTGGCTGACCTGGATTTTTTATTCGATGACCTTTTCATTTACATCTCCAATACTGGCGCCTGCTGATTCTCCATGCTCTGACAATGCTCAGTCACCAAATCATTCAGCTCCTCTATGGAACCATACTCCGGCAGCCAATCCCACAGCGTTGGCACTCTGCACTGGATGTCTAACTGTTTACATTCGCTCCAGTTTGAAATTCCCATAGCGCTCTTGAGCGCATCCATTTTGCTTTCGGTTGCCGGAAGGATCAATGTATAGTTATCATAAGGATTCCCTTTATAGATCCATACTTTTAAACTATAAGTCTGTTTGTAGCTCAAATCCGGTAACCCGTTCCCTTCATAGATGTCCTCCAGTTCTTCCTGAATTCCGCTGGTATAACCAAATGCATGAAACATACCACCGTGTTTTTTTATATAATCTTTTCCAATCCCTTCATAATCAAATCTGGCTGGCTGCTCCTCCATAGTCATATTAGCGTTTCTCTTCAGCAGATATTCTCCTAATTTTGCTTCTGTTGTCACCCCCGGCAAATATCTGAATTTATCCATGTTGCAGGAAAGATTGATGATATCTTGGAGTGTCTCCGGTTTCATCATCTCAATCACGGTTCCGAATACCGCCTCATCCTGGCTGTCCATCCATTTCACACGATAGGCCAGGTAGTTCAGTTCCTCCAATCTTTTTTCTGTCACCGGGACCTCATACAGGTACTGGCGCAGATTTGGAATGGACGATTCCACATAGGCGGTAGCTGTTTCCAACGGAACTATATCCGTTCCATTCAAAAGAGAATAGGCTTCTCTCATTTCTTCGATTGTAGCCGGCAGACTGATACCTACACCAGGGCTTACTGTCCGGCTCAAATAAATCTTAAACATTTAAATTCCCCTCTCTGCCCCTCAACATATAGCCGTTTCTATTTTTGATACTCTCTATTAAAAAAGGTCAGCCATTTTTAATCTGGCTGACCTGAAATTTTACCCCATATCCTCTTTTACCCATCTCACATCTATGAAAAGGCCAAAAAATCGGGGTCAAAAACGGCCATTTTTTGTCCGATTTTTTCCTCGATTTTTCGCCAAAAAACACTATATATTGTGGTTTAACCCCTCTATTTTCCTTTCAAACCACAATTCCGCATCATTATTACCACCTCGACATTCATGGTCCCCGGAAACATATCCACCCCACAAACCTTCTCCACCCTATATCCTCTGTCCTGCAGCACCGCCAAATCTCTGACCAAACTGGTAGGTTTACAAGATATATATACAATCCGGTCCACCCCGAAATCAATGATTTTTCCCAATGCCTTAGGATGTATTCCATCCCTGGGAGGATCCACTACAATCAGATCGGGCTTATCCTGGAGTTCATCTATCACTTTGAGCACATCGCCGGCCAAAAACTCGCAGTTCTCCAGTCCATTGAGTTCGGCGTTTACCTTGGCTGACCTGACGGCTTCTTCTACAATCTCAACGCCCACCACCTTTTTAGCCACAGACGCCAGTATCTGTGCAATGGTTCCGGTTCCGCTGTATAGATCGAATACCACTCTGTCCTTTGTATCGCCTACAAATCCCCGTACTGTATCGTACAGAATCTCCGCGCCAAGGGAATTTGTCTGAAAGAAAGAGAAGGGCGAGATACGAAAACGCAGTCCCAGCAGTTCTTCGTAAAAGTAATCCTGACCGTAAAGGATGTGGGTCGCGTCGCTCTGCACCACATCTGCCAGGGAGTCATTCTCTGTGTGAAGAATTCCCGCCAGCCTGCCATCCAGAGGAAGGCCAGCCAGCTTTTCCGTCCACTTTGACAGCACCTCTTCCTCTGTCCTTTCGCCCAGATACTCCCGCTGTGTGCTGGTCACCAGGTCTACCAGAATTTCCCCTGTCTTTACCGCCCTTCGGACCAGCAGATGGCGAAGATAACCCTGGTGCTGTAATTTCTTATAGAAAGCAACCCCCAGTTCCTCAAAATATTCTTTGGTGGCCACCAGTATCCTGCAGAAATCCGGATGTACAATCCGGCACTCAGGAGTGGTTACGATATCGTAAAAGCTCCCCCTCTTGTGCATTCCCAATGCCAGGGGGCCATCCTTTACCTCATCTCCAAAGGAAAACTCCATTTTATTGCGGTATCCTGATGAGGTGGGGCTGGCCTTGATTCCCTGAAACTCGTAGGTGCCGTCCTCTACCACGCTGTCCAGCAGGGATTTTACCTGCTCTTTTTTTATTTTTAACTGTTCTTCGTAGGGCAGGCTCTGGTAAATGCAGCCGCCGCATATCCCAAAATGCGGACATGCCTCCTCCGGCCTTTCTGCCGGTGAATGCTCCAGTATCTCCAAGGTTCTGGCCTCTGACTTTCCCTTTCTGCGCTTGGTGATAACACACTGAATTTTCTGGCCTGGTATGGCATTCTTTATCACCACTCTCTCGCCATCTATATGCAGGATACCCTTATTCGGGAATTCGATTTTTTCCACTATTCCTTCGTAAATATCGCCTTTTCTCATAAAATTTCTCCGTTCTGTCCGCCGTTTAGGCATTTTTCTTGTGGTTCATTTTGCCGTATCATTATATCATGCAATAGGGCTCACATCAAGCCGGCCCCAAAAGGACCTCCACTTCCTACAGAATCGAGTAGGGAGATTTTCTCTCCCCTCTCACACCGTACATGCCGTTTGGCATACGGCGGTTCAACTGTTATCAAGCACTCTATAACAAACTTATTTCTTGTTTTTCAAGCAAAATAAAAAAAGCCCCAGCATACTGGGATCTGACGTATTTTCCATCAGATTGTTTTATCCTGAGACTTCTTGTGTTATCATATTGTGTGCCAGGGGAGGAAACCAGGACACAGTGCGTATCACAGGTGCTGGATGGCCGGATTTATGTATTCAGCGGCGGGGATGCAGTGGCTTTACTGATTTTTAATGCTCTGGAAAATGCATGGAGCGCTGTGGGAGAAGTTCCTTTTGAAGCCCCGTGCGGGGAAGGCCTGGTGCTGAACGGAGATTATATTTATTCAATCAATGGCGAAATCAAACCTGGAACAAGGACCTGCCGCATGTATGGTGGATTGCTTGTAAGATAGGATTGTATTTTGCCGCCTGCAATCGTTCCAAATGCGGGTCTTGCAGGATGGGATTCAGAATGGTATACTTAATAAACATAATTGCAGTTAAGAAGGCGGTACATAGTTTATGAGTATTTACGATACATTGAATCCCATGCAGAAGGAGGCGGTCCTTCATACGGAAGGGCCTCTCCTTATTTTAGCAGGAGCCGGTTCCGGAAAAACCAGGGTGCTGACCCACAGAGTGGCATATCTGATTGATGAGAAGCAGGTGAACCCGTGGAATATCCTGGCCATCACCTTTACCAATAAGGCGGCCGGAGAGATGAGGGAAAGGGTGGACCAGCTGGTAGGATTTGGGGCTGAGAGCATTTGGGTCAGCACCTTCCACTCCACCTGTGTGCGCATCCTGCGCAGGCATATAGAGTATCTGGGCTACAACACGAATTTTTCCATCTATGACAGCGACGACCAAAAGACCCTGATGAAGCAGGTGTTCAAGGCCATGGATGTGGATACCAAGCAGTTCAAGGAGCGTTCCGTGTTAGGCACCATATCCTCCGCAAAGGACAAGCTCATCGGCCCTGATGAGTTCCTGTTAAATGCAGGACAGGACTTCAGGCAGCGCGGGATTGGGGAGATATATAAGGAGTACCAGAAGCGTCTCAGGAAGAACAATGCCCTGGACTTCGACGACCTCATAGTAAAGACAGTAGAGCTGTTCCAGAACAACAGCGAGATCCTGAATTACTACCAGGAGCGGTTTAAGTATATCATGGTGGACGAATATCAGGACACCAACCTGGCCCAGTTTAAGCTGATCAGCCTGCTGGCTTCCAAGTACAGGAACCTGTGTGTGGTGGGGGATGACGACCAGTCCATTTACCGGTTCAGAGGGGCGGATATAGGGAATATTCTGAGCTTCGAGGAGACATTTCCCGGGGCAAAGGTCATTAAGCTGGAGCAGAATTACCGCTCCACCCAGAATATACTGAATGCGGCCAACGGCGTCATACGCCACAACCGGGGACGTAAGGACAAAACCCTGTGGACCGCCAATGGGGAGGGGGAGTTGATTCGTTTTAAACAATTTGTCACGGCCAGAGAGGAAGCGGACTTTGTGGCCAGGGAGATAAGGGACAGCGTCTATGCTTATCAGGACCAGGCTGTGCTCTACCGCACCAATGCTCAGTCCCGCCTTCTGGAGGAGAGGTGTATCTTTTACAACGTACCCTATCGCCTGGTGGGAGGCGTGAATTTCTATCAGAGAAAGGAAATCAAGGATATCCTGGCCTATTTAAAGACTATAGCCAACGGAGTGGATGATTTGTCTGTGCTGCGCATTATCAATGTGCCCAAGCGGGGAATCGGAGCCACCACCATGGGGAAGGTAACCATCTTTGCCTCTGAACATGGCATGAGCCTGTACGACGCCCTCAGGGAGGCCCGCCAGATTCCGGGCATAGGCAAGGCTGCTGAGAAAATCGGAACCTTCATAGGGCAGATGGAGAGCTTCCGAGCCAGGGCACAGTCAGAGGATTACACCATCCAGGATTTGATAGAGGGTATCATGGACGAGACAGGCTACCAGCAGGATCTGGAGGCAGAGGGAGAGGTGGAGTCCCAGACCAGGCTGGAGAACATAGAGGAGCTGGTCAACAAGGCCGTGAGCTACGAGGAGGACAGCGAGCATTCCACACTGGATGAATTCCTGGAGCAGGTGGCCCTGGTGGCTGATATAGACAATATGGATGAATCTGAAAACCGGGTCACCCTCATGACCCTGCACAGCGCCAAGGGACTGGAGTTCCCAAAGGTGTATCTGGTAGGTCTGGAGGACGGACTGTTCCCCAGCATGATGTCTATAAATTCCGATGACAAAACAGACATGGAGGAGGAGCGTCGTCTCTGCTATGTGGGAATCACAAGGGCCAAGAATGAGCTGGTGATTACCAGCGCCAGACAGCGGATGGTCAACGGAGAGACCAGATACTGCAAGCCCAGCCGTTTCCTGGAGGAAGTGCCGGGTGAGTTGCTGGAGGAGGAGCGTCTGGAACCGGTGCTGGGAAGCTTTGGCAGCCGGAACAATGGGGACGGTGCAGGTGGATTTGGTAGGTCAGGTATTTCCGGCGAAGCAGGTCTGCCGTGGAACCAGCCGGCCCCAGGGAATACGCGTACAAGCACCTTTGGAAAAGGTTATAACGCATATGCATCCGGTGCATCCCAGCCTCTGTCAGGCCTGGGCGCCGGTAGCCCAGCGGGTAATCCGGGATTTGGCAAAGCATTTACGGTACAGAAGGCAGCATCCCTGGATTACGGCGAGGGAGACCGGGTCAGGCACATCAAATTCGGAGAAGGAACCGTGAAGTCCATCAGGGACGGAGGGAAGGACTACGAAGTCACCGTGGTGTTCGACGGTGCGGGCCAGAAGAAGATGTTTGCATCCTTTGCAAAGCTAAAAAAGGTCTGATAGGTGTGGCAGCGTCCGGAACGCCTGGCGGAAACCGGTATCTGCATAGCGGATTCCCGCCGGGATCGGGTTTCAATTAAAATTGGATTGAAACAATTGGATAAAATTTGAATAAATTGGGATAGTAAATCAAGAGCTTCCATGATATAATAATTAAAAACAAGCAAGAGGGCAGAAGTGCTTATATATAAGAAAGGACGTGGGTAGAATGAATAGATTTGACAGAGACAGGTTTGATCAGATGGGGAAAGAGGCATTAAGCCGTGTAGAAGAACTGATGAATTCCAGCAGAATCAATGAACTGCTTCACAAGAGAGAAGAGGACGAGAAGAAAAAGAACTGCATTCTCTGGGTGCTGGCCATCATTGGAGCAGTGGCAGCAGTGGCAGGTATTGCATACGCTGTATACCGTTTCTTTACTCCGGATTATCTGGAGGATTTTGAAGATGATTTCGACGATGACTTTGACGATGACTTCTTTGAGGATGAGGAGCCGGAGGAGAAGGCGGAAAAGGCTGAATAACAGGGAATGCTATAATGCTGTTATAAGATACACTGAAGGATGATAAAAAGGATAGTTGTTTGGACCGCCGCGGGAAGTGGCGGTCCTTTTGTTTGCCCGCCATGGGCGCGCTCTAACGGGTGAAAGTCCCGAACACGCCTAGGCAACGAGGA
>ERZ791765.198-NODE-198-length-79616-cov-74.991403_pt1 | contig 79616 bp, 76 predicted proteins | sample MGYA00509949_ERZ791765 | MGnify/ENA primary metagenome ERZ791765 (study PRJEB30046, sample SAMN00791980) | human gut metagenome | study: EMG produced TPA metagenomics assembly of the A metagenome-wide association study of gut microbiota in type 2...
AGAATAGCTACACGCAGTCTTTGTTTTTCTCTGTTGTGACTTCCTTTCTGCTTTTTGGATAGCTTTCGCTGTGCTTTAGCCAATCTTTTCTCTGCCGTTCTCAGGAAATCGGGATACTTAGCATCCGCCTCATCGGAAGCCACATACAAGCCGTGCATCGCAAAATCCAGCCCCAGGAAGGTCTTCGGTATGACAGGGAGTATTTGGTTTTCATACTCCACCAGCATACTGATATAGTACTTTCCGGATGGCGTCTGGCTGATGGTTACGGTCTTTATGATACTGTTCTCCGGCAAGGGACGATGCTGGCATAGTTTCACCCAGCCGACTTTCGGCAGTTTCACCTTATGGCCCTCGATTCGGACAGAGCCTTTCTGGTTGTTCGTGGAATACGAAGCACGACAATTTTTCTTTGACTTGAAGCGCGGCTTGCCGAAATGCTGGCTGTCATTCCAAAAGTGGCTGTAGGCCTTATTCAGGTTCATTTGGGCATTGGCAAGGGCTAAACTATCTACTTCCTTTAGCCAGGGGAATTCTTCCTTGTACTGCGCAGGCGTGTTATTCAGCTTTTGGCCGGTTTCCTTATAATAGTCAATGCGGTCACTCAGCATCTTGTTGTAGATGAATCGGACACACCCAAAGGTCTTGGCAAACATCATTTTCTGTTCCGTTGTCGGATAGATTCTGTATCGGTATGCCTTATTCACTATCATCACCTGCCTTGACTTTCCAAATCCTTTCACTCTTACTACTGATTATACTGCAAATCAACTTGTGAAGCCATTGTTTTTCTGATGGCATCGAGCCCTCAGAAAAACCTGCAATTCATCTCACCGCCTAAAGAGGCGGGAGACTTCTTGCAGAATCAGGTTAAAAATTAAAGGCCATCTTCTACAAACTACAAACTCTGTACTACAAACTAATCACTCCCTACCGCAATTCGCAGCCGAATTTTTCTTTCAGGTCTTTGACGATGGCATCGACCGGGGCCTGGATGTCGGCGTCGGTCAGGGTCCCTTCTTCGGAACGGAAGACTAAGGAATAGGCCAGGCTCTTGTAGCCCTGCGGTACCTGTTTGCCCGTGTACATGTCGAAGAGGTGGACGGCTTCCAGGTTGTCGCCGCCGTCTTCTTTGATGACGCTGACGATGTCGGCATTGGCCGTAGCCAGCGGTGCCAGGAAGGCCAGGTCGCGGCTCGATGCCGGGAACTTGGCGACTTTATGGTAATCCGGCAGGAGGTTGACCAAGGGCAGGATAGCGTCCATATGCATTTCAAAGACGTAGACCGGGCCGGCGACATCGTAATTGTCGATAGCCTTGGGATGGAGTTCGCCGAAGTCGCAGAGGACCTTGCCGTCTTTGACGTAGCGGGCAGCCTTGCCCGGATGGAGCGGCGCCCAGTCGGAGACTTCCAGGTCTGCCTGGATGCCCAGTCCCTGGAGGACGGCTTCGACGAGGCCCTTGACGTCATAGAAGTCATAATTTTCCGCTTTGGCCGGCCATTCAGCAGGCGTGCGCTGGCCGTAGAGGAGGCCGCTGACATAGAATTCCTGTTCCGGCAGTTCCGTCAGGGGCAGCTGTTTCGGCCGATAGACCGGTGCGATTTCGTAGATGCCGACAGACGGGTTCTTGACGGCCTGGTTGCGGACCAGGACATCCATCAAGGTCGGTACCAGCGTCGTCCGCATGAGCGGGAAGTCTTCCGTAATCGGGTTGAGGATGGGTACGGCGTTGTATACGGCGTCGCCGTCCTTGAAGAGGAGTTTCTTCAGTTGGTCCGGATGCATGAAGCTGAACGTGACCGTTTCGTTGAGGCCGCTGCTGCTGAGGATGGACGAAATCTTTTCGCCTACGTCGTGGTGGAAGCCGGCTTCGCCTTTGGAAATGGGAGCTGCCGGGCGCGTAGACGGGATATTTTCATAACCGTAGACGCGGGCTACTTCTTCGGCGATGTCCGGCATTTCCGTGCAGTCGCCGCGATAGCTGGGAACGACGGCCGTCAAGGTATCGCCGTCTTTTTCAATGCCGAACTGCAGCGTTTCCAGGATATGGACCATGTCGGCTTCCGGGATTTCCGTGCCCAGGAATTTGTTGACCTGAGCCGCCGTAAAGGCGATGCGCGTCGTAGCCTGCGGTTTCGGATAGACATCGACGACGCCTTGGGCTACGTCGCAGGCGCCCATTTCCTGGAGGAGCTGGGCACAGCGGTCGATGGATTTGATGCAGCTGTCCGAATCGAGGCCTCGTTCAAAACGGCCGGAAGCTTCGGAACGCAGGCCGAGCATACGGCCCGTATGACGGATGTTGGAGCCTTTGAAGGAAGCACATTCGAGGATGACCGACGTCGTCTGGTCCGTGACTTCCGTATCCATGCCGCCCATGATGCCGGCGACGCAGCAGGCTTTTTCTTCATCGGCGATGACCAGCATGTTGTCGGTCAATTTACGGTCTACATCATCCAGAGTCTTCAAGGCTTCATCGGCTTTGGCCCGGCGGGCGATGAGATGATGGCCGGCAACTTTATCGTAGTCATAGGCATGGAGTGGGATGCCCAGTTCGATCATGGTGTAGTTGGTAGCGTCGACGACGTTGTTGATGGGACGGACGCCGGACTTGCGCAGGCGCTGCTGCATCCACATAGGCGACTTGCCGATCTTGACGTTCAGGAGCAGGCGGGCGGCATAACGGCTGCACAGTTCTTCGTCGTCAATGGATACTTTGACCTTGCCGTCGATGGGCGTGTCACATTCTTTGACGGAAATATCCGGGTAACGGGCTTCTTTGCCGCTGAGGACGGCGAATTCACGGGACAGGCCGACCATGGAGAAGCAGTCGGCGCGGTTGGCCGTCAGTTCATATTCATAGACGACGTCGCGGACCTGGAGATAGTCGGCCGCATCGACGCCGAGGGGCGTATCGGGCGGCAGGATCCAAATGCCTTCCCGTTCTTCCGGCAAGAGCAGGCTGTCGTCGAAGCCGAATTCGTGGGCCGAGCAGAACATGCCGTTGGACAAAACGCCGCGCAGCTTCGAGCGCTTGATCTTGGTGCCACCCGGCAGATGAGCGCCGTGGACGGCGACGGGGACAATCTGGCCGACGCGGACGTTGGTCGCAGCCGTGACGATCTGGAGCTGTTCATCCCCCATGTCTACCTGGCAGACGACGAGTTTATCCGCATCGGGGTGCTTGTCGATCTGAAGGATCTTCCCGGTCTTTACTTTCTTGACTTCTGTCCCCCAGTATTCCACCTGTTCGACAGGGATACCGGCAATGGTTAATTTATCGGCAAATGCCTGCATGTCCTGGTTCATGTCGATGTCGACATAATCCTGCATCCAAGTTAAAGAACTTTTCATTATTCATACCCTCCTAGAACTGGTTCAAGAACCGCATATCGTTTTCATAGAACAAGCGCAAATCATCGATGCCGTATTTCAACATGGCAATGCGTTCGACGCCCATGCCGAAGGCAAAACCCGTGACGACGTCCGGGTCATAGCCGTTCAGGCGCAGGACGCTGGGATTGACCATGCCGCAGCCGAGGATTTCCAGCCAGCCCGTGTGGGAGCAGACACGGCAGCCCTTGCCGCCGCACATGACGCAGGAAATATCGACTTCGGCGCTCGGTTCCGTAAAGGGGAAGTAGCTGGCGCGGAAGCGGACTTTCGTCTGCGGTCCGAAGATGTCGCGCAGGAAGTCTTCGAGCATGCCCTTGAGGTCGGAGAAGCGGATGTCCTTATCGATAATCATGCCTTCCATCTGGTGGAAGACCGGCGAATGGGTCGCATCGTAGTCGCAGCGGTATACCTTGCCCGGTGCGATGATCTTGAAGGGTTCGTTAGGCTTGTGGGCCTGCAAGGTCCGGGCCTGCATGCCCGATGTATGGGTCCGCAGGAGGATGTTATCCGTAATGTACATGGAGTCCTGCATGTCCCGGGCCGGATGATCTTCCGGCAGGTTCAGGCACTGGAAGTTATAGTAGTCCGATTCAATATCCGTCCCTTCGACGATGGAGAAGCCCATGCGCAGGAAGGAGTCTTCCATGAGGCGCAGGGTCTGATGAAGGGGATGTTCATGGCCCATGACCGGTTTGCGGCCCGGCAGGGTAATGTCGATTTTTTCCGATTCGATCTTCGCAGCCAATTCCTTGGCCTTGACTTCTTCCATCTTGGCCTTGAGCTGTTCTTCGATGGCATTGCGGGCCGTGTTGACGAGCTGGCCGACTTTAGGCCGTTCTTCTTTGGAAAAATTCTTCATTTCCTTCATGATTGCCGTCAGTTCCCCTTTTTTACCCAGGAACTTGACGCGGATATCCTGTACGTCCTGAAGATGTTCGCTCTTGGCGAGCTGTTCATTGACGGACGCTTTGATGGCCTCGATCTTATCACTGATCATACTTTCTTCCTCCTACTGGCAAGTACAAAAAAAATAGACTCCCGCCCCCTAAGGGGCGAAAGTCTCATTCGCGGTACCACCCTACTTGATTCTCGATTGTCCTGTAACGGGAACCCCCGTCCTGCCTACTCCGTTCAGCAGGAGGCTCTAAAGTGAACGCATGGAACATCCGGCACGAGGCTCTCAATCTGCGGCCTCGATTCCCTGTAGGCGGAGTCAGTTCCATCCCCTCTTTATCATTGCCATAAATCCCTCTATGGGTTTGTTATATATTGTATCAGTAAAGTGTCTTATTTGCAATAACCAACCGCTGAATTTGGTTGGTGCCTTCGTAAATCTGCATGATTTTGGCGTCACGCATGTATTTTTCGACAGGGTATTCCTTGATATAGCCATAGCCGCCCATGACCTGGACTGCATCGGTCGTGACCTGCATGGCCACGTCGGACGCGTTGCACTTGGCAATGGCCGCTTCACGGCTGAAGTCCATACCCTGGTCTTTCATCCAGCAGGCGCGGTGGACTAGGAGGCGGGCTCCTTCGACTTTCATGGCCATATCGGCGATCATGGCCTGGACCATTTCAAAGGAAGCGATGGGTTTGCCGAACTGTACGCGGACCTTGGCATATTCGCAGCAGGCGCGGAAAGCGGCTTCGGCAATGCCGACGGAAACGGCACCGACGAAGGGACGGGCTGCATCCAAAGTATCCATGGCGATGCGGAAGCCATGGCCTTCGCGGCCGAGACGGTCTTCGACAGGGACGAAGCAGTCCTGGAAGATGAGTTCCGTCGTATTGGAAGCGCGGATGCCCATTTTATTTTCGGCTTTGCCGACTGTGAAGCCCGGCGTCCCCTTGCGGACGATGAAGGCCGTCAAGCCGCGGATGCCGCCGCTCTTGCGGGTGTTGGCGAAGACGACGAAGACTTCGGCCAGGGCGCCGTTAGTGATGAAGCATTTCGTACCATTGAGGATATAGCCTTTGCCGTCTTCGGTCTTCATGGCCCGCGTCGAAACGGAACCGGCATCGGAACCGGTGCCCGGTTCAGTCAGGGCAAAAGCGGCCAGGTTGTCTTCATTGATGATATCGAAATAGCGTTTCTTCTGGTCATCGTTACCGGCAATGATGACGGGATATGAGGCCAGGGCATTGGCAGCGACGGTCGTAGCGACGCCGGCACAGCCTTTGCCTAATTCTTCATAAATAGCGGCGATAGTGATGGCGTCGAGGCCGGCACCACCGAATTCTTCCGGAATGGCGACGCCCAGCAGGCCCTGGGCTGCCAATTTTTCCAGGAGCCCTTCATGGAGCTTTCCCGTTTCATCCATTTCCGAAGCGTAGGGGACGATTTCTTTTTCCACCAGGTCGCGGACAACCTTGATGATTTCTTTCTGTTCGTCGTTATAAGCAAAATCCATCTTTGTACTAACCAACCTTCCCTATAATTACATGATTATCCTATCAATCGAGTTTTTTCAAAATATAAAAAGACGACCGCCCTTTTACGATAATATTACCGCTGGCATCATAACATTCACATTCGACGACAATGGTCTTCCGGCCGTGGTGAATGACCTGGCCCACGCCGGTAATGTGCTCGCCGCCTTTGACACTGCGGATATAGTTCATGTTGATTTCCAGCGTCGTCACCTGGAAGCCCAGGGTCCGGCTGGCCATGCCCATGAGGGTATCGCAGAAAGCGGCCAGGACGCCGCCCGAGGCAATGCCCCGGTAATTGCAGGAATGACGGCTGATATCGAAGCCGATGCGGACGCGGCCGACGTCGAGCTTTTCTACCGTACAGGGCATGCTCTGGAAATAAGGTGTATGCGAATAAATACTGTCCAGCATACGATGCAGCCGTTCTGCCACTTCCGGGCTCACTGCTTCTTCTGGTTCATTCATCCGTATGCCCCCTTTCTCCCTCAAAGACGTAGGCCCCTGTCACAAAGAAGGTGCCCTTGCCATGAGCTAAATAGCGCTGGTCATTATCGTAAAAATCACAGAGGGCGACCATCGTCGTACGGCCGTTATGGATAATCCTGGCTTCGGCCCGGATGACCGTATTGGCAAAAGCCGGACGCAGGTAATTCATGCCCAGGTCCAGTGTGAGGACGGCTTTGCCACAGACAGCACAGGCAGCCTCCATCGCCGAATCGGCCATGGAATAGAGGACACCGCCGTACATGGTACCATTGGGATTATCCCATTTTGAGCCTTTATTCTCAAAAGTGAGGATCGTACTCTCTGGTTCAGCCTTTTCGACGTGGAAATCCATAAAGGTATCGAAGGGATTTTTGTGAATTTCTCGTTCCAACCGCTTAGCATCCATTATGACTCCACTCCTTAGGCTAATAACATAAATACCCTTACATTTTACTATACGAACAATCATCCGTCAAACGAAAATACAAAAAAGAGGCTGTCACATCAAGACAGCCTCTTTTAAGGGGCTAGGGGCTAGTGGTTAGCGGATGGTTTGAAATTTATAGCCATCTTCTATAAACTACAAACTATAAAGAAAAAGGGACTGCGCATGATGGCAGAATCCTTCATACGACAGCCCCTTTCCCTGACATGCCTGACCTGGTCTTTACCCCCACACTCGCCTGCTGGGACGTTCGCTCATAGACTGCTGTCCCCCACTACTAGCCCTCTCGCGGTATTTCCGCGGCAGGTCTTACTTCTAGGCCGCACTATGATCAGCACCGCTTTGGGTGCCTTACGTGGATCGCTTGGTCTGCGACTGACATCGACTTTCAACCACAGCACATGTCATTGGTACATTATACGGGACGGATCTGCCCCTTGTCAATATCAGAACTTATAGCCCATGCCGACCTGCCAGCCTTTGACATCGTCGTCATAGTTATCGACGTCGACGCTGCTGCTGCGGTATTTTACATGAGCATCCCAGTTCGGCGTAATGTCATAGCCGACGCCAACTTCATAGGTATTGACGTCATCGCCGACACCGACGGACGCAAAGCCCTGCCAGCGGGCTGCCAGGGGAATCTGGCCTTTGAGGCCGACCTGATAGCCGTAGGATTTGGTCGTATTATACGTTTCCGTCTTGACGTAGGAGCCGCCGGCAAAAGCCGACAGATACGGCGTAAAGCGGTAATTGCCGACGAGATAGTTTTCGTTGATCTTGTTGTCGTTGTCGCCCTTAGTGTAGTTGTTGACGTACTGGATATCCCAGTGGTTGTTCAGGACGTAGGTGACGTCACCGCCAGTCAGGCGGCTCTTGGCACTGCGGCCACCTTCTTTCTGGTCAAAGCCGTAGTTGGCATTGGCTTTCAAATCGCCCGGCTGGGGATCGCGGATGGGCGCTGCCATGGCAGCCGATGTCACAGTCAGGGCGGCCAGGGCCGCTGCGATAATAAGTTTTTTCATAACCTTCCACCTCCATATAATACGGGTTATTTTCTTCCATAATAACGGCTCAGGAGTTCTTCGCCGGCGGCGATGACCTGGCTCATGGGAATAACCGAAATACCTTTATAATTACCTTCACGGATAATTTGCTTCATGCTCTTGCCCACTTCATAGTGGTTCGTCGATTCCAGGACGATGGCCCGGTCCGTATAGGGGCCGTAAAGCTTGGGATTGCTCGGCCCGTAAAGGGCGACGAGAGGGACGCCCTGGCTGACGGCAACGTGCATGGGCCCGCTGTCGTTGGTGATGAACAGCGAGCAGCAGCGGATGGCCGAGGCCAGTTCACCGATGGTGAATTTCCCGGTAGCAATGATCGGGTCCGATTCCATCTGGGACGTCGCTTCTTTGACCATGGCTTCATCCATAGGTCCGCCGAAGAAGACGCACTTGAATCCGCGGCGGGCGAAGTAGTCGGCAACGGCGGCAAAGCGCTTGGCCGGCCAGCGTTTCTGCGGAACGGCGCTGCCGATATTGAAGCCGATGAGGGCATCGCTGTTGTGGACGCCCTGGGTACGGTAGAATTCCGTCGCCTTGTCATCCCAGGCCTTGCAGGTGAAGAACTGCAGGCCGTCGCTGCGGTAGTCGTCGATGCCCAACTGGGCCAGAACGTTGATGTACATATCGGCCGCGTGGAGATGGATGCGGTCCAGGCGGGTATAGCGGTCCATCAGGGGCCGGACCAGGAAATGGCTCATGCCGACGAACTGCTTGGCGTGGATGACGGCCGCCAGGAAGGACGTCCGTTCATTGGGATGCAGATTGATGAGGATATCGTAGTGATGCTGATGCAAGTGCCGCCCGATACGCCACAGGGCCCGGACGGAATTGTCTTTACCCTTCTTGTCGACCGTGACCAGGTGGTCGATATTGGGGTTATAGCGGACGACGTCGGCCACTTTCTCATCGACGACGAGGGTGATTTCCGAGCCCTGGGCATGACGGCGCAGGACCTGCAGGAACGGGGTGATGAGGATGAGGTCGCCTAGATGCATGAGAAAGGTGACGATTATTTTTTTGTTGCGCAGATTAATCATAGTTCCACCTTCTTCAGGACGCCTTCATAGACCTGCCACAGTGCATCGGGCGTAATCTGGGCCATGCAGTCCGGATCATCGACCAAGGGCCGTTCCGGCGTCGCCTGGGACGTCGGCGACAGGACCATGTGGATGTAGGCGTCGTCGTTTCCGCCGTAAGGGCCGGTCCGCTGGGGACACGTCGGCCCAAAGAGGGCGATGAGTTCTTTTTTCAAGGCATTGGCCATGTGCAGCGGCCCCGTATCGGCACTGATATAGAGGGCACTTTCAGCAATGGCCGCCATGAGCTGCCGCAAATCGGTGCGGCCTGTATAGTCGAAGACCTGGCCCGACGAATCATGGTCCTTCAGGGCCTTCCCTTTGGGGACGTCGTCGCCGCTGCCTAAGAGGACGGCGGCCATGCCGGACGCCGTCAGGCGCTGCAGGAATTCCTGCCAATGGGACAAGGGCCATTCCTTGACGCTCCAGCGGGCACCGGGCACGATGGCCACATAGGGTCCGGTCAGGCCGTCCGCCGCCAGACGCTGGCGCCAGGCCCGTCTTTCACCGGTAATATCGGGAAGCGGGAATTCGATGGCATCGACGCGGCCGCCGAGGACGCGGACCGTATCGAGATAGCGTTCGATGACGTGGTCGTACTTGTGGGGACCCGTGAGGCCCTTGCTGACCAGGAAACTGCCTTCGCGCATTTCCCAGTAGCCATAGCGTTCTTCAGCACCGCTCAACCAGGCGACGATAGCGCTCTTGGCCAGGCCCTGGAGGTCAAAGGATACGTCGAAATGATAGGCATGGAGCGTCCGGCGCAGCTCTTTCCAGTACGACAGGGATTTCAGCCGCTTCTTGTCGATATAGATGACTTCGTCGATATAAGGTTTCCCCGGCAGGACTGGCGCGAACTGTTCATGGACGGCCCAGACGATGCGGGCGTCCGGGCAGTTCTGGCGCAATGCGTAGAGTGTCGGCAGTGCGTGAAGGACGTCGCCGAGAGAGCTCATCTTGATGACCAGTATGTTCTTATATGCTTTCACGGCCCTTCCTTTCTGCGACGATGGCCCGGACGAAATCGTCCAGCCTGCCGCCAGTAAATAAATAGCCATCCATGCCGGCCCGCTGCCCACATTCCACATCGCGGGGCATATCGCCGATCATGAAAGAGTGTTTCAAATCGATATCGTAATCTTTCGCCGCCTGCAGGACCATGCCCGGCGCCGGCTTGCGCCAGTCGCTCTTCTTGTCATAGGCCTTGACCGGCGCCCCTTCAAGATAAGGGCAGTAGTAGACGGCCGTAATGATGCCGCCGGCTTTGGCCGCTTCCCGGCACATCCAGTCGTGGAGGACCTTCACGTCGTCTTCCGTATAATAACCGCGGGCGACGCCGCTCTGGTTGGTGACGACGATGATGGCATAGCCCTCTTCCGTCAGATAGGCCAGGGCCTCTTTGGCCCCGTCCATCCATTCAAAATCCTTGATGAAGCCCAGGTAGGATTTGTCGACGTTGAGGACGCCGTCGCGGTCGAAAAAGACGGCCTTCCTCATTCGTAATACCCGTCGCTCTTTTCCAGGATGCTGCAGTATTCCTTGACGGCTTCCGGGAGCAGGGTAAAGCCGCGGTCATAGCCGGCTTCCATGAGCTTCGTCGTGTCGGCCTGGGTATAGCTCTGGTACTTGCCCTTGAGGATGTCCGGGAAGGGGACGTATTCGATATGGCCTTTGCCGCAATAATCGATGACGCCCTGGACGAATTCATTGAACGTATGGCCGATGCCGGTGCCGCAGTTGTAGATGCCTGACAGTTCCGGATGTTCCCAGAAATAGAAGATGACGTTGACTACGTCGTTGACGTAGATGAAATCGCGGATCTGGCCGCCATTTTCATAGCCTGCCGTCCCTTCAAAGAGGGTAATCTTCCCTTTTTCCTGGAGTTCATGGTACTTCTGGTAGATGAGCGAAGCCATGCGGTCCTTGTGGTTTTCCTGGGGACCGAAGACATTGAAATAGCGGAAGCCGACAATCTGGCTCTTGGCCAGGGGCATGACGCGGCGGACGAAGCGGTCGAACTGGAGCTTGGAATAGGCATAGGGATTCAGCGCCTGTTCGCAGGCCGGGTCTTCGCGGAAGCCGTGCTTGCCGCTGCCATAAGTCGAAGCCGACGAAGCGTAGAGGAAGGGAATCTTGCGCTGCATGCAGTAGCGCAGGAGATTCTTGCTACCTTCATAGTTGTTCTTCATCATGTAGCGGCCGTCGTAGTTCATCGTGTCCGAGCAGGCCCCTTCATGGAAGACGACGTCGATGTAGCCGCAGTCGAAGGTGTCGTCGGCCATCTGTTCGTCGAAGTCGGCATAGTCCATATAATCAAAGAAATCGAGGCCCTGGAGGTTGCGGCATTTGCGGCCGTCCGTCAGGTCGTCGACGATGAGGATGTCGTTGATGCCCCGGTTGTTCAACTGTTTTACGATATTGCTGCCGATAAAACCGGCACCGCCTGTTACAATTTTCATAGTTTCCCCTTCTTTACTAAATCAGCTATTTTCTGGATCAGGCCTGTCGTCGAATATCCGTCTTCAAAGGAAATGATCTCGACGCGCTTGACCGATTCCCTGCCGACGACTTCATCAGCTTTGTAGTCGCCGCCTTTGACCAGGATATCCGGACGCAGGACCTGCAAAAGTTCTTTCGGTGTATCTTCCTCGAAGATGACCACTTCATCGACGCAGGCCAGGGCGCTCAAAAGGATGGCCCGGTCTTCCTGTTTGACCAGGGGCCGCGTTTCCCCTTTCAGGCGCCGCACAGACGCATCGGAGTTGAGGCCGACGACGAGGTGCTGGCCCAGCATGGCCGCCTGCTGCAGGTAGAGGACGTGGCCGCGGTGCAGGATGTCGAAGCAGCCATTGGTAAAGACGACGGTATCGCCCTTCTTCTGCCATTGGCGTATCTTTTCAGCCGCTTCTTCCCGACTCAGGGGCTGATACGGATGCCAGTGGGCCGGCTGCCATTCCTGCCATAATTTGAGCAATTCGTGGCGATGGATGGGATAGGTCCCGACCTTGGTGACGACGATACCCGCTGCGGCGTTGGCGATCTGCAGGCTCGTGCGGATCGACAAGTGGCCGGCAATAGCCGACAGGAAAGCTGCGGCTACGGTATCACCGGCACCGGATACGTCGAAGACTTCCTGCGCCGTCGCCGGGTTGTTCCACACCTTGCCGTCCCGGCCGATGACGGTGATGCCCTTTTCCGAGCGGGTCACCATGAGGTGGGCGAACTGATACTGCTCATGCAGGATTTCCGCTGCCGCTACGACGGCCTGTCCTTCATTGGCTACAGGCCGTCCCAGGCAGTCGCTCAGTTCTTTCATGTTCGGCGTCACGAAATCGGCGCCGTTGTATTTCGTCCAATCGCTGCCCTTGGGGTCGACCAGGACGGGGATTCCGGCCCGATTGGCTTCTTTGATGATGCTCTGAGCCAGGGAATCGGTGAGGACGCCTTTCTTATAGTCCGACAGGATGATGCCGTCCAGGCCGGCTGCCACGCAGTTGTACAGCCAGGTCATGAGTTGTTCCTCTTCCGTAACGGCCAAGGGCGTCACTTCTTCAAAATCCAGGCGTACCATCTGCTGGCGGGCGCCGAGGATGCGCATTTTCGTCGTCGTCGCTTGGTCCTGGCGCACGACCAAGCCCGACCCGTCGATATGGGCGTCTTCCAGCAGCTGGTGCAGGAGAGACGCGTTTTCATCGTCACCGATAAGGCCGCCCAGAAAGACGTGACAATCGAGATTGGCCAGGTTCGAGGCTACGTTGGCAGCCCCGCCCAGGACGGACGTCATGTGGTCGACTTTATTGACAGGTACGGGCGCTTCCGGCGAAATGCGTTCCACCTTGCCGAACACATAGCGGTCGACCATGATGTCGCCGATGACGGCGATGCGCAATTCCGGCAGGACATGGTTCAAAAAATGATCGATATAATTTTCTGTCATAATGTTCCTCGATTCCGGTCTCTTATTTCTTTTCTTTCGTGCCCATGAGATGCTGCAGTTCAGCCATGAAACTGTCCAGATCGGCGAATTCGCGGTATACAGAAGCAAAGCGGATATAAGCGACTTCATCGACAGAGCGCAGCTCGCTGAGGACCATTTCCCCTATCTTTTCACTGGACACTTCCTGGGCCAGGGTATTGCGGATGTTGCGCTCGACCTTGGTGACGATATCCTCCAGCTGCTGCCGTTTGACTTCCCGCTTGTTGCAGGCCCGGAGCAGGCCGTTCAATAATTTGTTGCGGTCGAATAATTCATGACGGCCATCTTTCTTGACGACGACGAGCGGCACTTCTTCGACCATTTCATACGTCGTGAAACGGCGGCCGCACTGCTGGCATTCGCGTCGGCGACGGATGGCCTTGCCGTCATCGGTAGCCCGCGAATCCGTTACTTTTGTATCTGCACATTGGCAAAATGGGCATCTCATGTTTTTTCCTCCTACCTTCTTCTCGACGGTATTTTTAAAAAAAAGCGGGTCCGCCGGGATCCGCTTTTTTCATGCTGATTATCTCATCCACGTAGGAATTTCTACGCCGCCGGCATTGTCTTTCGTATCGCCGGCTTTGGCTGCTGTACCAGTGCCCTGGCCAAATGCGGGAATCGAAGACGGTTCTTTGCCAAAACCCGTAGCCACGACAGTGATGCGGATGGAATCTTCCATATCCGGATCAATGACGGAACCAAAGATGATGTTGGCTTCCGGATCGACAGCTTCAGCCACTTTTTCAGCTGCTTCGTTGATTTCGTACAAGCTGATATCCGGGCCGCCGGTAACGTTGAGCAAGATGCTCTGGGCACCGTCGATGCTCGTTTCCAGGAGGGCGCTGTGGATAGCTCCATCGACAGCTTCGACAGCACGGTTTTCACCGGAGCCGACGCCGATACCCATGATAGCTTCGCCCTGGTCGGACATGATGGTCTTGACATCGGCGAAGTCGAGGTTGATGAGGCCTGTCGTCGTAATCAAATCGGAAATGCCCTGTACGCCCTGGCGGAGGACATCGTCAGCGACGAGGAATGCGTCCTTGAGGGGCGTCTTCTTGTCGATGATCTGGAGCAATTTATCGTTAGGGATAGTGATGATCGTGTCGACCTTTTCTTTCAAGTAGTCGGCACCTTTATCAGCGACTTCCTTACGGCGTTTCCCTTCAAAAGAGAACGGCTTGGTAACGACAGCCACCGTGAGGGCCCCCATTTCCTTGGCACATTCGGCAACGATAGGAGCTGCACCGGTACCGGTACCGCCGCCCATGCCGGCTGTGACAAAGACCATGTCGGCACCCTGCAGGGCCTTGACGATTTCTTCTTTGCTTTCCAGGGCAGCCTGTTCGCCGACCTGGGGATTGGCACCGGCGCCGAGGCCGCGCGTCAATTTTTCACCGATCTGGATCTTGACATCGGCTTTGGATACTTCCAGGACCTGGTCTTCCGTATTGACCGAAATGAACTGGACGCCCTGCAAGCCGCTTTCTATCATACGGTTGACAGCGTTGTTACCGCCGCCACCGACACCTATTACTTTTATGTTTGCAAACTCTGCCATATCGCAATTTCCTCCTTCAGACTCTATAACGCACACCCTGTGCAGTAGGATTCCTTATTATTTTACACTATCTTAGAAAATTTATCTACCTGTTTTTGAAAATCAAGGCCCTATGCGCCTTATTTCGTCTTGACAAGGGGCGAGCGCACATCCGTGTCGATGTATTGGACGGCCAGATGATTTTCCTGAACTTCGGCCAGCAGCGTTTCCGTCAGCTTCGCCCGTTCTGCCGGTTCATCGCCGCTGCCCAGGTGGATAGGGATGGAATCGGTCGTATAGGCGACGATGCTTTCGGGATTTCCCACGTTGATTTCAGCGATATTCTTGAGAATATCCGGCGGCAGGCTCTGGAGATAGACCATGGCCGAATGGAGGGTCGGGTCCGTCACCGTATCGCCTAAGAGCAGGTTATCGACTTTCTTGCCCGTCATGATTGGCAGGGATACGCCCTTAATCTGCGGCCCCAGTTCGATGACCCGCCCCGTCTTGTCGACATAGGCGAAGCCGTATAGCGTCGTGATGACAGCAGCTGGCTTGCGTTCTGTCAGGGTGACGTGAATCGTCGCCGGGAATTCCCGCGTCACTGTCGCGTCGGCAATGCGCAGGTCTTTCTTCAGCCGTTCTTCCACATCGTCTGTCGACAACTGGACGACGTTGACATAGGAATAAGCCCCGCAGGCCCGGTAGACGTCTTCAAAGGACATGTTCTCGTTGCCATCGACGATGATCGTCCCGAAAGAGACCGGCGCCAGGCGCAGGAAGAGCCAGATGACGAAGACGCCGAGGACCGTAAAGATACAGCCGATACGGCGGCGCCGGGCCCAAATCTGTTTCTGCCGAGCCTTTTTCTTCTTCAGCCGTGCTGCCTGGCGGGCCTTGCGGCGGCGCTGGGCTTCTTTCTTGGCGGCCAGGGCTTCCCGGTCCGGTTCGTTCAGCGGGTCGTTCTCAAGATGAGGAGGAACAAACACATCATGAGGATCGTTAGGCAGCACGACCCGTCGCTGCCCCGTATGATATGATTTCTTTCCCATTAAAACTTACCTACCGATGCTTCCAGCAAAATCTTTTCACACAAATCTTCAAAGGACATTCCCATGGCCCGGGCGGCATCGGGGACCAGGCTGGTCGCCGTCATGCCCGGGACGGTGTTGATTTCCAGGACGAACGGATGGCCTTCTTTGTCGGTCATGATATCGACGCGGGATACGCCGCTGCAGTGGCACAGATGGAAGACATTCAGGGCCAGGTCCTGCATTTCTTTGGTCAGTTCCGGCGAAATCGGAGCCGGGCAGAGATGCTTGGCGACGCCAGGGGCATACTTGGAATAGAAGTCGTACTTGCCCGTGCTGGACACGATCTGGATGACCGGGAAGGCGACGTCGTCCATGACGGCGACGGTGAATTCATCGCCATCGATGAAGGCTTCGGCTACCAGCGAAGCGCTGTACTTGAAGGCTTCTTCCAGGGCCGGACGGAGTTCCTCCTTGGTCTGGACGATGACCGTGCCGATACTCGAGCCCTGACCGGACGACTTGATGACGACAGGCAGGTCGAAGCGCTGTTCAATGTCGGCAGCGATGGCTTCGCGGTCCTGAGTGGCGAAATAGTAGGCAAAGGGCGCTGTGGCAATGCCGGCCCCCTGGAAAGCGGCCTTGCTCATGACCTTGTTCATGCCGACAGCACTGGCCATGACGCCGGGACCGGTATAGGGGATCCCCATCATTTCACACAAGCCCTGGATGACACCGTCTTCGCCGTAGCGGCCGTGAAGGGCGTTGAAGACGATGTCGATGCCCTTTTCGGTCAAGGTCTTGGCGAATTCTTTCGGTACGAGTTCGATCGTTTCGATGTGATATCCCTTTTTCGTCAAAGCGTCAGCAATGGCAGCCCCAGTGCGGCGCGATACTTCTGCTTCTGTCGAAGGACCGCCGACGACGACGGCAATTTTTTTATCTTTCATGTCTTCCATTTCCTTATTTCTCCATTTCTTTAGCTTCAGCGAGATAGGCTTCGCCGACTTTATAAATGTCTCCGGCCCCCATGGTGATGACCAGGTCGAGAGGCCGGGAATTTTCCTTCAAATAAGCCACTAAGTCTTCTTTGTGCGGGATATAGGTGACATCTTGTCCCGTCGTTTCCTTGACCTTCTTGGCAATGAGTTCCCCTGATACACCGGGGATGGGATCTTCACCGGCACTGTAGACGTCGGTGACGATGAGCTTATCGGCTTTGGCAAAGGCGCTGCCGTACTGGTCGAGGAGCAACTTCGTCCGCGTGTAGCGGTGCGGCTGGAAGAGGCAGACGACGCGGTGCGTCCCCATATCGCGGGCAGCCGTCAAGGTCGCATTGATTTCCGTCGGATGGTGGGCATAGTCGTCGACGACCCAGACGTCACCGACGAAGCCCTTGGTCTGGAAACGCCGTTTGGCGCCGTGGAAATGGCTCATGGCCGACGCGATGCCGTCGAAGGGCAGGCCGCAGGCATCGGCAACGGCTGTCGTCGCCAGGGCGTTGAGGACGTTGTGGCGTCCCGGTACGTTGAGGACCATATCCCCCATCTTTTCGCAGTGCTTATAGACGGAGAAATGGAGCTTGCCCTTGAGGTAATGCAGGTCGCTGGCCTGATAGTCCGCCGGCTGTTCGATGCCGTAAGATACGTAGCGGCGGCCCGTCTGCGGGGCCAGGGCGCGGATCTTGTCGTTTTCAAAGCACAAGACGGCCAGTCCTTCTTCAGGGTCGAGCTTCTGGATGAACTGCTTGAAAGCGGCGATGACGTTTTCCAGCGAGCCGTAATGGTCCATATGGTCGGCGTCGATATTGGTGACGACGGCGATATAAGGGTTCTGCTTGAGGAAAGTCCCATCGCTTTCATCGGCTTCGGCGATGACATAAGCGCCTTTCCCCAGGATGGAATTGCTATGCAGGTAATCGACTTCGCCGCCGATGACGATGGTCGGGTCCTGATGACATTCTTCAAAGACCTGGCCCAGCATGGACGATGTCGTCGTCTTGCCGTGGGCACCGGCTACAGAAATCCCCTTCCCCCAGCTCATGATATGGACCAGGGCATCCGAGCGATGGATGACAGGAATACCGCGGCGGCGCGCTTCGGCCAGTTCCACATTGGTATCGCGGATAGCCGATGAAATGACGACGACCTGGGCGTCCTGCAGGTTTTCCGGACGCTGGCCGATACAGATACGGGCCCCTTTTTTGGCGAACTGTTCCGTTATCGGAGACGCTTTGAGGTCCGAACCGGATACATGATATCCTTTTTCAATGAAAACATTGGCAATTGCCCGCATCCCGGCGCCGGCAATGCCGATAAAATGAACGTTGGTAACATCGTTCAGATTAACCATAGGTTTATTCCACACCCTTCTTTTCCTCTTACGGACGACGTTTGCGGGCAATCGACAAGGCCAGTTCGGCAATATCGTGTGCCGCCTGGGGCTTGCCCATGGAGCGGCTGGCTTTCGCCATCGCTGCCAGTGCCTTCGGATCGTCTTTTAAATGAATGATTTCTTCTAACAATTCCCGGCCTGTCAGCATCTTGTCGAGGATCATCTTGGCAGCGCCGCACATGACCAGGGCCTGGGCATTGTAGCGCTGGTGGTCTTCGGCTGCATAGGGATAGGGAATGAGGATGGACGGCACGCCGCGGACGGTCAGTTCAGCCAGACCGACGGCACCGGCCCGATAGACGGCCAGGTCGCAGGCGGCCAGGGCGTCGGGCATATGATGCAGGTACGGGATGATACGGCTTCCCTTGCCATAGCGGCCGCGGCATTCGATGCCCGGCAGCTGCTTGACGACGCGGTCGTATTCATGGTCCCCCGTGACGTGGAGGATCTGGATATGGTCGTCGTTGCGGAAATACTTGTGGACTTCGATCATCGCCGTGTTGATGCTGCGGGCGCCGCGGCTGCCGCCGGCGACGAGGAGCGTAAACTTATCCGGGTCCAGGCCCAGGGCCTTGCGCCCTTCTTCCCGCGTCACCGTGAGGATATCCTTGCGGACGGGATTGCCCGTATAGACCAGGATATCCTTGCGCTTGAAACGGGCTGCTGCCTCTTCATAGCCCAGGGCTACGCGGTTGACGAAGCGGCTCAAAATCGTATTGGTAACGCCGGGGATGACGTTCTGTTCCTGTATCAGTGTGGGCACACCGCTCAGGCTGGCTGCCAAAAGGACCGGACCGCAGACGAAACCGCCCGTCCCGATGACGACGTCCGGTTTGAATTTGTGGATAATGCCTTCTGCCTTGATCAGACTGCCTGCCGTCTTGCCCAGGGTGACGAGGTTGCGGACGGAAATCTTCCGTTCCAGGCCCCGCACGTCGAGGGTGACGAAAGGCAAGCCTTCTTTAGGGATCAATGTATTTTCCAGGCCGATTTTGGAGCCGACGTAGAGAAATTCGGTGGGCTCAATGTCGGCAATCGCCCGGGCAATGGTAATCGCCGGGTAGATATGGCCGCCTGTGCCACCTCCGGAAATAATGACTCGACGCATGTTCCTGCCTCCTGTTGTTTCTTCTAAATATCGTTAAATGGCGTTGACGATGCCCTTGAAGACACGTCCGCGCTGTTCAAAATTATCATACATGTCAAAGCTCGAGCAAGCCGGCGACAAGAGGACGGCCTGCGGTGCCTTGGCGATTTTGCGGGCCAGCATGATGGCCCCTTCCATGCTGTAACCAGTACGGCGGATATCCTGGATACCCGCCTTCTTGGCAGCGGCTTCGAAGCGTTCGGCCGCATCGCCGATGAGGATCAGCGTATCGACGCGTTTCGCCGCCAGGGCCATGAAGTCATCGAGGGGCGTCTTCTTGTCATAGCCGCCGGCAATGAGGATGAGGTGCCCCTGCGGGAAGGCTTCCAGGGCCTTCATGGACGCATCGACGTTGGTCCCCTTCGAGTCGTTGTAATAGGTGACGCCGTGGATGGTCCGCACTTTTTCCAGGCGGTGTTCGACGCCTTTGAAAGCCTTGAGGACCTGGCGGATGACGTCGAGGGGCGCTCCGGCAGCATAGGTCAAGAGAATCGCAGCCAGGCAATTCTGGATATTATGCTTGCCGAAGAGGTGCAGGTCCGTTTCGGCACAGACGACGGTATCCTGTCCATGGAGGCGCAGGATAAGCTGTCCGTCCTGATAAAAGGCCCCCTCCGGGACTTCGCCGCACGTCGAGAAATAGACGACCGTACCGGTCATGTCTTTTGCCATGGCCCGTACCCGTTCGTCATCGTAATTGAGGACGGCGTAATCGCCCTTGTCCTGGTTGAGGAAAATCCGTTCCTTGGCAGCGGCATAGCCTTCCATCGTATGATGGCGGTCCAGGTGGTCCGGCGTGATGTTGAGGATTGTCGCGGCCTTGGCCTTGATGCTGTGCGTGAATTCGAGCTGGAAACTGGACAGTTCAGCGACGACGACGGCTTCTTTTGGCAGGTTGTCGGCCTGGGCCGACAGGCCGTAGCCGATATTGCCGCCGACGACGGTCTGACGGCCTGTAGCCTTCATGATTTCGCCGACCAGGGTCGTCGTCGTCGTCTTGCCATTGGTCCCAGTAATGCCGATCATGTCGGCATCGGTGACCCGGCAGGCGACTTCGACTTCACTCCAGATTGGCAGGCCGCGGCGGGCCGCTTCTTTCATGATCGGGATTTCCGGAGAAATGACCGGCGACGGGACGACGACATCCATGCCGTCCAAAAGAGCCGTTTCCTGGCTGCCGAAGACCAGCTGGACGCCGGCGGCCTTTATATCCGGCCACGACTGTTCCTCCGTGTCGATGGCCTTCATATCATTCAGCGTAACGGACCCGCCATGACCTACCAGGGCCAGAGAGGCAGCGCGGCCGCTGATGCCTGCGCCGATGACTAAGAAATGTTTTCCAGAAAAATCCATGATGCTCATTGCCAACACCTGCTTTATATAAAATATCGTAGTTCAATCAGAAAAGCCGCAGGCCCTATTTGCAGGCCAGTACGACGATAATGGACAGGATCGCCATGAGAGCCGAGAAGCTCCAGAACACAGTGACGACCTTGACTTCACTCCAGCCAGACAGCTCAAAGTGGTGGTGGATTGGGCTCATCTTGAAGACGCGGACACCGCGGGTCTTGAAGGAAATGACCTGGATGATGACCGACAGGGCTTCGATGACGTACAAGCCGCCAGCCAGGATGAGGAGCAGTTCCGTCTTGGTCAAAATGGCCATAGCTGCCAGGGCACCGCCCAGAGCCAAAGAGCCCGTATCGCCCATGAACATCTTGGCCGGATGCTGGTTATAGAAGAGGAAGCCCAGGCAGGCCCCGGTCAGGGCCGTGCCGAAGATAGCGAAATGGGTATAGCCCAGGGCGACGGCGATGACGACGTAGGCAACGGACGTAATGGCGCAGGACCCGGCAGCCAGGCCGTCGAGGCCGTCGGTCAGGTTGACGGCATTGCTCGTGCCGACGATCATGACGAAGACGAAGAGATAGTAGAACATGCCCAAATCGACAGTGATGGAAGTAAAGGGAATCCACAAGGTCGTCGGGAAATGGAGAAAGGCATCGAGGATGTAGCAGAAAATCGCGGCCATGACGAACTGGCCGGCCAGTTTCTGTTTCGCCGTAAGACCCAGGTTGCGGTGCTTGATGGCCTTGATGCTGTCATCGAGGAAGCCGATGACGCCATGCCCCAAAGCCAGGAATAAGGCCAGGCCTTTGCGCAGGTCCATCGGATCGAAGATGAGGCACGATACGGTCAGCGCCGTCAGGATGAGGATGCCGCCCATAGTCGGCGTCCCGGCTTTATATTTGTGGCTCTGCGGCCCTTCTTCCCTTTCGGACTGGCGGGCATGGAATTTTTTCAATTCCTTGATGACCAGCGGTCCGAAGACCAGGCCGATGACCAGGCTGACGATGAAGCTGAGAATCAGCATTTTAAACATTCACATTACTTCCTTTCAAAATAGGGCAGTATTTTTTCCATGGCAAAGCTCCGCGAGCCCTTGAGGAGGACTGTGTCGCCATCGTGGAGGAGTTCTTTCAGCTGGCGCGCCGCCTGTTCATGCGTATCCGTCGTATAGACGGCCGTCATGCCTGCAGCTTTCGCCGATTGGGCGATATCTTTGGCTAAATCGCCCATCGTAATGAGGGCATCGAGACCGGTCTGGGCGACGAGGTGGCCAATGGCTTCGTGTTCCCGTTTCGCCCAGTCTCCCAGTTCGCCCATGCCGCCGAGGACGGCGATCTTGCGGCCCTTTGTCAGCAGGTCCAGCGTGCGGATGGCTTCGGCCATGGACGCGGGATTGGCATTATACGTATCGTTGATGAAGGTATACGGCCCGATATGCAGCAGTTCCTGGCGCATGGCCATGCCGTGGTACGATGCCAGGCCGCGCTGTATCTCAGCCGCGCTCAGGCCCGTCAGCTGGCCGACGGCAATGGCTGCCAGGGCATTGTAGACGTTGTGGCCGCCGATGACCGGCACGGAAACGTCGAAAGACTGGCCGGCGCCGCTGCAATGGAAGCGGACGCCCTGCTGGTCGCAGACGATGTGGTCTGCCCGGACAGCCGCCTGGTCATCGGTCCCATAGAGGACGGTCTTCCCTTTGCACAAAGCCGTCATCGGGCGGACGAAGGGATCATCGCCGTTGAGGACAGCCGTCCCCTTTTCATCCAGGGCCTGGACGAGTTCGGCTTTGGCCTTGGCGATATTTTCCTGCGAGCCGAGCAGTTCGATATGGCTCTTGCCGACGTTGGTTACGACGCCGATAGTCGGTTCGCCGATGGCAGCCAGTTCGGCAATCTGCCCTAAGCCGCGCATGCCCATTTCTACGACGCAGGCTTCGTGGTCCGGCGTCAGCTGCAAGAGCATCTTGGGCAGGCCGATTTCGTTGTTGAAATTCTTTTCCGTCTGCAAGACACGGTACTTTTCGCTGAGGACGGTAGCAATCATATTGCGCGTCGACGTCTTGCCGACCGAACCGGTGACGGCTACGACGGGGATGGCAAAGCGGCGGCGGTGGAAGCGGGCCAGGTCCTGATAGGCCTTGAGCGTGTCGGCGGCGACGAAAATCGGCGCCGTCATCCCTTCATATTCCGGACGCACTTCCGATACGACTGCCCCGGCAGCGCCGGCAGCCAGGGCCTTATCTACGAAATCATGGCCGTTGAAAGACGTCCCTTTGAAGGCGACGAACAACGAACCCTTGGCGATGGCCCGCGTATCCGTGCAGACATCGCTGAAAGACACAGAGGCGGCCGGCTTCAGGAGCCGGGCGCCAGTGGCCTGGATTATTTCTTCGCTAGTAAAAGCAGCCATTATTTATCTCCTCTGTGCAGTGCATGGACGGCGTTGCGCGCTTCTTCGCGGTCATCGAAATGAATGGTCCCGTCGTTGAGGATCTGATACGTTTCATGGCCCTTGCCGGCGATGACGATGATGTCGTTGGTCTGGGCCAGTTCGACGGCGCGGTAAATGGCGTCGCGGCGGTTGACGATGACTTCATGGTGCTGACCCGGTTTCAAGCCTTCCTTGACGCCCGCTTCGACTTCGGAAACGATGGTTTCCGGGTTTTCCGAGCGGGGGTTATCAGACGTGACGATAGGGATATCGGCCAGTTCGGCGCCGATGCGGCCCATGATGGGGCGCTTGGTCTTATCGCGGTCGCCGCCGCAGCCAAAGACGGCGATGATGCGGTTCGGCTTCATGGCCCGCGCCGTTTCCAGGGCCTTCTGCAGGCTGTCCGGCGTATGGGAATAGTCGACGACGATGGCGAAATCCTGACCGGCTTCGACGAGTTCAAAACGGCCCGGTACGGAGTGGAAGGTCTGGATAGCCTTGTCGATAGTGGCTTCATCGACGCCTTCGGCATGGGCTGCGCCGATGGCAGCCAGCGTATTGTAGACATTGAACAAGCCCGTGATATTCATGTTGAGGTGGACGTTGACGAAGGGGCCGACGACATCAAAGGAGGATTTCTTCAATTCGACTTTCAAGTTGGACCCTTTGAGATCGGCATCCTTTTCGACACCGTAGGTCAGGACCTTGCAGTGGCAGGCCTGGAGGATATCTTTGGACCAGGGGTCGTCGATATTGACGACAGCCGTCTTGTTTTCCTTGACGTGGTCGGCAGCGGTCAGGCTCTGGAAGAGCTTGGCCTTGGCGGCGACGTAGTTTTCCATGGTCTTGTGGAAATCGAGGTGGTCCTGGGTCAGGTTGGTGAAGACAGCCGTATCGTATTCGATGCCGGCAACGCGGTTCAAGGCCAGGGCATGGCTGGAAACTTCCATGACGACATGGGTCATGCCCTTTTCCTGCATGAGGGCCAGGAAGTGCTGGAGTTCGACGACATCCGGCGTCGTGTTATGGATTGGCAGTTCTTCATCGTCGATGAGGGCGTGGATGGTGCCGATGACGCCGACATGATATCCTGCAGCCCGCAGGATATGGGCGATGATGTGAGTCGTCGTCGTCTTGCCGTTAGTGCCGGTGACGCCGATCATGCGCATCTTCTTGCCCGGATAATCATAAAAGAACGGGACCATGTCTTCCAGGGCGTGATGGATGTCCGGTACCTGGATCTGGACGGTGCTCTTGGGCAGGTCGAGGTGTTTCGTCGTCAAGACGGCGACGGCCCCTTTTTCGACAGCCTGGGCTGCAAAGGTGGCGCCATCGACGTGGACACCGGAAATGCAGACGAAGAGATAGCCCGCTTCAATCTGGCGCGAATCCGATGAAATACCGGTGATCACCGTATCGGCACTGCCGTTGAGATTATAAATGCCCTTGATCTGTTTACAAAGTTCTCCTACCGTTTTGGTCATAATCATAGGTCCTCCTTGTGACTTCTTTCTGTATTCTCTACAAGCTAAACAACAATGAGGTCGTCGCACGAAGTGCGTCGACCTCTCGGTTTTAAGCAATTATCGACGTTTTCCCCTTGCGGCCTGGTCCGTCTGGCTCCCGTAAAGGATCCGTGACGGCGCTACCATGCCCAGTCGCTTCGTCGCGGTCGTGTAAATTCGTTCCGGTGTTTCCAATTTGGAAATCTCGACGCGCAGTTCATCGTTTTCACGCTGCAGCTGCTGCGTCTCGCGCTTCACCTCCATGAGTTCTCCACTCTGCTGATACGCCCAGGATGTCAGTAGATTGGACACGATCACGATAGCCGCAATCATTCCAATCGGCAGCAGGACGTAAGCCGCCCCCCGCCGGATTGCGTCTACGGCAGCCGTCCGCCATAAGGGTATGCTCTTATCACCATGTATGTTCCCGGCTTTCCTCACCAGCATACGCAACACATCCATTTCCATGATCATAGCCCGGCCCCGTTACTTGCGGATGCCGACGCGGAGCTTCGCACTGCGGGCCCGCGGATTCGTATCCAGTTCTTCCTGCGACGGCAGGATGGGCTGGCGCTTCGCTTTTAGGATGGCATGATGATGGCACGTACAAACGGGCATGTCCGGCGGGCAGATACAATCTGTCGCCAAGAGCCTCAACGTCTGTTTGGCAATGCGGTCTTCCAGGGAATGGAAGGTAATGACGCACAGCCGTCCGCCCGGCTTCAGGCGCTGGGCAGCCTGTTCCAGGGAATCGTGAAGGATGCCCAGTTCATCATTGACTTCGATACGGATGGCCTGGAACGTCCGCTTGGCCGGATGGGGTCCGTCCTTGCGGGCACCGGCCGGGATGGCCTTCTTGATGACCTGGACTAGTTCTTCTGTCCGTTCCAGGGGCTTTTCCCGCCGCGCCTCGACGATGAAGGCCGCAATGCGCTTAGCCCACCGTTCTTCGCCGTAGGTCTTGATGATGCGGTATAAGTCGGCCTGGCTGTAGCCATTGACGATATCGTAAGCGCTGCGCTTCTGGTCCCGGTCCATGCGCATGTCCAGGGGACCGTCCTGCATGTAGGAAAAGCCCCGTTCCGGCGTATCGAGCTGATAACTGGACACGCCGAGGTCGAACATGACGCCGTCCACCTTTTCTATCCCCAATTCATCGAGCACGTCTGGCAGATAGCGGAAATTCCGCTGTACCAGGATACGCCGGCAGGCCGTATCCTTCAGCCGTTCCGTCGCCGCTGCAATGGCGTCCCGGTCCTGGTCGAGGCCGATGAGCGTCGCCTTAGGCGACAAGCGTTCGGCCAGCGCCCGGGAATGACCACCGCCGCCGAGTGTACAATCGACATAGATCCCGTCAGGGTCGGTAATTAAGTTATCTATGGTTTCTTTACGAAGCACACTGACGTGATGAAAATTCATAATTCCTCCTAAAAGTCCAAGTCCAGGGCATCGTCGAGACTTTCTGCAATTTCTTCCATGACTGGTACGGTCTTGGCAGCATACGCTTCATAAGCGTCTTTGCTCCAGATTTCGACCTTATCCCCTGTCCCCAGGACAGTCACATCCTTGACCAGCTTGGCATAGGCCCTCAATGTCGCCGGAATCAGGATGCGGCCTTGTTTATCGAATTCTACTTCGGCAGCACTGCCGAAGACAAACCGCTTGAAGGCGCGGACATTTTCTTTAGAAGCCCGGAGTTTTTTCAAACTGCCGGCCAACCGCATCCACGCCTCCATCGTATAGACAGAAAGGCAGCCTTCCAAACCGCGGGTAACGACGAACTTTGGCCCTAGTTCGTCCCGAAATTTGACAGGCAAAATAACGCGACCTTTTGCATCGATGGTATGTTCATATTCACCCATAAACATAAGGCCGCAACTCCTTTCACTTTTCACCACATTTTACCACATTTCCACACGCCGTGACAACATAATGGCGAAAAAAAGAAGTTTTGCCTGAAAGTTTCTTCTTTCAGACAAAACTTCTTGGGGAGATTCGTGGTTCGTGGCTCGTGGTCCGTGGCGGCTGACTGCTGGCGGGCCGCTCTTTGGGCGGCCCCTACAGCATGTTTACGACGATGGGCTCGGTGCGCAATTTGTGGAAATCACAGCGCCGGACGAGTTCATCCCGACTGTAGCGGCGCCGTTCCGGCACCAGGCCGCCGGCGTAGGCCAGGTAGGATAAGATGTCTTCTGCCGTAAGGCCCCGGTCCCGCAGGGAGCGGATGGTGATGCCGTGCTGGCGCTTGGACAGGCGGTTCCCGTCTTCATCGACGAGCATGGGCACGTGGGTGTATACGGGCGGCGTATAGCCCAACGTTTCCATGAGCCATATCTGCTGGGCCGTCGACGATAACAGGTCTTCGCCGCGCAGGACGTGGGTGATGGCCATGGCCCCGTCGTCGACGGAGACGGCCAGCTGATAGGCATACATGTCGTCGGCCCGGCGGACGACGAAGTCGCCGCAGCAGCGCGTCAAGTCTTCGTGGAAAGTCCCGTAGACGCCGTCTGTAAAGGAAATGGTCCGTTCCGGCACATGGACCCGCCACGACGGCTTCTTGGTCATCTGCTTCCGCTGGGCTTCGCTCAGGCCGTAGCAATGGCCGTCATAGACGGTATGCTCGCCGGCATGAGGGGCGCCGACGGCCTGCAGGCGGGCACGGCTGCAATAACAGGGATACAAGAGGCCGGCGGTTTTGAGTGTATCCAGGGCCGCCGCATAGCGGTCGTATCGTTCCTGCTGGATGTACGGCCCGTAAGGTCCGCCTATGTCAGGCCCTTCATCCCAATCGAGGCCCAGCCAGTGCAAGTCTTCCATGAGGGCCTGGGTAAAGAGGGGTTTCGACCGCTGTTCATCAATATCTTCGATCCGCAGGACCAAGGTCCCGCCGGCCTGGCGCACTTGCAGCCAGGCCAGGAAAGCCGACCAGACATTGCCCAAATGGATATAGCCCGTCGGGCTCGGCGCAAAACGTCCGCGCATGACACTCACATCCTAATCGGGCAGCGAAATGAGGCTGGTGAACAAGTCCTTCGCTTCGCGTATCTTGGCTTCACTGCCCATGACGCAGACATTGTCATCGGCCATGACGGCGCGGATGCGCGGTGCCAGTGCCCGGATGTCGGCGGCCGTCGTCGCCAGCAGCTGGTCCCGGCGCTGCTGGGCAATGGCATCAGTGGTCCCCGTGAAATAGCGGGTCATGGCCTTGGCCCCCCGCAGGGACGGCGTCAAGGGGATGTCGATGCGGCTCAAGGTCCCGATGACGTATTTCGTCATTTCCCGGTCAGACACGTCGAAGGATTCCAGATAATCTGCCAGGGCATCGTAGGCCTCGACGCTGGAGCGGAGATTGGGGTCGCGGTACGAGCAGAAGACCATGTCGCCGTTGTCATAGAAACGGGTGAAGGCGCCGTACGCCCCGCCCTGGACGCGGATCTTCGTCCACAAGTAGCCGTACTGGAGGATCGTATCGAGGACCATGAGCGAGCCGTCGTAGTCGTAGCCGTGGCTGCGGAAATTGCCGCCTTTGGCGACGTACTGGACCGTGCCGCTGGTCATGATGCCTTCATTTTTCCGGGACAGGCCGAAATCGCACAAGCCCTGGGGCTTTTCGCCCTGCGGCAGGGCCGTGATCCACGACGACACAGTGTCTTTCGCCGTCTGCCAGTCGTCCCGGCTGGCCGTCACTTCCAGGGTCAGGGCCGAACGGGTGAAGATCTTCTTCATGACCGCAGCGAGTTTGGCTCCGATGGCTTCGGCGTCCGTGTGGATGCGGCTGGCGACATCGGTAATGAATTCGTAGTACGACAATTCCCCGGCGTCGCAGAAGGCTTCGACTGGCGAAACGTAGGACAAGACGCGGTGCATGACAATCGTATGGCCCCGGCGGAAGGCATCCATATCCCAGCCGGCCTTCGTTTCTTCCACGAGTTCGACCAGGCGGTCCTTATTCGTGAAGACCGTATGCAGGGAAATTTCCTTCAACAAATCGACGAGTTTGTCCAGGTTCTGCGTCAGGCCTTTGGCCTTGAAGCGGAAGACCGGCATGTAGTCCTTGTTGTCCGTCCGGTTCGAAAAGGCCGACACGCTATAGTCGATGCCGCCCGTGTACAAGTCGATGAGCGACGCGATGTCCCCATACGTATGGTCTGTCGTATCCATATCGCCGACGAGGTCGCTCAGCAGGTAGACATAGGAAATTTCTTCCCGTGTCAAGCCGTGGAGGTCGAAGTAGGCATTGACATAAGTAATGCCGTTCGTTTCATCCGGGACGTAGCAGACCGGGACGCCGCCTACATCCTGCTGTTCCATGGCAATCGTGTCGGCCTTCTTTTCCAGGTCGTCCCGGGTCAGGGTCGGAATCGTTTCCAGGGCTTCCGGCGAGTCCGGCGTGGCCTGCCGCTTCTGCAGGGCCTGGGAGTCGGCTACGATGGCGTCGATTTCTTCTTTCGAGAGCGAAGCCTTGTAAGCAGCCAGCTTGTCGGCCAGGGCCTTGTCGTGCCGTTCGGTCAGGCCCGGTTCCGGTACCAGTGAGACCAGGGCGTAATAGGGATTGTCGAGGATGTATTTCTGGATGAGGCCTTCAAAGTAGCCGTTGTCGATGCCGCGGCGCAACACATCCAGGGAGCCTTCATAAGACAGGGCAGCCAGGGGGTCCATATCGTAGAGCCACGTATCCATGCAGCGGATGCCGTAGATGAGGCCCTTCGGGCGGCCGACGAAATCGGCTTCGCGCAGGATGAATTCCGTCCGGTTCAAAGCGCCTGTGAGCAGGGTCTTGTCCAGGCCGTCGCGGACCATGTTGCTGAGAACGTCGCGGACGATGGGCAGGATTTTGTCCTGTTTATCCGGGTCCGAGCCATTGACGGAAATGCCCCACAAGGGCTGCAGGAGGCCATCCTGGAAGTCACCGGAAATATCCTTGCCCAGACCGGCATCGACCAGGGCTTTCTTCAGCGGCGCTGCCGGCGACTGCAGGAGGACGTAGGTCAGGACTTTGAAGGCCATGGCTACCGTCGGGTCCAGGGCGTCGTCGATGACATAGGTCAGGCTGTGCAGCGTCTTGTGGTCCGTCTTTTCTCCCGTGGCAATGCCGTAGGGGAAGGTCTGGACCTGGCTGCCCGGGCAGGCCTGGCGGCCGATGGCCGAATCGATGGTCTGGGCCTGGAACTGGCTCAGGTATTCGCCGTCGATGAAGGCCAGGTTCTGGTCGATATCCATATCGCCGTAGAGGAAAATATAGCTGTTCGACGGGTGGTAATATTTGGCGTGGAAAGCGGCAAAGCCTTCCTGCGTCAAGTTCGGGATATCATCGGGGTTGCCGCCCGATTCGACGCCATACGTCGTATCCGGGAAGAGGGCATCCATGACGTGCCGTTCCATCTGCGAGTCCGGTGAAGAGAAGACGCCTTTCATTTCGTTATAGACGACGCCGCGATAAGTCAGCTCGTCGTCAGCCGAGTCGAGATGATAATGCCAGCCTTCCTGCATGAGGACCTGTTTGTCCTTGATCATGTTCGGGAAGAAGACGGCGTCGAGATAGACATCCATGAGGTTCTTGAAATCAGCAGCGTTGCGGCTGGCTACGGGATACATGGTTTTGTCCGGAAAGGTCATAGCGTTGAGGAAGGTATTGAGCGAGCCCTTCACCAGTTCGACAAAGGGTTCCTTGAGGGGGAACTTCCGCGAGCCGCAGAGCGTCGAATGTTCGCAGATATGGGGTACGCCAGTGCTGTCAGACGGCGTCGTCCGGAAGGAAATGGAAAAGACCTTATTGTCGTCGTCATTCTGGATATATAACAGGCGGGCACCGGACTGGACGTGGTGCAGCTCATAGGCCTGGCTGTGCAGTTCCGGTACGTAACGGGACCGGTCGACGGCAAAGCCATGGATCATCTGTTTTTCTTGTAACTTCATAAAAATGCTCCTTCATTTCTTATTATATAATGTATTATAGCTAGTATCATGCTTGCAAAAGTAATCGCTTCAAGTCCCCTACGGTCGCTGCCGTGTACTCGGGCTGGAAGGCCTTCCGTTCCGCTTCATCACCATAGCCATAGGTGACATAGATGACGGGCAGGCCCAATTCGTGGGCGCCGATGATGTCGAAGCGGCGGTCGCCGACCATGACGGCGTCGCCCTTTTCCACCGGGCCCAGGCCAGCCAGGATGCGCCGCATGACGTCGGCCTTGGTATCAGTCCCGCCGACGGCCGGTCCGGCAATAGCTTCCACATAGGGAGCGATGCCAAATTTCTGGCAGATCGCCTCGGCATGGACCTGGGGCTTCGATGTAGCGACGAACGAGCGGATGCCCGCTTCCTTCATGGCCTTGAGCATGGGAACGATGCCGTCGAAAGCCCGGTTCTCGAACTTGCCGATCGTGCTGTAGCGTTCCTGGAAATAGGCATAAGTCTGGCGGGCCTTTTCCGGCGAAAAGCCATAGACGTCTTCAAAGGTCGTCAACAGCGGCGGCCCGACGATAGTATGCTGATCCAGACGGCCTTCTGTCGATTCGCCCATCTGCTCCAGGGCATAGGCAACGGACTTGATGATGCCTTCCTTGGAATCGGTCAGGGTCCCGTCGAGATCGAATAAAACGTATTTATACATGTAACTTCTCCTGTGAAACTATACTTATTGTGTACCCTATCTATTTTAGCCTGCTTTGTCAATATTTGCAATCATTTATACAGAGCAAAGACCGTGAAAAAATTCCCATTATTGACCGTTTTAGTATACTTATGGTATAATGACTTTACATTAACAAAGAATCATTTTCTCTTATGTCCATTACGTAGAAAGGAAGTGTCCTGATGAAAAATGTCATCCGCCCCTCTTACGATTTATATATTAATGGCCGCTGGGTCCCGTCCAGCGACGGTTCTACCTTCAAAGCCATCAACCCTGCCAACGGTGAAGTCCTGTCGGTCTGTGCCGAAGCGACGCAGGACGACGTCAACGCCGCTGTCCGCGCCGCCCAGGCTGCCTTCCCGGCCTGGAAGAACGTATCGCCCCGAAAACGACAGGCCATCCTCTTGAAAATCGCCGACATCATCGATAAGAACGCCGACACGCTGGCCCTCATCGAAACCTTGGACAACGGCAAGCCCATCCGGGAAACGAAGGCCGTCGACATCCCGGCAGCAGCCGACCATTTCCGCTACTTCGCCGGCGTCGTCCGCAGCGAAGACGGCCGGGCGTCGACCCTGGACGACCACACGCTGAGCCTGGTCATCCACGAACCGATTGGCGTCGTCGGCCAGATCATCCCGTGGAACTTCCCCTTCCTCATGGCCGCCTGGAAACTGGCACCGGCCCTGGCCGCCGGCTGTACGATCATCCTCAAGCCATCGAGCACGACGTCCCTCAGCGTCCTGGAACTGATGCACCTCCTGGAAGGCGTCCTGCCTGACGGCGTCGTCAACGTCATCACCGGCAAGGGCTCCCGGTCGGGCCAGTACATCCTCGACCATCCGGATATCCAGAAACTGGCCTTCACGGGCTCTACGGAAATCGGCCGCGGCGTCTACAAAGCAGCCCAGGAAAAACTCATCCCGGCGACACTGGAACTGGGCGGCAAATCGGCGAATATCTTCTTCGACGACTGCGATTGGGACATGGCCATGGACGGCGCCCAGCTGGGCATCCTCTTCAACCAGGGCCAGGTCTGCTGCGCCGGCTCCCGCATCTTCGTCCAGAAAGGGATCTACGACAAGTTCGTCGCCGAACTGGCTGAACGCTTCAACCGCGTCAAAGTCGGCCTGCCCTGGCTGGAAGACACGCAGATGGGCGCCCAGATCGACGGCCGTCAGGTCGAAAAGATCCTCAGCTACATTGAAATCGGCAAGCAGGAAGGCGCCCGCCTGGTCTGCGGCGGCGAAAAGGCAACCGCCAACGGCCTCGACAAGGGCAATTTCATCAAACCGACGATCTTCGCCGACGTCACCAACGATATGCGCATTGCCCAGGAAGAAATCTTCGGCCCTGTCGTCTGCATCCTGCCCTTTGAGACGGAAGACGAAGTCATCGCCCTGGCCAACGCCAGCGAATACGGCTTAGGCGGCGCCGTCTGGACGCGCGACATCAACCGGGCCCTGCGCGTAGCCAAAGGCGTGGAAACGGGCCGCATGTGGGTCAACACCTACAATGCCCTACCGGCCGGCGCACCTTTCGGCGGCTACAAGCTCTCCGGCATCGGCCGCGAAACGGACAAGACGACCATGCGCCATTACATGCAGACCAAGAATATCTTCATCAACCTCTCGGAAAAGCCCAGCGGCTTATACGAATAAGTAATCACGAAAGGACACTTCTCCTATGACAGCTAAAAAAATCATCTCCCTCCTGCTCATGCTGCTCCTGGCCTGTACGGCCGTCTACGGCTTTGCCACCGTCGACCGGCCGGCTCCGCCGCAGGCTGCGACCGGTGCCAGCACCAAGAAATAACGATTGACAAGGACCTCCTTTCTTCCTATAATAAAGCCATTGCAGAGAAGAAAGGAGGTTTTTCCATGAAAAAGTTACTGTCGAAGAAAGAAAAGGCCCGGCGCCAGAGCATCCGCCGGTCACCGCAGATTAAACAGGCCATCCGCCGCCTCGACCCGGCGCGCATCCTGACGCTGGACCTGGAGACGACGGGCCTCACGGCCGACGCCGAAATCATCCAGCTGTCCATCATGAACGGCTGCGGCGACGTCCTCATGAACCGCTATTTCAAGCCCCTCTACACGGAACGCTGGGATGAAGCGATGGAAGTCAATCACATCACGCCGGAACAGGTCGCCTGCGAAGACCCGTTCATCCTCTGGGCCGACACGGTCAGCAGCCTTTTCATGGATGCAGACCTCATCGTCGGCTACAGTACCTTCAACGACATTGCCAAGCTCCACGCGTCGGGCGTCGTCCTGCCGGACAAGGACATCTACCTCGACCTGGCCGAAGCCTTTTCCCTCATCCATTACCAGGAAACGAAGACCATTACTTATGAAAAGCTCATGAACTGCGCCGCCCACTACGGCTACCACGGCCGCAACTGGCACGACAGCCTGACCGATACAGACGCGACGCTCTTCTGCTTCCAGCACATGCTCGATGACGACCAGGCCATCTTCAAAAAACGCCGTTACCCGCAAATCAGCGGATAACGGCGTTTCGTCGTCTCAGCTAGACGCCCCGGTCGTCGGGGTTCCAGATGATCTTATGGAGTTGAAGCTGCATGTGCCAGTCCGTCAAACGGTGTTCCTTCATGAACTCGACGATGCGCCGCGGCTCGATTTTGCCGAAGACGGCGCCGACGTAGACGGCACATTTAGGCCGGTACAGCTGATAGACACCCAGAGCCTGGCGCAGGTCGGCTTCGTCGCCGACGACGAACTTCAGGACGTCCTGAGGCCGGAGCTTCTCGAAGTTCTCCGGCAGCATGCGATTGGCCATGTCCGAAGACAGGCTCTTATAATCAACAGTGAACCAGACGTGGTCGTATTTGAAATACGGCTCGATGTCCATGCTGCCATTGGTCTCGATATTGACGCTGTGCCCTTTGAGCCCTTCCAGGAGGGCGTGGATGTCCTGGCACAGCGGTTCGCCGCCGGTCAGGGTGACGTTGGGATAGGACACTTGGGCGATGATATCGGCAATGTCCATGTGCCGGCCTTCGTTAAAGGCATAGGCCGTATCGCAGTAAGAACAGCGCAGGTTGCAGCCGCAGAGGCGGATGAACGTCGCCAGCTGACCGGCTTTCTTGCCTTCGCCGTCGATACTGTCGAAAATCTCGTTGACACAGAGGCTATAATTCATAAGTGGCCACGTTCCCTTCGCTTTCCTGGACCGTCACTTTGACACAATGGGGAACGGTGTCGCAGATCCACTTGGCGATATTTTCCGCCGTCGGATTGAAGTCGAAGACATCGTTCAGATTCTGATGATCCATTTTGCCATGGACCATTTCCTTGATTTTCTTGAAATCGACGACCATGCCGTTTCGGTCCAGTGTTTCGGCCTGGCAGGTCACATAGATGATCCAGTTATGACCGTGGAGATGCTCACACTTACTCTCATAATCGAGGATCAGGTGATGGGCAGCGGATACTTCCATCCGCTTGGTTACAGTATACAAAAGGCGTTCCTCCCTTGCCGCGCAGGCCAGCTATAAGCCCAGCTGGTAGATGCGATTGGCATTGTTAAAGAAGACGTCATCCCAATACGTTTCGGGGATGAAATCTTTGACAAAGGTAATATAATCGGCAAAATTAGCCAGGGGCCAGTCGGTCCCGAACATGACCCGGTCATAAGAGCCGAGGTAGTTTAGCCAGTCCCGGAGCATGGAAATATAGCCCCGCTTATCCCGCAGGAAGGTGACCATGTCTGGTATCTTCCCTTCCAGGAGGCCTGACAAGTCGACGGCGACGTTGTGGTTCTTTTCCAGGACGGCAATGGCATCCTGCAGGAAGGGATTGCCGATATGGCACATGACGAACTGGACATCGGGATATTTGACGGCCGCTTCATCGAGGGTCATGGGATGACTGTACTTCAAGAGGGCGTTGGCCGTAGCCGTCAGGCCCGTGTGGATGGCGACGGGCTTGTTATACTTCCGGGCCAGCTCGTAAATGGGGTCATAGAGCTCATCGTAGACGTAGACGTGGTTATAGCCCGGATAGAGCTTGATGCCGCAGCACTGCTTGCGCTTGAGGTTCTCTTCGACCTGGGCCGTCATGAGGTCCATATCGTCGTAAAAGACGTTGCTGTCCAGGCCGATGCAGTAGCTCATGTAATCGGGGTAGTGATGGCCTGCCGGGTCCAGGGTCTTGTTGCCCATGACGACGCCGTGGACGATGTTGTTGTCCTGAAAGGCCTTGTGCAGGCATTCTTCCGTATTAGTATAGCCCGCAGCCAGGGCAATCTGGTTGAAGCCGACGTAATCACAAAAATGGAAGTGGCTGTCAATGACCCGTAGTTCTTTAGCTCTCATAGGCAATCACTCCTGAATAGCCGTTTCCAAGGCAATGTGGATCATATCGTCGAAGGACGTCTGCCGTTCTTCCGGGGTGCAGGCTTCGCCCGTCAGCAGGTGGTCGCTGACCGTAAACAGCCCCAATGCCTGGGCACCGTATTTGGCAGCCAGCGTGTAGAGGCCGGCCGTTTCCATTTCGACGGCCATGATGCCGTACTGGGTCAGTTTATCATTGTCGATTTCGTCATCGTAGAAGCGGTCGACAGAGACGATGTTGCCGACCCGCGCCGGGATGCCCTGTTTGACCGACTGTTCGTAGGCCTGGCTCAGGAGCGTGAAATCAGCCAGTGGCGCGTAGTTAATGGAGCCGCCGAAGATGTTGCGGATGATCGACGAGTCCGTCGTGGCCCCCTGGGCGATGATGACGTCGCGGAGCTTGATATCTTTGCGCATGGCCCCGCAGGTGCCGACGCGGATGAGCTTCTTCACGCCGTAATCGCGCATGAGTTCCGTCGCATAAATGGAAATGGACGGGATGCCCATGCCCGTGCCCTGGACGGACAGGCGGACGCCTTTATAGGTCCCCGTATAGCCGAGGATGTTGCGGATATCCGTGTAGCAGACGGCATCGTCCAAAAAAGTTTCAGCAATATATTTAGCCCGCAGGGGATCGCCGGGAAGCAAGATGCGGTCGGCGATTTCACCGTCACGAGCAGCAATATGAAGACTCATGATAAATTCCTCCTTAAAAATAGCATATCTGTATTATACCACATGGTTTGAAAATGGCTATCTCTATGCTACAATGTATAGTAGGTATCAAAAGGAGCGGTCGTCATGAATGAAAATCCCTTATCTCACATTTTGGAATATAATCTGGACCTGGGCAAGACCAAGCCCGACACGGTCCATCGCGATGAAAAGTATTGTCCCTTCTGTGACGTAGCCCACTTGAAGAACGTCATGGAAAAACGGGGCCCTATGATCTGGCTGGAAAACGCCTACCCCGTCCTCAAGGATTCGTGGCAGACGCTGATCATCGAAAGCGATGACTGCGATGGCGAATTTTCATCGTATACACCGGAATACGCCTTGAAGCTCATCGAATTCGGCCTGGAAAAATGGCAGCAAGTCAAGGACATGGGAAAATTCCGGTCCGTCGTCTTCTACCGCAACCACGGCTACATGGCCGGCGGCACCATCCACCACCCCCATTCGCAGATTGTCGGCTTCAAGGACTACGACTATCACCAGGACATCAAACCCTTCCACTTCGTCGGGCCTTCCATCATTGAAGAAGACGGCCTGACGGTCAACTTGTCCCAGCGCCCGATTATCGGCTTTTATGAAGTGAACCTCATCCTCAAAGACCGGGGAAAGCTGGGGAAATTCGTCCGCTATATGCAGCTGACGGCAGATTATTTCATGCACTCCTTTGTCAGCTTCAACGACAGTTATAATATCTTTTTCTATGACTTCCCGGCTGACGATGCCTTGTATGTCAAAATTATCCCGCGCTTTCTGACCAACCCCCTCTACGTCGGCTATATGATTCCCCAAATCGCCAATGGAGGCCATTCAGCGCGCTTCATTCATGCCTTGCAGCAGCGCTTGCATGAAGTATAAGAAAGGACGGTTATTACAACTCTATGCGTTTATTTGCAATCGGTGATCTACATTTATCAGGCAATCCCCCCAAAAAGCCCATGGAAGTCTTCGGCAGCCGCTGGAAGAACCATTGGCAGCGCATCGCCGCCGACTGGAAGAGCCGCGTCAGTGACGACGACGTCGTCCTCATCGCCGGCGACACGTCGTGGGCCATGCACCTCAAGGAGGCCCAGGAAGACCTGGACCAGATACGGGCCCTGCCGGGTAAAAAAATCATAATCCGCGGCAACCACGATTACTGGTGGGAAAGTGCCGGCAAGCTGAACCGGATGGACGCCGAGAATAATATGCAGTACCTCTACGGCTCGACAGCCGTCCTGGGCGACAAGGATATCGCCATCTGCGGCACCCACGGCTGGGTCTGCCCGGGCGACATCCACTACCAGGAAGACCGCGACGCCAAGCCCTATCGGCGGGAACTTTTGCGCGTCGAACGGACCTTGCAGGAAGCCGAGGCCCTGCAGTGCAAGCACACCATCCTCCTGCTCCACTACCCGCCGGTCTGCGATCTGACCAAACCCAGCGGCTTTACGGACCTTTTGGAAAAATATCATGTCCCGCTCTGCGTCTTCGGCCATCTCCACGGCATGCAGCCTGGGACCATGTTCCCGCGCCGCTACAACGGGACGTTGCTCCAGCTCGTCTCGGCGGACTACCGGGACTGCAAGCTCTTAGAAATCAAATTCGACGGACAGGAGGCCCTGCGATGAGTCAAATAGCCAAAAAACACCTCTTAGCCGGCATCATCTTCGGCGACGCCGAAACGGGTGAATACATCTACCTCCCTGGCGGCGAAGTCGGGACCGACCAGCCGCTCTGCGTCTTTGAACACGACGGTCAAAAAGAAGACGTCGACCTGGACCGGGCCGGCTACCTCGTCGACCACCTGACCCTGAAAAAATGCAGCCACCCCACCTTAGGCAAGCGGTCGTTCTGATGGGAAGAACCCCTCCACCGCTTTGCGGTCCCCCTCCCCTTCGCAGATGAGGCTTTCGGCTCCCCTGCGAAGGGGAGCTGGCGCCGCAGGCGTCTGAGGGGTTCTCTTCCAAAAAAGGCTAGTGGCTAACCGATGGTTTTAAATTTAAAGCCATCTTCTACAAACTCCGTACTACAAACTATAAAGCAAATGGGACCTCGCATGATGGCAAAAACCTTCGTGCGAGGTCCCATTTTTTATCCCTTACATCGACCAACGACGAACGACCTACGATGAACGACGAACTATCGCTTCTTTATGGTGAACCAGAAGGTGACGCCGTCTTTTTCGTTGCGGACGCCGTAGGTTTCGCCGTGGAGTTTCACCAGGGCCGCGACGGTCCCCAGACCCAGGCCGTGGCCGCCGAAAACGCGTTTCGGGCTGCGGGCCCGGGATGAATCGATCTTATAGAACGGTTCCCAAATGCGCTGCTGGTACTCTTCGCCGATATGGCTGCCTTCATTGTAGACACAGATGCGGTAGCGCTTCCCCAGGTCATCGGCAAAGACGTGGATATGCCTGCCGACGGGCGTATAGTCGATGGCATTGCTCAGGAAATTGGTCAGAATCGTATCGATCCGTTCCGGGTCGCCATAGACGTTCATTTCAGCTGGCAATTCCCACTTAGCCAGGATATGCTTATCAGCCAGGGCCTTGGCAAAGCGGGCCTTGCTTTCTTCGGCCAGGGCCGTGAAATCAAAGACCGTCTGTTCCAGTTTGAAAGAGCCCGTTTCCAGACGCGACAAGTTGAGCAGGTCCTTGACGAGTTTATCCATCTTCTGGGTTTCACTGCGGATGACGGCACAGTAGCGCTGCTGCGTTTCCTTGTCGATATCCAGCGTGTCCAGCCCTTCGGCATAGCCCTGGATGATGGCCAGAGGCGTCTTCAGCTCATGGGAGACAGCCGACAGGAAGGACTTGCGCATGTGTTCCACTTCCTTGGCCTTGTCGAGCTGCTTCTGCAATTCCGTATTGGACTGCTGCAGAGCCGTCAGGGCGACGTTGAGCTGGTTGGACAGGGTATTGATGCTGTCGCCGAGCTCACCGATTTCATCATTGAAATTCCCCTTCCAGCGCTTGGAAAAATCGAGGTGAGCCATGGCGACGGCCAGGTTCTTCAGTTCCAGCAGAGGCTGGGTCATGCGCTGGGTCAGGAGAATCGTGCCGATATTGGCCAAGACCAGCCAGATGAGGCCGCAGACGATGATGAACCGCTGGACGATGTAGATACTCTCCCGCAGGGGCGCAACGGACTGGCTGATGATGACGTACGTCCCGTCCTGGATGCGGTCGATGAGGTTGAAATGCTCGAAATCAGGCGTATCCTTATAGAGCTGGACCTTGCCCAGCACTTCTTCTTCAGGCATCTTGCCATCGAGCAAATCCCGGAGTTCGGCAATATGCAGGGGCAGGCGGAAGGCCGGCTTGTCAGCAGCCGCTTCATTTTCCTTCCCCTGGACGATGACTTCTTCATCTTTCATATCCTTTTCCATAGGCAGATGGACCCGCCGGCCTGGCCGGGACGAATAGACCAATTTCCCCTGATCGACGATGAGCACATCCAAGGCATACTGCTGGCTCAGGTCGTCCAGCGAACTTTCATCTGAACCGCCCTCTTTCCGGTAGATATTGCTGATTTTCTGACTCGCTTCGACCATAGCTTCTTTCTTCATGGAATAATAGTAGCGGTCAAAGCCGAAGCCGACGGCAACCATGAGAGTGATAATGAAGAAAATCGTAAAAAAGCCGACATAGAGGCCGGCCTTAAATTTTAACGACCAGCGCCCTTTCCTCATTTGCCATCATAGCGGTAACCGTAGCCGCGGACTGTGCGGATATAGCGGCCTTTATCGCCGAGCTTGATGCGCAGGCGGTTGATGTGCGTGTCGACAGTGCGCAGATCGCCGTAGTAATCGTAGTTCCATACCTGGTTGAGGATCTGGCGGCGGCTCAGGGCCTTGCCGGTATTGCTCATGAGGTAGTTGAGGAGCTTGTATTCCGTCGGGCTCAGGTCGACGTTCTTGCCGTCGAGGACGACCTGGCGGGCATCGCGGTCGATAGCGACGCCGTCGTCGGCTTCATGCGTTTCCTGTTCATTCTGGGAACGGCGCAGGAGGGCCTTGATCTTGGCGACTAAAATCTTCGGGCTGAAGGGCTTGGTGATGTATTCATCGGCGCCGAGGTCATAGGCGAAGAGCTGGTCGATTTCTTCCCCTTTCGCCGTCAGCATCATGATGGGAACCGTCGATTCGCGGCGGATTTCGCGGCAGACCGTCCAGCCATCGTAGCCGGGCATCATGACATCCAGGAGGATGAGGTCCGGATGTTCTTTGTCATAAATTTCCAGGGCTTCTTTGCCGTCCGATGCTTCCAGGATTTCATAGCCTTCGGGTTTCAAGAAGTCGATGACCAATTGGCGCATGAGCTGTTCATCATCTGCAATGAGTATTTTTTCCATAGTTACTGTCCTTCTTTCTGATAGAGTCTGTATCCGGCAACCGGTCCAGCCAGTCGCCGATTGGCCGGCCGCAAAGGATGAGGTCCGGCGCCAGGTCCCGCAGGGGGACCAGGACGAAAGCCCGCTGTGTTACATAAGGGTGGGGCAAGGTCAGCGTTTCCGTCTGGCACACCTCGTCCGGGCTGTAGACGAGGTCGATGTCGATAGTCCGGGCGCCCCATTTTTCGTGGCGCACACGGCCCAAACGCCGTTCAATAGCCAGACAGGCATCGAGCAGCTCCTGTCCGGACCCTTCCGTTTCGACAGCCACGGCCCCGTTGATGAAGGCTGGCTGGTCGGTCTTGCCCCAGGGCGGTGTTTCATAAAAAGGCGAAACAGCCGTGACCGTCACGCCCGGCGTATCGGCCAGGAGGCGGACGGCCTGGCGAAGCGTCGCCATGCGGTCACCCAGATTGGCGCCGATGCTTAGATAGAACTTAGCCATGGCGCCGCCTTTCCAGGACGATGGCAGCATCTTCAAAGGGCCCGCCGATGGGCGCCTGCGGCTTATGGACGGTCACGGTCAGGGCCTGGACCGGCGGGAACTGGGCCAGGATACGGTCGGCAATGACCTGGCCCACCCGTTCGATGAGGTCATACGGCGGCCCTTCGACGACGGCCTTGACGACGCCATAGACGGCACTGTAGTCGACGGTCTGCGTCAAATCGTCGGTCTGGCCGGCCCGTTCCAGGTCCGTTTCTAGTACCAGGTCGATGTGAAAGGGCTGTCCATGGCGTTTTTCTTCAGGCAGACAGCCATGATGGCCATAGAAATGAAGTCCCGTCAGGACGATTTTATCCATCTTTTTCCTCCTCCATGAGCAGTTTCCAGGCCTGGTCATAGGCGGCGGTCCCTTCTTTCAGGCAGCCTGACGACGCCGTCGTCACGATATTCGAGTCGATGGCCAGGCGGTCGCGCATGGTCAGGCACAGATGGGTCGCCTGGACGACGATCAGCACGCCTTCCGGGTCGAGGCCGCGGCGGATGGACTGACACAGTTCGTCAGTCATCCGTTCCTGGAGCTGAGGCCGCCGAGCCAGGATATCGACGGCGCGGACGAAATGGCCGAAGCCGGCAATGGTCCCCTTTTTCGGGTAATACGCCACATGGACGGAGCCGAAAAAGGGCAGCAGGTGGTGTTCGCACATGGAGTGGAAGCGGATGTTGCGGACGACGACCAGGCCATCGGTCTGAGTTGCAATGGGATCCTGCCACTCGTCATCGGGATTTTCCTTGAGGCCTGAGAAAAAATCAGCAAAAGCCTGGGCCACGCGGTGCGGCGTCTTTTCCATCCCCAGGGCCTGAAGGTCCAGTCCCAGGGCCTCTAAAAACTGCCGCATCGCAGCCACGGCTCTTTCATTTTCTTTCAACGTAACTAGCTCCTCCTTTATTTATAAAATGAAGTAATACGCAGCGATAAAGATAAGGCCGCCGACGATGATGAAAAAGGGACTGGCATACTGCTGCCAGACACTCTGTACGTGATCGAGATAGATTTCCTGGGGATCCGCCGGGTTATAGCGCAAATCCAGTTCGTCACCGGCCGTATAGTCCCATTCGGCATCGCCAAAGGCGTAGCGGGCCTGATAGGTCTGGCCGTCTTTCGTCTGGAAACGGACGACGGGATAATACAAGGTCCCGCTCTTCATCTTCTTTTCTTCAAATCCGAGGAGCGTCCCTACAGCGGCGACCTTGCAGCGCCGCGTCATGCCGCGGAATTTCCAGCCGTGATAGGTCCCGACGGCGATGAACAACACGCCGAGGATGGCCGGGAGATAATAAAAGATCTGCAGTAACATAATACCTTCCTTTCTATTCAGGACGAGAAGCGGCGAAGCGGTTCACTTCCCTGCCGATGACAGCCCCGATGACGCCCGTCACGATTTGAGGCCAGCTCATGGCAAACAAGAGCATATGCCGCACAGCCGGCGGAAAGGCGATGCAGGCAAAGAGCAGGTAAAAAGAGCCGTAAAGGATGGCCGCCTTGCCCAGGGCACCGCCGCAGAAAGCCGGCAGGCCGTACCGCTGCCAGCGCCAGGCCGCCCAGACGTAGAAACTGTTGCCCAAGGCTACGGGAAAGACAAAGGGAAAAAAGGGCAGCATCCCTTCGAGCCAGGCAAAGACGGGCGTACAGGCGGCGACGACCAGGCCGGCCCGGCGGCCGACGGTGAGGACGGCCACGATGAGGCAGGCATTGACCAGGGAGCCGACGACAAACATACTGACCTGCGGCGGTATGGGGATGACCAGGCGCAGGCCCTGCAGGATCAAGGTCACAGCCAGGATGAGCCCGGTACGGGTCACATTTTTTATATCTTCTGTCATAAAGCCTCCCCTGTCCAAGCTGGAAAAATTTGTTATAATAGGATATGTCATTATCCCAATTATCTTTATTGTATCTTTCGAGGTGTCAGATGTCAAAACGATTCATTCATTCCATCAATTATATGCGCGGTCTCTGCATGCTCGGCGTCATCGCCATCCACGTCGGATCCGTCGCTATCGTCAACCCGTCGCCTAATCTGGGACTGGTGGCCATCCTGGAAATCCTGTCCCGCTTTTCCGTACCGGCCTTTTTCTTCCTGTCGGCCTTCGGCATGTTCTACAGCCAGCCCCTGGACCAGCCCTTCGTCTACAAAGACTACCTGCGGCGCCGCCTGCGGACGGTCTTCGTCCCCTACCTGGCCTGGTCCTTGTTCTACATGGTCTACGTATCGGTCATCAGCCACAACTTCAGTGTCTTCCAGCCTTACGCCTTTTTCCGCACCTTATGGTACGGCCTGGCCATGTATCACATTTACTTCCTGGTCATCCTCTTGTGGTTCTACTTCCTCATGCCGTTGTGGCGGCCGCTCCTGCGCTTCATGGACAAGGCGCCGTGCCTCTCTTTTACTATCCTCTTTTTCGCCAACATGGTCTTCAACTTCTATTCCAGCTACATCTGGACGGTCCATTCCGACAATCCCCTCATCCAGGACGCCTTCAACTTCCGCCTGAACTACGTCGTCCTGCACTACCTGTTCATCTTCATGTTCGGCGCCTTTACGGCAGAACACTTCACAGCCGTGACGGACTGGCTGAAACGCCATGGCACGCTGGTCAACGTCTTCCAGGCGGCGACGACAGCGGGTATGCTGGCCGCCTACTACGGCGTCATGCACTACCTGGGCTACGACCCCTTGTCGGCAGTCTTCACTATCCATCAGCTCAGCCCTATCGGTATGGCCTATACCCTGTCGACGATGCTCTTTCTCCTCTACTGGTGGGAATGCCGGCCTGTCCCGCAATGGGTCCACAAGGTCTTCTCCCTCCTGGGCGACTACTCGTATCCCATCTACCTGGTCCATCCCGTCTTCCTCAGTGCCTGCACGGGCCTGGCCGCCCACTGGCACATCTACCTGCGGGCCGTCCACATCATCGCCATCTACATCATCGTCACAGCCTGTGCCGCGGTCTATTCCTGGGCCGTCGTCGAACACAGACTGCCGAAATGGCTCAGTATCTGCGTCAAGGGGAAATGATATCGTATAAAAAAGGCTTGTCGCACGACGACAAGCCCTTTTAAGTTGTTAGTGGCTAGCAGTTAGTTGTTAGCGGATGGCTTTAAATTTAAAGGTTTTCTCTGAAAACTACAAACTCCCACACTATTTTTTCTCATCCTTTTCCTTTACTTTGGCCAATACATCATTGGCCATGCGGGCTCTGGCCTTGATGACGGCGTTGCCGTCTTTGATGGATTCCGGATAGAAGCTGCTCTTATACTTATGCTTCTTCGTCTTGGTAATCATCTTTTTCAGCTGGATCGTCTGGTCATCGATGTTATACACATAGGTGCAGTAGTCGGTCGTTTCGCCGGATTGTTCCACCGTCTCAAAGGACAGGATCTGGCGGCCCATATCGTAATAGAGCTTGGCCGAGTTCATGTCGATGGACGTATACTGGTTATATTGCCACATATTATCCGCTGCGAAGACCGATGCCGACAAGGCCAGGGAGAATCCCAGGGCCAAAAGCATTTTTTTCAATTTCACAGGTAACACCCCTTACTTCTGTTGTTTTTAGACTTATTATATCATGAAACAGCCGTAAAAGGTAATAGATTTAGCGATTATCTACCTTTTCAGGATATAAATCGTGCTGGGACAGGCGCTGCCAGGCCACGTCAGCCCAGGGCGTGCCGGGCCGGCCGTAGTTGCAGTACGGATCGATGCTGATGCCGCCGCGGGGCAGGAATTTCCCCCATACTTCGATATATTTCGGGTCCATGGCCCGGATGAGGTCGTCCATGATGATGTTGACGCAGTCTTCATGAAAGTCACCGTGATTGCGGAAGCTGAACAGATAGAGTTTCAATGATTTACTTTCTACCATGCGCTCACCAGGGACGTAGGAAATGTAAATCGTCGCATAATCCGGCTGCCCCGTCATCGGGCAGAGGCTGGTGAATTCGGGACAGTTGAACTTGACGAAATAGTCCCGATCAGGATGCTTGTTGATGAATGTTTCCAACAAAGACGGGTCGTAGTCCTGGGCATACGTCGTGTGCTGATTGCCCAGCTGGGTCACGCCCTGCAGTTCTTCTTTACTTCGGCTCATATCAAAACTCCTTCTTCAAAACATAACGATGGCTCAGGGCCTGGATGAGCAGGACCCCGCAAATGGCCGGCGGCAGCTGACCGACAGCCAGGCTGCTGACCAGGACGGCGTAGGGCAAATCGAGCAGGTACGACAGCCAGGCGCTGACGCAGAGGGCCGGCACCCACCAGATGGGCAGGGCAGCCAGCCAGGGACTATACTGACGCTGACGGATCTGGACGATGAGCCATGTCGTGGCCATGCCGACGAAGCAGCCGCCGATCATGTCGATGAAGCCCAGGCCGCCGAAGAGGAAATTGGCAATGAAGTTCGCAAGCCCCAAGGGGACCACCAGGAAAGGATATACAAAGGCCAATGCATAGAGCGACGTGGCGATGCGGATCTGATAGGGGCCAAAGGAAATCCCCTGAGTGACGTACAAGATGACGATGTACAGGGCCATGACCATGGCAGCGACGGTCATGCGTTTCGTATTCGCGAGAAAATTATACATAGGCGTAACCTCCTTCCAAAGAAAAGAAAAAAAGACGGGGTTGCCGAAACAATCCCGTCTGCATTGCAAGATACCATTGTAATGCTTCCTAGTTTTGTTTACCGACAGGATGGATTGCGAACTGTCGTATGCTCTTTTGAGGCCTACCAGATGACGTGGCCTAAGACGTGGTCGATGGGGACCGGGCCGATGAAGCGGCTGTCACTGCTGTGGTTGCGGTTATCACCCATGCAGAAGACATAGCCTTCGGGGATCTTGATTTCCCCTTTGCGGCTGTATTCCATCGGTTCATTGATGTACGGTTCATCTAAAGGCTGGCCGTTGCGCCATACCTTGCCATCATGGAACGCCAGCGTGTCGCCAGGACGGCCGATGACCCGCTTGACCCAGATGTTCTTGGTCTGCAGATCATGATTAAAGAAAGCCATGTAATTGTTCATCGGTTCTGCGACGTCATCTTTCCACGTGCGCGGATACTGGACGCGGCTGTCGATGATGACAATATCTCCATAGTTCGGGACTTCCCCCAGGACGTGATTCCATTTGGATACGATGAGGTATTCCCCATTGTGCAGGGTCGGCATCATCGATTCACCGGAAACGCGGGTCGGCTGGAAGAAGAAGATATGGATGACCATGGCAATGGCCAACGCGATGATGATGGAATAAATCCATTCGTAAACTTCATGTAGAAACGTATTCACGCTGAAACCTCCTCACTTGCGTACTCGTATATTGTAGCAAACCAGGGGTATAAAAGCAAGGGTCAGAGCAGGTCGCTTTCCCCTACGATTTCAAGGCCTTCTGCGCGTAATAACGCCGCCGTCACGCCGTCGCCAGCCGTCAGGGTCCGTGAAAAAGTGCCATCGTAAATCTGTCCGTGTCCACAAGACGGACTTTTCTCTTTCAAGATGGCCTTCGTGCAATGGAACAGGCGGGCCAAGTACAGGGCCGCTTCGGCACCACGCCGGTATTGCGCCGTCACATCGGTACCGTCTGCCGTGACGACCCGTTCTCCCTGCCGTTCTGCCGGCGGACGCGGTGTCGCCAGGCCGCCGGCCTGTTCCGGACAGACGGGAATCAAATGGATATCATCCCGCCCGAGCAAATCCTGCACCTGCGGATAAACCTTCGTCTGACCATCATAGCGGCAGTACTGGCCGAGCAGGCAGGCGCTGATTAGAATGTTCATAATTTCACCTCAATCCATCTTCTCCAAACTACAAACTGCAAACTTCAAACATTGAAAAAAAAAAGCGCCGCGCAGAAAGACGAAAAATCTTTATGCAACGGCGGCCTTCTTCAACATCGTTAACCTAGAGGAGAACCGATGTGCAGCCATCGGACTATCTCTGTTTTTAGTATAACGTGAAATCCTAAAAAAGGCAAGCACATCGGCTCCCCTAAATATATTGAAAAACAAGCTATACCATATTATAATACAGGTTGCAACACGAATTTCAACCTATCCATCTATCGTCAAAGGAGTGTTCACACCATGGAACAAAAGAAGACGCGCAACACAGCTGACTTTCTCGTCGAATGTCTGGAAGAAGAAGGCGTCCATTATATTTTTGGTATTCCCGGCGAAGAAAACCTCGCCGTCATGGATGCCCTGGAACATTCAAAGATTGAATTCATCACAGTCCGCCACGAACAGGGCGCAGCCTTCATGGCCGACGTCTATGGCCGTCTGACCGGCAAAGCCGGTGTCTGCATGGCCACCCTCGGCCCGGGTGCTACCAACCTGATCACCGGCGTCGCCGATGCCGACTGCGACGGGGCCCCGCTGGTCGCCATTTCCGGTCAGGTCGGCACCGATAAAATGCACATCACGGCCCATCAGTACCTCGACCTGCGGGCCATGTTCGAACCAATCACCCGCCGGGCCTATACCGTCGTCCGTCCGGACACGATGGCTGAAATCACCCGCCTGGCCTTCAAATATGCCGAACGGGAAAAACCGGGCGCTACCTTCATCGACCTGCCGGTCAACATCAGCAAGATGCCCGTCGCCGACGATGAAAAACCGTTGCAGCATAAGAGCATCCTGCCGGAAACAGCCCTGGAATCGCAAATCGAAGCAGCGGCTTCCATGATTTCCTATGCCAAGAACCCGGTCATCCTGGCCGGCAGCGGCGTCATCCGCAGCAAAGCGGCCAAACAGCTCACGGCCTTTGCGGAAAAACTGAAGCTCCCTGTCATCAACACGATGATGGCCAAAGGTGCCATTCCCTTTGACAACAAATATTCCATGTGGACCGTCGGCATCCCTATGGACGACTACCAGACGAAAATGCTGGAAAAGGCCAGCCTGGTCATCGCCGTCGGCTATGACATCATCGAATACGCCCCGGCCAAATGGCATCTGACCAATGCCGACATCATCCACATCGACACCATGCCGGCCGATATCAACAAGAACTATCAGCCCGAAGTCGAAGTCGTCGGCAACATCCCCAACTCGCTGGAACGCATCATGGCCAAAGCCGCCCGCCTGGCTGAACCGAAACAGTTCCTGGATATCCGCCAGAAGATGGTCGACGAACACGAAAGCTACGCCCACGATATGTCCTTCCCGGTCAAGCCGCAGAAAGCCCTCATCGACTGCCGCCGCGTCATGGGCAAAGACGACATCGTCATTTCCGACGTCGGTGCCAACAAAGTCTGGATTGCCCGCCATTACAACTGCTACGAACCGAATACGTGCCTCATCTCCAACGGCTTCGCCACCATGGGCATCGCCGTTCCCGGCGCCATCTCGGCCAAACTCGTCCATCCGGACAAGAAAGTCCTGGCCATCACCGGCGACGCCGGCTTCCTGATGAACGTCCAGGAATTTGAAACGGCCTACCGCCTGGGCACGAACTTCGTCACCCTCATCTTCAGCGACTGCAGCTATGGCCTGATCAAATGGAAACAGGACATGCAATACGGCCATCACCAGTACGTCGACTTCACCAACCCGGACTTCGTGAAACTGGCCGAAAGCTTCCACGCCATCGGCTACCGCATCACCAAGACCGAAGACCTCCTGCCGACCCTGAAAAAAGCCTTCCAGCAGAACAAACCAGTCATCATCGACTGCCCCATCGACTACGATGAAAACATGAAACTCACAGAACATCTGGAAGAACTGATGAAAACGTTATAAGAAAAAGGCGCTGTCCCATAAAGACAGCGCCTTTTTCTTATAAACTATTTCTTAGGCATCTTTTCTGCGTTTTTCAACATATCCGTGACGGCGCTGATGATGTCGTCATCGCCTTCTTTGGCGATGTTGCCCAGGATGGCGGCGATTTCCATCGTATCGCCGTGCTGCCAGGCCAGGCAGTGGATGGTTTCCGTGAAGGGATTGCCGTTGATGACCAGGGATTTGGCGATGGTCCATTCATAAAAGAGATGGCCATTGGTCTTTTTCGCCGTCACCGGCGAGACGACGCGGAAGCCCTCTGGAAGGCGTCCCGGCATATTCTGGTTCAGCCGGTTCATGAGGATGCGCATATCCGGCCGGCTGCCGATATCGCGGAGATAAGAGTTTTCCCGGTTCTCCCCATAGACGGCCGCCTTGACGTCCCAGATGGTCGCCGTATAATGCAGCAGATAGGCATACTGGAAATCGGCATCGTCCTTCTTGACGACCTGATACGTTTCCGGCTGGATAGGAAAGATTCGTTCAAACAGGGCGATGACATCGTTGCCTTCATCAGCAGCCGTCAGCATGGGCTGCCGCCCGGACTGCATGTAGATATCATCGGGGACCGTGATGACGCCCCAGTTGGGGAACTTCGACAGCGTCCCTTTATCCTTGGCCAGGGCGGCCGTCCCCATCGCCAAGACGGCGGCTGCCACCAGCACGATTGCTTTAATTTTCATGGTTTCACTCCTCGTTTTTCTTACACAATGACACGTCCATTGTATCTCATGACGCTTTGTCTGTCAAAAAAGAGGAAAGTATGATATGATATAGTTATGTAAATCGCCTCAATCTATACGGTTCAGGCATATTCCCATTTTTTTAGGAGGTTATACCACTATGGAATTCAACATCAAAGCCAACTCGACAGCAGAAGTTTCTGAAAAATGCACGGAAAACAATACGGCCATCAAATTGGGCAGCGGCAAATCCCCGGTCTACGCTACGCCGGCCCTGGTAGCTCTCATGGAAAACGCAGCCATCAACGCCTGCGACCCTCAGCTCCCGGAAGGCTATAATACCGTCGGCATCGCCATGAACGTCAAACACGTCGCCGCTACGCCTATCGGCCTGACCGTCACGGCCAAAGCCACCCTGGTAGAACAGGACCGCAAAAAACTGACCTTCAAAATCGAAGCCCACGACGAAGCCGGCCTCGTAGGCGAAGCCACCCACGACCGCTTCATCATCGAATCGGCACCGTTCCTCGCCAAAGCCGAAGCCAAAAAAGCTGCAGCAAAGTAGTGGCTAGTAACTAGTGGCTAGTGGCTCGTAGGGGCCGTCCTGTCAAGGCGGCCCGCCGACGCGTTTAAGCTGTTAGCAGCTAGGGATTAGCAGTTAGCGGAGGGCTTTTAAATTTTTGTTCCCCCCACATCAAACTTGCAACTGCAAGCTCAAAAAAGGGATTGTCGCACATGCGACAATCCCTTTTAAATTGTTAGTGGCTAGCCACTTTTTTTGCGGCCTGCGGGACGCCCTTTGGGCGTCCCCTAAGAGCCACGAACAACGAGCCACTATTTTACAATAACAGCCAGTACGTCGCCGGTCTTTACGTTATCGCCGGGGTTGACGCGGATTTCGTGGAGCGTTCCGTCTGCCGTCGCCGTGATGTCGTTCTGCATCTTCATGGCTTCCAGGACGAGGATGATGTCGCCTCGTTTGACGGCTTTGCCGGCTTCAGCTTTGAGGGCCGAAATCTTGCCCGGCATGGGAGCCTTGACGGTGATGGCACCTTCCGGGATCGGGCCGCCTACGGCGGGAGCCGGAGTGGCAGCCGGAGCCGGAGCCGGAGCCGGGGCCGGGGCGGAAGCTGCCGGAGCTGCCGGAGCCGGGGCGGCTGCAGCCTGCGGAGCCGGAGCCGCTGCCGGAGCGCCTCCCATTTCTTCGACTTCTACTTCATATGCTTTTCCATTGACGGTAACCTTGAATTTTTTCATATATAATCCTCCTGGATTTAAATATTCACTTCATTAACGACTCATACCACCCAGGCGGGCTGCCATAGCCCAGTTTTCCCGATGGCGTTTATAACTGCGTTTCTGCGGACGAATAGAACGGATTGCCGACGGCGGATAGCCATAGGCGGCAACAGCGGCCATGATGACGGCGACGACTTCATCGTCTAGGCCATCTTGAGAACCTTGGGGGGCCGTTTCTTTTACGACAGCCATCGGCCGGGCTGCGACGACAGCTGGCTGGCGCTGGCCGACAGGAACGACGGGATGCGTCAACTCCGGTTTTTCCTCTTCTTCCGGTTCCGGCGGGACCGTTTTTTCCGCCTTGACAGGGTCCTTCAAATCCTGTACAGCTTCGGCCAGTTCCTTGACGCTCTGCTGGAAGTCGGCAACGTCCTTCATCTTGTCTTCCAGGGCGCGGAAGCGGGTATTATAGTACCGGCTCAGGACCAATGTCATGGCGACCAGCAGGATGATGACGGCAAATTGAATTTCTATCATACAGCAGCCTCCTTATAACGGCATGTTGCCGTGTTTCTTCGACGGCCGTTCTTCCCGCTTGCTGTAAAGCATAGCCAGGGCGCTGATGATGCGCGGACGCGTTTCCTTCGGTTCGATGACGCAATCAATCTGGCCGTGTTCGGCTGCTTTATAGGGCGTCGAAAATTCATTGATATATTCCTGTTTCTTCTTTTCTTTTTCCGGGTCGTGCTTAAAGATGATATTGGCTGCACCATCGGGGCCCATGACGGCGATTTCTGCCGACGGCCAGGCCATGACCATGTCGGCGCCGAGCTGGCGACAGCACATGGCAATATAGGCACCGCCGTAGGCCTTGCGGGTGACGACGGTGATCTTTGGTACCGTCGCTTCACAGTAAGCATAGAGCATCTTGGCACCGTGGCGGATGATGCCGCCGTATTCCTGAGTCGTCCCAGGCAGGAAGCCCGGTACATCGACGAAGGTGACGACAGGGATATTGAAGCTGTCGCAGAAGCGGATGAAACGAGCCGCCTTGTCCGATGCGTTGATATCCAGGCAGCCGGCAAGGAACTTCGGCTGGTTGGCGATGATACCGACGGTCTGGCCGTCAAAGCGGGCGAAGCAGGTGATGATATTGAGGGCATAGTTTTCCAGGACCTGGAAGACATTGCCGTCGTCGACGCAGGATTTGATGACGTCGAGCATATCGTAAGGCATGCTGCTGTCGTCGGGGATGACCGAATTGAGGCTTTCGTCTTCGCGGTTCGGGTCATCGTCCGATTCGACGACCGGCGTTTCTTCCATATTGTTGCTGGGCAGGAAGTCGAGGAGGGCCTTGATCTTTTCGATGCAGTCGTCTTCATTTTCACAGGCAAAGTGCGCCACGCCGGAAATAGAGCTGTGCGTCATGGCGCCGCCCAATTCTTCGGCCGTCACTTCTTCGGCCGTGACCGACTTGATGACGGCCGGGCCCGTGAGGAACATATCCGACGTATTCTTGACCATGAAGACGAAGTCCATCAGGGCCGGACTGTATACGGCACCACCGGCGCAGGGCCCCATGATGACGGCGATCTGCGGGATGACGCCCGATGCGGCCGTATTATTCATGAAGATGCGGCCAAAACCGGACAAAGCATCGACGCCTTCCTGGATGCGGGCACCGCCGGAGTCATTGATGCCGATGACAGGGGCTCCCATCTTCAGAGCCATTTCCTGCATCTGGGCGATTTTATGAGCGTGCATTTCGCCGAGCGAACCGCCTTCGACCGTAAAATCTTCGGCATAAGCGAAGACCAGGCGGCCGCGTACCGTACCGTAGCCGGTAACGACGCCGTCGCCGGGGATTTCCTTTTCCTGCATGTTGAAATTCATGCAGCGATGATGGATGAACTGCCCCATTTCCGTGAAGCTGCCTTCATCAAATAACTTAGCCAGCCGTTCGCGGGCTGTCATCTTGCCTTTTTTATGTTGCGAATCAATTCGCTTCTGACCGCCGCCCATCTCGATTTTCGCGAGCTTTTCATGGAGCTGGTCAATCTTTTCCTGAACTGTAGCCATTCTTATACCTCCAGTACCAAAGTATGTTATCAGGTCACATAACAATAAATTATATCATAGAATATCCAAATTTTATAGTCTTTTAGTCGTCAAACTCCTATTTTTTCGGGCTGCCGTTGACGGCCTGCCAGACCTGGGCGACGAACTTGCCCGCTGCCGGGGACATTTCCTGGATGTCTGGGACGGCGATGCCCAGCGAAATCGACTGGGCCGGGGCCAAAGGCCTAAGTTCGACGCGGCCAGCCCACTTCTCCGTCGTCAGGCGGTTGTTGACGCTGATTCCCAAACCCTCTTCGACCATGCAGTACGCCGTATACGGGTCGGTCGTCGTGAAGCGGACATCGGGCTGGACCTGATTGGCTGCCAGGAAGCGGTCGATATCCGTATCGTGATCCGGCATAGGGATGATAAAAGGCGCCCCGTTCAGCCATTCTACGGGAATCTCCTTTTCCGCCGTCCAGGGATGATCCGGCGGCAGCCAGACGACGAGCTCATCGTCCTTCAAGGGAATCCAGTCATAGGCCACATCTGCTCCGGGCTTGGCGGCCAGACAGCAGTCGACGGCCTTCTCATTGAGCCACTGGGCCAATTCCTGATTCGTCCCTTCTAACAAATGGACTTCCACCTTGGGATACCGGGCCTGGAAACGGCGCAAAATCTTCGGCAGCCACGCCGCGGCGACACTATAATAACTGCCGATATTGAGGACCCCGGCCAGGACGCCTTGAATGGCCGCCCCCAAGTCGGCAGCCTTTTGCGAAGCCCTGACGACTTCCTGAAAGACCGGCACCATCTGCTGGCCATTGGCCGACGGCCGGACTCCCTGCTTGTTGCGCACGAGCAGAGGAAAGCCGATTTCCTTCTCCAGCGAACGGATCATACGGGTCATCCCCGACTGGGTATACCCCAGTTCCTTGCCGGCCGCCGTCAGACTGCCATATTGAATCGCCAGGAGCAACGCCTGACATTTTATACTATCCATATCACTTATTCACCCATTTCGTCATGACATACATGCTAAATCACCGTTTGTGTCATATCTTATTGTACCGTATAATAAGGCCATCCGTAAAGGATTAGACCCAAATGAGGACCCATTATGACTACTTTATTACCCATCGCCTCAGACTATATGGAAGGCGCATACCCGGAATAACCATGAATTTCACAGCCCAAAGTGGATACGGTACTGATTATTCGTTCATCGAAATTCGGTCCTGTCGGCCCTAACGGTTCAAAAAGGCTCTGGGACGGCCCCTATGCACGAGGCCGCTGTCCGTGTATTTTTTCGGTCCGCAGGACCGCGGCGGCCTGCGAACTGCCTCCTAATAATTCACTGCGTTTTGTTGAAACATATAACGTTTAACGTCAATTTACTTGAAATTTTTTGCGAAAATCATTTGACAAAGTCCGTTTTTGATGGTAGACTTACGTCAACAACTTGATAGTGTTGCAATGAAGAGAAGAGTACACGATAGGAATTGGCACAGAGAGTTCCCATTTGGTGAAAGGGAATACAAGGGTCATCGTGGAAGATGGACTCCGAGCAGATTGGTCGAACAGTTAGGCCGTCCGGGCGTGCCCGTTACAGCACTATGGTATTCAAGGCTCATTCGCCTGCGTACCTGAAGAGGCTCATCCTGTGAGGGATGAGTGAAATTGGGTGGTATCACGGTGCTTCCGTCCCTTACTTGGGACGGAAGCTTTTTTATTACAAGGCTTTCAAGTTTATATTACATTATATATTTTTTAATATTAGGGGGAAATGTATTATGAGCGAAAACACAAACTATAAATTCGAAACATTACAGCAGCATGCAGGTCAGGTACCGGATCCGGCAACGGGTGCCCGCGCCGTTCCTATTTACCAGACCACATCTTATGTCTTTAAAGATACACAGCAGGCCGAAGACCGCTTCGCTTTGAAAGACGCCGGCTACATCTACAGCCGTCTGACCAACCCGACGCAGGACGTCCTGGAAAAACGTATCGCAGCCCTCGAAGGCGGCACAGCCGGTTTGGCTACGGCCAGCGGCGCTTCGGCTATCGCCTACTCCATCATCAACCTCGCCGGTGCCGGTGACGAAATCATCGCCGCTCCGACCTTGTACGGCGGCACAGTCGAACTGTTCAGCGAAACCTTCAAACACCTCGGCATTACGACGCACTTCGCCGATCCCGACGACCCGCAGTCCTTTGCCAAATACATCAACGACAAGACGAAAGCCATTTACCTCGAAAGCCTCGGCAACCCGGCCATCAACATTCCGGACTTCGAAGCTATCGCCAAAATCGCACACGACAACGGCCTTCCGGTCATCGTCGACAACACCTTTGCTACGCCGTTCCTCTTCCGCCCGCTCGAACACGGTGCTGACGTCGTCGTCCATTCGGCTACGAAATTCATCGGCGGTCACGGCACGACCCTCGGCGGCCTCATCGTTGAAAACGGCAAATTTGACTGGGCTGGCTCGGGCCGTTTCAAAGAATTCGCTTCGCCTGACGAATCCTACAATGGCGTCAACTTCGCCAAGGATATCCCTGGTGCCGGCTTCGTAACCCGTATCCGCGCCAAAGCCCTCCGCGACCTCGGTGCCTGCATCAGCCCGTTCAACGCATGGCTCCTCATCCAGGGCCTGGAATCCTTGTCCCTGCGCATCGAACGCCACGTCGCTAACGCCCAGAAAATCGCCGACTTCCTGGAAAACCATCCGAAAGTCGCTAAAGTCAACTATCCGTCCCTCCCGTCTTCGCCGTACTACAAACTGGCTCAGAAATACTTCCCCAAGGGAACCGGTTCGATCTTCTCCTTTGAATTGAAAGACGGCTATGCAGCTGCCCGTAAATTCATCGACAATGCGGACATCTTCTCCGACCTGGCTAACGTCGGCGACTCCAAGTCCCTCCTCGTTCACCCGGCTTCGACGACACATCAGCAGCTTTCGGAAGAAGCTCAGCGCGCCTGCGGTATCACACCGGGTACGATCCGTATCTCTGTAGGCCTCGAAAACATCGAAGACCTCCTCGCCGCTGTTGAAAAAGCACTGGCAACCATCTAAGACTATTGTAAGGAGAAATGCACCATGCCTATTAAAATTGCTGACGGTCTTTCCGCCAAGGAAAAACTTCACGAAGAAGGTATCTTCACCATCGATAAGGGGCTGGCCCTCCATCAGGATATACGGCCGCTGCGCATCCTTATCCTCAACCTGATGCCTTTGAAGAAACCGACAGAGCTGCAACTTCTCCGCCTCCTCGGTGATTCACCGCTCCAGGTCGAAGTGGACTTCTGCCATACGGACAGCCATGAGAGCACCCACACCGACCCGTCTTATTTAGAAGAAAACTACTACGTCTTCGATGAAATCAAGGATAACTACTACGACGGTTTCATCATCACCGGCGCCCCGGTCGAACAGATTCCCTTCGAGTCTGTCGACTACTGGCCGGAAATGAAGACTTACTTTGAATGGGCCAAGACACATGCCTTCTCGACGCTCCACTTCTGCTGGGGCGCCCAGGCAGCCCTGTATTACTACTATGGCATCGAAAAGCGTCTCCTGCCGGCCAAGCTCTTCGGTATCTTTGAATACCAGCTGACCCAGAAGCACCATCCCCTCCTGCGGGGCTTCGATGACCGTTACTTCATCCCCCAGTCGCGGCATACGGCGATTAACGACATCCAGGTCTACAATACGCCGCAGCTCGACATCCTCTCACGGTCCGTCGAAAACGGCATCAACATCATCGGTACACCGGATCACCGCCGTTTCTTCGTCCTCGGCCACTTCGAGTACGACCGGCGGACCCTGGAAGAGGAATACCTGCGGGATAAGAAAAAGGGCCTGCCCATTGCCGTGCCCAAGAACTACTATCCTGGTGACAACGATACCAAGCAGCCGTACTTCACGTGGTGCAGCTACGCTCACCTGTTCTATCACAACTGGCTGAACATCGTCTATCAGGAAACACCTTATGATTTACAAGCCATCGCCAAGGTCCATCCTTGCGCGCATTAAAAAAAGGGCCTGTCGCATTTGCGACAGGCCTTTTTTACACCGTAGGGGACGCCACGTGGGCGACCCGTTGTGAATGTGGATGATTCTCTAAACTGGACAGAAAATCACACAGATTCCAGGGCGGGCTCGCCACGTGCGAGCCCCTACAATAAAATAAACTACAAACAATCTTTATTTTCGCTAAACGACCTACGATGAACGATTACTTCGTTCCGAAGATGCGGTCGCCGGCATCGCCTAAGCCGGGGACGATGTAGCCCTGGTCGTTGAGTTTGTCATCGAGGGCAGCGACGTAGATGCGGACGTCGGGATGGTCGGCGTTGACTTTCTGGACGCCCTGGGGCGCTGCGACGAGGCACATGAGCTTGATGTTCTTGATGCCTTTTTCTTTGAGCAGCGTAATGGCAGCCGATGCACTGCCGCCGGTGGCCAGCATGGGGTCGACGATGATGAAATCACGGTCTTCTACATCGGGCAGCTTGCAGTAGTATTCGACCGGTTCCAGCGTCTGCGGGTCACGGTAGAGGCCGATGTGGCCGACTTTGGCCGTCGGGATGAGGTTGAGCATGCCCTGTACCATGCCCAGACCGGCGCGCAGGACCGGGACGATGCCCAGTTTCTTACCGCTGATCTGTTTGCCTATCATCTTGGCAACAGGCGTTTCGATTTCGACGTCTTCCAAGGGCAGGTCCCGTGTGATTTCATAGCCCATGAGCATGGTGATTTCTTCCAGGAGGTTGCGGAAATCCTTCGAACCCGTTTCCTTTTTCCGCATGAGTGTGACTTTGTGCTGAATGAGCGGATGATCCATTACTTGTACGTGCATGTGTGAAATCCCCTTTCCTATTTATCCATTTCTGCAATCTTGGCGACGCGGACAGCGTGGCGGCCGCCATCAAAACCAGTGGAGAGGAAGATACGGACGATTTCTCTGGCCAGGCCCGGGCCGATGACGCGGCCGCCCATGGTCAGGATGTTGGCGTCATTGTGGCGGCGGCAGTATTCTGCCGAGAAGCAGTCGTGGCAGAGAGCGGCCCGGATGCCGTGGACTTTGTTGGCAGCAATGCCGATGCCGATACCTGTGCCGCAGACGAGGATGCCCCGGTCGAAAGTGCCGTCAGCGACGGCTTCAGCAACTTTCTTGGCAATGTCCGGATAATCGCAGCGTTCGCCCGTCAGGGTGCCGTAATCGGTGAATTCAATGCCTTGTTCCTTCAAATATTCTTTGATGTTTTCTTTCAGGTCAAATCCGCCGTGATCGGCGCCGAGTACTAATTTCATAATCAATTCCTCCCATATATGCTGATAAATTCAGTTTTATTATACCCCTTTCGGAGTCATGTGAAAAGGTTTAACCGACAATGACCACGTGGCCGCCGGCAGCTTTCTTCATGCGGTTCATGATAGCCAGGCCCAATCCCTCATCGTCGATGCCTTCGGCCAGGATGATATCGACCTGGTCGCTGTCGAAGGACAAGAGGCCCGTGTAGAGCTGGTTGGCCAGGGCTTCCTTGTCGCCATGGCGGCCCCAGATATACATATCTTTATGCGGGAACGAGGCCCCTACTTCTTCGCTGACCAAAAAGCCAACGGTTTTGCCTTCGCCCTTGGCCTGGTCGTATAAGGCCTGCAGTTTTTCCGTCACCTTGTCGACAGGGCCGACGACGACGGTCATCGGTGCCGACGGCGCATAGTGGCGGTACTTCATGCCTGGCGCCTTGGGGACGCCTTTACCCGTGACCAGCGTCGTATCGAGCTGGACGTGGGGTACGACTTCCTGAAGCATCTCGACAGTGACGCCGCCGGGACGCAGGATGGTGACGCCGTCGTCGCCGTTACATTCGACGATCGTCGATTCGACGCCGATGTGGCAGGGACCGCCGTCGATGACCATGTCGACGCGGCCGTCCATGTCGTGCATGACTTCTTCGGCCGTCGTCGGGCTGGGCCGGGTCGACAGGTTGGCGCTGGGACCGGCTACGGGGACGCCGGCACAGCGCAGGAAGGCCCGGCAGATATCGTGGTCCGGGCAGCGCAGGGCTACCGTATCGAGGCCGCCCGTCGCCGCATCAGGCACGATGGGCTTGCGCGGCAGGACGATGGTCAGCGGTCCCGGCCAGAAGCGGTCCATGAGCTTCTGTGCCGTCGGCGGGATGACAGCCGCTGCCTGGCGGGCTCCTTCTTCGTCGGGCACGGTCAGGATGAGCGGGTTATCGCTGGGCCGGCCTTTGGCGACGTAAATACTGCGGCAGGCGTCGGCGTCGAGGCCATTGGCACCGATGCCGTAAACCGTTTCCGTCGGAAAGACGACCAGGCCGCCGTCGCGGATGATCTGGCCCGCTTCTTCGAGGATGGCTTTCTGTTTCTCTATATCCGTAATTTCTACAAGTTTCGTCTGTTTCATCGTCTCTACTCTTTTCTGGAAAATACGAGGACCCTGTCGATGCCGCCGTAATCCTTGACGGTCTGTTCGTGGTCATAGGCGCCATAGCGGCAGAAAATAGCCGTCACGGCGTCGGCCTGGCCGGCGCCGATTTCGACGGCGCAGTGGCCGCCGGCTTTGACGTAAGCCGGGCTGTCTGCTGCGATGCGGCGATAGAATTCCAACCCATCGTCGCCGCCGTACAGGGCCAGGGCCGGGTCGTGGCGCACTTCCGGCTGGAGCTGTTCCATATCGCCCTTGGTCAGGTACGGCGGATTGGACACCAGCCAGTCACAAGCGCCTTGCGGAACCTTAGTGAATAAATCGCTTTCGATCCAGGTCACGCGGCCGTCGAGGCCCAGGGTACGGCCATTTTCAGCGGCTATGGCCAGGGCCTTGGGCGAAATGTCGACGCCCTTCCCCGTGGCCTGCGGCAGATAGTGGAGCAGGCTGAGGATGATGGCCCCGCTGCCCGTACCGATGTCGATGATGGCTGGCGCCGTCCCTTCGGCAACGGCGACGACAGTCTCGACGAGCATTTCCGTTTCCGGCCTGGGGATGAGGACGTCTTCACTGACCTTGAAATCGAGGCCCATGAAGGCCTTGGTACCCAGGATGTGGGCCACGGACAGGCGGTCAGCCCGTTTCTTGACCATCGCCCGGTAGGCGGCCAGTTCTTCACCATTCATGGGTTCGTCATAATGGGCGTACAGGTAGATGCGCTCTTTATGCAGGACGTGGGCCAGGAGGATTTCCGCATCGAGGCGCGGCGAATCGATGCCTTTGCCGGCAAAGTACTGTTGCGTCCATTGCAGCAAGGCACCGATAGTCCAAATCTTATTCATCTTCGGCTTCTTTCATCAATTCCGCCCGGCGGGCTTCGGCCAGGGCCTGGATGAATTCGTCGATATCGCCGTTGAGGATGTTATCCAGCTTGTACAGGGTCAGGTTGATGCGATGGTCCGTCACGCGGCCCTGCGGGAAGTTATACGTGCGGATACGTTCGCTGCGGTCGCCCGTACCGACCTGGCTGCGCCGTTCTTCCGTCAATTCGGCATCGGCCTTCTGCTGGGCCTGGTCGAGGAGGCGGGCTTTCAGGACGCGCAGGGCCTTGGCACGGTTTTCCAGCTGGGACCGTTCATCCTGACATTCGACGACCATCCCCGTCGGGATATGGGTCATGCGGACGGCAGAACTCGTCTTATTGACGTGCTGGCCGCCGGCACCGGAGGCGCGGAAATAGTCGACGCGGACGTCGTCCATGTTGAGGTCGATTTCGACGTCTTCCGCTTCCGGCAGGACGGCAACGGTTGCCGTCGACGTGTGGATACGGCCGCCGGCTTCGGTAACGGGCACGCGCTGGACGCGGTGGACGCCCGATTCATATTTCAACTTGCCATAGACACCAGAGCCTTCGACGGAGAAGACGACTTCCTTGAAGCCGCCCAGTTCCGGTGCGTTGGAACTGATGATGCTCGTCTTCCAGCCCGGCTGTTTTTCGATGTATTTCATGTACATGCGGAACAAGTCGCCGGCAAAGAGGGCTGCTTCGTCGCCGCCGGCACCGGCGCGGATTTCCATGATGACGTTCTTGTCATCCCGCGGGTCCTTGGGCAGCATGAGGACGTGCAGCTGGTCTTCCAGGTCAGCCTGTTCCTTAGTGAGGCCGTTCATTTCTTCCTTGGCCATGGCGATGAGGTCGTCGTCACTGTCGGGATCGTCGATGATTTCCTTGTCGCCGTCGATGGTGCTGGTAATGTCTTTGTATTTGCGGAATGCTTCTACGATTGGCGTCAGCGAAGCGTGTTCCTTGGTCAGTTTCTGCCATTCGTCCTGACGGGCGATGACAGACGGGTCGCTGATCTGTTGCTCCAGGTCCATGAATTTATTTTCTACGGCCTGGACTTTATCCATAAAAGAGCTCATAAGGTCCTCCTCATTTCAATTCGTTCGATTCATTTTCTTCATCAGCCGGCTTGGCGGCGTTGAGGGCTTCGATAGCCACTTCGATCTGGTCGGCATGGGGTTCCCGCGTCGTCAGATACTGGAGCCACAGGCCCGGACGGAATAAGGCTTGAATGACCGGATTCTGGGTGCGGCCGGCGAGGCGTATCATTTCATAACTGATACCGGCGACGACGGGCATGAGCAGCACGCGGGATGCGATGCGTTCGACGAGATTCGGCCAGCCCAGGAAGGCAAAGACGAAAATCGACACGACCATGACGATGAGCAGGAAATTCGTACCGCACCGCGGATGGAGGCGGCTGTGGCGCTTGACGTTCTCGACGGTCAGCTCTTCTCCCGATTCATACGTCCAAATGGTCTTGTGTTCGGCACCATGGTATTCAAAGACGCGGCGGATATCCGACGTAAGGGAAATCCCCCATATATATAATAGAAATATAGCGAGGCGCAGAACCCCTTCGACGACGTTCAGGCGAAAGGCACTGTCGGCCACGCCGGGAATGAACTTGGCTGCATACGTCGGGATGGCCAGGAAAAAGACGATGGCCAGGACGACAGACACGGCCATGGTCAGGGCCATCTGCGTGTTCGACAGCTGCTCATCTTCTTCACCGGCAGCCTGGGCCGAATAGGACAGGCTCTTCATACCGTATACCAGGGATTCGCACAAGGCGACACTGCCCCGCAAAAAAGGCTTCTTCAAAATCGGATACCGTTCGGTAATGGAGTGAACGGCGTCTTTCTTTACAGTAATTTCACCGGACGGCGTCCGCACTGCTGTGGCAATGCTGACAGGACCGCGCATCATAACCCCTTCGATGACGGCCTGGCCGCCGACGTACGTCTTCGGTTTCTTCAAAGAGTTGCCTCCATTTCTGTACATACAAATAGAGCAGAGCATTTCTGCTCTGCTGCCCACTTGTACTGCTGCTTATTTAGCTGTTTTACCATAACGTTTATTGAACTGTTCGATACGGCCGCGAGCCTGCTGAGCGCGCTGCTGACCCGTAAAGAACGGATGGCATTTGGAGCAAATTTCAACACGCAGTTCCGGTTTCGTAGAACCTGTTTCAAACGTATTGCCGCATGCGCAAGTAACTTTCGCATTCGGGTAGTACTTCGGATGAATACCTTCTTTCACCACTTACACCTCTTTCTGTATCAATCATTCAAAACCTATGCTAGAATAGTTTAGCACATTGGCCCTTGAAATGCAAGGATTTTTTTCCCGCAAAAGGTGATGCCGTATTTCCATACACGCTGAATTCCACGCTGGCGGAATTCCGTCACGTATTCTCGTTCTTCAATCTGCTGCAACGCCTCTTTGGCCTTCGCCGCCATGTCCGCTTCACTCGAAGCCACTTTGAACTCCATGATGACGCCGGCTTTGGCCACATCCTTGGGAATAATTGCCAGGTCGAAGCGGCCGTACCCGCTTTCCCGGTTCGATTCAACCGTATAGTCCTTGCCCAGGAACAACGCCGTCATGCCCAGCATGAAACCGTGATAAAAGCTCTCCTTATTGGCCGCATCATAGACACTGACGAGCTGCAGGATAAATTGCTGCAATTCTTCCGAAAAAATATCCGCCTGTCCCTGCAGCAAATGCCCCATCATGATATATAAGCGGGAAACATCCCCATCCACGCAAAAGCGGTCAAGGATTTCACTCTGAAACACATGGCGCACTTCTTCATTGGGAATCTTTAATTGGCAAAGCATCCCATTGGGAATATCCTGCCGCCAGACAGCCGTCAAATAGCCCGTCGTCAGCAGCAGCGTATACAGGGCATCTTTATCCATGCGTATATCCTGATAAATCAAGCCTTCGCGGATGACAGCCGACACGGTGTTGCCTTGTAACAAAGCTAATAGCCGTTCTTCCTGCCTGTTAGAGGATCCCTGAAGCAGAGTCGCAATGATTTCATTGGCCGACGTATTGACCCAGTAGTCCCCGATCCGTCTTTTGGCAAAACAAGAAATGACCGACCAGGGATTATAAATCTCATGATGGCCGAAACGATAACCGTCATACCAAGCCTTCAATTGCGGCAATAAGGCATCGGCCTGTAAATCGCCAGCCATTTTTTCGACTTCCGCTGGCGTGAACCCCATGACAGCACTATATTCATCATCCATCACGGAATAGACATCGAGATTATTCAAACCACTAAAGATACTTTCCTTAGCAATGCGCAAGACGCCCGTCAAAATCGCAAAATTCAAAAACTCATTGCCCTTCAGGGTATTATTAAAAAACGTCCGGAAATAAGCGATAGCCTGATCATAAAATTGATGACTATAAGCCGTTTGCAAAGGCGTGTCGTATTCATCAATCAATATAATCGGTTTTACCCGATAATAGCGAAACAAATATTCTGATAAATTCAACAAACTGAGCTGATATTCTTCAGGAGTCGCCTGCTGCCAGATAACGCGATGAAACGCATTTTTCTCTACTTCATTTAAAAGACTGCCTTGCAATAGAAATTCATGTTTATTAAACTCCCGCTGAATCCAAAGCCGAAACGACTGGAACATGCCTTGCCACGTATCCTGCTGCATCCCTTTAAAAGACATGAAAATAACCGGATACTGGCCGCGATGGGCCATGTAGGCAGCGCCGGCCCCTTCGATAGCCAGTCCGTCGAAGAGATGGCGGCTCTGTGCTTCTTTTTCAATAGAAAAGAAATACTCCAACATACTCAGCGTCAAGGTCTTGCCGAATCGCCGCGGCCGCGTAATCAGCGTCACCGCACTGTGCCCGTCGATGAGCTGGCGGATAAAATCCGTCTTGTCGACGAAATAATAATGCTTGCTCCGTATATCAAAAAAATTATCGACACCAATCGGCATCTGCCACTTCATACCATCACCTTCTTTCCTAGGCGGGGCTCTTCTCCTGTTCTTTGTCTTTTATTATAACAAGAATCACGAGAAACAAAAAGAGGAGCCACGCCATGAAGGGCTCCCCCTCAGGCATGACTCCTAACGCCTTACACTTCTACGATTTTGACGTCTTTGACATATTTCCCCTGGCTCCGCAGCCACATTTCGATGCCCTTCCCGTAGACTTCCGCTTCCAGCTGGTACGTCCCGTTATCTTCACTCAGTATCTTCGCCGTCGGCAAACGGTCCAAGATGGCGTCGATATCATAACCCGTATAGGTGAAGGTGACGCGCTGCAGCCGTCCGCCGTACATGAACTGGACGCGCTTGCGGAACTCGCCTTCCTGGAAACGCCGGTTGTAGGGAATGTGGAAGGTCTCTTTTTCGACATCCAAGGTCTTGATCCGGTCCAAGCGGTAAATCGTCGGCGTAATGTCCCGGGCGCTTTCGTAGATTTTTTCGATATCCTTGTCGTCGATGAAGGCGATGAGATAAAAATAGTATTCCGAAAAGAGCAGAGCCAAGGGCTTCAGCCGCCGCTGGACGATTTTCCGGTCCTTCAGCCGGCCATAAGCCACATCGACATAGCGGTGCTGCTGGATGGCCTCACCGAGATGCCACATGGTGTCGAGGAAACTCATCCGGTGCCGCGGTTCGACGTAGTGGAAGGCCTCATTATTGACCAGGCGGGTCACCATGGCCTGATTCGACGCCGGCACACAGCAGGAAATCACCTTGCGCAGCATCTCTTCCATTTCCGTCTTGACGAAAGCCCGGCTATCGAGCAAAATCTTGCATAATGCCAAAATCTCACTGTTCGACAACTTCTGGACCTGGCCGCCTTCCATGCGGTAGCCCTTTTCCACATAATCATAGACAATATCACAAGGCGTCCCGTCGCCGACAGCCATGCCATTGCGGCAAAACGCCCGGATATCTTCAATATCCCGCTGGATACTGCGCTCATTCACACCATACTGCTGGGCCGCCGCCGGCTTCTGAATCGTCTGGCCAGCCAGCAGCTGCGAATACAGCGCCAGTACCCGCGAAACCTTATCTTCCTTCAAATAAACACATCCTTTCAAGAAGGCTCCCATCATAGGGGAGCTGGCCGCCAACGGCGGTCTGAGAGGTTGCCCCGCTTTAAATCGTAATCGTCATCGTAATAGGCTGGGCCAACCCATACCACCGGGCGATAATATAAAGGACCAGCACGTATAACAGCACATTGACAATCACACAGCGGACACGATGCCGATTTTCCTGGGGCTCCTTCTTGTTGGGGGCAAAAATACCGACGAGCAGCCCCAAAAAGCCAAGGGTAATAAAAATCAGCAACCCTCTCGTAAGCCACTCGCCGCTGTTCCACCCCGTCTCATAGACAGCCAAGAAATTGACGCCAAGGCCATAAATAAAAGGCCATAAAACCTGTATCAAAATATAAATAAAGGTCGTAAAATAAACCATTTAATCAGCCAGGCAACGCCTTGAGCCACAGCCGTCCCCATCGTTTACGTCCTCACGCCCTTCTCAAATCTTACAGACAAACTAATTACACGATTGTACGCCCCGGGTCTTCATGTTCCGCACCATGCACTGATTCTCAGCCAGCGGATCGTACTCCCAAAAACCGACAATCGGCGCCTTCGGCCGGATGGCCTGGTTCATCGGGTCATACCAGTGTTTACAAAAAGCCCACTTATGTGAAGCGGGATGATTCAAATTCATGAGTTCCATCGTACCTGACCTCCTTAATCCGCATCATCATGCGATACATCGATGACTTCGACAGCCACTTCCCCATTTTCCATATGCCGGGCTTCCAGAATGAACATCTCTTTAGCCTTATCGCCGATGATCTGCGTCGAATATGCATCGAAGCCGCCGCCAATCAGACCGCCGACGAGGGGAATGGCCTTCCCTAAATTAATGGCGCTCTTCGTCCCGAAACGCGACAACAAACGCATCGTAACCGTCCGATTAATGCGGTTGAAGAGCACTGCCGACAACCGTTGAATCGCCTTAGCCGTCAACGTCGTCCCCACCTTGATACCAGCCTGTTTCAAGACTTCCTTGAGCTGGTTGCCGCAAAGACAGGCGATAACCAGCGTCCGCACCCGGTCGCTCTGCAAATCATAGCCGCCCATATGGGCAATGGCCGCAATCATCTGCAGCTGCATATACAGCACACTGAGGACATTGGCAGGCAAAGCCACGGGTAGCGTAATAGCGCCGCCTAAACTCGTCAGAAAACCCGAAGCCCCGCACTTGATGACCTGATTGCGAATCAGCATATCCACCTGTTTCTCCAAATCATCGCCAGTCGCCATATATTCCGCCGCCAACGCCTCGGCCCCCTTCATGCCGGCAATGCCGCTGAGGGCTTTATCATAAGACAATGACAAAGCTTTTCCCATAGCCGTTACATCCATAATATCACCTTACCCTAACATCTAAATTCTTCCTTTACCTATATCATAGCAGATGATGACGACAAATGCTGTCATTCACGCATCATAGCCTTCGAAATGTCTCTGCTTTTTTTATTTTATTTTGGTGTAACGACTACGATGCGGACAAGCAGAAATTATTTCGACATTGCCACAAAACGGGACTCGCTTTAAAACAGTCCCGTTTTTTATCGTTGCTTACATAGTAGGCAAATCATAAGTTAGCTAAGATATGTATGCTCTAAAGTACGGACCATTTTTACATAAAGATTACGGCATTTTTCGTATTTTTTTTCTTCAATGAATGATAAACATTTTCTCAGATACGTATTCCATATAGTTTCGTATATAGAGGCATGCATAGGATTTTTATTTATTTTTGCCACGATTTTAGGCGCAATATCATAATATTCATGAACAAGAGCCTCTCCGTCCGGCTGATACAAAAGCCAATTATCCCGAAAACTACGGAACATAGTCAGTTCATAGCAATCATCAGGTTTATGAAAGCTGCCGCATACAGCAGTCGTGATGAAGCACATACTATCTAAAACTTTTTTGGCTTCTTTATCCCCTTGATCTACTGCTTTCTTCAACCACTTTTTAGCCGTATTGGAATCGCTCTTTACCCCTTTCCCTTCTTTATAACAAATGCCTATTTCACGCTGTGCATCCATTAAACCCGCTTCAGCCGCCTTTAGATACAATTCCGCTGCAGCTGCCGCATTTGGGGCTACTCCCCGACCTTGTTCATACATGTGTCCTAAATTCAGCCATCCATAAGGTTGACCTGATTCAGCTGCTTTTTGGTACCAGTACATGGCTTTCTGATTATCGCACGAAACCCCTCTCCCTTGGTAATATAAATTTCCCAAGAAATTTTGGGCGTCTGCCATTCCTTCTTCCGCTACGTTTTCCAGCAACTCAGCACCCTTTGTTTCATCTTTTTCAACGCCACGGCCATCAAGATATAAAAATGCTAAATTATACATAGCATATATCTGTCCCTGTTCTGCAGCTGCCTGATACCATTTAGCCGCATCACCAAAACTCTGCGCAACGCCTTTCCCCGCTTCATACAACAACCCCAGCCTGTTCTGAGCATTCATATGACCTTGTTCAGCTGCCTGCATGTACAGCTGAGCTGCATATTCCATATCAGGAGCAACGCCTTGACCGGTTTCATAAAGATATCCCAACCCGAATTCACCATTCGCGTCTCCCTGTTTTGCAGCTTTTTGCCACCAGTTAGCTGCTTCTTCATAATTCTGAGATACACTATAACCATTTTCATACATATACGCTATATTGCATTGAGCAACCGCATCTTCTTGTTCAGCTGCTTTCTTATACCATTCCATTGCAGAATCATAATTCTGAGCTATTCCGTCGCCGTATAAAAAAGCATCACCCAGCTTATTTTGAGCAGCAGCCGACCCCAGTCCAGCCGCTGCCTTATAATAGTCGACAGCTTTTTCACGGTCTTCTTTAACACCCATACCACTACCATACATATCGCCAAGCAGTTCGAAAGCATCATCTTCATTCTGCTCCGCAGCTTTTTGCAGCCATAAAATGGCGGTTTCATAATTTTGTTCCACACCTAAGCCTATTTGATAAAAAAAGCCCAGCAACAATTGTGCCTCAGCAATGCCTTGGCGAGCTGATTTTTCAATCCATTCTGTTCCCTGACGTTCATCTTTTTCCACACCATCTCCGTCAATATATAATTTTCCTAATTCCAGTTGAGCCTGTGCCTGTCCTTTTTGAGCAGCTTTCCAATACCATTCGGCAGCCTTTTCTTTATCTGTCACTCCCATGCGACTGTTAGCGTAGATACCTCCCAACTTATATTGGGATTCGGCATCGCCTTGTTCAGCAGCCTTTTCTAGCCAGGCTATCGCTTTCTCCATATCTTTTACTATACCGACGCCTTTTTCATACAACAGAGAAAGGTTCCATTGAGCAACAACATTTCCATTCTCTGCTGACTGCTGAAACCATTCCGCAGCTTTTTGGTAATCCTTAGGAACACCTTCCCCGCGAAAATATACAGCCCCCAATTCACATTGGGCATTGGCATCACCAGAGTCAGCTAGTTTTTCCAGAGGAACCGTATCTTTGTCGCCATCTTCTTCCAACTTCACACCACACATACAACAAAATCGTGATTTTTCCAAATTTTCAGCACCACAACGAAAACATTTCATAATAACACACCTTTCTTCATAAATGTCTATTATACTCCATCAAATGATCTTCCTGAATTTTCCTTTTCGTATTTCATTTTGTATTTCCTGTGCCGTCTGTTCCGACTGCTGCGTCAAGCTACCGTTCAGAGTAAGTAGTGGAGTATCCAATACTGTCTTGATTGCTTTTGCCAAAGCCACAGTCATAGCTAGATATTGCTTTTCTCTGGCGGTATAGGAATTATAATCTATCCCGGACCGCATGATGGTCTGGTGGAGCCAGGCAACCCAGGGATTGAATAATATAATCAACCGACGCAGGAGTTCTCCGTACAGCATAGTTCGCTCTTGTATCTGCCGACAACGGTCTTGCACCAATTTCAGCTGGGAGCAGGCTTCTTCGATTCTGGCACAGTCGGCTTTAGTGTGCTCCAAATTCGTTTGAGCTCTGGCTTCTTTGACGATGCCATAAATAGCAATAGCTGGTCCAATGGTAAGTCCCCCAAGAACAGCTGTACCTCCTGCTATACCTAAACCGCCGGCAGCTAAAGAACCTCCACCCAGAAATGCCAGAGTTGCATTGGTCGCTGCAGCACCGCCAAGTCCGGAAATAGCAGCACCCGTAGAGGCAATCCCAAAGTTAGCTGCTGCACCATACACCGTAACAGCTGTCACGCCACCAGCCATTGAGCCCCGCATGGCTCCCGCAGCTGATGAAAGGTTCTTGGCTTCACGGCTCATAATAGTAAGTTTTTTCAAATCATCCTCCGTTAGATGAGGAATTTCATATAACCCAGGCGTCCGCCGGAAGTGAATCTGCTTCAGTTTAGAAAAATCGAGAACAAACCGGTATATCTGATTCGACAAAATTCGCAATTTTTGCTGTCCATACTGATTCAGAATACTGTTACAGTACTGTTTACTTCTATCTGTTTGCCTTAATTGGGTCATATATTGGCGTTTTGCTCGGAGAAACAATTCTTCCGCTTCAGCATTGATAGCGCCTGCCTGATGAGATTTATATACGCCTGTTCCTGCTGCAGCAGCAGTGGCAGCTGCGGCAATGACCGGTAGGATAGGAAGTACCATACATATGCCTCCTTGTTTTTTAGAAGTCTAAAGATGTATCCGACTTCATAAAATTGTCAAATTCTTTGACTGAATCAAAAGCTACATGCCCTTTGTTTTTTCGGGTAATAGTATTGACACCGCTGATAAAGGTATCTGCATTCCCTGTTTGGAAGGCCTTTTTTATTTCGCTGAAAGCCGCATCATACGTACTTTTCAAATCAAACATATCCTGTTCGAAAAGCCCATCTAACATCTGGCGATAATTTTGGATTGCCTCAATATTTTTTCGACACGCCTGTTCTACCTGAATACGCTCTTCTTTAGCAAGACGTGCTTCCTTCAAAGCCTGAGTCATACAGCCATAGCTCATACTGCTTAAGACACAACCAATCATACAGCCAACCATCATGCCTGCTACAGGAATAGGAATTAAGAGCTGACCAACTGTTCCATATGCCATTGTAGAAGCTGTCATCAGTCCGTTTTTACCCACACGTTGCATAAATGCAGCGCCGGATATTCTGCCGCAAATCAGATCATAAAAGGCATCTGCTGAATTCAGCAATGTTTGTACTGTGGCTGCGGGAAGATTTGTCTGCCCTAGACTACGTACTAAAGAAGATTGGGAATTTTTCATGAAGGCCATTATGGTTGTCTGACTATAGCCGCTGAGATAGTTACAGGCTTCTTTTTTTCCCAGTGTAAGCGTAAAATCTTTCATCGCTTCTTCAACAGATTTCTTATTCTGACATACCGCAATAATATTGGCCGTACCACTAATGGCCATATCCATAGGCAACGCATGTTCTACGTACGCTGTACCAGCCTGCATGCTTAAATCATGGATGTCTTCAGCCGTTGATAATTTAGGAGACATACGAGCTTTCAAAGCATCTTCATTGGACACTTTACTCTTTTTCAGACGCTTTTTTACCTTGACCAGTTCATTAATCTTTTCTTTCTTATGTACTGCCAATTTCTGGTTCCCCTGGTTTTCTGCCTGTCGCTGCTGCATCCGCAGACGACGGATATCTTTATCAATTTCTTCGTTTACCCCGTCATAATAATCAGACGGTATGACGAAAGCCACATCGTGGTCACGGTACTTTTGGAACTTGGAACTTATCAATTTATTCAAGCATTCCCGGGAATTTTTGCCTACGAATTTCATCTGGCTTCCCGCCCCCTTGATGACATTACCACTTCCATCAAGAACTTGAAAATCATATAGCGGGTCATTGACGCGTCCCAAATCATCTGTACGGATAAGGCGATTTTCCTTACGCTTTACAATTTGCTCTGCATTATTGCGGGCTACTTCTTTTACTTCTGCCGAAAAACCAGCTTGCTGTTTGATATTCATATCCCGATATTGGGAATTGACCTTGCTCCGGCTAATCTTTTCAAGGCCCCGTTCCAGTCTTTTCCCCTGTGCATAATCAATACCTTTATAGGCTACGACATGCTGCCGGGCTGCTTCGCTATAAATCTGCTCTGTTTCCTGGTTCACCAAGACGTCTATACCGTCAGAAAGGGATGATTGGTCTTTTTTCTTTTTATCATCATACTTCTTTTTTTCCATCAAGGATGTACCTCCTCTCTCAGACTATCCTTAAAAATCAGATTCTGTCAGACGGACATCCCGGTCATTATCATGATACACCTGTTGCAACAGGGGCATCTGTCCTCCGCTATAACCGATATTTTCACCGTACCTATTCGGCATCCGCAGCACCGGTTCGTGATAACAAATACTATAAAATGGAATACTCTCTGGTTTCATTCGAATGATACCATGATTCTGACGCTTTTCGGTTACAGGGCAGCTAAAAAGCTGTTCTACAATAAATAACGAATCATCAGAAATGGTATCTTTATCATTCATTACAAGTGACATGAATCTGTCATATCCCGGCGTATCGATATATTGAATTCTATAGGGATGAATATTCAAATCAGTAACCAAGACGGATTTCATTTTCATCCCATAATTTTCCATACTGATTGGGAAAATCTGTAATTTTTCCTGTAATACTTCTGCAACATCCTGTTGCAGTGTTTCAGGGATATGCGATGCATCGGAACAGAAAAGTACGATTTTATTTCCCACCAGTCGTGCTACAGATACATGTTTTAATTCTACATCGGTATAGTGTTTTAGGATAAACAGTTGCTCGAGGATATTCTTGTTCATCGTACAATATTTCTGCTGGCAGATATCAGCAATACGTTCCTGCATATACGCCAACTGAATCAATGAATCCACTCTTTTACTTAACTGTTCTCGAAAGTCCCCAATCTGTTTGTCAAAAATGTTGGATTCCACGGCTTTCGTCAAATTCGTTCTTAAAGTAGAGAGAATATTCTCTGCATCTTTTGTCATTTCAGAAATTAGTCGTTCTTCTGCTTCCTTTACCTGATCTTCTTCACTTTTCGCAGCGAGAGAAGCAACAGCAAGGGCTATTCCGGCCGCTTTCGTCCCCTTACTCCAAGTTTGTGATTGTGGTTTGGCATTCATCAGCAGCTTGGCTGCACTTTGCAAAGCACTCTTATAATCCCGGATAGTGCTGGCTTTGATAGATGAATTGACCGACAAGGACGCATGGAATTTTAATTCCTGCACCCATTCATCATTAAGTTTCTTCAGCTCTTCTGTTGATTCATCACCAAACTTCCGAAGGAGTTTCTGAGCATCTTCACTAAGCCGTAATCTCTGTATATAAGAAGCCCACTTTTCCCCGATATCTTGATCTTCATAAAGTGAACCTGCAAAAATCTTTATCTGTGCTTCTATCTTGTTACGCCGTATAGAAAAAAACTGTTCAATCCGGTGTTGCACATCCTTTCTAAAACCTTCAGACCAATCGTTAAGCTGGTCAACCTGATTACTGTAAACTGCCCCCTGTTCCAGTGATTTCCCGCTCTGAGCATACAATTCATGCGTCGCCTGTTGCATAACTGTAGAGATACTATCATAGAATTTATGACTTCTCATAAAGGAGCCTTCTTCATGAACTTTTTTTATGATTTCATCCGTTATGAAATGAAAACGACTTTTTTCATAGAGTCCGGTATCGTTTTCCCGCTGTGGATCTGCCAGAAACGCTGCTTGCAAATGTGTAGCTATAAACGGTATATCATCAAAGCTTTGTCCATTTTTTACGCCGAATTCTTTAAATTGTTTGACAATAGCATTCATCGTCTCCGTATCATTCATCTTTTTTTCAAGCTGTTTCAACTGCAATTTCCGCCGGGGACTATGTGGATCTGGACAAAGTGTCTGCTTAACATTCAACACCCCCAAAACTGGTTTACCCAGTTTTTTTATCTGTGCTAGGCTATCACCTTCGGAAGCCTGTGGGGCATCATCGGTGAGAAGAAATAAAATCATATCTGCCGACTTAGCCGCTTCGAAAGCCAACTTATCATCCTCTTTTCCATCATATGAACATGTTCCTGGCACATCTACAACTTTCAAGTCATTCCATATGTATTCCCGTACATCCCTGGTCGTACGCTGACTCCCCTTGCCGATAGAGTTGCCATCACCATGAGTCAGTATTTCCATTAGTGTAGATTTGCCTGCCATGGTCCTACCGTAAACGACAATCGTAAATTTGGATGATTGTTCATGTAAGTTTTTCAACGTTTTTTCCATCTCTGCAAGCTTTTGTTTTTCAAAGTTTTCCAATTCTTTTATCTGGTTTTCAAAATGTTTTTCATGCTGTAATCTCGTTAGACGTTTTTGCTTTTCACCAGCTTGGTCTATGGCTTCCTTTTCTTTTTCAATAAGTTTCTGAATGTCCTCATACTCTCTCTTTGCATCCGTATAGCCCTTTTCAGAATAGGCAGCAATAACATCCAACTGTTTTTTGAAACTATCATATGTATCCATAGTATCTCCTATATCCAGATTCTCTAATCCTGGATTTCTTCAATTAATTTATTTATATCGTCAAGTATCTGCTTTAGTTGTGCTTGAGCTTTATCACATCTATTCGTTTCCTCTTCCAAAGCTTTTACCTGCTGTCTATTTTTCAATAATACAGGTTCTATATTCTGTTCTGTCTGCTTTTTAATTTCTGATAATAATTCTGTTCTAACGTCTTGCGCTCTCTTGTCAAAATACTTTCGTATTTCTTGGCGAACACGTTCGCATTCTCGTTCGGTTTCGCTTTTTCGGTGTGTCCCGGCACCATATATGAGAAGCCCTGTCCCTATGGCGAATGCACCTGCAGCGGCAATTCCTTTCCACTGATCACTGCGCTTGGTAAATTTATTCTGTATCATCTGCATGAATCCCTGAGGCTGATACATCTTCTGCAAACCATTCGTTACCGTGTTCAATTGCTGCTGTTGAAATTCCACCAAATTATTTCGCACATCGTCACCCGACATGTTGTCATTCTGTTCGCGGATTGCAATGGACGGCATCGCCATATTATGAGAAATCGACGAATCCATGACAGGACTCAATTCATTCATTTCACCACCTATATTCTGCATAACATCCGCTAATAAATATCCAATTTGGTTACATGCATCCTGAATAAAACAATCACACTGCGACAACGCATCACTAATAGCGTAATTCACATTGTCCTGTACAGCCCCCGGTGTAATCTGCATCGCTGCATTAGCACCTGCATTTATAATTTTTGCAGTGCACTCTTCTATTGATTCATCTACCTTCTTTTTCAGATTACTCTCTACATTTGTGAGCATATCACTTGCATCCACTGCCATAAGGCCACTCTCTCTGTCCATGCCTTGGATGCTGGAAACAATAGCTCCCCGCAAGGAAATGAGAGGATCTAGAATTTTAGATGCCAATTTGTGTTCATCTACAAAGTGATTCAAATTTTTATAGAATTGTTCATATCCACTCATCTGATAGTACAATGCTCTCTCTTCATCATCATCAGCATTCTGGGCGTCTATAAAGGACTGAGCATCAATAAAAGAAAGATATACATCCTGTGGGCTAAGGGGCTCAATAACTTTTTTAATATCTTCTGCAATGATAGCCTGCTGTTCCGGTGTATTGCCCTCGCTAGTCCGTTCCATTTTATTGACGACGAGGACCATGTTTTTGCCCCGTCCCTGTTCGATAGCCAAATGGCGAAAGTGGCTACCAATACGGTCATTGAATCCTTCATTGGTTATGACAAAAATTAAAAGAGACGAATGATTGATTTCTTCATAAGTCTTTTCATCATGATCCTGACGAATTTCCGTATGAATTCCTGGTGTATCTACGACATACATCCCGTCATTCCAAGGATAACTTCGAGTTTCCTGTGTCTGTATCCCCGCACCAATACCTGTATCGATACCCGTCAGCGTCTTTATAATAGTAGATTTTCCTGAACTATACTGGCCAACAAAAACCAACCGTATCGCATCATCCGGAGATAGTTCCATTGTTTGTGGCAGTGCTATATCATCTAAGCCGCACTCCATAAATACATCTTGTGTCTGTTTCAACAATTCTTCACTGCGTTTGACGTATTCGTCAAGTTTAAAATTCTCCATATTATTTACACCTCTCTACTTTGCATTAACCCTTTAAAATCATTCATTATGTAAAAACGACGGAATTGGCTTGCAGCCTGATTCCAACAACATTATAGAATGAACCAGTCTTCCTTAGTGTCGATGATACGATGGGGCCGAAGTTTGGCAAGAAGTTAGATGCCATTTCTCTGTTACATGACCATGTCTACCATACGGTAGACCCTATGTAAATGGCCATTGCTTCGTCAATTTGACGCTAAGCGTCCCTGCCCTGAGCCAGCGTGAAAGACCCCCGATTAGTCGCTATTTGGCGGTTACCGCAGGGCATCGGATGTGGCCGAAAGAACGGACCAAACTCGAATTAACCGGTAATCTCACCGAGAAGGTGATGCCCTTGCTGAAAGACTGACAGATACTGCTTTCCTTTAACAGTTGATACACCAAAAGCTCGCTGATAGAGCAGGTTTTGCAGTATCCCCCTGACCATCACCTGCAACGTCCGCAGTGATTCGGCGATGTATGAATTGCCACCATTGCCTAGCGGTAAGCCGGGACGCCTGAAAAAACGAGGAAAGCGGATTCATCTGGATGATTTTACGCTGGCCTGGAATGTGGATGGCAAGAAGGTAGGCCATTGGATTATTTTGACCCATATCTGCGGAAATCGCCGTATTCATGCCTATGTAAGCTGCACTGCATCGGGTTCCCGGCGACTTTTCTTCAGCACCTTGGACCCAAGCATCCTGCATATGAGCTGCGCTCGGCAGGAACGAAAGATATTACGGGACGCACCGGCAGAGGGCATGGACTATTATCCTTTGAAGCTATACAAGCTGCGCTGGGCCATCGAGACCAACTACTATGAACAGAAGAGCTTCTGGCCGCTGAATGCCTACCGGATTCGCCGTCAAAATGGCATTGAACATATGGTGAATCTGGTAAACCTTGTTCACAGCAGCCTGAAAATGCTGCCTTATCTGGATGAACAGTTTTCGAAGTACCAAAACGTCAGCCCGCAAGAGCTGCGAAGCCATATAAGCTGGCAAATACAGCGTGAAATATTTTTTTGCAGTTTGGTCTCTAAAGCCCAAACTGCAAAAAATCCAACGGACTTAGTTCAGGCCTTGTGTAAACTATCTTCGGAAACCACCGAGACGGCGTAAAAGTTGTAAAGTGCTGTTATTTTAATATCTTTTAATTATTGCTCTCCTTTTCCACGCCTTTCTTTTTCCTCTATTTTATACATAATAAGACCTAAAAAACTCTGTATTTCTATATCTGGAACAAAGTCATATTCAGATACCAGTGATTGAACTTCTTCATTTGAAATGGAAATATTAAAAGTTTCCATAAACGTTTCTGTAAGATCTGCTATATCTAAATAAAAGGCACCTAAATCACCAATCAAACGTGTATCTAACCGAATATTTTCTATTTCATCATCAGTTAGACCTAATTGTTCGATAATAATATCTATTACTTGTTCAGCAACAATATACGGATCCATATTATTTCTCCCTTCCTTTTTTCAAAAAACATATGACAAAAAACCATGAGCTTATAACAAAAAAATCGTAAGCTCATGGTCATTATCTCTATAATTAGTACATATATTAGTTGGTATTAGCGTGACTGCAATGTGTCATATAATGAGCACACCGTGCTCCAACAACAATATCATATTTTTGCGCTGCAGAAGCTTTGGGTAAACAAAATTGTTTCTTCTGTTCCATAATAATCTCTCCTTACATCAATTAACATACAGATTATACGTACAATTGCTAAAATTATGAGCGCAAGGTCTGCTTTGTGCAGTACGATATTTAGTTTTACTCATAATTTTAGGATTTACAAATTTCTTTTTATCTTTCATTGACGCTCCCTCCTTTCGATTATTCTTTAATGATCAAGAATTGTCTTTTGAAGAGCCGCAAGTTTGCAAGCCTCATCATAAGCCTTATGCCAATTCCCACCATTTTCTAAGTAAGCTTGTGAAGGACAGAAATTACAATATTGCAATAAATCGCAAGTAGAACATTTCTCTATATCCTTAAATCTATATTGTCTCCATTTTTTTAATATCGGAGAATGATGCCATATATTTTCTAACTTTTCTTTTCTCAAATCGCCGAGACTTTTCCCAAAAGAAATACATAAAAAAACTTCTCCGTAAGGGTTAATCGTCAAGGAATTAAAACCTGCATTGCAAATCGTCTGAGGCTTCAAATTAATAGAAACATTTTTATCTTCAGGATTCTTAATTTCTTCTTGCTGCATAACATATTTAATAGCTTCTAAATCAGCCCTAAGAAAAGTCGGCCTTTTATCCCCCATCATAGTTGGCCTGATACTGGTTGATACCTGTGTCGTTATTCCCAATGATTGAGCCATGTTCATAATATTATCATATTCTTGAATATTGTCTTTCATTAAAACAACTTTCATATTGACAGGGGTGCCTAATGCTTTAAATTCTTTTAAGGAATGCATTGTCTTTTGAAATGATCCATGTACGCCTGTAATACCGTCATGAGTTTCAGCGTTACTTCCATATATACTAAAATGGACGCATTTTAATCCCATTTTCGACATACGTTCTACCATATCATCTGTCAACGCTATGCCATTAGTAAATACTGTTACCATTAAATTACTATCAACAGCATATTGAAGAATATCCAAGGTATCAGGACGAGTAAAAACATCACCGCCACTAAAAGCCACATCGGCCACATTCATTTCATTGAGTTGATCAATAATATTGAAAATTTCTGGGGTAGTAAGTTTTTGTCTTTTATCAGAGGTTTCCACATAGCAGTGCTTACACCGTTCATTACAATCATAAGTCAGTTCAATCATAACCTGATATAGGAGATGATTTTCTGCCGTTAAACGAACAATTTCGTTACTCAAATCTACGGGAGAACTCTGCCCGATATTGTTTTCCTTTATTGTAACAATATTCATGCGTTCTAATTCATATAAAAAATCGAGTATACATTGAATGTTTTCAGTTGTTAAATCATAAATCGAAGCTAATTTATCAATTAAATCATCATCTTGCATATAAGATTTAGTCAAATTAGAAATAATGTCAAACGCCATTTCATTGACTGTTTGAACGCTTTGATTATAAGTTGACCAAACATAATATTTTTTATCGTATTTACGATAAAAAATATCTTGGTTCAACCTTATGCTAATTCCCATCAAAACTTCCTCCATGTAAACATTTAACAACCTGGTAGATCAGCTTTTTCGTGGATTAGCCTTATCAATTTTATCACGCAAATTTTTACTCAACCGTAGGACTATCTGTTTACTAGAATTTTCCGGTTTTATACGGTGAGAAAATCCAGTAGGCTGTGTAATTTCTCTAATATCATTAACTGTAAATTCAACATGGTATTTATCAGTCAAAAATCTCGCAACCTGTTCTTGTGTTTGGCTATGTTTATCACTGCAATACTGCTCCAGAACTTCTTCAACAAATTTTTCCGCAAATTCAGCATTACTATAAAATGGCATTTAGATTACCTTCTTCCACGTTTTCTATTTGCACCAATTATAGCATAAAAATCCCCCCCCACAAGACATTTTATCTTCCAGGGAGGGAGAATACTATAAGACAAAAAACATATTCATTTATTTTTTTCGTATTCTAAAGGATGACATAATAATTTAGCAAATCTGCTTATTATCTGTTATTTGACAACGTAATTCTTCACAACCATTTAATAAGTGGTGCATTTGATCAATATCTGTCATTAGAGATTTTGTATCTGATTTTAATTGCTGAATTTCTGTTACAACCGGTTCTCTTAAAATTTTCATACGTAATTCAATATTAGAAAATACAGCTGCTAATAATTTATTTCTCATATCTTCTGCATAATATTGAAAATTTTGTTGTAATTCTTCTCTAGCTTGTTGTTTGGCTGCTGCGATTTGTCGCATTCTTTCATTTTGCATTTCCGCTTCTTGCTGCCTTCGTTTGTCTTCACCATAATCGCCAAATAAGAGTTTGGCAATACCTATAATAGTCAGGATAGTTCCAATGGGAGGAAACCAAGGAATAACTAGTTTCCCGAACGTTGACTTACCCAAAATAGATCCCAGCTCCGTGCCTAATAATGCTTTTCCTACGCTGCTACCAATCTCTTCCAATGCTTTTCCTTTAGCAACAACCTTCAGTACCTCTTCTCCAACGTTTGTATCCACTTTAGATGAATCAAAGTTTCCTGCCGTAACAGCATTTTCAGCATTGCAAATTTCCTGTACTTTATTTAATACTTCCTGTAAAGAAGATTCTCGCACGTCTTTCTTTTCTACTGTTGTACAATGCAAATCTTGTGAGTTTTCCAAAACTTTAGATTCTAACAGCAGTTTACAACTTTTTGAACAAATAAATATCGCGTAACCACACTTTGAA
>ERZ791765.200-NODE-200-length-79101-cov-59.242327_pt1 | contig 79101 bp, 88 predicted proteins | sample MGYA00509949_ERZ791765 | MGnify/ENA primary metagenome ERZ791765 (study PRJEB30046, sample SAMN00791980) | human gut metagenome | study: EMG produced TPA metagenomics assembly of the A metagenome-wide association study of gut microbiota in type 2...
TTCAAAGTGTGGTTACGCGATATTTATTTGTTCAAAAAGTTGTAAACTGCTGTTACTATCAGTGACGCTGTAAATATCTTCTTACGCAAATTGTTGATGGAAGGCGGGCTGCCCTTTGACGTGAAACAGCCGCGGTATAATGCAGAAACCGAAGCGGCTATGCAGGAAGCCAGGAACATTGCGGCAGGAATGGTTCCGGCAAAGCGGTATGTGAATGTGAAAGAGTTATTTGAGGACTTGGGTGTATGACGTATGAATTAGTCACGACTGCAAAATTCCGCAAAGACGTCAAACTGATGAAGAAACGCGGCAAAAATTTGAAACTGCTGCAGGAGGTTATCGATATATTATTTGAAGGAAAGCTGTTGGATGCAAAATATAAAGATCATGCACTGGTAGGGAATTATATCGGCTTTCGCGAATGTCATATACAGCCGGATTAGTTGTAGTATATATGATACTCAATGAATAGCTGATTGTAACGGTATCCTGCACGATCTCATCCTGATGTATTGTAACCATGCTATCAAAAGAGCGCTCAAGATATGGGCGCTTTTTTGGTATTTGACTTTTGTTTACCGGTAAGCATGCCGTATGGTTTGCGATGCTCTGTTTTAGTGATTTTTAAGTAGTTTGTTGTCGTGGAATATAGGTAGAAAAGCATTTGTCAATCATCATTGGTTTTCGGGTAATGCCGTAATCTGTGGATGTATAGCATGTTGTACGTAATTTATCATTCTATATATTTTCTGCTTTTCATAGTACAATAATGACATAATTAATATGAAGGAGGATATTTTTTATGGGACAATATCAACAAAAAACTCCTGAATTTTTAATTGAATATGTTAAGCGAATCAGCACCATTTTACAAGATGATTTTATTGCCGCAAAATTGTATGGCTCCTTTGCGCGTGGAGAACAGACCGATGATTCGGATATTGATATTGTAATATTTACAAAGAAAACCCAAGACCAATATATAAGTTTGATGAAAAAAATTGTAGATGTTACGATGGAGTATAATGATAAATACAATGTATGGATTTCTCCTGTTTTTCAAAATTATGAATTATTTAAACAAAGAGAAAAGATAGTTCCATATTATCAGAATATACAGAAAGAAGGCATCAGAATTGGATAATATAGAATTATCCCGGTATAGATTGGCCAGAGCTGAAGAAACGCTTATTGTTGCAAAAGAATTATACACGAATAAACACTATAAAGACGCAATTAATCACAGTTACTATGCGGCTTTTTTTGCAATGAGAGCTGTATTTGCCTTGCAAAATACAGATTTAAAAAACATAAAACGTTATTGGGAAATTTTAATAAAGAATATATTTCTACTGGAAAATTACCCAAAGAATGTGGCAGAGGGATACACATGTTGGCCCTTATTAGGGAAGCCAGCGATTATGATGACTTTTTTGTTGTAAGTCAGGAGGAATGTGAAGAACAAATTCGGTTTGTTGAAAAATTAGTTAAAGATATTAAGAAATTTATGGTTACACAATGGAATTCATGATGTAAAATGGACATCAATTTGAAATGAACGCATTGAATGGATTGCGCGGAATGGAGACAGTAAAATATCGATCGAATATTTGGATATAATGGTTCGAGTATATGCTCGGTAAGCCCACCATGAATGAAAAGAGCTTGTCGCACGTAATCGTGCCCGGGCTCTTTTTCTGTATACAAAATATTGCCGATAGATGGATGATTCCAGAATAAATTATTTATAGAAATAACCGCTCAAGATTAGGGTCTGAAGCGGTTATTTTTGTATTCTCTAATATATTATAGATTTACAGTTTGGCTTTTTTGTTCCAGGTGTTTGCGATGTGAGCCTGGCCTTCGGCATTGGCCGAAGCGACAGAGACGATGCCATCGCGTTTGATACAGTCGAAAAAGACGTTGGTTAACATGGGTATTCCTCCTTTAGCAAAAAAAGACTACGTTCATTATAGCAAAAGGGAAATGTATACGATTGTGAGCTATGATGGGGTATGTAAAAAAATTTCCACCAGAGGTTGACGCTGTTCTGTTGCAATAAGTAGCTTGTTGGAAGTGCATAGAAATGATACAATAATAGCAATATACTTGCCGGATAGCAGACCGTTTTTCAGTACGAGCATTTCTAATTTAGTCTTGACTTTATGAGATATAACTCATAAAATATGAAGAGGAGGAAACAAATGCAATTTGAATTGGTTTTCTATGAAACCGGAGATGGCCAAAAGCCTGTTGAAGATTTTTTACTAGGACTCGATATGAAAATGCGCGCCAAGATGATTCATATGATGGAAATTCTTGAGGATAAGGGTTTTGAACTCAGAGAACCATATACTAAACCATTAGGGGATGGGATTTTTGAATTACGGTGTAAACAAGCTAACAATATTACCCGTGCCTTATTTTTCTTTTATATTGGTGGGAAAATTATTGTTACCAATGGTTTTACTAAAAAGACACCTAAAACTCCGCGCCAGGAAATTCGTTTAGCGCAAGAACGTCGAGCCGATTACATTCGACGAATGGAGGGTCTAGAATGAAAACATTAAAGCAATTTAAAGCAGAACAAATGAAGAATCCTGATTTTGCAGCTGCGTATGCTGAATTGGAACCGGAAATGAATGTTATTCGTGCCATTGTAGATACGAGAATCGCCCAAAATCTTACACAGAAAGAATTAGCTGAAAAAACAGGAATTGCTCAAACAGAAATCAGCCGGATTGAAAATGGTACCCGTAACCCGTCCCTGAAAATTCTGCAACGTTTGGCAGACGGTATGGATATGGTTCTAAAGATATCTTTTGAACCTAAGAAAAAAATGAAAGCATAGTAGAATTATTAACGAAGCTGTGCTGATAGACTCTACAGCACATATCGAAACGGAACTATAAATACTCACAAGACGTAACACTACGCTATTTTGTGAGTATTTTTTATTTTTAAAAGTGTCAAACTCGGAATTATAGCAAAAGGGAAGGGAAATGTATACGGCCGTGAGGTTTCTGTTAAGATTGTGTTGCCAGGAGGCGCCTTGAGGTTATATAATTATGTACTATAGATAATATTTTTAGGAGGATAGACATGGCAGATATTCGTATCATCCGGGGGCAGCGGATTGTCCCCGACGTGGAGCAGGCTCTGCGGTTTGCTGGTTATGAATCGAAAGGGGCAGCTTGGGAACGGGCTGAAGGGATGTGCCGGGATATGGCACCGCTCTTGCGGCGGTCTTTGCAGGCCAAGGCGGTCCTGGCCTTTACAGAGGAACGGCTCTATGTCATCCTGACGTTAGGTGCTGCTGTGAGCCGACAGATCGACCGCTATCAGGATGATGGGGATGAGCTGGCCGCCGTGCTCTTCGCTGCCATGGCTGATACGTGCCTCTTTGCTCTGGAACAGCAGGTCTTGCAGCAGCTGCGCCTTATTTGCCGGCAAAAGGGCTGTGGCATCGTCTGCCGCCACGAACCGGGCAGCGATTTGCCCTTATCGGTCCAGACCGATGCGGTCCGTGAGACGGCTGCCGGCCGGACGGCTGGCGTGACGGTCAATGCGGCCATGGCTTTGTCGCCGGAGAAATCCATGAGCCTCGTCTTTGACCTTTGCGAAGACCCGGCTGTATTCCAGGTGAAACATGACTGTACGGCCTGCCCTAAGACGGATTGCCCGCAGCGCCAGGCCGAATCGGCCCGGGAAGTACGGCTGACCTGCCCTGGCGGCTGCCGGGTCCATGACTATATCCAGTCTCAGGGAACGGCCCTGGCCATGCCCTGCGGCGGCAAGGGCATGTGCGGCAAATGCCGCGTCCGCGTCGTCCGGGGGCGGCTTCCTGTCACACCGGAAGACAAGCGCATCTTTTCCGAAGCGCAGCTGGCCCAGGGCTGGCGCCTGGCCTGCAAGGCCGTAACCCGTGAAGCGGTCGAAATTGCCGTTCCCGTGCAGGAACAGCAGGGCTTTTCGGCCCTGGCTGCCGAAGCCGCTGACGAGGGAGCCCTTTCACTGGCAGCGGACCATGACTATGGCCTGGCTGTCGATATCGGGACGACGACGTTGGCCGCAGCTCTGGTAGACTGTACGGATGGAAAAATCCTGGCGACAGCGACGGCAGTCAACAGCCAGCGCTCTTTTGGGGCCGATGTCGTCAGCCGCATCGGTGCCGCCTGCCATGGCAAAGACAAGGCCTTGCAGAAGGCCGTCCGCCGGGACCTGACGCGGCTGACGAAGCAGCTCCTGAAGGACCATCCCGGCACGGCCGCTCGCTGCCGCCAGATGGCCATTGCCGCCAATACGACCATGCTCCACCTGCTCATGGGCTGGCCCTGCGACGGCCTGGGCGACTGGCCGTTCCATCCCGTATCCCTGGGCGGGAAGACTTATCGCGCTCAGGAGGTCCTGGGACCGCAGTCGCCGCTGGCAGACGCTACAGTGACCCTGCTGCCCGGCATGAGCACCTACGTCGGCGCCGACATTACGGCCGGCATCTGGCAGTGCGGCCTGGCCTCGTCAGACGACGTCAGCCTTTTCGTCGATCTCGGGACGAATGGGGAAATGGTCCTGGGCAATAAGGACCAGCGCTTCATTGCATCGGCTCCGGCCGGTCCGGCCCTGGAAGGGGGCAAGCTGACCTGGGGGACGGGCAGCGTCCCCGGGGCCATCTGCGGCGTCCGCATCGAGCGGGGCCGGGCCAAGGTGCGGACTATCGACCACGCCGTTCCCGTCGGTATCTGCGGGACGGGCATCCTCGAAGCCATGGCCGGTCTGGTCCGGGAAGGCCTGGTCGACGAAACGGGGAAACTCGTAGAGCCTTATTTCCATAAAGGCTTTCCTTTGGCGTCGACGCTGGATTATCAGCGCATTACCCTGAGCCAGCAGGATATCCGCGAAATCCAGATGGCCAAGAGCGCCATCCGGGCCGGCATCGAATCGCTCATCGAACGCAGCGGAATCAGCCGTCAGCGCGTCCACCAGGTCTTCCTGGCCGGCGGTTTCGGCTATTACCTGGATCCGCAGAAAGCGGCTGTCATCGGCCTGTTGCCAGCGGATCTGGCCGAACGGACGACGGCTGTCGGCAACACGTCCCTGAAAGGGGCCATCGGCCTTTTGACGGGCGCCGTGACTTTGGAAGAGTTACAGGCCATCGCCGCCGGGGCAGAGGAAATCGTCCTCGGCAACGACGAAGCCTTTCAACGCTTATACATTGATTATCTGAATTTTTAGGGGGACTTAGATTGACTAACGAAGCATTTCAACAACTTCTACAGGGCGGTGTTGTCCTGCTCGACGGGGCGACGGGGACGAACCTGCAACAGGCGGGCATGCCTATCGGCGTCTGCCCGGAACAATGGATCTTAGAGAACCGCGACGTCATGATCGATTTGCAGCGCCGTTTCGTCGAAGCGGGCTCGCAGATCCTCTATGCGCCGACCTTTACGGGTAACCGGCTCAAATTGGCCGAATACGGCCTCGATGACCAGCTCGTCACCATCAATCAGGGCTTGGTCGCTATCTCCAAAGAAGCGGCCCAGGGGAAAGCCCTGGTTGCCGGCGACATGACCATGACGGGCCAGCAGCTCTATCCTATGGGTGAACTGACCTTTGACGACCTCGTCGACGTCTATCGCGAACAGGCCCAGGCCTTGTACGATGCCGGTGTCGACCTGTTCATCGTCGAAACCATGATGAGCCTCCAGGAAACGCGGGCTTGTGTCCTGGCTATCAAGGAGGTCTGCGACCTGCCCATCATGGCGACGCTGACCTTTGAAAAGGACGGCCGTACCCTCTATGGGACGCCGCCGGAAGCGGCTGTCGTCGTCTTGCAGAACCTCGGCGTCGATGCCGTCGGCCTGAACTGCTCGACAGGACCGGCCGACATGGTGGAAACGGTTCGGAAGATGTATGAATATGCGACGATTCCCCTCATTGCCAAGCCCAATGCCGGTTTGCCGGAATTGGATGGTGACAAGACGGTCTATAAGACGACGCCGGAAGAATTCGCCCAGGACGGCCGGCTGCTCATCGAAGCCGGTGCCCATATCGTCGGCGGCTGCTGCGGCACGACGCCGGACCATATCCGGGCCCTTCACGAGGCTGTCTGCCGGCTGACGCCGAAAGCGCCGCATGCCAGCCATCACCGTGTCCTGGCCTCGGAACGGCAGGTCGTAGAAATCAAGCTCGACGGCTCTTTCCAGGTCATTGGCGAACGCATCAATCCGACGGGCAAGAAGAAGCTCCAGGCTGAACTGCGGGCGGGCAAGCTGGACATGGTCCGCGCCATGGCCCGCGAACAGGAACGCAACGGCGCGTCTATCCTCGACGTCAACATGGGGACCAACGGCATCGATGAAAAAGAAATGATGCTCAAGGCCATTTACGAAGTGACAGGCGTATCGGGCCTGCCCCTCAGCATCGACACGAGCTCACCGGACATCATGGAAGCGGCCCTGCGCATCTATCCCGGCCGGGCCCTGGTCAATTCCATTTCCTGTGAAACGGAAAAGCGAAAGAAACTTCTGCCTGTCGTCAAAAAGTACGGCGCCATGTTCATCGCCCTGCCTGTTTCGGATAACGGTATCCCCAAGACCCTCGAAGAAAAACATGCCGTCCTCGACGAGCTCCTGGCCGATGCCTACGACCACGGCTTTTCGCCGGAAGATGTCGTCGTCGACGCCCTGGTAGCGACGGTCGGGGCTGCGCCGACGTCTGCCCTGGACTGCATGGCCACGTTTTCCCATTGCAAGCAGGACCTGGGACTAGCCACGGTCTGCGGCCTGTCCAACATCTCCTTCGGCCTGCCGGATCGGATCTATGTCAACGCCACCTTCTTGGGCATGGCCATTGCCAGCGGCCTGACCATGGCCATTGCCAATCCGTCCCAGGATTTGCTCATGAATACGGCAGCAGCGGCCAATATGCTAATGAATAAAGAGGGCAGCGATTTGGCCTACATCCACCGCATGCAGTATTTCGACAAGAAAGAAGCCGAAAGAAAACGGCAGGAAGAAGCAGAACTCCTGGCCAGCCACGGTACGGCTAAGGCTGTCGAAACGGCGGAGGAGTCCCAAGGCGCTGAGCAGGGGCCGGTCAATCCGGTCTACCAGGCCGTTCTGGAAGGGGAAAAGGACGCCGTCGTCGCCTTGGCTCAGGAAGAACTGGCCAAGGGTATGGCACCGGATGCCATCATCAACGACCTGCTCATTCCGGCCATCACTGAGGTCGGCGATTTATACGATAAACAGATTTACTTCCTGCCCCAGCTCATTGCCAGTGCCAATACGATGGAGACAGCCATTGCCTATTTGGAACCGCTCATCAAGAAAGACCCGGGCCAGCAGGACATGGCGACCATCGTCATTGCCACCGTCGAAGGCGACGTCCACGATATCGGCAAGAACCTGGTCGGCCTCATGCTGCGCAACTACGGCTATAAGGTCATCGACCTGGGCAAGGATGTGCCGGCCGGCACCATCATCGAGACGGCGCTGCGCGAAAAGGCGTCTGTCGTCGGCTTGTCAGCCTTGATGACGACGACGATGATGCACATGAAAGATGTCATCGCCGAAGCGGCGGATAAACAGTATGGCGGCAAGATCATCATCGGCGGCGCAGCCGTTACGCCGAGTTTCTCCGATGAAATCGGTGCCGATGGCTATTCCAAAGATGCGGCAGACTGTGTCAAGCTCGTCAGCCGCCTGTTATCGTAAAAGGGGGAATCATTATGCCAGCATATCGTTGGGCGACTTTGGGCTGCGGCGTCATCGGTAATGAACTGGCCCAGGCTATGCAGGCCCTGGGCGGGAATTTGTACAGTGTCGGCAACCGGACCCATGAAAAGGCCTTGTCTTTTGCTGAAAAATACGGCATCGCCAAGGTCTACGACAAGCCAGAGGATATCTTTTCGGATCCCGACGTCGATATCGTCTATATTTCGACGCCCCATAATACGCATATCCGTTATCTGCTGCCGGCGCTGGCAGCGGGCAAACACGTGCTCTGCGAAAAATCCATTACCCTCAACAGCCTGGAACTGGACCAGGCCCGGCGCTGTGCTGATGAACACGGCGTCGTCCTGGCCGAAGCCATGACCTTATATCATATGCCTATTTACAAACAGCTCGCTGACCTCATCCGTTCCGGCGCCCTGGGGCCGCTGCGTTTCATTCAGATGAATTTCGGCAGTTATAAAGAGTACGATATGAATAACCGCTTCTTCAACCGCTCCCTGGCCGGCGGTGCCCTCCTCGATATCGGCGTCTATGCGCTGTCCTTCGTCCGCTATTTCATGAGCTGTCAGCCCGACCAGATCGCGTCTCAGGTCCGCCTGGCACCGACCGGTGTCGACGAGCAGGCAGGTATCCTCTTGCAGAACCGGGAAGGGGAGATGGCGACGCTTTCCTTATCGCTCCATGCCAAGCAGCCGAAACGGGGCATGGCCGCCTTCGATAAGGGCTATATCGAAATCTACGACTATCCCCGGGCCGATACGGCGACCATCACCTATACGGCCGACGGCCATCAGGATGTCCTGCAGGCCGGCAGTCAGTCCAAGGCCTTGCAGTACGAAATCCGGGACATGGAAGACGCCGTGGCCCACGGCGGCCAGGGCATGTGCCAGGCTTATACGAAAGATGTCATGGACCTCATGACGGCCATCCGCCAGCAGTGGGGCCTGACCTATCCCGAAGAAGAGGGGGGAGCGCAATGAGTTATTCATCGGTCGATACCTTCTGGATCCTCATGGCGGCCGTCCTGGTCTTCTTCATGCAGCCCGGTTTCGCCATGCTCGAAGCCGGCCTGACGCGGGGCAAGAATGCCGGCAATATCGTCATGAAGAATTTCATGAACTTTTCCCTCGGGACCCTGGCTTTCTGGATCGTCGGCTTCAGCCTGCTCTTTGGCCGCGACATAGGCGGATTCATCGGCATGCCCGATTTCTTCGCCCAGCATATGGACCTCATGGCCGGGACGCCTTATCCGGATCTGGCCTTTTTGCTCTTCCAGACCGTTCTCTGTGCCGTGACGGCGGCCATCGTGTCCGGCGCTATGGCTGAACGGACGGAATTTTCGTCATCCTGTCTGATTACGATCCTCATCAGTCTGCTCATCTATCCCATCGTCGGGCACTGGTCCTGGGGCGGCGGCTGGCTGGCAGGCCTGGGCTTCCATGACTTCGCCGGCGCTTCTGTCGTCAGCCTGACCGGCGGCATCTGCGCCCTGACCGGGGCCAAGGCCCTGGGGCCGCGCATCGGCAAATATAATGACGATGGCTCGGTCAATGCCATTCCCGGCCACAGCCTGCCCCTGGCTTGTCTGGGCATGTTCATCTTATGGTTCGGCTGGTTCGGCTTCAATGGAGGCCAGACCCTGTCCCTGACGGGGGAACAGACCATCCTAAAAGCCGCGTCTATCTTCTTTACGACCAATATTGCCGCCGCTGCCGGGACGACGACGGCCATGGTGACGACATGGATCCGCTATGGCAAGCCCGACGTATCCATGACCCTCGACGGCAGCCTGGCGGCGCTGGTGGCCATTACGGCCGGCTGTGATGTCGTCAGCGTGCCTGGGGCCTTTGTCATCGGTGCCCTGGCCGGCATCGTGACGGTCTTCCTCATCGAATTCATCGACCAGAAATTGCGCATCGACGACCCGGTCGGGGCTATTGCCGCTCACGGCGGCTGCGGTGCCTTGGGGACCCTCCTGACGGGCCTGTTCAGCGTCCAAGACGGCCTGTTCTATACGGGAGAAATCCGTCTGTTCCTGATCCAGCTGGCCGGCGTCGTGGCTATGGCCCTGTTCGTCTTCGTCTCTATGACCCTGGTTTTCCGCATCCTCCAGGCGACGATAGGCCTGCGCGTCTCGGCAGCCGAAGAAATCAACGGCCTGGACTTCAAGGAAAACGGCCTGGTACCGGCTTACGAACTGGACCGCAGCGACGATTTGGAGGACTTGTCGCAAGCCTTGAAGGCCGGGGAAGCGCCGGAAGGGGCCCAAGAAATCCCCTTGGACCAGGCTATTCCCGATTCGGTCATGGCCAGTCCTCAGCCGGTCGGCGGCCATGCCCTGTATAACGTGACTATCATTACCGATGAAAAGCGCTTTGAAACCTTGAAAGACGCCATGGAAGCCATCGGCATCACGGGCATGACCATTACCCGCGCCCTGGGATTCGGCATCGAAAAGGGACGGACTGAATTCTACCGCGGCGCCAAAGTGTCGGCCAAACTCCTGCCCAAGGTCCGCGTCGAAATGGTCGTTTCCAAAGTGTCACCGCGAACCATCATCGAAACAGCGAAGAAAGTGCTCTATACGGGCAATTACGGCGACGGCAAGGTCTTCGTGTCGGCCATCGACAACGCCGTCAAGATCCGGACCGGCGAAGAAGGCTACGACGCCCTGCAGGACTATCCCGTCGTCCAGAAGAAATGACCTTTTACAGACATTTCCCTTGATTTTTGCAAAAAACATACAGGCTCTGGCTATACTGAAACTGTACAGCCAGAGCCTGTTTTTTCATGGATGAAGGAGGAAATGCCATAAGACCATATCCTCATCCGGACCTATGACCATACCCGCGGCGAGTGGCTACCGGCCTTCGACCGTACCGTAACCCTGCCGGAATGGTGCTGCCTCACGGCGTGAGGGGCGGTGTGTGAACATCGCCCAAATACCGACGGGTCGCCCACGTGGCGCCCCCTACGATTCCCCGTTGGGAAAATCTTGCTAACCCCTAGCCGCTAGCCACTAACCACTTAAAAAGGCTTGTCGCACGCGACAAGCCTTTTTTCTACTCTTCTTCTATTTTCAACTGGTCCGGTGTGGTGCAGAATGTGAATTCCGGGTTCCGCTCGACGATCCAGTTGGTCTGCCATTCGTTGGCGATGAGCAGGACGACGCGCTGTTTATGGTCCTTGACGATCATAGCGCTGTCGATGTTCTTCAGTTCTTTGTAGTCGTGGCCGTTGGTCTGAATCCAGCGGGCGACGGTGTAGGGCAGGCGGTTCATTTCCAGGTCGACGCCGTATTCGTGTTTCAGGCGGTATTCCAGGACTTCGAACTGGAGTTGCCCGACGGCACCGACGATGTAGCTTTCCATGGAGCCCAGGTTTTCATAAATCTGGACGGCCCCTTCCTGGGCCAGCTGGGTCATGCCCTTGAGGAACTGTTTGCGCTTCATCGAATCCTTGGCGCGGATGCGGGCGAAGAGTTCCGGCGGGAAGGTCGGGAAGTCCTTGAAGGTGACTTTCTTCTTGCCCGAATAGAGGGTGTCGCCGACGCCCATGGTGCCGTTATCGAAGACGCCGATGATGTCTCCCGGATAGGCATCTTCGACGATGGTCCGTTCCGTTGCCAGGAACTGCTGAGGCTGCATGAGGCGCAGGGTCTTGCCGGACTGGCGGTGCGTGACGGTCATGCCTTTTTCAAACTTGCCCGAGCAGATGCGCATGAAGACGATGCGGTCGTGATGCTGGGGGTTCATGTTGGCCTGAATCTTGAAGACGAACGACGTGAACTGGTCCGATGTCGGTTCGACGACGCCTTCCAGGCATTTGCGCGGCTGCGGCTTCGGAGCCATGCGCAGGAATTCTTCCAGGAAGGGCTTGACGCCGAAGTTGGTCATAGCCGAGCCGAAGAACATCGGCGTCAGTTCGCCGCGCTTGACTTTTTCCATGTCGAATTCATCGCCCGCTTCATCGAGGAGCTCGATGTCGTCGATGAGGCCCTGGTGGACGTCTTCGTCGAGGAGTTCTTTGAAAATCGGGTCGTCTGCCGAGCCCTTGGTCGATGCCAGTTTGCGCTGGCCGTGGGTCGTGTCTTTTTCAAAGAGTTCGATAGACGACGAAGCCCGGTCGTAGATGCCCTGGTAGTTGCCATTCAGGCCGATAGGCCAGTTCATGGGGTAGGCGTGGATGCCCAGGATGTCTTCGATTTCATCCATGAGGTCGAAGGGGTTGCGGCCGAAGTGGTCGATCTTGTTGACGAAGGTGAAAATGGGGATGCCCCGTTCTTTACAGACGCGGAAGAGCTTCTTCGTCTGGGCTTCGACGCCTTTGGCGACGTCGATGAGCATGACGGCGCTGTCGGCAGCCATGAGGGTCCGGTACGTATCTTCACTGAAGTCCTGATGGCCCGGCGTGTCGAGGATATTGATATGATGACCTTCGTAGTCGAACTGGAGGACCGAACTGGTGACGGAGATACCACGCTGTTTTTCAATTTCCATCCAGTCCGAAACGGCATGTTTTGCCGTCTTGCGGGCCTTGACGGAACCGGCCAGGTGGATGGCACCTCCGTAGAGCAGTAATTTTTCAGTCAACGTCGTCTTGCCGGCATCAGGGTGGGAGATGATGGCAAAAGTACGGCGATTATTTACTTCATCGATTAATGACATAGTACACCTCATCTGTAGTTAAAGCTAAAACATGCAAACACTATTTATTATATCGGGTTTTTCTGGTAACCGCAAGGCATTTACGACTGGCATTTCTCGTCATTTCACGTTATAATAGACTTAATCTATACAGAATGAGAAGGAGCGTCTTACATCGTGATTATTACCAGAGAAACAGACTATGCCATCCGCATTTTACGATCCCTGGCTGATTTACAGCTGAAAAATATACGGGAAATCAGCGACGAACAGCTCGTCCCCCGGCAGTTCGCCTACAAGATTTCCAAGAAACTCGAACGGGCCGGGTTCATCGAAATCATCCGCGGCGCCCAGGGCGGATGCCGCCTGACACGGGATTTGCACGGCATTACCCTCATGGACATCATTAACGTCATGGAACGGGAAAACATGATCACCAGCTGCCTGGACGGCGATTTCCAGTGCCCGTACCATCACCGCTATGGTTTCTGTGACGTCCACGAAGCCCTGGCCGGGGTACAGGGCAAGCTGGCCGATTATCTGTCGACATTGAATCTATATGACATCATGTTTCCCCATGGGGGACCGGCCGTTTTGAAAGGGTCGGATACGTCGCACAATTTGTTATAAAGGAGCCTATTTATGAAAAAAACGACTCTTATCGCCGTTTGTGTCTTTGCTTTGTGGACGGCCCTGGCCCTGCCGACTGTCCCGTCTTCCGTACAGGCCGCCAAAGGTGGTGGCGGTGCCCGCGTATCGGCGCCGAAATCGCTGCCGGCCCCGGCGCCTAAGAATGTGACACCGAAAACGGGGACGACGAAAAATGAAGCGCCCAGCCTGGGCAATACAAAACCGAATGGGCAGACGCAGGCCCGCAAGGCTGAAACGGCTCAGGCCAATGCCAGCCGGACGACGTCTTCGTCCCGCCTGGGCAGCGTCATGCGCGGTATCGGCCTCTTTGCCGGCGGCATGTTCCTGGGCAGTATGCTCAGCCATCTCTTCGGCTGGGGTTCCCTGGGCTGGGGTGCCGATATCCTCGGCCTGTTGGTGAATATCTTCATCTTCTACTTGGTCATCAAAGGTGCAGCGGCTCTCTGGCGCTGGCTGCGCGACCGCCGCAGAAGGTGACGTATGGACGAATCGTTTATGAAAGAACGGGCGATTTTGCCGCTCATCGCTTCCATGGCCCTGCCGGCCGTCGTGTCGATGATCGTCAATTCGCTCTATAATATCGTCGACAGCCTGTTCGTCGCCATGATCAGCGAACAGGCCATGACGGCTGTGTCCCTGGTCTTTCCCATGCAGAACTTCGTCAATGCCGTCTGCATCGGCTTTGGCGTCGGCCTCAATGCCATCATTTCCATCTGCCTCGGTGCCGGTCAGAAGGGGACGGCCGATGTGGCTGCGACACACGGTGTCTTCCTGGCTGTCATCCATGGTCTGGTCATGACGGCAGGCTGTATCTGGGCTGTGCCGTCTTTTTTGCGGGCTTTTACGCAGGACGCGGGACTCATCGACCTGGGCCTGCGCTATGCCGTCATCGTCTTTGCCTTTTCTACGATCCTCAGCGTCGACCTGGTCTATGAAAAGATGTTCCAGGCCGTCGGCCGCATGCAGGTCACCATGGCCGGCTTGTCCCTGGGCTGCCTGGTCAATATCATCGGCGACCCGATCCTCATCTTTGGCCTGGGACCGATTCCGGCCATGGGGATTGAAGGCGCGGCCTGGGCGACGGGCCTGGGGCAGACGGTGAACCTCCTCTTTTATGCTGTGGTCTGCCATTGGCGGCCGCTGCGGGTCGAAGTTTGCCGCCGCCATCTCCACTGGGACATCGAACTCGATAAACGGCTCTATGGCATCGGCATCCCGGCGGCTCTCAACATGGGCCTGTCGTCGGTCTTCCTCGTCGCATTGAACCATCTCCTGGCGCCTTTTTCGCCGACGTATATTTTCATCCTCGGCGTCTATTATAAGCTCCAGACCTTTCTTTCTATGCCGACAAATGGTATCATTCAAGGTGTGCGGCCGCTGATCGGCTATAATTACGGAGCTGGGGAATTGGGCCGCGTGCGCCGCATTTATCGGACGACGCTGGTCCTCAACGGCCTGGTCATGGCGGCAGGCCTGGTCATCTGCCTGGCCGTACCGGACGTCCTCATGGGCTGGTTCACGTCCCGTGAGGAAACCATGGCAGCCGGTGCGTCGGCCCTGGACATCATTGCCTGGGGATTCGTACCGTCGGCCTTGTCTATTACGGCGTCTGGCGCCCTGGAAGGGCTGGGGAAGGGCAATCCGTCCTTTGCCATCACCCTGCTGCGCTACGTCGTCATCAGCCTGCCGGCGGCGTGGCTCCTCTGCCGCGTTTATGGACCGGACGGCGTGTGGCACGCCTTCTGGATCTTTGAATGTCTGGCAGCACTGGCAGCCTGGAAGATTTACGACCACTATGCCCCAGCCGTTACGAAAGAAAAGGAGACGACATGAAGTATAAGATCATTGCTTGTGATATGGATGAAACGCTGCTCAGCAGCGACGCGACGATTTGCCGGCGCAATATCGAAGCCATTACGGCAGCCATTGCCAAAGGCGTGAAATTCGTGCCCTGTACGGGTCGGGGCTTCCGTTCCATCGAAGGCGTCCTGAGGACTCTGGGCCTCTACGACCAGGCGGACCAGTACGTCATCGGCTTCAACGGCGCCAATATTACGGAAAACAAGGGCAGCCGCTCCCTCTTCTGGGACCCGATCCCCTTTGACCTGGCCGACCGGATTTTCCGCCGCTGCTGTGCCTATGGCCAATGTATGCATATCTATACGCGTGATGTCGTCTACATCACGAATATTACGCCCGACGAAGAAGCCTTCCTCCACGGCCGCATGGGCTACGTGCCCGTCGAAGCGGAGGACCTCGATTTCATCCGCGGCAAAGAAGAAGTCTGCAAGCTCATCGTGACCAATACGGATTACGACTATTTACAGCAGATACACGCTGAAATCCGCCCCTTGCTGGACGACATTACGGTCAGCTTCTCCAGCAACCGCTATATCGAATTCATGCACAAAGGCGTCAATAAAGGGGCGGGCCTGTGGAAATTGGCGGATATCCTCGGTGTAGCCCATGAAGAAACCATGGCCATTGGCGACAACATCAACGACATCGACATGCTGAAGGCCGCCGGCCTTTCCGTCGGCGTCCATAACCTCAACCCCGTCATCCGCCAATACTGCGACGTCGTCACCGACGCCACCAATAACGAAGGCGCCGTCGCCGAAGCCATCGAGAAGTATGTGTTGTGAGCGTGGTTCGTGATTCGTGGCTCGTAAGAAACTGAACTGCGAAGGCCGCGGATCGTAAGCCTCTCCTAATAGGAGAGGTGGCCCGTAGGGCCGGAGAGGTTGAACCTCTCAGTCAGCTGTGCTGACAGCTCTCCTATGAAGAGAGCCAATGGGCATTTACATTTAAAGCCATCCACTAACAACTAACCACTTAAAAGAGACTGTTGCACGAAGCTTTTTGCCATCATGCAGGCCCATTTCTCTTTATAGTTTGTAGAAGATGGCTTCAAATTTATAACCATCCACTACAAACTGCAAACTTCAAACTCACAAAAGAGGCTGCCGCCGGGCAGCCTCTTTTGTGCTATAATGGAAGGCAAAAGGGGGCTTTCTCATGGATAGCAAAGAATTGAGCCGTCATGCGGCTCACGTGCGGCAGGATATCGTCAAGATGGTCACCCTGGCCCAGTCCGGTCATCCCGGCGGCTCTTTGTCCATCGTCGATATGCTGCAAGTCTTGTATTTCGATGTCATGCGGATCGATCCCAAGCGGCCTCACTGGCCGGACCGGGACCGTTTCGTCCTCTCCAAGGGCCATACCGTACCGGCTCTGTATGCGACGCTGGCCGAACGGGGCTTTTTCCCGGAAGATGAATTGTGGCACCTGCGTCAGTGCGGCGCCATGCTCCAGGGCAATCCCGACATGAATACGACGCCGGGCATCGACATGACGACGGGATCCCTGGGACAGGGCTTGTCGGCTGCTAACGGCATGGCCATGACGGCCAAGCTGGACGGGGCGGACTGGCGGGTCTACGTCATCGCCGGCGACGGCGAAATCGAAGAAGGCCAGATCTGGGAAGCGGCCATGTCGGCAGCTCAATATAAACTGGACAACCTGCCCCTGATCATCGACCATAACGGACTGCAGATCGACGGGTCCAATGAAGACGTCATGGACGTCATGCCCATTGCCGACAAATTCCGGGCCTTCCGCTGGAACGTCCTGGAAATCGACGGCCACGATTACGACGCCATCGGCGCTGCATTGCACCAGGCGCAGGCCGCAAAAGGGAAGCCGACGGTCATCATCGCCCAGACCGTCAAGGGCAAGGGCGTATCGTTCATGGAAAATGCCGTGTCCTGGCATGGCAAGGCGCCGACGAAAGAAGAATGTGAACGGGCATTACGTGAATTAGGGGGCGAAGGCTGATGGCAAGGGCAACGCGCGATGCCTACGGGCATCTCTTAGAAACGGAATTGTATAAAAATCCGAGGATTGTCGTCCTCGACGCCGACCTCAGTTCGTCGACGCGGTCGATTGCTTTTAAAAAGGTAGCGCCGGAACGCTATTTCGATATGGGCATTTCGGAACAGGATATGATGGGCACGGCGGCAGGCTTCGCCGCTTGCGGCAAGATTCCCCTGGCCAGCACTTTTGCCGTCTTCGGCACGGGTCGGGCCTTTGAACAGATTCGCAACTCCATCTGCCTGCCAAAGCTCAACGTCAAGATCTGTGCGACCCACGCCGGCCTCAGCGTCGGCGAAGACGGGGCGACCCATCAGTTCGTTGAAGACATGGCCATCATGCGCAGTCTGCCGAATATGACCGTCGTCTGTCCGGCTGACGGCGCCGAAACGGAAGCTGTCATCCGGGCGGCTGTCGCTCATGACGGGCCGGTCTACGTGCGCATGGGCCGAGACAAAGTCGACGACGTCTATCAATCTGGCTGTCCCTTCCAGTGGGGGAAGGGGACGGTCCTGCGCGACGGCTGTGATGCCGCCGTCATCGCCACGGGGCTCATGGTCCAGGAAGCCCTGAAAGCAGCCGATATCCTGGCCAATCGGGGCCGTCAGGTCATGGTCATCGACATGGCCGCCATCAAACCGCTCGACGAAGACCTGGTCGTCGCTGCAGCCAGGAAGACGGGCTTCGTCGTCACTGCCGAAGAACACAGCGTCATCGGCGGCCTGGGCGGCGCCGTGGCGGAAACCTTGTCGCGCCGCTGTCCGACGCGCCAGGCTTACGTCGGCATCCAGGATTGTTTCGGTGAATCCGGCAAGGCCGGAGATCTTTTGAAAAAGTACGGCCTGACGGCAGAAGCCATTGTCGACGCTTGCCTTTTGGCCTGATTTTCAGTATGATAAGAGGCAGCGGACGCTGTCCGCTAAATCGAAGAAAGGAAACATCCCTACATGATAACTACAGAAGCGATGATGAAATTACAGAATGGCAGTGACGTCCGCGGCGTCGCCATCGCCGGCGTTCCCGGTGAAGACGTCACCTTGGTCCCGGAAGCGGTCAACCGCATTGCCGCTGGATTTGCCAAGTTTTTAGCCAAGAAGCTGCATAAACAGACGAGTGACCTGCGCATTGCCGTCGGCCACGATTCCCGCGTGTCGGCGGGCATGATGAAAGAAGCCGTATTCGGCGGCCTCCTCGGTCAGGGCGTCCACGTCACGGACTGCGGCCTGGCTTCGACGCCGGCCATGTTCATGTCCATTATTTTTGAAGATACCCACATGGATGGCTCCATCATGATTACGGCCAGCCATTTGCCCTATAACCGCAATGGTCTGAAATTCTTTACCGTCGACGGCGGCCTGGAAAAGAGCGAAGTCAAAGAAGTCCTGACCCTGGCTTCGGGCCTGTCGGCTATGGCCGTATCGTCGGCTGCCATTGCCTCGCTGGACCTGATCGACCTTTACGCCCTGCACCTGCGCCGTAAGATTTGTGCCGGCCTCTGCTCCGGCATGTACGACCGTCCTCTGGAAGGGATGCATATCGTCGTCGACGCCGGCAACGGCAGCGGCGGTTTCTTCGCCACTAAGGTCCTGGCGGAACTCGGCGCCGATACGACGGGCAGCCAGTTCCTCGAACCGGATGGCATGTTCCCCAACCATATCCCGAATCCGGAAAATGCCGATGCCATGGCCTCTATCCGCAAGGCCGTCCTCGACAACAAAGCCGACTTGGGCCTCATTTTCGACACCGACGTGGACCGCATGAGCGCTGTCCTGCCCGATGGGGAAGAAATCAACCGCAACGCCCTCATCGCCATGATGGCCGCCATCTTGGCGCCTGATTATCCCGGCAGCACTATCGTCACCGACTCGGTCACATCCGATGAATTGACGACGTTCCTCCAGGATGAACTCCACCTGGTCCATCACCGCTATATGCGGGGCTATAAGAATGTCATCGACGAATGTATCCGCCTCAACAAGGCCGGCACAGTTTCGCCGCTGGCCATTGAAACATCCGGTCACGGCGCGCTGAGTGAAAACTACTACCTCGACGACGGCGCGTACCTGGCCGTCAAACTGCTCATCGCTGCGACGAAAGCCAAGAAGGAAGGCAAACAGCTCGGCGACCTCATTGCCAAATTGGGCCATCCTGCGGAAGGCGTCGAATTCCGCCTGAAAATCACCGGCACAGACGACGTCCAGGCCTACGGCGCTGACGTACTTAAACAGTTTGAAGAACGGGCCGCTCAAGCGGGCATCGCCATCGCCAAGCCTTCCTATGAAGGCGTGCGCCTCGTATTCCCCAACGGCTGGGCCCTGCTGCGCATGTCCCTCCACGACCCGAACATGCCGTTGAACATCGAAAGCAGGGAAAAAGGCGGCTGTCAGCAGATCGCCAATCAGGTGAAAGGCCTGCTCACGGGCTTTGAACACCTCGATACCAGCGTGATCCAGTAAGATGTCCTGAAAAAGAACCCTTGACCAGAGGGTTCTTTTTTTGTATAATGAAGCCATAATCATGTGACTGACGGAAGTGGAGTTACCACGGGGAGCATGATTTCTTGAAGCCGACCGTCTGGGCAACCTTCCAGCGGAGCGGCCTTTTTTTATGCAAAGAAAAGAACAGGAGTGACAACTACTATGGCAAAGGTATTGAGCGATATCGAAATTGCACAGCAGACGAAATTGGAACCGATTACGGCCATTGCAAAACAAGTCGGCCTCACCGATGATGACTTGGAACTCTACGGAAAATATAAAGCAAAGATTTCTTTTGACGCCATCAAGCGCCTGTCGAAGAATGAAGACGGGAAACTGGTCCTGGTCACGGCCATCACGCCGACACCGGCTGGCGAAGGCAAGACCTTGACCACTATCGGCCTGGCTCAGGCACTGAACTACATGGGCCATAAGGCTGTCGTCGCCCTGCGCGAACCGTCCCTGGGACCGGTCTTCGGCATCAAAGGCGGTGCTGCTGGCGGCGGCTATTCTCAGGTCCTGCCCATGGAAGATATCAACCTGCACTTCACCGGTGACATGCACGCCATTACGGCAGCCAACAACCTCTTGGCCGCAGCCATCGACAACCATGTCCATCAGGGCAACGCCCTGCGCATCGATGTGCGCCGCATCATCTGGAAACGCGTCATGGATATGAACGACCGGGCTTTGCGCAACGTCGTCGTCGGCATGGGCGGCAAAGTCTGCGGCTTCCCGCGGGAAGACCATTTCATGATCACTGTCGCTTCGGAAATCATGGCAGCCCTTTGCCTGGCCAGCGACCTCATGGACCTCAAGAAGCGCATGGGCGACATCACCGTGGCCTATGACCTGGACGGCAATCTGGTCAAAGCCCGTCAGCTCGGCGTCGAAGGCGCCATGGCCATCCTCATGAAAGATGCCATCAAGCCGAATTTGGTCCAGACCATCGAACATACGCCAGCCTTGGTCCACGGCGGTCCCTTCGCCAACATCGCCCACGGCTGCAACTCCGTCGTCGCAACCAAACTGGCTATGAAGATGGGCGATATCGCCGTTACGGAAGCCGGTTTCGGTGCCGACCTGGGTGCTGAAAAATTCATGGACATCAAATGCCGTTTCGCCGGTATCAAACCCGATGCCGTCGTCATCGTTGCGACCGTCCGTGCCCTGAAGATGCACGGTGGCGTCGACAAGAAGAACTTGCAGGAAGAAAATGTCGAAGCCTTGAAGAAGGGCTTTGCCAACCTGGCCAAACACATCGAAAATATGCGCCTCTTCGACGTACCCGTCGTCGTAGGCATCAATAAATTCATCAGCGATACAGATGAAGAAATCGCTACGCTGCGGAAACTCTGCGAAGATTACGGCGTCGAAGTCGCCCTCAACAACTGCTGGGCCGAAGGCGGCAAAGGCGGCGTCGAAATGGGCGAAAAAGTCCTGAAACTGCTGCAGCAGCCGAAGACCCCGTACAAACCGCTCTACGACGTCAACGCTTCGATTCCTGAAAAACTGGAAACTATCGTCAAGAAAGTCTACGGCGGCGACGGCGTCCTCTTTGAAGGCAATGCTCAGAAACAGATCAAGGAACTGGAAGCCTTTGGCCTCGATAAAATGCCGATTTGCGTGGCCAAGACGCAGTATTCCCTGTCCGATAACCCGGCGCTCCTGGGGGCACCGAAGGGCTTCAAGGTCACGGTCAAAGACGTCCGCGTCTGCACCGGTGCGGGCTTCATCGTCTGCCAGACGAGCAATATCATGACCATGCCGGGCCTGCCGAAAGTACCGGCTGCCAACCGCATGGACATCGACGAAAATGGCGTCATTACGGGATTGTTCTAAGATGGATTTTGCACAATTCCAATCCATGCCCCTCGACGGGCTCCTGGAAGTCACGGCTTCCAAGGAACCCGTTCCCGGCGGCGGCGGTATCGCCGCTATGACCGCTGCTTCGGCAGCAGCGCTCGTAGAGATGGTCGCCAACCTGACTATCGGCAAGAAGGGCTACGATGAAATCGAGAAACTCATGGTATCCATCCGCGATAAGGCCCACGGTCTGCGCCAGCGCTACCTCGACGGCATCGCCGAGGACGCAGCGGCCTTCGACAGCGTCATCCGCGCCGTCCGCCTGCCCAAGGATACGCCGGACCGGGCGGCCAAGGTCCAGCAGGCCTTTAAGGATGCGGCTCTGTCGCCCTTTGAACTGGGCAAGGACATCTTCGTCCTCCTCCAGCTGGCAGAACAAGTCGTCCGCTACGGCAACGCCTGGGTCATCACGGATGGCGTCATTGCCACCATGAACGCCAGGGCGGCTATGCGCTCGGCTTTTTACAGCGTCCGCATCAACCTGAAATCCATCAAGGATGAAACCTTCGTGACGAAGATGATCAACGAAATCCGCGAAATCGAAGAAAAAGCGGCCATCGTCGAACAAAACGTAGAATATGAATACCGGAAGCGGTGAAAAAAGGCGCTGTCGCATGAAGACAGCGCCTTTTTTAGCAGTCAGCAGTCAGCGGCTAACCCCTGACCCCTAGCCCCTGACCCCTAGCCCTTAGCCCCTAACTCCTAGCCACATCTTGTTATCTTCCCCTGGATACCGTATAATAGAAATATTAACGAAAGGAGAATTCTATGTTCGATTTTAATATACTTTCTATTATTGCCGGGATTCCCGGCCTGCTCATCGCCATGGTCATCCATGAATACGCTCATGCCCAGGTGGCAGACTGGATGGGCGATGATACGCCGCGTCTGATGGGGCGCCTTACGTTGAACCCGGTGGCTCATATCGACCCGGTCGGCCTGATCATGCTGCTCGTCGCCCAGTTCGGCTGGGCCAAGCCGGTTACGATCCAAGTCGGCAATTTCCGGAACTGGCGGAAAGGGGAAATCTGTGTATCCCTGGCTGGTCCCGTGTCCAACCTGATCACGGCTTTCGTCGCCTTGGTCATTGAAGTCATCTTTGTCAAGCTCCATCTCTTTACGACGACGGCCCTGCCCATGGTCCTTCACCTCATCGTCTTGTACAACGTCAACTTTGCCATCTTCAACATGATTCCCTTGCCGCCTCTCGACGGCTCGCGGGTCCTCATGTGTTTCCTGCCGACGTCGTGGAACTATAAGCTGGCCAGCCTCGAACGCTACAGCTTCCTCATCCTCATCGCCCTGATGATGACGCCTTTTTTCACGTATATCCTCATTCCCTTGCAGCGTCTGGTCTTCGCCTTGTTCAGCTTGATCTTGACGCCATTCCTGTAAAGGAGGAATTCTCATGACCTGTAAAAAATTAATGGCAGCAGCCCTGTTATGGGCGACATTGACGGTTCCGGCCGGTGCTTTTGACTACAACCAGTCTGTCGTTGAAATCGCCGAAAGCCCGCTCACGGCGTATCAGACGGTCTATCTCGGTATGCCCCGGGCTGATTTCGATGCCAATTTCTCCATCCTGTCCGACTGGACTTTCTACGGCAGCACGGTATCCTTTACGGAACGGGCTGAACGGACGTCGGTCGTCAAGAACGTATCCGTTACGGAAGGCATCGAAATCTTCTCGGCCGATACGTCGGCCAAGGGCAAGGTCCTGGCTTTCGATAATTACTTTAAGACGACTGACAAGGCGACAGCCAAGAGCATTTATTCCCGCCTGGTAGCGACGATTTATTCCAATATGGAAAACTTCCCAGTCAAACAGAGTGATAAAGAAGTCGAATGGACCCAGGATGGACGTGTCGATCACTGTCGCCTTTGACGGCCAGAAAGACGCGAAAGGGCAATATATCGTCTACATCCGGCGCTACAACAACAAGATATTGAAGTAACCTCTTTATTGACAACCATATTGACAACGAACATAAGACCGTATATAATGAAAGTGTAACGAATTTTACCTTTTGACTTTTAGCTTCTTGATAGGAGTTGATTTTATGAATCGTGTAAAAACCGTATTTCTCATGACGGCCCTGGCGGGTATCCTCATGGCCATCGGCGGCCTCATCGGCGGCCGCAGCGGCGTCATGGTCATGTTCCTCATCGCTACGGCGATGAACTTCATTTCCTACTGGTTCAGTGATACTATGGTCTTGAAAGCCTATCGGGCACAGGAAGTCGGAGAAGACCACTACCTGTACCGCATCGTCGCCGACCTGGCTCAGCGGGCGGACCTGCCCATGCCCAAGGTCTACATCATCCCGACGGAAGTACCCAATGCCTTCGCTACGGGCCGTAGCCCGTCCCATGCAGCTGTCGCTGCGACGGCTGGGATCCTGGACCTCCTCGATGAAGATGAAATCCGCGGTGTCCTGGCCCATGAAATGAGCCATATCCTGCATCGGGATATCCTCATCAGCACTATCGTGGCCTGCTTTGCCAGCGCCATCGGCATGATTGCCAACATCGCCCAGTGGGCTGCCATCTTCGGCGGCGGCCGCGACGATGATGGGGAAGGCAATCCTGTAGCCCTCTTGGTGACGGCTATCGTAGCGCCCCTGGCTGCGTCTATCATCCAGCTCGGCATTTCCCGGACGCGGGAATATATGGCCGACGAAGAAGGGGGCCGCATGATCGACGACCCCATCGCCCTGGCCAGAGCTTTGGCGAAAATCGATAACTACGCTCATCATTACGCCCTGCCAGGTGCGACGAAGGCGACGGCTCACATGTGCATCATCAACCCCTTCGCCGGTGCCGGCAGTGCCATTGCCAACCTCTTCAGTACCCATCCGTCGACAGAAAAACGTATCGAACGGCTGGAAGAACTGGACAAAGAATTACATGATTAATGTTTTACCATAGGGGCCGTGTCGCATGAAGGCTTATTCCACCGTGCTAGGTCCCGTTTGCCTTATAGTTTGCAGTACAGAGTTTGTAGTTTTCAGAGAAAACCTTTAAATTTAAAGCCATCCGCTAACAACTAACTGCTAGCCACTAGCCACTTAAAAGGGGGCTGTCGCATTAAGCCATTTTGGCTTCGTGCGACAGCCCCCCCCTTTTTTTATTCTATTTCATCGTTCTATTCTCTTTTTTCTCGCTAAACGTAAAAAGGTACACGAAACAGACCGGCATCCAGTCGGCAAAAAAAACATGTACCTTTGCTATGTATATAGTTATTCAAGCGCTCTTTTTCACTTTTTTTAAGGAATAAAGGTATGTCCCAAAATTACCGGATTGCAGCTTGTGATGTAAGGTCAAGACATTGTGGGCCATTGCCAGTATGATGCTAGTTGCTAGGGCATTTTCAGTTCCATGGCTCAAAAAACGTCGGAACGACAGATTGGCCTTGATGTCGGAAAAAGCCCCTTCAGACTGGATGGAACGGTTCATTCGAAGCATCTTCCCTGTGGGAGAACTGATGTGAGCTTCCATTTTGGCCCGTTGGGCTTGAAACCTTTTAGAAAGTTCTAATTGCTTCGTCCTTTTTTCCAACGGCTTCTTGCTGCGATTGCCATGAATGCATCCTTTCTTATAAGGACAGTCCGAACAATCTTCACAGACATAATGGCTTTTGCGTATTTCAAATCCCGTGCTGGTTGTTTCAGTCTTTTCCCCGACACAGGTCAGCTTACGATGGTTATGGCAATAAAAAACATCATTTTTCGCGTCATAGTCCATATTCTGGAATTTGCTAATATCTTTCTTGAAACGGCGTTTTTTCCGCTGTTCATGGTCGGACGGTTTGATGTAAGCATCATACCCTTGTTCGGCGAGTTTTGTGTAATTCTCTTCGCTTTCATAGCCGGAGTCGGCAATGACACGGGCATACTGGAAAGGGAAATGCTTGCGGAAATCTTCGAGGAAAGGCAGCAGGGTGGTACAATCTGAAGTCTGCGGTCCAACAGTGACCCAGGTAACGAATCCAGCGTCCACGCCATATTGTACATTATATGCAGGCTTGACCTGTCCATTCTTCATAGCGGCTTCTTTCAGATGCATGAAGGTGGCATCGATATCGGTCTTGGCATAGCTGTTACGGTCCCCGCAGTAATGAAGCTGGACGGCATACTCTTTTGTCTTATGCAGGAAATACTCGTTTTTTTCCATTGCCTTTTGTAGTTGCGTCTTACGATGGCCTTTGCCATGGACGAATACGACGTGCCCTTCGCGTTGAAGCCGTTTCAGTTTTCCCAGCAGCCGACATAAATGGTACCGATGGACAGCGTGGGTATGAAGCACTTGGATGCCAAAGAGTTCCTGGGTCTGGAGAATAAAGCCCGGAATCGCTGCTAATACTTTGGCCTGCCGTTTCGTGACACTCTTCTTCCAGACAAAGGTGTATTTATTGGCAACAGACTCGATTTTTGTCCCATCGATGAACAAGTTCTTCAGCGATAAGGCCCCGGCCTGAGCCAAGACGGCATCCATGTCGGCAAACAAGGTCTGGCTGCATGCCGCCATATGATGAGAACGGAAACGGGCGATAGTCGCATGATTGGGAATGGGTTTCCCTTCCAGCAGATATTGGAAATTCAAATCTCTTCGGCAGTCTGATTCGATACGGCGGGAACTGAAAATCTGGTTCATGCTGGCATAAATGACGATGGCCAGTAACTGGCGTGGTGAAGCCTGATTTTTCTCGATACGAGAATACGTATGGTACAGTGATGATAAATCCATCCTTTCTATGAGCAGCTTCACTAACCGCACGGGATCGTCATCTGGAATCTGGAATGAAATATTCAAGGGAAGTGACAGTTGATAAGGCGCTTCCCATATTGTATAATTAACATGCGTATTTAGTGTCTTCATAACTCTATTTTACGCGCAATCCCGGGCTTTTTACAGTCCGGGATTTGTTTTTTTCGGATTTTTTGTTTAGCCCTAATGGATACGGCTGCCTGGCCCCTAGTGGGTGACATTGCGGGAACGTCCTCGGTCCGGCATGGTCCGGGTAGGCCGTGCCGGATGCCGTGCGTGCTATTTGCGTCCGGCGTGCTGCTTTGTTTGAGCGTAGCGAGTTTCAGTACGCCAGCAAATGGCACTCTCGGCAAGAGGAGTGGAGCACGCGAACCCGCCAGGGGCCAGGTGGCCGATGCCAACCTCTTCAGAAGAACCCCTCAGACCGCCGTTGGCGGCCAGCTCCCCTATGAAGGGGAGCCTTTGGGCGCTCCTGCGCCTGATTTCCAGAGTCTATTGCGGCAAAGCCGCTTCTGAGTCCGAGCAAACAAATCCCGAAGAATGACTATAAAGCTATGATATTTTTGCATACAGAAAAAGAGCCTGTGCACGATTACGTGCGACAGCTCCTTTTTCTATTGCATTTTCCGTCAGACAAGATATAATAAAAATATTGTAATAGAATGTAACCGTGAGGAGGAACGCTGGTTGGCAGAATATATCATGCTGCAGGGGACGAGTTCCCATGTCGGCAAGAGCATCATTACGACGGCTTTGTGCCGCATTTTCTTACAAGAAGGGAAACGGGTCGTCCCTTTCAAGGCCCAGAACATGGCTTTGAATTCCTATGTCACTGCCGATGGCCGGGAAATGGGCCGGGCCCAGGTCGCCCAGGCCGAAGCGGCCGGCCTGCTGCCCATGGTGGCCATGAATCCCGTCCTGTTGAAGCCCACAGGCAATGCCTGCTCACAGGTCATCATCGACGGTCGTCCTGTAGGCAACATGTCAGCCCGGGAATATCATAAAGGCTATGCGCTCCAGGCTTTCGACGCCGTCAAACGGGCCCTGGGCGAACTGGATAGGGCTTACGACACGCTGGTCATCGAAGGGGCCGGCAGCCCGGCAGAAATCAACCTGAAAGACCATGATATCGTCAACATGCGCGTTGCCAAATACCTCGGCGCGCCCGTACTCTTAGTGGCTGATATCGACCGCGGCGGCTCGCTGGCTGCCTTAGTCGGCACGCTGGAACTGCTCGACCCGGATGAACGGGACCTGGTCAAAGGCCTGGTCATCAATAAATTCCGCGGTGACGTATCACTGTTCACGCCGGCTATCGATTTTTTGGAAAAAAAGACGGGCAAACCCGTCCTGGGCGTCGTGCCTTATGTCGATGACCTGGGCATCGATGAAGAGGATTCTGTATCCCTCGACGATAGGGAACAGCGGCCAGAAGCTGATAAGGTATCTATCGCCGTCGTCCAGGTGCCTAAGATTTCCAACTTCACCGATTTCGACAGCCTGGCCCGCGAAGACGACGTCGCCCTGTACTATGCCCGTCATCCCCGCGACCTGGCCGGCGCCGATGCCGTCATCCTGCCGGGCAGCAAGAATACGACAGAAGACTTGTGTTTCCTCCTGGAACAAGGCTGGGACCTGGCTTTACAGCATTTCATCAACCAAGGGAAGCCCGTCATCGGCATCTGCGGCGGCTATCAGATGATGGGCCAGGCTGTCTGCGACCCGGATCAGACCGAGTCCCCATTGGGCCGCGTCGAAGGCCTGCACCTCCTGGGTGTGACGACGACCTTCGTATCGCATAAACTGACGTCGCAGGTGACGGCTGACTGCCGCGACCTGCCTTTTGCCGGAACTATCCTGAAAGCGAAGGGCCTGACGGGCTATGAAATCCACATGGGCCGGACCGAACGGGATGGCAGCGATACGTATCCCTTTGTCGTCACCAGCCGTTCTGGAGAACCCTGTGAAAGTCTGGCCGGTGCCGCCCGTAAAGATGGCCTGGCCTGGGGGACTTATATCCACGGTATCTTTGATAACGACGCGTTCCGCCGCCAATTCCTCAATGCCCTGCGGACCCGCAGGGGATGGCAGCCTCTGCCGGTGACGCTGCACTACCGGCAGGAAAAAGAAGCGAAATACGACCGCCTGGCCCGGATCGTCCGGGAGTCTCTGGACATGAAGCGCCTGCGGCAGATTATGGAAGAAGGAATAAAATGATTACTGTACTCACCGCTTTTATCGTAGATTTCATCATTGGCGATCCCCATACGAAACTGCATCCCGTCGCCCTCATCGGGCGCTGGATCAGTCTGCTCGAACGGCTGTTCTATAATGAGAAATCGACGAAATGGGAACATTTCATCTTAGGCGGGCTGACTGTCGTCATTACCCTGTTGTTTGTCTACAACATCACCCTGGCCCTGGTCCTGGCCTTGGAATTTTTACCTAACGAACATTGGAGTTATATCATCCAGGGCATCCTCTTATCCTTCATGATCTGCCCCCGCAGCCTGGCCAAGGCCGGCCGGGAAGTCTACCGATATCTCGTCCGTCATCATCTGCGCATTGCTCAGCTGAAGGTCGGCAAGATCGTCGGCCGCGATACGGACCATCTCGACAGCCCGGAAGTGACGCGGGCTACGGTGGAAACGATTGCCGAAAATACCATTGACGGCATCGTGTCGCCGCTGTTCTTCTTTGCCATCGGCGGCCTGCCCCTGGCTGTCGTCTATCGGGCGGCCAATACCCTCGATTCCATGATTGGCTATAAAAACGACAAATACATCTATTTCGGCCGCGTTGCAGCCCGCGTCGATGACGTCCTCAACTACATCCCGGCCCGGATCTGCGCCCTGCTGTTCATTGCGGCTGCCGCCTGCCTGGGCTATGATGCCAAAGGGGCCTGGCGCATCATGCGCCGCGATGCCTCTAAGCATCCCAGCCCGAACGGCGGCTATGCCGAAGCGACCGTAGCCGGGGCCTTGGGCATCCGTTTAGGCGGGCATAACCGTTATTTCGGCAAGGATACATTCCGCGAATATATGGGCGATGACGACCATGAACTGGAACCGCAGTATATCCGCAAGGCCACGTATCTCATGTACAGCGTATCCCTGGCAGCCGGTGTCATTACGGCGCTCCTTCATTTAGGGCTCTACGGCTTATGGAGCTGATCGTCCGCGTTCCCGGTTCGTGCGGGGAAGTGATGCAGGGCTTCTGGCAGGGAAGGCCCTTCCTGGTTACGTGTCCCATCGACCGCTACAGTACCGTCGTCGTCCTCCCCGGGACGGGACGGCTCGTCGGCGGCGGGGCCAAGGCACGCCGTGCCCTGGCGCTGGGACAGGCCTATTGCCGGTGCGACAGCCTGGCTCATGATTTTTTCCTGACGTCGGAATTGCCTCCTGGCAAGGGCATGGCTTCCAGTTCGGCCGATATCTGCGCTGTCCTGGCAGCCGTAGCAGCCGTGAACCAGGTGCATCTTTCCGAAGGGGACATTGGCCGTCTGGCGGCTTCCATCGAGCCGACAGACGGCGTTTTTTGTCAGGGCCTGGCAGTGATACAGCCGGAAACGGGGGAGCTCCTCCATGTCTTTCCGCACGTACCACCCTTAGCTATTGCCATTTTCGATGCCGGCGGGACCGTCGATACCGTCGCTTTCCATCAGGCCCGGCCAGACCGTGCCCGGCCTGATGCGGCGGCTCTCTTCTTGGGCTGGCAGCTCTTGTCGTCGTCGCTGACAGACCGCCAGATCGGACAGGCGGCGACCCTCAGTGCCCTGGCCAATCAACCCTGGCTGCCGAAACCGGATTTTCCGGCCTTTCTCCGGGCTGCCCGCCGTCATCCGGCTGTCGCCGGCGTCAACGTAGCCCACAGCGGGACCGTGGCCGGCGTCTTTTTCTGCCAGTCTGCCAGTCAGGCGGACAGGGAGGGGGTCATTGCTTCACTGAGCCGGCAGTTTTCGCATTGGACCTATACAGAAACGGTCCATTTGCGCAGCGGCGGTATTTCCATAGAAAACAGGTGATTCCATGATAAAACGATTTGAACATGGCGGCAATATCTATCAGCCCGTACCGGATGGCGGTCCGTGGCTGGACTTCAGTGCCAATATCAATCCTCTCGGCCTGCCGGAGAGCATCCGCCAGGCCCTGGCGGCCCATCTCGACGCCGTCGTCCATTATCCGGATCCGGCCGGGACGGCGCTGCGCCAGGCCTTAGAAGGGGCCTACGGCGTACCAGGCGGGACTATCCTGCTGGGCAATGGCGCAGCCGAACTTTTTTATCTCTATATGCATACTTTCCGGCCTCAGCGGGTCCTGCTGCCCGTCCCTTCCTTCAGTGAATACGAACGGGCGGCACGGGCTGTTGGGGCCGTTATCGGCTATGAGTACCTGAAAAAAGACGATGACTTTGCCTTTCTCTGGGAAGGGCTGCGCCGGTCCTGCGGCCAGGTGGACTGCATCGTCATCGGCAATCCCAACAATCCTACGGGCACCCTGGCGACGGCCGATGAAGTCCTGGCCCTGGCCGAAGTCGGCGCCCGCAAGGGAACAGATATCCTCGTCGATGAATCGTTCCTCGATTTCCTTCCCTCTGACGAAGCCTATTCCGTCCTGGACCAGGCCGGGGACCGGGATAACCTGTTCGTCATCCGGTCGCTGACGAAATTCTACGCTCTGCCGGGCCTGCGCCTGGGTTTTGGTGTCACGTCGCCGTTGCGGCGCGGCCTCATGGAGGGGCATAAAGACGGCTGGAATGTCAATGTCCTGGCTCAGTATGCCGGCGTCGCCGGACTCCGGGACCGGGCCTATCAGCAGGCTTCGCGCCAATTGGTCCAAAAGGAGAAAGACTGGCTCTATGAACAGATGACGGCCCTGCCGGGTCTTCACGTCTACCGGCCTTGTGTCAATTTCATCTTCTGGCGCCTTACGGGAGAAGGGAAGCGGACGGCAGACCTGGCAGACGCCTTGCGGGCTGACGGGATTTTGATCCGCGATTGTGCCAATTATCCGGGCCTGACGGCGGCATACGGGCGCAATGCCGTGCGGCCTCATTTTGAAAATGAAAGATTCGTGGAAAAAATGCGGGAAAAATTAAGTAAGTTCTGATTTTCACTAAAATATTAAAGAAAGATTAGAGAAGCATTAGAATTAGATTAAACTTGCGAAAAATTCATGATTTTTTTTCCTTTTTATGATAGAATAAACTCACAAATTAAATTATTTAATTTATTACATTTTCTGTCCTTATGATTTCTTGACAAAATCTAAAATTTAAAAAGATAGGAGGAGTGTCATATGGGAGAAAATAAAGGAAACAGAACGATTGCTATTGGCTTGATGTTGTTCGCATTGTTCTTTGGTGCAGGGAACCTGATCTTCCCGGCTGCCATGGGGCAGGCTGCCGGCTCGAATGTCTGGTGGGCTGTCCTGGGCTTCGTCGTCACCGGCGTCGGCCTTCCGTTGGCCGGGGTCCTGGCCATGGGCTATTCTGGTTGTAAGAACTTGCAGGAACTGGCAAGCCGCGTCCATCCGGCATACGGTCTTTTCTTCACGGTCATCTGTTATCTGACTATCGGGCCGTTCTTCGCCATTCCCCGTACGGGCAGCGTCTCTTATGAAATCGCCGTCCGTCCCTTCTTGCAGAGCGGTGGCAATGACATGATCATGACGGGCTTTTTGGTCCTGTTCTTCGTCATTTCCTTCTGGCTGTCCGTATCGCCGCAGAAACTGGTCGACCGTATCGGCAAGATCCTGACGCCGGCTCTGCTGCTCACGATCCTGCTGCTCATCGCCAAATCTTTCATTACGCCCCTCGGCTCGCCGCAGGAACCGACCGCTGCTTATGCAACGGCCAGCATCGCTGCCGTACAGGGCATCCTCGATGGCTACAACACGATGGATGCTATCGCCTCGCTGGTCTTCGCCATCCTGGTCATCGAATTCGTCATGGAAGACGGGGCTACGGAACCGTCGGCTATCACTAAGGAAGTCTTTAAGGCCGGCCTCATTGCCGTCAGCTGCCTGGCTTTTGTCTACATCTTCATCGCCAAGATCGGTGCCGACAGCGTCGCCGCTTTCGGTATCCAGGAAACAGGCGCACCGGTCCTTTCCAAGAGCGCTATGATCCTCTTTGGTAATGTCGGGGCTGTCATCCTGGCCGTCATCGTACTCCTGGCCTGCTTATCGACGTCCATCGGTCTGATTACGTCGTGCGCTACGTATTTCAATGAACTCGTCGGCAATATCGGCTATAAGAAATGGGTCACCATCTTTACGGTCATTTCCTTCTTCGTCGCCATGTTCGGCCTGAAGACCATCATCGTCGCCGCTATTCCGGTCTTGATGTTCATTTATCCTCTCGTCGTCGCCATCATTATCCTGACCTTCCTCAACAATCTCTTTGATGGACGGCAGTGTGTCTACGCCTGGACCATCGGCCTGACACTCATCCCGGCTTTGGTCACAGGGCTCCAGACGGCGAAAATTTCCTTGGGACCTATCGATAATATTTTCAATACCATGGTACCGCTCCACACGCTGGGCATGGGCTGGATCAGCTTCACCATCGCTGGGTTCATCATCGGTTTCATTTGGAGAGCTGCTGTTTCTTCAAACAAAGCTAGTCAGTAAGGATTGGGGGCATGTTTATGAATATTTTACGCCGCAAATCCTTCGATGACTTGTTGGCCCATACGCAGGAAAAGAAATTGAACAAGGCTCTCGGCGCCTTCGATATTACCCTCATGGGCCTGGGTATCATCATCGGGACGGGGATTTTCGTCCTCACCGGTATCGGCGCAGCGAAATATGCCGGGCCCGGCCTGATGTTATCCTTCGTCTTCGCCGCTATTACCTGCGCGTTCGTCTGTCTTGCTTATTCGGAACTGGCTTCGTTCCTGCCCGTATCCGGCAGTTCGTATACCTACGCCTATGCGTCGCTCGGTGAAATCTTTGGCTGGTGGGTCGGCTGGAGCCTCATCCTGGAATACTCGGTCGGCGCCAGCGCCGTAGCTGGCGGCTGGTCGGCCTACTTCGTCGGTATCCTTCATTCCTGCGGCATCGACTTGCCGAAAGCCTTGACGGCCGTGCCGGCTGACGGCGGACTCATTAATCTGCCGGCGGTCCTCATCGTCGTCCTGGCGACGGCGCTCCTCGTCGTCGGCGTCCGCGAAAGCGCTCACGTCAACCGCATCCTGGTGTACGTCAAGATCGGGACGATTTTCCTCTTCCTCTTCCTGGCAGCACCGCATATCGAACCGATGAACTGGCAGCCGTTCCTGCCTTATGGCATCCACGGCGTCTTTGCCGGGACGGCCGTTCTCTTCTTCGCTTACCTTGGCTTCGATGCCCTGTCGACGGCAGCCGAAGAAACGAAGAATCCGAAACACGACATGCCTATCGGCATCATTTCGGCCCTGGCCATCTGTACGGTCCTGTACATCGCCGTCTGTGCGGCCATGACCGGCGTCGTCCCGTATCCCATGCTCGATACGGCAGCACCGGCGTCCTTCGTCCTGGAATACATCGGCCTCCATCTCGGTTCGGCCATCGTCGGTACGGGCGCTATCTGCGGCCTGTCGACGGTCGTCCTGGGCATGCTCTTCGCTCAGAGCCGGGCTCTCTACTCGATGAGCCGTGACGGCCTCATGCCCATGAGTCTTTACAAGGTTCATCCGAAGTTCCATACGCCGTATATCATCCAGATCGTCATCGGCGTCATCGTCGCCTGCATCACCGGTTTCACACCGATTCACATCGTCGCTGAAACATGCAGTGCCGGTACGATTTTCGCCTTCCTCTGCTCCTGCGTCGGTATCCTCGTCCTGCGTCGGCTCTATCCGGACCATCCGCGTGGATTCCGCTGCCCGGCTGTACACGTCATCGCTCCGCTGGGCTTCATCTGCTGCGCTTTTATCTTCTCCGAACTGTCGCCGCATACGCTGATGCTGTTCACAGGCTGGACCATCCTGGGCCTCATCATCTACATGGTTTACGGACGCAAACACAGCCTCTTGCAGAAAGAAAGCAGCAATTCGTAGTTCGTAAGCTCCGTCCTGCAGGGGCTTGCACGTGGCAAGCCCGCCAAGCCTCCCCATTATAGGGGAGGTGGCCCGAAGGGCCGGAGAGGTTTCATATGAAAAAAAGAGGATGGAGTTTGCAGAGAAAAAGCTTTAAATTTAAAACCATCCGCTAACTACTAACTGCTAGCCACTAACCCCTAAAAAAAGCTGTCGCATAGGCGACAGCTTTTTTTTAGCCTTTCTTATTTCACTTTATTCTTCAGCGTCCCGATGGCGGGAATGGTGATTTCTACGGTGTCGCCGGAGTGGAGGAAGCGGGGCGGGTTGAAGCCGACGCCGACGCCGCTGGGCGTACCCGTAGCGATGATGTCGCCCGGGAAGAGGGTCGTACCCTGGGAGATGGTGTGGATCAGTTCGGGGATGGTGAAGATGAATTCGCCTGTCGAGCCGTCCTGACGGACTTCATTGTTGACTTTCGTGACGATGTCGAACGTGTCGGGAGCGGCATCGCGCAGAAGGATATACGGCCCGATAGGGCAGAACGTATCCAGGCTCTTGCCGTGGAACCACTGGACGTGGTTGGCCTGCAGGTCCCGTGCCGTGACGTCGTTGAGGATGGTAAAGCCGTAGACGTGGTCCATGGCTTCGCCAACAGTGATATCCGAGCCTTCCTTGCCAATGATGACGGCCAGTTCGCCTTCATAGTCGACTTGGGACGTGACGTTCGTATGAGGGTCGATGAGGTCATCCGGGCCGATGACCGACGACGTAGCCTTAGTGAAGATGACCGGGTATTTCGGTGGTTTGGGCATGGCCGTCTTATCGAATTCGGCGATATGTTCCGTATAATTCTTGCCGATGCAGAAAATATTCCGTTCCATATGGGGAATCGGCGCCATGATGCGTACCGTGTCCAGCGGTTTCGCCTTGACGGCGCCGGTCTTTTCATTCTGTTCCAGTGCGTCGGCCAGGGCCAGCAGGCCGTCGTTGCCCTGCCGGATGAATTCCAGCATCGTTTCCGGAAGGGGCGTGAAAAAAGCTTCTTCCAAAGCAATGGCACCATATACGCCATCTTCCGCTTCATTCAGGACGCCCCATTGAACGAAACCGAGGTCTTCAAAAGTAACCAGTTTTTTTATCATCATAAAAATTCGACTCCTTTACTCATGATAACTTATTATAGCATGACCACTAAAGAATGACCATCCTCTTCATAAAATAAGCGCAGTTCGCAGGCGGCCGGTCGCAGGCCGCAAAAAACGGCCAGCGGCCGAATTGTAGGGGCTTCCGTGGGAAGCCCGCCAGAGAGATTCAATCACAGCCCATCCGGGTATGATGATAAGCTTTCAGGAACCACGAGCCACTGCTTTTCCTCGGACTCAGATGCGGCTACGCCGCGACAGACTCAAACTAACAACGACGCTTCGGGAAGCCCTCCGCGCGTAGCGGGCCGCCCGCCGCCGCTGTTCATTCTGGAAACGGTCTGCCTCTCCCGATGATCGATACTTGACGGGCTAGAAAGGCTTTGGGACGGCCCCTACGGATGCGGCTATGCCGCGACAAACTCAAACTAACAACGACGCTTCGGGAAGCCCTCCGCGCGTAGCGGGCCGCCCGCCGCCGCTGTTCGTTCTGGAAACGGTCTTGCCCCTCCCGATGGTCGGTACCTGACGGTCAGAAAGGCTTTGGGACGGCCCCTACGGTATCGCATGTAGGCGATGGGGAATAACGCTGGCAGTCTGCCATAAAAAATACACGGACATTGGCCGAATTGTAGGGACTTCCCGTGGGAAGCCCGCCAGAAATATTCGACCACAGCCCATTCGGGTATAATAACAGGATTTTACGATGGATACGAAAATGGCGATGTCATCAGCTTGAATCTGTAGCCGTATTTGAATTTCTTGTATTATGGGAATATCGATTTATATTCTATTCACTCTGTTTCATGATATAATTTAATAAAGGGGGGGGGCATAATATGAAAACGTCTGAACTCAATGATATTTACCCAGGTGTTGATGATTTTTTTGCGGCGCAGAAAGATTATCTAGAGAAATTTGGTGAAAAATCATTGAGTCATACGATATATGACGACCCGTTGCGGCCAGAATGTATTAACTTCGAAGATGCTACCAGAAGACTTCGGCGTGCCATACAAAGAAATGAACCTGTCGAACAAATCGCTGATGAAATTTTGGAGGGCATTGTTTTTTAAAGACCGACAAGGAAAATCTGCTTAAAACTATTCTAAAGAGGCGAATTCAGATGCGACTTATTATTCCACAAAACTTGCAGGATAAATATAATGCAGCAGAGCCATACCTAATTTTCGACCGTAAACATGGAAAAACATTTTTTCATGATGACACACCGGAAAAAATTAGAAAAGACTATAAAGAATTCAGTGAATACTTCAATAAGCAATTCCATGAAGAATACGAAGAATGGGACTTAGATTAATGCTTCAAAAATGCAATAACTTTGTTATTTACATGAAATTGCGGGTATATTTTTCAAAGTTAAACATTGGAAAACATCAAAATTAAGGTATAATACAATACATAAGAATCCGGTGCATATTGATGAGGTACGAGAAGATTCAAGAGGGACATCTCAACGATTTATTGGGGAAAAGGTAACTGTTGATGTGAATACTATTACGGGCGTTATTATAACGTCATGGAAGACAGGGAAAAGTAAACTTCGTAAATATAAGCAGGGGAGCAAATATGATGAATGATATGTTAAAAGTGGCATTTACAAATCAAGAGTTGTCATTTTTAAAAAAAATGGGCTTTAATGTGAATTGTAATTTGAATATTGATATTGCTGATGAAATTGTTGATAAGCTTGGCTATGATGATACGGGCATAGCAGCTGACATCATCACTAAGATTACTACAAATAAAGATTGGTGAAGCTTTCCATGGCACCTACCATTATACTAGGTGCTTTTTTCGTGCCAATTTTAGGAAAGATATACATGGTAGACGAATTCAAGTTCGATTTGCAGTGGTTCGTTGACGGTGGCACCAAGGGTGCTTTTACTATATCATAAACAATCATGAGCTACTGCTTTTCCTCGGACTCAGATGCGGCTACGCCGCGACAGACTCAAACTAACAACGACGCTTCGGGAAGCCCTCCGCGCGTAGCGGGCCGCCCGCCGCCGCTGTTCGTTCTGGAAACGGTCTTGCCCCTCCCGATGGTCGGTACCTGACGGTCAGAAAGGCTTTGGGACGGCCCCTACGGTATCGCATGTAGGCGATGGGGAATAACGCTGGCAGTCTGCCATAAAAAATACACGGACATTGGCCGAATTGTAGGGACTTCCCGTGGGAAGCCCGCCAGAAATATTCGACCACAGCCCATTCGGGTATAATAACAGGATTTTACGATGGATACGAAAATGGCGATGTCGTCAGTTTGAGTATCTGCCGCCGCGTTGCGGCATCGGAGTCCGGGCGGCCTGTGGGCTGTGAATTGTGCTCTGTGTCCTCATTTTCCTAAATCTACTGGAAACAGTTGCAAAATAGGCGCTAATCACGGTATAATGTGATATTGAAGGCATTTGCCCAATTAACCCGCATGGTTAAGCCATTCTTGTTTAAAACGGCAAAAATTCGTCAAAAATTTCTACGCAAAAATTTTTTCAATCGATTGGGCCGCTTTCCGTCTCATGTCGTCTGTGTAATCCACGTAGACATTTAAAACGGTACTAACCGTGTCTCCCAGGAGAGCTGACACTGTCTTGATGTCGGTGCCATGGGCCAGTAGCATGGTCGCATAGGTATGGCGTAAGCTATGGATAGAGGCATCCGGGACGACTTTCTTTATATACCCGTCCAAGGTTCTGTGTAGCAGCTTGGGTGGGATTAACTGTCCACTTATTTGCCGGGGCTCGGTATGGCGATATGCTAACAAGATTTGCCACAGCTTTGCCGGAATCGGGATGACCCGATGACCGGCGGCTCCGTTTTTGATGTTCATGATTCCGCGTTTCCCATGTCCTATCCGGCCATATTGCTTCGTGACACTGACCTGGCGGTTTTTCAAATCTATATCATCCCAGGTCAGCCCCATGATTTCCCCTAAGCGCATCCCTGCATATCCGGCAATGGCACAAATAACATAGTACTTCATCGGCCGGACCTTCATGCCTTCCATGAGCTGGTCAAATTCGTCCTGCGTCAGCGCCCGGATCTTGTGTCGGCGGTTTAGCTTCCTGGGCTTCAAGTGGATGGCTGGGTTATCCTGCCGGAGATGGTAGGGCTCGACAGCGTGGGACAGGATCATCTTGAGGCAGGTTACATAGAGCTGGTAGCTGGCGTCAGCACACTGCCAGTTGCTCATCGCCTGCTGGATGTCCAGATAGGTGATCTTACGGACTGGCATGGCCAGAAACTTCGGGCCGTAATTCTTCAGTGCGTAGCGATAGGCCAGGACGGAGTTATACGTCAGGTTGCGGCTGCGGAAAACGTATTCAGCAAATTCGGCCAGGGAGATGTCGACGAGTTCCGGCGCGATGGGCTGGCTCTTCATCGCATCCAGTACGTCGGCCAGGAGCTTTTCGCCGGCGGCTTTGGCAGCCTTCTTGGTGGCAAGGCCCTGTCGTGACTTCTGCCGCCAGCGGCCTGCCTGGTCCTTGTACGACAAGATGACCTGCCAGCCGCGGTCTTTTTCGCGGTACGAAAAATGATAGGTTAAATCAGTCATAAAAATAACCTCCTTTGCGTAAAGGGAGGCTGATGTGATATACTGATAGCGTAAATCAGCCCCACACAATGGATTTACAAATTGCCGATACGGTGCTGCAATACCGCCGGCATGTCCCGCTTCCTGCTGCAACAGGAGACGGGACTTTTTTTTATATTAATCGTGCCATTTATGGCCACAGTCCATACATGTATACCGTAGGCGGTTAGAATGGTGCTTACCTGCGATTAATCCTAATGGGCCTAATAATGCCGTGCCGACAATGCCTTTAGTTAAGCTGTATCCCTTTTTATCTATATAGATATTTCGTGAGTGGCATTTGGGGCAGAATAGTCCTTGCATTTCTTCGCCTTCCTGGTCAAATGCTTTTTTCGCTTGTTCGGCTTCCCGGGCGATTTGGGCAGCTTTTTCTTCGGCTAACGCCAGGGCATTTTCGTTACTTTTGATGCTGGATATAAAGGTAACGGAATCACGAAGGCTACAGCCGGTTAGCTGACGAGCTTCTTTAGCGGCATTAATTCCGTCGTTTCTCTTTTTGTATAGCTTATATCGAACGGCTAAATCAACTACATCCACCTGGACGCCGTTTAGCATCCATAGAACCTTTTTAGGCTCGGAATCTGCTACTTCGGTATTCGCTACTTTTGCACCGCAGTTTGAGCAAAATTTTGCGCCGTCTGCCAATTTGGCGCCACAATTTGAACAGAACATATAAATCATCCCCTAAAAATTAATAAATATATTTTCTACCCAGCTATGAAAAACTGGAAGTCATCTATTTCGGTATCCAAGTCTTGATTGTGGAGCATTTTTTCCAGCAGGTCCGCTTGGATGTCGGCGCTGAAGTCGTTGCCCTTGATGTGCATCAATTCATGAAGGACAGCGGCTTTTTGCATTTCCCAGGAGCAGTGAGAATTGACAATAATAGTGTAGCTGCCATCTTCATTCATATGCGTGAGGGCTCGCACATGATAGGGCATATCTTGATAGATTAATATAATATTCATAGGCTACTTTTTACCTTCCTTCGCCTTTAGCCCGTTAATTAGATTCAGGACAATGTCAATATCATCTTTGCTGAGGTCTTTGGTAGCATCAAACAGAATGCGCCGGTTCGGATCTGTGCGCAACTCTTCGGCTAGGGCAGCAACGTCCGGATCGGAATAGTAGCTCTGGCCATCGTCGGCAGAGCCATCACCTGTTTTTAGCCAATCAATTGATATATGGAGAATTGCAGATAAATTGTCCAGTTGAGTTGACGTAGGCGCTGACGTGCCAGCTACAAAATTGCGCATTAGCTCAGCTGTTATACCACATTTTTCAAGAGACTGCCACTCGGATTCAGAAATACCCCGATCTGTTAACAGTTTATCTATACGAAGTGATATTTCCCCATTTAAGTCCCAGCCCATCAAATAGCTAGGCGTAGTATTTAATGCTTTCGCGAATGCCGCAATTTTCGATTGCGTTATATCATTTTCGCCTTTTTCTATTTTAGCTATTGTAGATCGAGATTTATATCCTAATTTTTTAGCTAACTCGTCTTGAGACATTCCTAGTTCTTCACGTCTCTGTTTTATTCTTTTATATAAGTCCATGGTAAAGCCCCCATAAATTATAGTATATGTTGTCCTTGACTATAAGATACCATACTGTTTATTAAAAATCAACTTTTATTTATGGAATTATATTTAAGTGTTGACATATAATCAACAATCGGATATAATGACAGTGTGATTAAAAATCAACAAAGGAGGTGATTAAATTGACCAATACCACTAAACTAGAAATGGCAATAACCCGCTCTGGTTTAACAAAAAAATTCTTGGCAGAAAAATTGGGATTATCCACTATGGGCCTTTATAAAAAAGTCCATAATTTAACAGAATTTAAGGCCAGCGAAATTGAGATGTTAACGAAACTCCTGCATTTAACACCTTGCGAAAGAGATGCTATTTTTTTTAACACCAATGTTGATTTAAAATCAACTATCGTATAAGGAGGATCATCATGACGAACAAGGAAATGAAAAAGCTCGAAATCAATTTCAAGAATCGCTGGGTTGATTATCTTCATGCTGATTATGAAGCTAAATTCGGTAACAGCGGGTATACCGAAGATGACGCACAACGCAGATTGAACATGGCACTCGGATATAGCCGCGCTATTTTCGACGTCCTCAGTCTTACCTATGACCCGGATACTACACAGCGGCTTATCGCCATGTGGTGCAGAGAAGCTACAGATGCGTTGGTTGCCGACAAAAAAGCCCAGGCCGAATATAACGCGCAGCGGAAGAAGTGACCGAAAGGAAGGCGCGTAATATGGACACAAAAAGAAAAGAGCCATGCAAGAGCATGACTCGAGAAGAACTTCTGAGGCAGCATCAAGATTTAATTGTATTAATTATTTCACTTGTTTCATTACTAGTTGCATGTGGCGCGCTTAGTGTCTCACTGTATATGTTAAATAGCTGACGTATAGCAAAAAGAGGAGAGAACATGAAGCTAAAAATTATGGCCATCGTGCTGTTCGCACTTGCGGCCCTGGGCATCGAGTACTGGATTTACTACACCGGGATGCTCAAAGAGCACATGACATTTCTGGAATTTCTGTTACTTATCAGTAGAAGTTAAGGGAGATGAGAAAATGAAACATTACAACGAATACGTAGACAGCCGTGGCTGGCATTATCGAGCTATGCCGCTTATCGGCGGTCAGCCATACGCACCTTGCTATCAGCGTACACCCGGTGGCGGTTGGCATCGGATGAAACAGATGATGTTGCGCATGACATTGGCCGAAGCCCAACAAGATCTTGACGAATATGCAGCCAATAAAGGCTGGACAGGAATTGACTAAGAGAAGGAGGCGGGAGCATGACAAGCAAGGAAAAAGAGCAGCTGATAGAAATGTTGAAAACCCAGCTCAAGTATAGATGGGCACACGCGATTAGTGCGCAGAAGATAGCCCGAAAAAGCGCATCGGAAACTGCATATGTAAATTTCAAGTTTAAAGTAGGCATGGCCCTGGGATGCAAAGGCAGCTGCTTATGTACTTTCAGCTTGCCGGCTTTTCGGGCATCATCAAACGATTGGTTTAATATCGTTAACCAATGGATTCGCGAAGTCGAATACGCCGCCGGTGAAAAACTGGAAACCGACATGTGATTGATAAAGAGGAGGCGGATCATGAATAAGAAAGAAAAGACGTTCTTGGAAAACAACCTGTATGAGAACGAATTAAGGAAGCTATGCTTGAATGAAGCCCTGAAAAACACAAAGAGCAAGCTGGTCCGTATGCAGGTAAACGCGGCCAAAGCCGCTACTGAAGAAGCGGAATATATTTGCCGACAGCTGGCACCAGACTTGGACATTAATGGAATCAGGGCAAAGGCCCGGGAATCATTTGAACTGGGGAAAGGATAAGGAGGCGGGAGCATGACAAAAAAAGAAAATCATATATCGGATAAGTTATACGCTACGTTACACGTAAAAAAAGGGCAATTGCCCAACAATCGCCCTTTTGATTTGAAAATTAGAAATAAAACAAATGTAGATGCAACCGTTAATGAACTAGTTACAAAGAGAGCTCAGAAGAAAGATAATCCTTCGTTGCCTGGTTGAGCATATCAGCCCAAGAGTCGAAATTGGTAGCATGTGAAACATACTGATCAAATTCGTCATCAGGGATAGCTTCGAAGTCTTCTTGCGAATTCACTACAAAGTTTCCAACTTTTAAGAATTCATCAAAAGAAGAACAATCCGTATGCTTTTCCATAAAAGTTTTTGTAAATAACTTGTCAAAGCTGACAGTATGGGTTCCTTCTAGACGATGAACATTATCTTCAAGCTTTTTTAATGAATTGATCAAATCGTCGAAACTATTAGTATTTGTACTCATCACAATCACCTCCTTTCATGACAATTATAGCATGGTAGGGGATACGAAAGGAGGTTAGACACATGAAGCCGGTTATCTCAATCGCTGAATTGATGGAACGCTGGGGGCTTTGCCGTACCGCCATCACCAAAATGGAGCAGGATGGCCTGCTGAAACGGCTCAAGCTCCCTGGGGTCAAGTACAGCATGAAAAATATCCTTGAGCTCGAAGGCATGGACTCATCTGATTGGACGCACAGCCCCTTTGATTGGCGGCGGCTCCAAGATGAGCTGGCACGTACCCAGAAAGAGCTGGAACGGTGCCGGACCTTCATTAGCCGATTGTCGGCTGATATGAGCCAGTTTGAATACGAAGAAAGGAGGGATTCACATGAAGACAATGAAGATTTACGAACATGGGTTGACCAGGCCAAAGCGTAAGCCGCGTTTCCGGGCCGTCCGAAGTGCGATGGCCATCGTGGCCGCCTTGGGAGTCGGGCTGTACCTCGGCAGCACGACGCCATGGTCCCAAGCTGAAACGGTCGCCGCGGATACGGCCATCGTCCACATCGTGGATGAAGGCGAAACCTTGTGGCAGATTGCCGGCCCCGTTGCGAATCGGAGCGGACAAGACATCCGCGAAGTAATTTATAAAATCCAAATCAATAATGATTTGGGGCCGGACCCAACACTGCAGCCAGGGCAGAAATTAATCATTCGCTACTGAAGGGAGGTGATGACCGTGGATGAATTTTTCCGTGACATCATCGAATTCTACAGTGATCCGGAAAACATCCGGGCCCTAGAAGAATACCGTAAAGAACAAGAAACCTTGAAAGGAGGTGAAACGAATGATGTGCGAAACGTGTCCCCATGACGGGTATTGTATCCCCGATGACTGTGCGCTCATGAAAAAAGAGCCGCTCCTGCGCCAACAGGAAACGGCTCCAGCCAAAATAGCTCAAGTCCACTATAGCACACGATCGGAGATTTTACAATTGGATACAGCTCAAAATGATTATGAAATGTTTATTGCTAAAAAGGAACGCCCGGCGGATAATTACGGTTTCAAGGTACCTGTGGATTCCCTGCCGGATGCCTTGTTCGACTTCCAGCGCGATATCGTCCACTGGGCCCTGGCCAAAGGCCGCGCCGCTATATTTGCTGATTGCGGCCTGGGCAAGACCTTGATGCAGTTGGCTTGGGCAGACCAGGTACATCAGCACACGGGCCATCCCATACTGATACTGGCCCCGCTGGCCGTTGCATCGCAGACGGCACAGGAAGGCGCACGGTTCGGAATTGATGCCGTTGTTGTGGAACACCCGGAAGAGGTCATCAACGGCATCAATATCACGAACTATGATAAGCTGGACCGCTTTGATACGTCGGCATTCTCCGGCGTCGTCCTCGACGAATCTTCTATCCTGAAGTCTTTTACCGGGAAAGTACGGACCGCGCTGATCAATGCTTTCTGCCGGACACCATACCGATTGGCCTGCACGGCCACGCCGGCGCCAAATGACTACATGGAATTAGGGAACCATTCCGAGTTCCTGGGCGTCATGACGCGGACGGAAATGCTCAGTATGTTCTTTGTCCACGACGGCGGAGAAACGTCTAAATGGCGCTTGAAAGGTCATGCAGAAAAGGGATTTTGGCACTGGATGGCCGGCTGGGCTGTTGTCCTGGATAACCCGGTCAGCCTGGGCTACCAGGACGAAGGCTACGAACTGCCGGAACTGCATATGCACGAAATCATTGTAGACGGCGATGCGCCGACGCAGGAAAAGCTGACACTGACTCAGCGGCGGAAGGCCCGCAAGGAATCCTTGGACGCCCGATGCAGAGCTGCGGCCGATTTAGTTAACGCCAGCCATGAACAGTGGCTGGTATGGTGTGACCTCAATGCCGAATCGGAGGCGCTCCATAAAATGTGCCATATGTCCCGGCAGGTCCGCGGATCCGACAAGAGCCAATATAAGTCATCTACGATGATGGGCTTTTCCATCGGCGTCCTGAAATGCCTGATCACGAAACCCAGCATCGCCGGGTTCGGGATGAACTGGCAGAACTGTCACAACATGATTTTCGTCGGGCTATCCGACAGCTACGAACAGTACTATCAAGCCGTGCGCCGCTGCTGGCGATTCGGACAGACGCATTCCGTCAATGTCTACGTCATCATATCGGCGAAAGAAGGCTGCGTCAAAGAGAACATCGAGCGCAAGGAAGCCGACGCCATCAACATGCGGCAGAAAATGGCCGAGCTGACCAGGGAATCAGTTAAAGAAAATCTGTCACGGACGACACGGATTATGACCATCTATAATCCGACTACGCCGATGCAGTTGCCTGCCTGGGCAGAAATGAAAGCCGTATGAATTTAATTTACGTTTGTGAAATTTAAGGATGTGATAACCATGGTCAATGTATTGAGCCAATACGTATCCGAACGGGTATCCCTGTATAACGGGGACTCCGTAGAGATACTGCATGGCCTGCCAGACAACTGCCTGCATTATTCTATCTTCTCGCCGCCGTTTTCGTCGCTGTACACCTACAGCAACAGCGACCGGGATATGGGGAACAGCACCAGCGACGGCCAGTTCTACAAGCATTTCGGGTTCCTGATCCACGAATTGGCGCGCGTCATGATGCCGGGGCGGCCGGTATCGGTCCACTGCATGGATATCCCGAAGATGAAGAGCCGTGACGGTGTCATCGGGCTGAAGGACTTCCCAGGTGAAATCATCCGGGCCTTTGAAAAAGCCGGCTTCATCTACCACAGCCGCGTCGTTGTGTGGAAAGATCCGCTCGTCGAAGCGACCCGGACGAAAGCCCTGGGATTGATGCACAAGCAGTTATGCAAAGATTCGGCCATGTGCCGGAACGGCTTGCCCGATTATGTCGTGACATTCCGCAAGCCCGGGGATAATCCGGAACTCGTTGCCCATGAAGACGGGCTCAAGCGGTTCTATGGCGAAAACGAACCGGAAGGCGTGAAGACACTGCGCCCCCAGCCAGACCCGGAACTCGTCGAAGCGAAAAAGAAATATAATACCACCCCGATATACAGTCATCAAGTGTGGCGCCGGTACGCATCGCCGGTCTGGATGGATATCCGGCAAAGCAACACGCTGAACCGGGCGGCGGCACGGGACGAAAAAGATGAACGGCATATATGCCCGTTACAACTGGACCTGATTGCCCGGTGCCTGGAACTTTGGACGAATCCCGATGATATTGTGCTGGACCCGTTCGCCGGCATCGGCAGTGTCCCAGTCGTAGCCCTTCAGATGGGACGACGGGCCATGGGTTTTGAACTGAAGGAATCGTATTACAAGCAAATGGTCATCAATTGCAAAGAAAAAGAGGAGGAAATGAACCATGATTGAAATCAAATTTAAAGGAGACCTCAAAGACGTTATTACCGAAATCGTGAACTTCCGGGATGCATTAAATGCTCCACTGAACCCAAATCTGGATTCAGCAGGGGCGTCGCAGAACGCGACTCCCTCTGCAGCGGTCAATTCTGCGGCCAATGTTGTACCCGCCCATGAACCAAGCCCGCAAGTGACACCGGCAGAAGCCCCGGCAGCGCCTGCCCCGGCTGTTGAAAAGGCTACGCCTGCTCCGGCCACTGAACCGATTACACTGGAAAGCACGCCGAATACGCCGGAAATTCCCAAGGCAACACCGGATGCACCCGTAGCGGCTGTCCCGGTAGCCCCGGCTAAAGAATACTCTCTGGATGAATTACTGACGGCGACAGCGCCGCTCATGGACGCCGGGAAAATTGCAGATCTTCAGGCACTGATGCAGAAATATGGCGTCGCTTCCATGATGGAAATCCCGAAAGAAAAATATGGCGAATTGGCGACAGACCTGCGCGCATTGGGGGCGAAATTATGAGCAAGCAGCATGCATTGTTAAGTGCTTCCTCAGCGCATCGCTGGCTGAAATGCACGGCGGCGCCGCAGATGGAACAGAAATTCCCTGATACAGCGTCTGTATACGCGGCCGAAGGAACACTGGCGCACAGCATCGCAGAACTCAAACTGCGCGCCTATGCCATCGAACCGATGAGCCACGCTACCTTTACCCGGCGATTGAATAAGCTCAAAAAAGATGAACTTTATCAGGCGGAAATGGACGGCTATACCGAAACGTACCTGGATTACATCAAAGGTATCCTGCTGTCGTATAAGGCTAAGCCCTATGTCGTGGCCGAAAAGAAAGTTGATTTCAGCAGCTACGTTCCAAAGGGGTTTGGTACCGCCGACTGCCTGATCATGGCGCATGATGATTTGCATATCGTTGATTTCAAGTATGGAAAGGGGGTTCCCGTCGATGCAGCCAACAATCCGCAGATGAGATTGTACGCCCTGGGTGCCTTATCTGCGTACCAACTGCTGTACCGATTCAAGACGGTACACATGCACATCGTCCAGCCGCGGATCAACAATTTCAGCCAGGAAACGTTAGGCGTCGAAATCCTTCAGGATTGGGCCCATGAAGTAGTCGTACCGAAAGCCCAGGAAGCTGCCGGAGAAAACGGCGGAACGTTCAATCCCGGCGAATGGTGCCGGTTCTGCCGGGCCAAGGCACAGTGCAAGGCCCGTTGCGATGCCTACGCATCCATGGTAGACATCGCACAGGAAAAGCACGATATGACCATGATTACCATGTCGGAACTTGGGGAATACTTGAAAACGGCAAAACTGCTGAAAGACTGGGCCGATGACTTACAGGAATATGCGCAGTCCTGCGCCATGAAAGGCATCCATGTCCCAGGCTGGAAGCTGGTGGAAGGCCGGGGAAGCCGGGTATTCACTGACATGGATGCTGCGTTCAGCAAGCTGATGGAAAACGGTATCGACGAATCGGTCCTGTACGAACGCGTACCGCTGACACTGGCTAAGACAGAAAAAGCCATCGGCAAGAAACTGTTTGCCGACTTATGCGATGAATTCATCGAACGGAAGCCCGGCAAACCGGCTCTGGTACCTGAATCCGATAAGCGCCCGGCGTTAGATCTTACCCCGAAAGCAGCCGATGTTTTTAAACCTATTGACGAAAAAGGAGATAACTAACTATGGAAAACACCAATGTTGTATTAGAAAACGTTCGCCTCAGCTATGTACATCTTTTGAAGCCCTATGGCCGTGACCCGCAAGGCCCGCAGAAATACCAGACGACTATCCTGTTGCCGAAAACGGATACGGCAGGCAAGCAGAAGTTGGATGCCGCCATTGCCGCAGCTACACGTAACGGCTTGAACGGCAAATGGAACGGCACAGCTCCGGCCAAAGTACCTACGCCGATTTGGGATGGCGACGGTCTTACCCAGAACGGGAATCAGTTCGGCCCGGAATGCAAAGGCTGCTGGGTATTCACGGCGTCCAGCGCGGCAGATAAGCCCGTCGATGTCGTTGACGCCCAGATGAACCGCATCATCGACGCGACACAGATTTATAGTGGCGTATATGCGAACATCTCGATTAACTTCTTCCCGTATAACTACCAGGGGAAAAAGGGTATCGGATGCGGCCTCGGACCGGTGCAGAAAATCCGTGACGGTGAACCTTTAGGCGGGTCGGCTCCGTCGGCTAAGTCCGTGTTCCACGTCATTCAGCCGCAGGCACAAGCATCAGCGACACCGGCAATCAACCCCCTTACTGGCCAGCCCATGTAATCGATATATGTGTCTTTCAGGCGCGTGGAACAACCGCGCGCCTATTTTTATCAAGAGGTGATTTACATGCCGAAACATCTCAGCATCGACATTGAAACGTATTCGGATATAGATATCGGGAAATGTGGGCTGTTCAAGTATTGTGACAGTGAAGCCTTTGAAATCCTGCTGTTTGCCTACTCCTATGATTTCGGACCGGTGAAGGTTGTGGACCTGGCATCCGGCCAAGCTATCCCTGGCAATGTCCAGATGGATTTACAGAATCCCGATGTCATCAAGCACGCCTACAATGCGGCCTTTGAAATTACCTGCCTCAACCGGGCTGGGTACTTAACACCAGCAGACCAGTGGCGCTGTACCCTGCTTCATGGTCTGTATCTTGGGTACCCGGCGGGGCTGGCAAATCTAGGTAAAGCCCTAGGCCTGCCAGATGACAAACAGAAAATGGCCGCTGGTAAGGCCCTAATCCGGTATTTCTGTGCGCCATGCAAAGCGACCAAGCGTAATGGCAACCGCCGGCGCAACCTGCCGAAGCACGACCCGGATAAATGGCGGACCTTCAAAGAATATAACGCCCAGGACGTCGTAACCGAGATGGCCGATTACCAGCGACTGCTTGCGTATCCTGTCCCCGACTGGGTGCAGGAGGACTGGGTTATCGACTATGAATTGAACCGCCGGGGCATACAGCTTGATTTAGACCTTGTATACGGCGCTATCCGTATCAATGATGAACACCGCGAGGAGCTGATTCAGCGGGCCATTGCTATCACAGGTCTGAGCAACCCGAACAGCCGGAATCAGTTATTGGAATGGCTCAATGAAAATACGGATCTGAACCTGGAAAAACTGACTAAGGAAACGGTATCAGAATCCCTGCAAGTAGCCAGTGGCGCCGCGGAAGAAGTACTGCGGATCCGCAAGAATCTATCGAAAAGCAGCGTGTCGAAATACCAAGCCATGAAAAGCGCTGTTTGCCGCGATCATCGCATTCGAGGCGTTCTGCAATTCTACGGAGCAAACCGTACAGGCCGCTGGGCCGGCCGGCTCGTACAGGTCCAGAACCTGCCTCATGATGTGCCGCCAGCTATCGACGTAGCCCGGCATCTGGCGAAGACGGGAAACCGCCACGGCCTGGAACTGCTCTACGGTGACGTAGCCAGCACCTTGTCCCAGATGATTCGTACGGCTTTCATCGCTCCCGATGACGCCATGCTGTGCGTATCAGACTTTTCTGCCATCGAAGCCCGGGTATTGTCCTGGCTGGCTGATGAGAAGTGGCGCATGGATGTTTTCGCCAATAACGGCGACATTTACTGTGCGTCGGCGTCTTCCATGTTCGGCGTGCCTGTCGTGAAACACGGCGTCAATGGCCACTTACGGCAAAAAGGGAAGGTCGCAGAACTGGCCCTGGGGTATCAGGGTGGACCAAATGCCCTGATCTCCATGGGCGCCCTCAAGATGGGGCTGACGGAAGAAGAACTGCCGGATATCGTCCGGCGGTGGCGCGCATCGAATCCGCGAATCCAGGATTTCTGGTATGCCGTCGATAATGCGGCATTGTCAGTCATGCAGAACGCCCAGCCTGTCGGACTCCCTCACGGCATCATCTTCAGCCGCGAATGCAATCTGGTCTATGGCTATGATTACCTGACGATAACCCTGCCAAGCGGCCGGCGGTTGTTCTATCCGCAGCCGTACATTGCCGATAACCAGTTCGGCCGGCCGGCTATCCACTACCGGACACAGATCGGCGCCAACTGGGTCAGTACATCAACGTACGGCGGCAAGCTCGTAGAAAACATCACCCAGGCCATCGCCCGCGATTGTCTGGCCCTGGCCATCAAGCGGCTGGTACAGCATGGTTATAAACCGCTCATGCACATCCATGATGAAGTCGTCCTGGAAGTGCCCAGGGAAAGCCTGCACGATGACGAAATTGACCGAATCAATGCCATCATGTGCGCGCCTATCCCCTGGGCACCGGGGTTACTGCTGAACGCAGACGGCTTCATCAGTCCGTACTACAAAAAGGATTAAGGAGGAGATGCGATATGATTGAAAATAAAGCACGTATCGCCGCCAATGGGGGAACTATTGCGACGTCGGTGCTGATTTATATGGCGCTGCATGATGACGACGCCCTGCGGTTCAGTACAAAACGACTGAACACGATTACCGATACCGTGACCACGTACAGCGAAGACATCAACCATAGCGCCGAAAAGTTCATTCTATATCGGAATCGGCTGGACCAATGCGGCATCGATTTTCAGTTGAAGTACGATTTCATCCAGGCCTTGATGAAAGGCTTGAAATTCTCCGGGAAACGGGAGCATATCGGCGCAGAAGCAGGGATAGACGCCACGTATACACTGATACTGCTGGCCGCACACGATATATACGGCCTGGGCAGGACACGCCTGCGCCGTATACAGCAGCGAATTAAGGAGTATGCATGGGCCATCAAAGATGGCGCCGTCCATATCTTGGAGTACATGAAATGCCTGGCATGCGAATGTGGGCAAAAATATCATGTCCTCATGAACTACGAAAAAGAATACGGAGAAATACGCATTTATGGGTAGGAGTGTGATAGATATGAGCCGTTGTACGGTATGGCGATTGATTTTTCTCTACGTCATTATTTTTTTGGATTGCATTTTTTGTAGCAGCTGTATATACGCTGAAATAGGAGTCAAATAATGAAATGGGTTAATCCAAATGATGAAATGCCAAAGCGCTATATAACTATCCTGATTGCCATCCAATACCCCCAACATAATCGGGCGTTTACCATTACTACAGGCCTTTATACCGGTGACCGCATGGGATGGTACGCCGATGTCAACGGGAAATACCTGGATACAGAACAGGTAAAATATTGGGCTCCGATTGCGTCCCTGCCCAGGGACTATTAACGAAGCCGAATCAAGGAGGATGATGAAATATGATTAATGACAAAATGGCCAAGATGGCTGTAAACACGATAAGAGCATATTGTGACGAAAAAAAATGTGACACTTGCGTCGTATTCGATACGTGCAAACTAACGAATGGCCGTTTTCGGGATTTCAATGGCTACGGCACCGTGGGAACATTTGAAGGTTGGCAGAAGCCTCTCGGAAAGACTCCGAAGTTCGACGCCACGCTTCCAGACAGCCCTAACTTCCGTGACTACATAAATGGGATTCTTGAGCTGGAAGCCGATAGAGCGGGGATTTCTCCCAGCGGATTGGGGCAGGTTAAATGCTATCCCAACGGAACCATCAAAGTATGGTACACGGACGACGACGGCGAAACGGTTTACAAGGGGAAGGCGAAATGCCACCCGAACGACGCATTTAACCCGGAAATCGGGATAAAACTGGCAGTGCAAAGGATAGTTGAAAAGCTGAACAAGCCATTCATTCCGACAGACGGCGAAGTCTATTATTACGTTGATGCTGAGAATCTCATATACAGCACTATTAACCACAATACCAACAAAGACGCTTTGAATATCGCAGTCGGTAACTGCTTCAGGAAACGTAAAGAGGCGTATGCCAATAAAGGAGCCATCATGAAACGTATTGAAAGAGCTACAGAACTTTTGAGGAAATGTAGGGATGATAATGCTGAAGATTCTTGAATTATTTGGCGGAATTGGCAGCCCTCGGGTCGCACTGAGAAACTTAGGGATTCCGGTTAAATCAATCGACTATGTCGAAATCGATGAAAAGGCTGTCAGGTCATACAATGCGATCTTTCGCGGTGACCTATCGTATAAAACACAAGACGTTAGGGGGTGGAACTTGAAGCCAGATATCTTGATCCACGGAAGCCCTTGCCAGGATTTCAGTATTGCAGGCAGGCAGCGCGGCGCGGATCCGAATAGCGGAACCCGCTCATCTCTCATGTGGGAAACCATTAGCATCGTTAGAAATATGGGACTATGGAAACCCCGAATCATCATATGGGAGAACGTAAAAAACGTAAGGAGCCGCTATATGGTGCATAACCATGAAAAGTACATGTCTGAATTGGACCAAATGGGGTATAAAAGCTCCTATGCTCTGCTGGATGCCCGGGATTTCGGGCTTCCACAAGCCAGGAAACGGGTTTTCACGGTGTCTATTTTGGGCGGCAAAGAATTTGACTTTACCCATCTGAAAAGAAAGCCAATGGTCAATATCAGGGGCTTTCTGGAAAGTAGCCCCGTTGATGATTATTACCGGGTTAAAGCTCCGTCAATGCTTAGGGCAATTGGGATGACAGGAACTGTCAGAAGGCTTCCTATCATCCAAGATTACTGCTGGACGATTACAGAGCGCCCGGACAGAGCACCGGGATGCGGATGCCTGCCAATAGGAGACGGAAATTATAGGTATTTGACCGAACGTGAATGCTGGCGGCTTCAAGGTTACAGCGATATCGACTTTAATGCGGCCGCTCAGGTTAACAGCCGGAGAACCCTTTACCGTCAAGCAGGCAACAGTATCCCCGTACCGATTTTTGAAAGCCTTTTCACGAAAATGCTATAGGGAGGATTGAGAAAATGACTACTGATGTACAGCATCCGGACCACTACACGTGGAAAGGATCCGAATGTAAAACTATTATTGAATCTATGACAAAAGGCCTGAACGGACAGGAAGCCTACTATGTGGGCAATATCATCAAGTATCTGTACAGGTATCCTATGAAGGGAACAGCGCATAAAGATTTACTGAAAGCCCGGCAATATCTCGATTTCCTAATTACGAATCAGGAAGTCCGGGACGCAGAAAAGGAAAAAGGGAATGCGTAATGCGAGTTACCCCGATTGGGGGAGGTGTTATTTTGCAGAACGATAGAAAACTGGTCATCAGCGTTGGCAGCAGCCGCAGCTCGAAGAACTGGGTACAGACAGAGATGATGTGGTCGGAGTTCATCGACCGCCTGCGTGTGCCACAGCGGACGCCTGAAACATTTGATGACTACATGAAAATGTCGAAACGGCAGAAAGGCGAACTGAAGGACATCGGCGGTTTTGTCGGCGGATCCCTGCAAGGGACCCGCCGCAAGGCGGCCGCTGTCACGGGGCGCGACCTGGTGACACTGGACATGGACAACATCGCGGCCGGGGAGACGGATAACGTCATCCGCCGCATCGACAGCCTGGGCGCCGCCTATGTCGTGTACAGCACACGTTCGCATGCGCCATTCCGGCCTCGCCTGCGCGTCATCCTGCCAATCGATAAAACGGTCACAGCGGATGAATATGAACCCATCGCGCGGAAGCTGGCCAGTATCATCGGCATCGAACTGTGCGACCCGACGACATTCGACGTCTCACGGCTGATGTATTGGCCCTCGTGCAGTACCGACAGCCAGTATGCCTTTGCCTATGGAGACAAGCCCTTTACCAGTGCCGACGGCATACTGAATCAATATGAAGACTGGCACGATGTACGGACATGGCCGCAAGTACCGGGCAAAGAAATGAAACCGAAAGAACTGCTGGCCCGGCAGGCGGATCCTACAAAGAAAGCGGGCATCGTCGGCGCTTTCTGCCGGACCTATGACATCCGGGGCGCCATTGCCGCCTTCATACCGAACGCCTACGAAGACACGGACAAGGAAGACCGTCTGACCTATACCGGCGGGTCTACCGTTGCCGGGGCTGTCATCTATGATGACGGTAAATTCCTGTACAGCCATCACGCGACGGACCCCGTCAGCGGGATGCTGGTCAACGCGTTCGACCTCGTCCGGATGCACCGGTTCAGCGAGGACGATGCGGATGCTAAAGAGGGTACCCCGGTCAACCGTCTGCCCAGCTACCAGGCCATGAAGCGCCTGGCCATGCAGGATACCGACGTCATGACGGACCTCAATGCGACAGCTCAGCAGCACGCATCCGACGTCTTCAACGCCTTGACGGATGAAGGTAATGCCCCATCTATCAGCTTGGCCCATGATGATGTCAATTGGATGCAGCAGGCGCACCTGGAATATGATCAGAACACCGGGCGCCCGAAAAAAACGATGGACAACATCATCCGAATCCTGAATTTTGACCCGGAACTGGCGGGAAAAATGGCTATCGATGACTTCTCGACGCGCGGCCTGGTCCTGGGCAGCCTGCCTTGGAACGGATGCGAATCCCGGCGGCTGTGGCAGGATACAGATGATGCCGGTGTCGCCTGGTATCTGGAAAACCGCTATGGAATCACCGGGCGGGATAAAATCGCCGGCGCCCTGATGTTGGTATCAGAACAGCACCGTTTCAACGAGGTCAAAGACTATTTCCAAAGCCTTAGCTGGGATGGTGTACCACGCGTTGAAACGATGCTGCACGATTACCTAGGCGCAGAGGACAACGCCTATACGCGGGCTGTAGGCCGTAAATCATTGGCGGCGGGCGTGGCCCGTGTCATGACGCCTGGATGCAAGTACGATTATGTGCCGGTATTCTCCGGGCCCCAGGGCATCGGCAAGACGACGTTCCTGAAGACCATCGGCCGAGACTGGCACAGCGACAGCCTGCAATCATTCCGGGGCAAGGAAGCCGCGGAGATGATACAAGGCATCCTGATCAATGAAATCGGGGAAATGACGGGGTACAGCAAATCCGACGACAACGAGATCAAGCAGTTCCTATCACGCTGTTACGACGTATACCGCCAGCCCTATGGGCGCCATACGGGGCGATATCCCCGTAAAGGGATATTCTTTGGCACCTGTAATGACCACGACTTCCTGAAAGACCCGACAGGGTCGCGTCGATTCTGGCCTGTCGATGTAGGCATATTCAAGCCGGTGAAAAGCATCTGGACCGAACTGCCGGCAGAAGTGGACCAGATATGGGCGGAAGCCGTGCACTGCTGGCAAAACGGGGAACCGCTGTACATGGATACACCAGAGCTGGAATCTATGGCTAAGGCTGAGCAGGACCAGCACCGGGAGGACAACGTCAAGGAAGGGATGATCCGCGATTTCCTGACGCGGCCTATCCCGGAAGGTTATGATGCGATGTCCCTGTCGGCGCGGCGCATGTGGTGGGCCGGGACGGCACAGAACGCGGATAAAGCGACGACGCAGCGGACCAAGACATGCGCCTTAGAGATATGGTGCGAATGTTTTGGTGGGGATCCACGGAATATGAAGCGCAGCGACTCCCGGGACATCAACTATGTACTGGCGAGTGTTCCAGGATGGAAGCGAAATAAAGATAAACGCCGCTATGGTTACTGTGGCGCGCAACGTGGCTTTGAAAAAATAAATATTCGATAAGTAGCTGTAAAAATGCGCACCAAAAGCGTACCCATAAACCACGTAAATAATGGGTTCTTAAATTTAATAAAGAATGCTTGATAAAGTTTTAAGAATTAAAAAGCATACAACTATTGATTAGGTGTACCCAAGCAGGGCGCATCTGGCACGTCTTATGGGTACACTTAAAACCAGCATTAATACGCCATTTACAGCTACTTGTACCCAATGTACCCATAGGTATTATATAAAAGATAAAAAGTAAGAATTAGAGAGTATTAGAGCGTAGCACATATGCATTATGCGTATGCGTATCACCTAAACACCTAAAAAAAAATACTTTTTATATAAGATTGGGTACACCATTAAAAATAGGCTTGACGCTTTTATTGATTTTATACAAGGGAGGACTAAACAATGGTACTGGAAAGCAAAATCGAACAGAAATTAGTCAAAGGTATCAAGGCCATGGGAGGCCGGGCTTATAAATGGGTATCGCCGGGGAACACGGGCGTACCGGATCGCATCGTTATTTTCCCGGATGGTAAGGTCGAATTCGTCGAATTGAAGACCGATACCGGACGGACAACGCCTTTGCAGAAAGCCCAGCTGCGTCGGCTGGTGCATCTGAATTGTACGGTCCATGTGCTGTACGGCGAGCAGGATGTCAATGAATATCTGGACATGCATGCTATGCGGTTCGATTTAAGGAGGCGGGCGCTATGAAGTTTATCCCGCATCCCTATCAACAATTCTGTATCCAGCAGGTCATCCAAAAGCCGGCTATTGGGCTGTTCTTGGACATGGGCCTGGGCAAGACGGCCATCACGCTGACTGCGGTCAATGAATTGAAGTACGGCCGCTTCCAGGTCCGCCGTATCCTGGTTATCGCGCCGAAAAAAGTAGCCGAAGCTACCTGGCAGCGGGAAGCCGCGAAATGGGATAACCTGAAACATCTGCGGTTCTCTACCGTCCTGGGCAGTACGACGAAGCGCATCCGGGCGCTGAATACGCCGGCGGATATCTACGTCATCAACCGGGAGAACGTCGTCTGGCTGGTAGATTACTATAAGAACGACTGGCCCTTTGATATGGTTGTCGTTGATGAGTTCTCATCGTTCAAGAGCCATTCGGCGAAAAGATTCAAGGCCCTGGCGGCCATCCGGCCTCACATCCGCCGTATCGTCGGCTTGACCGGTACGCCATCTCCGAACGGTTTGGCAGACCTGTGGAGCCAGGTTTTCTTATTGGACGGTGGTAAAAGGCTGGGCCGGTATTATACGCATTTCCGGGAACGTTACTTCGAGCCAGGCCGGCGCAGCCGGGACGTTATCTACGAATACGACCCTAAAGACGGAGCGCAGGACGCGGTCATGAAACAGATTGCCGATATATGTATCAGCATGAAGGCATCGGATTACTTACAGCTGCCGGCCTGCGTCTATGATGATGTGCCCGTGGTCCTGTCGCCGAAAGCCAAGAAGGCCTATCGCGAACTGGAACGGACGATGATTCTGGCCCTGCCGGATGGCGATATCGACGTAACATCGGCGGCAGCACTGTCGAATAAGCTGCAACAGCTGGCCGATGGGGCTATCTATGACGATGAGCATGAAGTCCATACCGTGCATGAATGTAAGATAGAAGCCTTCTTGGAATTAGTCGAGAAACTGAATGGCCAGCATGCGTTAGTGTTTTATAATTTCCAACATGACCGGGACCGGATGATGGACGCGCTGAAGAAAACAAAACTGCGCTATCGGGTTTACAAAGATGCCGACGACGAGCAGGACTGGAATGATGGACGAATCGATTTGCTGCTGGCCCATCCGGCATCGACGGGGTATGGTCTGAACTTGCAGCATGGCGGGCATCACGTCATCTGGTTCGGGCTGAACTGGTCCCTGGAACTGTATCAGCAGGCCAATAAGCGCTTGCACCGGCAAGGGCAGGAATACCCGGTCATCGTACACCATTTGATTTGTGAGGGCACACGTGATGAAGATTTAGCAGAAGCCCTGACGAAGAAGGACGCGGCCCAGGCCTTTGTCTTGAACAGCTTGAAGGCCCGTGTCATTGCCGTGAGAGGAGGCGCCTATGAAAAACAGCGAGGGCTACCCGGACCCGACAGCCGGGAAGGCTATGGCGAATATCCGCAAGGATGACCGCCGGGCCGATTTGGTCTTGCAGATCATCAAAGCGGTCTGCAAGCTGGCCGGGTACCGTATGGTATGTACCCGGCGTAGTTTGAAGATACTGGAATTAATCATCAGGAGGCAGCCATGACAGCAAAAGAATATTTGAACCGCATACGTAGGCAGAACTTTATCTTAAAACAAACAAAGCATGAATTGACAGAAATCCGGTCCGACATCCTGACCATCCGGGCCAGCAGCCTGGCCGAGCATGTCAGCGGGTCCAAAAATTCCGACGTCGCTGATAAATACATCCGCCTGGAGCAGTACATGGATAAGGTCAACCATGAATGGGATATCCTGATCAATATGAGGATGGAAGCCAAAGCCATGATCAAGGCCCTGCCGGATCCGCAGCAGCAGGCTGTCTTATATGCAAGGTATATTAATTGCAAACGCTGGGAAGATATTGCGTCTGATATGGGGTACAGCTGGCAAGGAGTATTTAAGCTACATGGCAGGGCACTGCAAAGCTTTGAGCACATGAATAAAATGCTTTTGTGCAAAGAGTAGATTAAAGTAGACTAAGAAAAAGCGTATAATGGTAGTGTGAAAAGCGGGGCCGAAGGAACCCATTCTGATGGCGGTCATGATGTGTTCCCGGCCCACACACTGTCATATGATGCCTCCTTGTTTAGACTGCGGCGCATGAACGGTCATCGTGCCGCCATATAGGGGCGTAGCTCAATGGGAAGAGCGGTGGTCTCCAAAACCATTTGTTGAAGGTTCGAGTCCTTCCGTTCCTGCCAAATCAATATAAGGGACTTCGTTGCGCGTATCTGGCCGGAAGGCGGATATAGTAACGGGTCCCTTTTTTATATCACAAAAGGGATGGTGGTGAGCATGTAGTGAAGCTGACAGAGAAGCAGAAGCGATTTATTGATTATTATATCGAGACCGGGAATGCCACGGAATCGGCACGGCATGCTGGGTATTCTCCTAAAACAGCTGAGGCGATTGGACTGGAAAACCTAGGAAAACCTAGGATTAAAGCCGCAATCGATGCCAGGCTCAAAGAGCTTGAAGATAAGCGTATCGCGAAAGCCGACGAGGTTATGCAGTTCCTCACATCGACACTGCGCGGCGAAGTCAAGGAAGAGCGGGTTGTCGTCGAGGGGACAGGTGACGGAAGGAGCGATGCTCGCATCATCACGGTGCAAGTATCCGCCCGGGACCGTCTCGAGGCGGCAAAGAGCCTGCTCAAGCGCTACCCGATGCAGCTCGATGCCAAAGAGCAGAAACTACGGCTGCAGAAGCTTGAGGCCGAGACACGGGCGGCCGAGCTGGTGGACGACGGTGCCGTGACGATTGTGGATGATCTGGAGGATAGTGAAAATGGCAATTAAAAAGCCGCGCAGTGGTATTGCGCGGCTAGTCTGTTGGGGAGTATTCAATTATCCCTTGGGTGGATACGGATCATGCCCATGAGAATCTTTCTGGCTGATTTGCCCATTTCGGTTATGGATGACTAGCTCAGTCCCCTGATTCTTGGAGATTTCACGTGCACGGTCAATGGCTTCCTGCTTTGTGTTTGTTACAACGGTCACGCGGGAATTGCCTTCACCTTTAACGGCCCATTCGGACCCACGCGGAATAACATGCTGATTCGGCATAAGAATCACCTCCTTTCCATATCTAATTATAGCAGGAGTGAATATGAAAAATAAAGTGACAGCCCTGTTCCGATGGGAAGTAATCAGGTTCTCATGGGGCGTTGCAGTGAGGGAAAAACGAACAGGTAAATGGACATTGGCCATCTTGAACTTCAATGGCCAGGAAATAGACTTGAATGGAGCAGAAGTTGAACTTCACGAAAATGGTATCGAATTTTTCTAAGGGGGCTGGTGAAGACGAATGGTAATCGTAAGACTCAGTGATGTGGTAGCACCGCATTTCTATGCGCTGCATCGTGACATCGTGCGCCATGGCCATACTTACTACTGGCTGGAGGGCGGCCGAGGCTCGACGAAATCCTCGGAGATAAGCCTCGAGATCCCGCAGCTTATCATCAAGAATCCTGAATGTCATGCTGTTGTATTACGGAAGATTGGCAATACCATCAAGAACAGCATCTATCCTCAAATGCAGTGGGGGATTGATGCCCTGGGGTTAACAGATAAGTTTCGCTTCAAGACGTCGCCTCATGAGATTACGTACAAGAAGACCGGGCAGAAGATACTATTCTTCGGCGTCGACGATCCGCAGAAAATCAAGTCCATCAAACTGCCGTTCGGTTATGTCGGTATTTGTTGGATTGAGGAGCTGGACCAGTTCAGCGGTATGGAAGAAATCCGCAACCTTAACCAGTCACTGCTGCGCGGCGGTCCTGTCTTCTGGGAGTTCTGTTCATTCAACCCGCCGAAGTCGCAAAACAACTGGGTCAACGAAGAAAAGCTCTTTGATGATCCAGACAGGCTGGTTCATCATTCGACGTATCTGGGTGTCCCCCGTGAATGGCTGGGGGAACGGTTCTTTGAAGACGCAGAGAAGCTCAAAGCGCGCAATGAAATGGCTTATCGTCATGAGTACCTGGGCGAAGTCACCGGCACAGGCGGCGCAGTCTTCGAAAACGTCAAAGAAATGCCGATGAACGATGAACTTGTCGGAAATTTTGACAGGTTGTACTACGGCCTGGACTTCGGTTTTGCTGTGGATCCGCTGGCGTTCGTTTCCATGTATTACGATGCTAAGCACGAGGATTTATATGTCTTCGACGAAATATACCAGCAGAAGCTTACGAACAGCCAGGCGGCCAAAATGATACGAAAAAAGGCGGATACAAGGGAAATCATTGCGGATAGCGCCGAACCGAAATCCATCAAGGAAATGAGGGACTGCGGGTTACATATCAATGGCGCCCGGAAAGGCCCGGACAGCGTAGATCATGGCGTCAAATGGTTACAGGACCGGGCGCATATCTACATCGATAAACGACGTTGCCCGAATACGTATCGCGAATTCATCAGCTATGAGTACGAAAGGAACCGGCAGGGGCAGTTCATCAGTGCTTACCCGGATAAAGACAACCATGCTATCGACGCAGTACGCTATGGCATGGAACGGATGATTCGCGGCAGTAACTTCAGCTTTTAGACGGGAGGTGAAATGATGTTACAAGGAATACAAGCTTACTTTGGCCCGGGAGCGGATGATCCGAATGAGATCCTACGCCGGGGGGCCTTGAAGAATATGACGGATTTGCAGTTCCTGGCCACGGAGACTTTGAAATGGCTGAACAGTCCGAAACACAGTATGCAGATGAAAGGCCGCGCCTATTATCGCTATGCCCATGATTTTGAGGATACCGTATTCACGGTACGGGATGCCGACGGCATGCCAGTCCAGTACAAGAAAAACATTAAGCATGTTATCGATAATCAGTATGCCAATATGGTAGACCAAAAGACGAATTACATGCTGGGCAAGCCGTTTTCTTTGCAGACGCAGGATGAAAACTATACGGCGCTTTTAGAGGTTGTTTTCGATAAAGCCTTTAAACGTATGCTTAACGTAGTAGCTGTGGATGCACTGAATGAAGGGCTGGCATGGATTCATCCTTATTACGATGAAAACGGGCAGCTGCAGTTCAAACACTTCCCAGGGCATCAGATTTTACCGTTTTGGGCTGACGATGACCATACACAGCTGGACCTGGCTATCCGTTATTATAAGACGATTGCCTATGAAGGACTCGTTGAGACAACGGTGCAGCATGTTGATGCGTATCGTAAGGACGGCATATACCGGTATGTGCTTAATGGTGGCCGGTTGATTCTGGATGCGGATATCCCTACTATCGCTTATGCGTCGATAGCGGATGCCGACAGGGGTACCGTTCCGGTTGGCTGGAATCGTATTCCACTGGTAGCCTTTAAATATAATCCGTATGAAATCCCGCTGATTCAGCGTGTACTGCCATTACAGGACGCCATCAATGCCACCCGGTCCAACTGGAACAATGCCATGAATGAGGATATCCGCGACACCATTTTCGTATTACGCAATTATGACGGCGAGGATGTCCCTGAATTCCGGCGTAAGCTGATGGAATACGGCGCAGTGAAAGTAAGCGACGACGGCGGCGTCGATACGCTGCGGCTGGAGCGCGACTCGAACCAGTACACAGAGTACCTGGACAAGACAAAGAAAGCGCTCATCGAAAACGCCCGCGGGTTTGATGCTAAAGACGACCGTATGAGTAACAACCCAAATGAAATGAACCTGCGTTCTATGTATTCGGATATTGACCTGGATACGGATATGATGGAGACACAGTTCCAGGCGGCGTTTGACCAGCTGTTGTGGTTTGTGGATCAGTATCTTTTGAATAGCGGCCAGCCGGACTATACACAGGAAAAAGTTATTTTCACATTTAACCGGAACATGATTGTCAATGACGCTGATACCATCAATAACATCCGCAACAGCGAGGGCCTTGTATCCAATGAAACCCTGTTAGCGCATCATCCGTATGTCAAGGATGTCGCTGCCGAAATGGAAAAAGTCGCTGCTGAGCGCCAGGAATCCATGCCGGGCATGACCGGGGATTACCTGAACAACGGAAATGCAGGCGGTGAAACATGACCCCACATGATGCGGAATACTGGGCAAAGCGGTTCAGACAGCTGGAGGAGACCGAACATGATAAATCCAGTCAGTACGTTTATGAAAATGTTGAAAAGCAGTTTGCCCTGGCGGCTAAAGAGCTGGAAAAAGAAATCACCGCCTGGGTACAGCGATTTGCTGAGGACAACGCCCTGAGCATGGCCGAGGCCCGGAAACTGCTGACAACGAAAGAGCTGCAGGAATTCAAATGGACCGTGGAAGATTATATCAAGCACGGCGAAGAAAACAAGCTCAGCGGGGATTGGACAAAACAGCTGCGCAATGCGTCGGCCCGCGTTCATGTTACCCGCCTGGATTCATTAAAGATTCAGATGCAGCAGCACCTTGAATCTCTTTATGGGAACCAGGTCGATATGTTGGACAGACATCTCCAGGAAACCTATGCCGATTCGTACTATCATACGGCGTATGAGGTAGCTAAAGGGCAGGAAGTCGCAGTCCAGATGAACCGCCTCGATAACGCCCGATTGGCCAGCGTAGTATCCAAGCCGTGGGTACGGGATGGGAAAACGTTCTCAGACCGGCTATGGCGTGATAAGGATACGTTGAATAACGTTCTCCAGGAGCAGTTATCGCAGGCTGTCATCCGCGGCGAGCCCTTAGGCAATATCACTAAAAACGTGCGTGATCGAATGGGCGTAGCCACGAGCTCAGCGGCGCGGCTGGTTTCAACGGAATCGGCGTTCTTCGCTACGGCGGCCCAGCAGAAGTGCTTCAGCTTCCTGGGCGTCAAAGAATATGAATTTGTGGCAACCCTTGATGATCGAACGTCTGAAATCTGTCAGGATATGGATGGCAAGCATTTCAAGCTGACGGAAATGAAGCCTGGTACGAATGCCCCGCCGATGCATTGTAATTGTCGGTCCTGTATTGCACCGTATTTCGGCGACGCTAAAGACAGCGCCCGGGCGGCCAGGAATCTAGAGACCGGCAAGACTGAAACCGTGCCGGCAGATATGACGTACCCGGAATGGAAGAAAGTATATGTCAAGAAGGAAATGTCAATCCAGAATTGGGCAAGAAAACGAGACATGGATTTGATTCAAGACGTTAGCTGTGAATATAAAAAGATGGCAAGTCCCGGGATAGGGCTGGTAACGCGTCAAGAGGGATATTCAGAGTCTAAGCATAGGGATGAAATAGCAATGGCGCAGCTCATGCACGATACATTTGGCGGAGATATAGAACTTATTAAGGAAGACCGGAGGCCCGGGGTATTATCACCTGATTATGTATGGCGTGGAGCCTTTTGGGATTTGAAAACATTAGAATCTGAAAATGCCGCAGATAAAGCTATACGTCATGGCATTAAGCAAATTATGGATAATCCTGGCGGTGTGGTTATCCAATATTTCAAAGATTTAGATATCGAAAAAATGATTAAGATAATCGCTGATAGATTATCAAGGTCAAAGATTAAGATGGATGTAATTATTTTCAAGGACAAAGAAGTAAAAAAAATTATCCGATATGCAAAAAAAAGATAAGCAATCCTAAGTTCCCCCACCATTGGGGCAGGGGATAGAATTGCTTATCTTTTAACTAAATTTTACCATAGTAGCCATTAAAATGCAATAATGCATTAACTTAGGAATCGTCGCTCTGGTACTTCGACGGTAAATAGAGGACGAATCATCGAGGACTGAACCTCGTTAAAAAGTGTGTTCGAAAGGAGTTTTTACAGATGACTAAAGAAGAATTGGTAAGCATGGGATTGCCGGAAGAACAGGCTGACAAAGTACTTGCCGCACATAAAGAAGAAATGAAGGAATACGTTCCGAAAAGCCGTTTTAATGAAGTCAATGAAGAAAAGAAAACGCTGAAATCTCAACTGGCTGAACGGGATAAACAACTGACGGATCTCAAGAACACCGCCGGCGATAATGAACAGCTGAAACAGAAAATCGCAGAGTTGGAAGAATCGAACAAGAAAGCCTCTGCCGAACATGAAGCACAACTCAAACAGTTGCGCATTGATCACGCGGTAGAATCGGCGCTTACCTCAGCTAAAGCGCGTAATCAGAAAGCCGTCAGGGCCCTGCTGAATCTGGATGATGTCGATATTGACGATGACGGCAAAATCAAAGGCCTGGACAAACAAATCAAGAAGCTGGTCGAAAGCGATGATACAAAATTCTTGTTTGAATCGGACGACGGCAAAACTACGGATGCCGGTGGCAAGCCTAAAAGTAATCTGAGCGGTATGAATATCCTCAATCCGACAAATGGGGAAGCCGATAATGGCGGCGGTCAATCTTTGGGCGCGTCTTTTGCCGCTAAATACAATGCCATGAATAACCCATCTTCTACTAATGGAAAGGAGTAATCTAAATGTCCCACATTAAAACAGTTACCACAGCCGTAACCCCGAATTTCCTCGCCTCTGCGGTAGGGCTGACCGTTAACACCTGCACGGTATCCGCCGACGGCGTTACCGCCGATGAAAACGGCTATAAGATCGTACCTGCCGGAACGGTTTATCCGGCTAATGACGCTAAGGCGACAGGTATCCTTTTCGAGGATGTCGATGTTACCTATGGCGACCATGAAGGCGCGCTCATCGTAGCTGGCCGAATTTTTAAAGATCGCCTGCCGGTTGAACCGGCAACGGAAGCCGTAACCCCGTTAACTGCATCCGGCATTATTTTTGTCACTGAGTAAAGGAGGATTAGGTATACATGGATATCTTAAAACTTGTCGAACCGAAAGATCTGCTTGATTTTTCGCAGAATTTCTCTGTTACCCGTAGCTATTTGGGGGATACATTGTTCCCGGATACGAAAACACAGAACTTCAAGGCTGAATTCTACCGCCTGGCAGATTCCCGGATGCTGCCGACCATGGCCCCGGTGCATGCGCTTGACGCAGAAGCCCATATTGGTCAGCGCCCGGCCCTGGAAAAAGTTACCCTTGAAAAAATGCTCATCAAGGAAAAAATCAACCAGTCGGAACGTATCCAGATTGCGCTTGATAACGGCGCGGCCCAGAATACCTTGGTCCAGTACATCTTTGATGACGCAGCCCGCCTGGCTGAAGCCGTTAAAACCCGTACGGAAGTTATGAAGTGCGATGTTTTGCAGAATGGTGTCCTTACTATCAACGAAAACGGCGTAAAGCTGAGCGTTGATTATGGGGTACCGTCTGCCAATAAGACTAGCCTTGACTTCAGCAGCACAGGAGACCCGCTTACAGCTATCCAGACCATGGTAGATAACGCAGCTGACGCAGGCCAGAAACTTACTACTGTCGTTACTTCGACAAAGGTCGTAACGGCTATGCGTAAGCATGCCTCCGTTCAGACCGCTATCAATGGCGTGAACGCTGAAGGCGCACTGGTTACCCGTGATGCTTTCAACAACTTTATGGAAGCTGAATTTGGTTTGACTATTCAGGTCAATGATGGCCGGTACCAGTATGAAGGGGCTAAAGGCAAGCTGACGGCAAACCGTTATATTGACGCCAATAAGTTCATCGGCCTGGCTACCCTGCCTAATGGCACTATGGGTACAGGCCTTTGGGGCGTAACACCGGAAGAGCTGGCCTATGGCCCTTGGACAGCTAAAAGCCAGAATCAGTACATTACGGTATCGATGTGGCAGGAACCGGACCCGGTAGCCGCATGGACGAAGGCATCCGGCTTGTTTATCCCGGTTGTGCCCAACCCGAAAGGCATCTACATCGGCACGGTAACGATGTAGAGGAGGTGATGATATGCTGGATGTACTGACATTGAAATCCTTGCTGGGGCTTGACCCGGGAGATATAAGCACGGATTCCGCGTTAGCCTTTGCGCTTGATGATGCAGAGGAAATCATCCTGAACTACTGCAATATCTCCAAAATGCCTAAAGGGCTGGAGAAAACAGCGTATCGGATGGCCATGGACCTGTATCGGAACGAACAACCAGGCACCGTGAAAGGCAGCGCATTCGGCAGCGTTTCCTCGATTGAAGAAGGCGATACTACCGTATCCTTTAATACCAACTCATACGATGAAGCCTATGCCGCATCGTTGCTGAAGGTGTACAGCAAATCGCTGAATCGATATCGTAAGGTGGCGTGGTAGCATGAAACTCTCAATACCCGTAAAATCCGCCAGGGACGCCATAGAAGCCCTGTACAGTGATACCTGTACAATTTATCAGTACGAGAAGAAAACGGACGCTGTGACGCATATCACGGGATCAGCTCGCAGCGTCGTGGTAGAGAACTGGCCGTGCCGATTATCATTCAGCAGTTACCCGGCTACGACGGATGACAGGGCCGCCGACCATGTATCTCAGACGATTCAATTATTCCTGTCGCCGGATATTATTGTCCCTCCAGGTGCCTATATAGAGGTCACCCGCGGGGCACAAACGACGGCGTACCGCAACAGCGGCAAACCAGCTGTATATGCAACGCATCAGGAAATCGAATTAATTCTTGATGCAGAGCATCCGTAACAGGAGGAAATGCTATGGCTAAAGGGAACTTCAAAGACCTTGAACGCTTCAGGGACCGATTGACAAAGCTGTCAGAAGACCAAAAGGACCAGTTTTATAAGGACTGCTGTAAAGAACTGGCGGCCCGCTTCCTGCGTAAGGTCATCAAGCGGACGCCTGTCGGGAAAGGGCAATTTGAAGTCGTCCGGGATAAAGCCGGCGGTACAGTGAAGTACAAGCGCGGTAAGCGGAAGGGCGAAGTCAAACTGAAACGCCTGGCCAGCGGCGGTACCTTGCGCCGGGGCTGGACGGCGGTATCCGAAGAGGCTGCTAAATCCGGAGGCACTGATATACCTGCCTACGTCAATGCCCTTAAGGTTGAGCACATGGGCAAAGAATATCGGGTTACATTGACGAACCCGGTATCCTATGCGTCGTATGTGGAGTACGGCCATGTACAGGAGCCGGGCAGGTTCGTCCCGGTCCTGGGCAAGCGGCTGAAAGTAAGCTGGGTCAAAGGTCAATTCATGATGACCATATCCGAACAGGAACTGACAGCAGAAGCCCCTAACGTATTAAGAAGGCGCTTGAATGCATTGCTGAAGGAGGCGCTGGGGAAATGATCACGGCCATAGAACAGGGCATTTCTAAAGCCATCTACGAGGTTTTTGGTGATGATGGCTACGAAATCCATATTGATGAATGTGAGCAGGGATTCACGAAGCCGGCGTTCTGGATCCTTGAAACCTCAGCCCAGCAGGAGCTGGTATTCGGGAAGCGCTATAACCGTAAATATAATTTCGATGTCCAGTATTTTCCGAAAGCGGACAGCTACGAACGGACCGAAGAAATTAATACCGTGACCGATGCCCTACTGATGGCGCTGGAGATTATCTCCGTAAACAGCGGGCTGATTAGAGGTTCCGGTATCAATTATTCAGTGCAGGATGGTGTTCTGCACTTTTTTATTACCTACGAAGTATTCGTACTGCGCCCGGATGAAGACGTCCCGATGATGGAAACACTGACACAGACGCAGCATGTGAAAGGAGCAAACGATGGCTGATACAAAATTGGAAACGGCGGCAGCGAAAACGGAGCCTACATTTACCGCTGAAGCGCTTTACAGCGCGAAAAAATACGCCGGTAAACGGGATATCCTGCTGGCCGCGCTCGAAATGGGGAAAGAATACACCATGGAAGAAGCGGATAAAGCCGTACAGGATTTTATGAATCATGAAGTAAAAGAAACAGTGAATGCGTAATAGAAAGGGTTGATGAAATATGGCTTTAGGCGGCGGCACATGGCTTTTTCAGAACAAGAAACTGCCAGGTACCTATATTAACTTTGTCTCTAAAGTCCGCGCCAGTGTCAGCATTGCGGATAGAGGCTACGGGACCATGGCCCTCGATTTGGATTGGGGCCCGGAAGACAGTGTATTTACGGTAACGGCTGAGGATTTCCAGAAAAATTCCATGAAGATCTTCGGCTATGATTATGCATCGGATGAAATTAAGGGCCTGCGGGACCTGTTCCTGCATCTGAAGGTCGGTTACTTCTACCGGCTCAACAGTTCGCCCGTTAAGGCAACCTGTACGATTGCCAAGGCAAAATACGGGGGCACCCGTGGCAATGACATTACCGTTGCCGTAAGCGCTAATGTGGACGATACCTCTAAATTCGACGTCACAACCTATCTTGACGTTGATGGAGTAACGACAACCGTGGACAATCAGAAAGCCAAGGCCTCCTGGGATGATGTAGAAGATAACGATTACGTAGATTTTATCCGGGATAAGGATTTAGCGCTGACAGCCGGAACCAAGCTGACCGGTGGCACGAACGGCGAAACCATCACCAGCGCCCAGTATCAGAAGTACCTCGATAAAATCGAACCGTACTACTTCAATGCGATGGGCTACCCCGGCACTGATGACAAAATCCAGAGCCTGCTGATTCAGGCAACGCGACGCCTGCGCGATGACGTCGGATCTAAATTCCAGCTCATCTTATACGGGGCAACGAAAGTAGATTATGAAGGCGTCATTTCTATCCTGAATAAGGTCAAAGATCCTGGCGTCTCTCCTGCGTCCCTGGTATATTGGGTAACCGGTGCAGAAGCTTCCTGCCAAATCAATGCGACTACGACGAATATGGTGTACGATGGCGAATACGACGTAGATACCGATTATACACAGTCCGAACTGGAAAAGGCGATTACTGACGGCATGTTCATGATGCATAACGTCACCGATGCCGTAAATGGCAACGTAACCGGTGATACACGGGTACTGGAGGACCTTAATACCTTTACGTCGTTTACGAAGAATAAGAATGAAGATTTCAGCCTTAATCAGGTTATCCGTGTTCTTGACCAGGACGCTACAGATATTTCGCATCTTTTCAACACGCAGTATCTCGGTAAGGTGCAGAATGATGATGCAGGCCGTACGGCTTTGTGGGGCGATATCGTAGCCCTGCACAAAGAATATCAGCGCGTGGAAGCCATCCAGAACTTCAAGTCCGATGACGTGCCGATTCCGACACAGGGTGAACAAAAGACGGCTGTCCTGGAAGACTATGCAATCCAGCCGACCTGCGCGATGGAAAAACTGTACTTGAAAGTCGTTGTGGCATAAAAGGAGGGATGAATCATGTCGATTGATGCATTGTCTACCATGCAGGCTAAAGATGTCATTAACGCCCGTTTAGCCATGGCCTATGTCACGGTAAACGGCAACCGTTATAAATTATTCCAGGCCAAGAAAATCACGACAAGATTTAAAAAGGATAAGAAGGGAGTAGGTATCCTGGGCAGGGTCAACAAAGGCCATAAATCCGGCGGCGGTGAAGGCACCGGGAGCATGACCATTTATCAGAATACGGCCCTTTTCACGGATATGATGAAAACCTATAAAGATACAGGGGAAGATATCTACTTTGATTTGCAGCTTATTAATTCCGACCCGACATCGGATGCCGGGGATAATATTACAATCCTGAAAGACTGCAACCTGGATGAAATCGGTATCGCCTCGGCGGATGCCGATGGTGATTGGCTTGAACAGGATGTAGACTTTACCTTTGAAGATTGGGAAAACCCGACAAAATTCAAGGAATTAGATGGTATGAAGGCTTAGGAGGGTATAATCGATGGCATCTACAAACAATGATAATTTAAAGGCATTTCTTTTGGAAAACGCAATCCCTGCTGAAGAAGTGACGTATGTTGCGTCCCGGCGTTTCGTGGGGGCTGATAGAAAACCTATTGCCTGGAAGCTTCGTATTTTGACCAGTGAAGAAAGCGATAAGCTCTTGAACCAGAGCAAGCATAAAGAATTTGTTCCGGGTACGAGAGATATTAAAATTGTTACGGATAATGAAGCCTTTCTTACTAAGCTCATTTGCGCCAGTGTTACATTCCCAAATTTGAATGACGCGTCCTTACAGGATTCGTACCAGGCCATCGGGGCCGAAGACCTTATCCATAAGATGCTTACTCCTGGCGAATACGTCGACCTGGCCAGCGCGGTACAGGAAGCCAACGGTTTCGAGGTCGGTATGCAGGATAAAATCGAACGCGCAAAAGGTTAATCCGCGGGGATGAATTCGAGGGTATCCGCGCGGATTTCTACGCCATCATGGCGTACTATGCCCTCCATAAACTTCACATCCTGCCGCATGAGTTTCTAAGCCTGTCGTCTAATGAGCAGGCTTTTATTTATGCGGCGATACAGATTCGTGTGGAAAAAGAAGAAAAGGCCATCCGAAAGGTGAAGGACCGATAATCTGGCCGGAAAGGAGGACACATGGCTAGTATTTCGCAATATATCAGTTTAAGCGACGGCGTCAGCGGTCCCTTACGGAAAATGGCACAGGCGGCTGATGTCACTGTGAACCGCATGCAACGGCTGACCAATGTATCGAGCGCGTCAGAAGCACGATTGGCCAGGCTGGGCGATAGCGGTTATACGGCGCTGGCTACCGTCAGAAATGCAGCCGCGAATGCTGTCAGCTCTGTGGCTCAGATTATCCCTGTAGCAGAAAATTCCGGGAATGCCTTTACCTATATGGGCAATAAAGCCCGGGGAGCGCTCAACGGAATAAAGGCGTCCGCCGCGGGGTTGGCTTCCATGTTCGGGTCCATGTTCGCCATCGGGAGCGTCATGAGCCTGGTTCAGCGAAGCATGGCCGCCGCGGCAGAACTGGGCGGGGCTGAATTGCGGTTAAAAACCATCATGCAGCAGCGTATGGGTGCCACTGATGATATGGTAAACAGTATCAAGAACCTGATTGGCGAAGAGCAAAAGGCTGGCGTCGTCAGCCGGTCGGCACAGACGGCAGGCGCTCAACAGCTGGCCACATTCCTGAATAGCAAAGAGGCGCTGGGAACCCTGATTCCGGCAATGAATAACTTAGCGGTACAACAGCGCGGGGCTAAAGCTACCGGCGAAGACATGGTCAACATCGCCAATATGATGGGCCGGGCCTTACAGGGCAATGTAGGGGCGTTGACGCGTTGCGGTATCACTTTTTCCGATGCTCAGGCTAATGTCTTGAAATTCGGGACCGAGGAAGAACGTGCCGCTACTATGGCCGAAGTCATTACTCAGAATGTCGGCAACATGAACGCCGTATTTGGGCAGACAAAAGGCGGACAGGCCGCGCAAAAGATGAATCAGATTAACGAAGCCATGGTAAAAGTAGGCCGCAGTGTAGCCGAGGCATTCAACTCCATGAAAATCGCCAGTGCCGATATACAGGTGGCCGGCGTTGAAATCCTGGGCGCTGTCATCATCAAGGTCATGCAGGTAATCACTGTTTTTGCAAGTGTCGTAACCTCAGTATTTGCCGCGGTAAAACCATTTTTCACGGGCATACCTGAAGCTATAGCAAATAACTGGAGCCTTATTGAGCCAGTACTCTTTGGCGTAGCCGCCGCATTAGGCCTTTATGCTGCTGCATCCTTCTTTGCCGCTGATGGGGCATTTGCCCATTTTGCGGGCATGGTTGTTCAAACGGATGCGGCGATAGCACACACCGTCGCCAGCTGGGCTGAAACTGCAGCGCTCATTGCGTTAACCATTGCACAGGACGGGCTTAATGCAGCTATTGCGGCGTGTCCGATTACCTGGATTATTGGGGCTATCATTGCCCTGATTGTCGTTTTTTATCTGGCTATCGCAGTGGTAAATAAATTCGCAGGTACGAATATCTCTGCAACAGGTATCATATTTGCCGCGTTTGCCTGGCTGGGCACGGGCATCATCAATACCATCAAGACCGTGGCTAATGTGTTCATTGCTTTCGCCAATTTCCTGGGCAGTGTTTTTCAGGATCCGTTAGGCGCCGTTGAAAATCTGTTTGCCGATATCTGGAACGCCGTAGCTCAGTATGTAGCTGAGGCTGTCAACTCCATCATTGACATGATTAACAAAATACCTGGCATGTCAAAAATCCATACATTCAGCCATGTCAGTGCGCCTACGATAGCCCGCAAAGAAATAAGCGGGGCTGCCTTTTACATAAAGCCGTTTGAAATGGGGAGCCGGGCAGATAACGCCGCGGCTGCTTATGAAGCCGGGGCTAATCTTCCCGAAACTTTGAAAGATAAATTAGGAGGATTGACCGAAGGCCCTAAAGTACCGACGGCGGCGGATATTGCTAAGCAAATCCCGTCTGCCGGTGATGTAGGAGGGGCTGGTGGCGCTGATGGCGGCGGCGCCGGTAAAGCCAGGGACGCCGTAGCAAAGAATACGAAACGTGCTGCAGACAATACGGATAGAATGGTCGATAAGCTGGACATGACGGACCAGGAAATCAAAGAATTGTGGGATACTATGACGCCTCAGTCGATTCGTCAGTGGGATAATGAAAACACCATTACTATCCAAATCAACAATCAAAACACTATCTCAAACGATGCCGATATAGATGGTATGATGAGTAACCTGGTCCAAGGGTTACAAGAAATGTTATCCGTCAAGCGTAACGGCGTTAGCATTCCGGAGATGACGTAATATGTACTACATCTATCTGAGCTCCATGCAGGTCTCAATTCCGTCGAAAACCATGGAGACCAAAATCAGCAACAAAAATAAGACGATTAATCTTCTCGACACGGGGGAGGTCAACGTACTGAGGAAGCCCGGGCTGACGCAGGTCGCTTTTGAATTCATGCTTCCCAATAGCAAATACCCGTTTGACCAGTCACTCATGGGGTATCAGTCAGCGCCGGCGTATCTTGATCAGCTGGAAGCACTGAAGACAGGTATGCAGCCCTTCCCATTCATCGTGGTCCGCATGAAAGATTCCGGGTCCATGATTAATATCACCAATATGATGGTCACCCTTGAAGAATATACCATCAAAGAAGACGCAGATGAAGGCTATGATATGTATGCCGACGTTAAGCTGAAGAAATGGGTGGATTGGGGAGCTAAAGAAATCGAGGTAAAAACCGATGAAAATGGGAACACTACCGGGGCAGTAACCTCGCCGCGCAGCTCTATCGGGCATGATATCCCGAAGAATGTCTTTGTAAGTACGCAGAAGCCACAAACATTGCAAACGATTCTGCGCCAGCAATTCGGTAAGATGGACAGCACCAATATACTGTTCCGCTGTGCCAAGGTGAATAAAATCTTGATTCCTGCCGTGCTAAAAGCCAGGCAGCAGGTGAATATTGACATGCAACGTATGAAAGACGCAGGAGGGCTGGTGATGTACTGATGGCCGATACAAAGACGGATACAGGAGCCGCAGCAGGCTCTTCGTCCAACACGAAACAGCAAGAATATCAGGTCAACACCTTATCTCAGCCCATCCCGATTACCTATCAGATGGTCATAAGTAATCCGATGACCAATAAAACGCTGCTTGTGGACCCGGTAGGGGATGTGAAGCTTACACGTCCCCTTGACTGCGCCCCGGCTAAGCTGGACTTCCGCCTGGCAAAAGACCCGAATCTCGATTTCCAGGAAGGGAATAAGGTACAGTTTTCGGTGAATAATGAAGTTGTGTTTGCAGGCTATGTATTCCAAAAGGACCATGACAGTGATGATGATATCCGTGTCCTGGCGTATGATCAACTGCGCTACTTGAAGAACAAGGACTGTATCGTCTACAAAAATAAAACGGCTACGGAGCTAATTCGGCAGCTGTGCGATGATTTACACCTGCAGACAGGGGACCTGGCTGATACCGGGTACAAGATTCCTGTCCGGGTAGAGCAGGATAAGACGTACGCAGATATGATTATGCGTGCAATTCAGCTTACGTTCGAAAACACACCTAAGCATCCGATTTACTATATCTATGATGACGCCGGGAAAATCGTTCTGAAAAGTATGGACCAGATGAAGACTAAGGTCTACATCGATAAAAGCCAGATGCAGGGATACCGATACACGTCATCTATAGATAAGGATACCTATAATGCCGTAAAAATCGTACGCGAAGCACCTGGCGAAAAAGGGAAGAAGCTGGTTAATACGGCGCTCATTACGGACGATAACCACATAAAGGAATGGGGCTATCTGATCTATGTCATGCGCCCGGATAAAAAAGATGTCCATGCCATGGATAAAGCCAAAGGTATCATCACGTCTAAGGACCGCAAGACACGGGAAATCAGGTTCCGGGACGTCATCGGAAATACCAGCGTCCGGGCAGGGTCCATCGTGTATGTGAACATGAGCCTGGGTGATATCACCATAAATAACTACATGCACGTTACCAGCGTCACCCATCACTTTGAAGAATCTTTGCATACCATGGATTTGGATGTCATGTACATTGACAAACCGTCGACGTACGAAGTGAAATACAATAACGATGCGGCGGTTATCCGGAAGATTCAAGCCGCGGAGGCGGCGTCTAAACGCAGCCGCGGAGGCGGCCGTGGCTACGCGGCCACTGGCACGTATTCACAGTCCGAACAAGGGGCTTACAGCAAAATGCGTGCTCTTGGGGCGTCCGATGGGCAGGCTTCCGGTGTACTTGGCAATATCCGCCATGAAGATAGTGATTATTCACCATATGCGACTAATGGCACTCATACCGGCCTATTCCAGCTTGATAATGATGACCGGTGGAAAAAGTATGAGGACTGGTGTACGCAGAATGGTATGGACCCGGGATGTAATGACAATCAGATTACATACGTAACTACCGTTGAAAACGGCAATATCTTTACCGGGGACGGCTGCCCATACGGGAAAATCCCGGATGACCCCAGTCAGGCAGCGGATTGGTTTAATACAAATATCGAACGAAGTGGCGAAGACAGCTATGCATCCGGGCGGTGCGCCTCTGCCGAATCCGTCATGAGTGACATTGGCAGTCAGACAATCGGTGTCGAAACGCTGCAATATCCTGAAATTTATGGTGGTAGCTATGGTAACAACGGGACCAGCCCGAACTATGATGGCGACTACACCAATGACATGGTGCATGAAGCTTTCGAGGCCAATGCCGGCCGTGTCAGCCCATACCATGACGAGGGATGCGTCGATACTACGTGCGCCACCGCGTCTTGGTATAACTCAGACATGAAAGACGCGTATGATGCGGGCATCGTTAATACCGATGATCTAATCGGTTTTCTTGAAAACCGGGGGTATACGCTGGAGCCGTTTGACTTTGAAGCCGGTGCAGAACCCGGGGATTTGTTGTTCTATCCGGGGACTGCCCACGTAGTCATTTCCGATGGGGCTGGCGGTGCATTCGGCAACTCCAGTTCATTGGATCAGGCGATGCACTATGACGATGCCTGCAATGCCTGGCACACGAATGAAGCCCCTGCATATATTATTCGCATGCATAAGAAAACATAACTGGAGGTGGTTATATGGAGCACGACTACGCAAGGCTGATTAACATCATGCAACAGATAGCAGCAGCAACCATAGAATCCAGCTCCCCTGTTGACGTCCAGATTGGTGACGTTACATCGACGTCACCTTTGAGCATACGCCTGCAATCAAAATTGGAAATCCCGGAAGAGCTTATCGTGCTTACCAAAAACACGACATGCTGGACCGCCTATCTTACAGTTGACCATATTACCGAAGACGCGTCTGGCGGCAGTGGTGAAGCCGCCTATGCACCGCATCATCACGGGTATGCCGGGACAAAGCCTTTTGTAGTGCATAATGAATTGCAAGTAGGTGACAAAGTCATTATGCTGCGGGAAGCGGGCGGGCAGCGGTATATCGCGCTGGACCGCTGCTACAATCCAGATGAGGGGTGTAAAGACCGATGAATACTATACTACCAATTAGCTCTGAATCACTTATTCCGGATATGTCGCAAAACCCGGAAACCCATCAGACTTCCTATACGTTTAACCTGGACTATGGCGGCGATGGGCAGGTAAAAGGGTTTTGTGATGAACTGGCGGCGATGCGTCAGGCAATCTATAAAATCATTAATACTGAACGTTACCAATACCCTATTTACAGCTGGGATTACGGCATAGAGCTGGCCGATTTGTTTGGCAAGCCTATCCCGTATGTCTATGCTGAATTACAGCGCCGTATTACAGAAGCGCTGATGACCGATGACAGGATTAACAGCGTTACCGGATTCGAGTTTTCGAATAGCGGTATCGGCGGTGGCGATGTACTCGTCAAATTTAATGTAGATACCATTTTTGGAACCATATCTGCGCAGAAGGAGGTGACTGGCGTTGTATGAGCATTTATATGAAAATATGACCTTCGACTTTATCCTAAAGCGTATGCTTAAGCGCGTCCCGGACAAATACGATAAGCGTGAAGGTTCCATCATCTACGATGCCCTGGCACCGGCCGCCATGGAGCTGGCTGAAGACTATATTATGTGCCGGGTCATCCTGAAAGAAACCTTTGCTACGACGGCGGACCGGGCTTTCCTCATCGAACGTGCGAAAGAGTATAACATGTACCCGCAGGAAGCCACCTATGCGGAAGTACTGGCGAAATTTAACCAGGCTATTAGTATTGGCGCCCGGTTCTCTTACGAGCAGCTGAATTTCCGCGTTACTGAATTGGTGGATAGCAGTGAACATACGTATAAGATGGTATGTGAAACCGCTGGCATCCAGGGCAATAACTGCGTCGGTAATATTGTCCCGATTACCAATATATCGGGCCTGACACAAGCCGAAATCACGAAAGTCATTACCCCGGGCGAAGACGAAGAAGATACGGAAATCTTCCGGCAGCGGTACTTTGCCGCTCTGAAATCTAAAGCATACGGCGGCAATGGGGATGACTACAAAGAAAAGATACTGGCCCTGCAGGGCATAGGAGGCGTCAAGGTCTATCGGTGCTGGAATGGTGGCGGGACCGTAAAATGCGTAGTCCTGGGCAGTGATTACAGCCCACTTACAGACGAACGCATCACAGAATTACAAAACACCATCGATCCTACACCGCAGGGTGAGGGCTATGGCATTGCTCCAATCGGGCATGTCGTAACCGTCAAAGGCGCGACGACGGTACAGATGAACGTATCTGCTACGATAACCTGTAAGACCGGGTATCACGTTGCTGACGTTAAAAGCGCGATACAAGCCGCCGTAGAAAATTACCTGCTTGAGCAGCGCACGGAATGGACGAAACAGGATGATACAAAGTCTGTTGTCGTACGATGTGCCTTTATCTTAGCGGCTATCCTGAACGTTACCAATGTCATCGACGTTACAGATTTAAAGGTCAACGGAGAAACAGACCGCATCACCTTAGGTACGGATGAAGTACCAATCATAGGTGAACTTACACTGACAACGGGGGCATGAACTCATGGATAAAAGCATATTAAATCGAACGATAGACATTTCATGGTTATTGCCTCCGGTATCTAGAGACAGCCGTGATATCCAGCAAGTAGCCCAGACCGAAAACGCCGAATTTCAGGATACCTGGAGCGCCTTGTGCTACATATTCGGCGAACAGTTCATCGATTCCATGGAAGGGTATGGGCTGGAGCAATGGGAAAAAATTTTTGATGTTATGCCCAAAAGCGACGATAGTACAGAATCCCGTCGTCAGCGTATCCTTTGGCTCATTGCAGGAACACGGCCATATACCCGGAAAAGCATCCAGGCGATGCTGGATAGTATGTTCGGAACAGGAAATGTTGTATTGAATGTCAACAATAATGCCTATGAATGCTGGCTGGATGTTGCGGGCCCGCAAGTCTATCTCATCAAAGAAATTTTAGGCTTTATTGAGCCAATTATCCCTAAGAACTTGCTTATCTTTTTCCGCAATACAAAGAAAGCTGCGGGTACATATCATATTGGCGGATATATTACATTAAATACACATATCCACATCATGGCGAATACCGATGTTGCTTTTAGTGCGTTTACCGTTAAGAAAAGCACTCGAGGCTATATTAGTGAATCGGGTGCTCTAATTCATATTAAAGGGAGGAATTTATAAATGGCTCAATACCCAGACATTATTACAACTACTGCGGGGCTCAATATCATCAGTCGCGCTAATGCTAATGATAAGGCCGTCATTTTTACACGTGTAGTTGCTGGTAACGGTGATTTATCTACCGATGCTAGCATTGAATCAATGACGTCTGTTATATCAGCAAAGATGGAATTGCCCATAACCAATAAAGAAGATCATACTAACGGGCAATTCACAATTTATGCGTCCCTTTCAAATAGTGACCTGACAACGGGCTTCATGGCTAAGGAAATAGGTGTTTATGCAAAAGTAGACGGTGACACGTCGGATAAATTATTCGCGTACACAAATGGGGGCGCCTATTCTGAATATATCCCTCCGAAGGATATCCCCATCAAAACACAAATCTTGCAGATAGATGTAGCGGTCGGTAACGCAGAAACGTTAAATGTTACAATTAGCGATGATACCTATGCTACACAGCTCGATTTGGAAATGCATAATAGTGCTACAGATGCTCATAGCGCTTTAACCGCCACGATTGATGATACTCTCGTGCCGACGTCTGATACAAACACTATCCGGATCCTGTTAAGCAACTTGGCAAACCGAATTAAAGCTGCTACGGGGGCTAGTGGTTGGAAAGAAGCGCCGGCGGCGACCCTTGCAAGTATGAGTAAAATGTTTGCAAATCTCGCGATGGGGGCAGACGTAACCTGGGACGGGAAAAAGTTTACAAATCATCGCCTCGGCATCACGGGCCTGATGGATCAGAATGGATATATCTGTTTTGGCCCGAATTGTGGGAACCTAATTATACAGTGGGGATTATTTTACAATCAAAATGGATTATCTACCATCACCTATCCGAT
>ERZ791765.201-NODE-201-length-79026-cov-65.854731_pt1 | contig 79026 bp, 81 predicted proteins | sample MGYA00509949_ERZ791765 | MGnify/ENA primary metagenome ERZ791765 (study PRJEB30046, sample SAMN00791980) | human gut metagenome | study: EMG produced TPA metagenomics assembly of the A metagenome-wide association study of gut microbiota in type 2...
GAAATGACATAGGGTGGATTTCGCAGGCATCGAACCTGCGAAATCCATCGCCATTCATCCCCTACCTAAGAGGAAGGAGTCTTCTGGCGAAACTGTGATAAAATGGCCTGAACCCGCTTTTTTTGCTATAATAAAGATATTATGCAGAAGGGAAGGGCTAGTGTATGGAATTAGAAGAATGTCGCCGGGAAATCGACGTATTGGACCGGGATTTGACGAAAATACTGGAACGGCGCATGCAGGTCGTCGCCGAAGTCGCCGCCTATAAGAAGGAGCATCATATGGAAATCTATGACCCCCGCCGGGAACGGCAGGTCCTGGATAAGATCGCCAATCTGACCGTCCAGAAAGAATTGTCGCCGTATCTGCGGCGTATTTATCAGTGCATCATGGATGAGAGCAAGAAATACGAACGGGAGCATATGGGGCTGTGAAGATGGAACAAATCGTAGTACGAGGCATTGCGGAACGCCTCTTATTTGAAGCGCCCGATTCGGATTACCGCGTCTTCCGCCTGCACGATGAAGACGATGATGCGACGTATACCGTCACCGGCCACGGGACGAAACCCCTCGTCGGCGACCGCCTGGAAGTGAAGGGCCACTGGGTCCAGCATAAGCGCTATGGCCGCCAGTTCGCCGCTGACGGCTGGAGCCGCATCATCCCCGAATCGGTCGACGGCATCGAACGCTTCCTGGGCAGCGGCGCCGTCAAGGGCATGGGACCGGCCCTGGCCCACCGCGTCGTCGCAGCCTTTGGCAAGGATACCATGGCCGTACTGGAAAAAGACCCGCAGCGGCTCCTGGAAGTCGAAGGCATCGGCCCTAAGAAGCTGGCTGTCATTACGGAATCCTTCTATGAAGAAAAACAGGTCAACGACATCGCCTATGACCTGGAACAGCACGGCGTCGCCGGCCGTTATGCCAGCCGGCTCTTGCAGAAATACGGCGACGACGTCCACTACGTCCTGACGGAAGAACCGTACCGCATGATCGCTGAAATCGAAGGCATCGGCTTCAAGACGGCCGACCAGATCGCCCTGGCCTACGGCATGGACCGGCAGGACCCGCAGCGCCTCAGCGCCGGCCTGACCTATGTCCTGCGGACGATGACCCAGAATGGCCACGTCTGTATCCCCGATACGGAACTGGTCCGGCGGGCGGCTTTCATCCTCCAGGCCGATGCCCTGGGGCTGCACGACATCCTCCGGGAAGCCATCGAAATGGGCCAGCTCTGTACGGCCGATTTTGAAGGGACTTTGTACGTCTACACGCCGGAAGCCTATGAAGAAGAGGAATATATTGCCGGGCGCATCGGCGAAATGGGGAATATGAAGCCCCTGCCCATGAAGACCCACGTCCAGCTCTTCCTCGACCGCTGGCAGGATGCGCGCCATTTCGAGCTGGCCGACAAGCAGCGCGAAGCCGTAGAGAAATCCCTGCAGTCCGGCATGACCGTCATCACCGGCGGCCCTGGGACGGGCAAGACGACCGTCGTCCAGACCATCATCCGCCTGGCCGAACAGGAAGGCCTGCGCATCCTGCTCTGCGCACCGACGGGGCGGGCGGCCAAGCGCCTGGCCGAAACGACGCAGCGCAAGGCCAAGACCATCCACCGCCTGCTCGTTCCCGACGGCCACGTCGGGGCCATGCAGGTCTTTGAATACAACGAGACGAAGATGCTGCCGGCCGACCTGGTCATCGTCGATGAAGTATCCATGCTCGACATGGAAATGATGTACCATCTTCTCAGCGCTCTGAAGCCGCAGTGCCGCTGCATCCTCGTCGGCGACGCCGACCAGCTGCCGTCGGTCGGGGCCGGCGCCGTCCTGCACGATATCATCGCGTCCGGTCAGGTCCCGGTCGTCCGCCTGGATACGATTTTTCGTCAGAAAGAAGGGGGCCGCATCGTCACCAATGCCCATCTCATCAACAGCGGCCGCCTGCCCGTCGTCAATGAAGACACGGAATTCCGCTTCGTCGAAATCGACAACGAAGCCGACGGCGCCGAAAAGATAAGTGCCCTCTATAACAGCGAATTATTGGAAACGGGCGATAAATTCGCCGTCCAGGTCTTGTCGCCGATGTATAAGAACCCCTGTGGCGTAGATAACCTCAATCAGCTCATCCAGGAACGGTTCAACCCGCCGGCCGAAGGGAAGGCCGAACTGAAAGGGAAGAACGTCGTCTTCCGCGTCGGCGATAAGGTCATGCAGAAGCACAACGACTATGAAAAAGGCGTCTTCAACGGCGATATGGGTGAAATCTTTGCCATCCAGAAGGACATGGTCTATGTCCGCTATCCCGAACAGGATGTCAAATACGAAGGTCAGGAAGTCGATGAAATCACCCTGGCCTATGCCATTACTGTCCACAAGAGCCAGGGCAGTGAATACCACACGGTCATCATGGTCCTGGTCAACAGCCACGCCATCATGCTCCAGCGCAACCTCTTCTATACGGCCGTCACCCGGGCCAAGCGCAAAGTCATCCTCGTCGGCACCAAGCGGGCCGTCCAGACAGCCGTCCAGAACCAGCGCACGAGCCGCCGCTTCACACTGCTCATCCCGCGCCTGAAAGGAGAACTCATCGTCTAGGGAGGGAAGACCATGTCCCTGATCACGCAGCTTTTCAACCTCTTATATCCGCCGCGCTGTCCGTCCTGCGGCGCCATGGTAGCCCATGATGGCGACTGGTGCCCGGCCTGCCTGGCCGCCATCTGGCATCCCCGGCGCATCAACAAGCCGACGGCTGTGAGGCACCTCAGCGCCTGTTACTGCCTGGCCGATTACCGCGGCGCCATGCGCCATGTCCTGCACGACATCAAATATAACGGCAAGCCAGGGAAGTGCCGGGCCTGCCGGACCCTGCTCGACCGCTTCCCCTGGCCGGAACGGTTCGCCCGCATCGACGTCGTCGTCCCCGTGCCGCTGGCACCGGAAAAATTACAGCGCCGCGGCTTCAACCAGGCCGAAGCCCTCTTTCGCGACTGGGCCTCGGCCCGCTGGACCTGGTGCGACGCCTTGCAGCGCCTGCGGCCGACGAAAGTTCAATGGCAGCTCCGGCGGGATGAGCGGACCGAGAACGTCCACAATGCCTTTGCCGTCAAAGAAACCATCGACGTCGGTAAAAAACACATCCTCCTCGTCGACGACATCTTCACGACCGGTGCGACCTTAGAAGCCTGCGCCCATGCCTTGAAACAAAAAGGCGCCGCCAGCGTGACGGGCCTCGTCATCGCCAGCGGCGCTTTGTGAATACTATGCGTTTTCTTCGTCGATTCGTTCAATCTTGAAAATGACCGGCCGCGTTCCGTCAGAACAGCAGGCAATCATCGTATTTTCTTTTTTCATCCATCCGCGCATGATAGAGCCGCCTTGCAGCCCTGTGTAAATATATCGGGCAATAGCATCCCAGGCTTCAGAACAGAAGGGGACGCCTTTCGTTCCGCAATGGGCCGTTCCCGGTGATTGCAGGCAGCCTTCAATCACCCTGCTGAAGGAACAACTTACCGACACTGCAACTTTGGAAAAGGAACGTGACAGGCTCAGCACGGATTTAGAGCTGATGGCTGACAAAGTACAACAACTTATCGCCGAAAACGCACGGGTCGCGCAGAACCAGGATGATTATGACCGGAATTACAATGAACTGGTCAGCTGGTATGAAGTGGCGGAGACGCAGTACGACAAGACCTGTGAAGCCATCCAGTACCGCAAAGCACGGAGCCTACAGATGGACAGCTTCATCAAGGAACTTCGGAATCAGGAACTCATCAAGGAGTTCGATGCCCGGCTGTGGAGCAGTCTGGTGGACTTCATCACGGTATACAGCAAAGATGATATCCGGGTAACATTAAAAATGGGATAGAGTACTGAAAAAGATAAAATTTTTATAAAAATTGGCGCTAACCTATTGACAAAAATGCGGGGGGTATAATATTAAAAAACTATGTTTATATAAATCTTGCATATTGCTTTGGGGAAGAGAATATATGTGTTTCTAGCTTAATGGGGCAGTGATGCAAATATTTTGAAATGGAACAGGGGTCAAAGTTAATGGTTTCAATGATTAAGAATAAGGAGTATGGAGATAATTATGAATAAGGTCTACAAATTAGTATGGTCGAAAGTACAAAATTGTTATGTGGTGGTTTCGGAAATCGCCAGGAGCCATACAAAGGCGGGAGGAAACGGAGGGGTGCACACTGGCATGCTCAGTGTGCTTATCGGCTTGAGCCTTTTAGGGGGAAGCGTGCAGGCTGCCGGTACGATTGATGACGGAGCTACTCACTATTATAGCGTAAGGAGCAGCGCACAGGATGCGGATTCCAATTACAACAATGACGGCGCCAAAGGCGAAAATGCTCTGGCGGCCGGTAGCTATGCTTCAGCATTGAAGGATTCCGTAGCTGTTGGTCATGAAGCACAAGCAAAGGCTATGCGTTCCGTTGCGATTGGAATGGGAGCAAAAACATTTAGCAAAGCAGACAGTGGAGCCGGCAACAATACGGCGATTGGGTACAATGCACAGGCCGGTGCGAAAGATAAATTGGGAAGTGCTACAGCTGTCGGAATGGAGGCGAAAGCACCCGGCTGGGGCAGCAGCGCCTATGGGGTGGGGGCTCAAGCGCGCAGCACCTGGTCGACGGCACTTGGGAATCAGTCCCGCGCCAATGAAACGAAAGGTGTTGGCGGTACCGCAATCGGCACTACTGCCAAAGCAGAAGACAACTATGCAACGGCTGTGGGGCTCGGCGCCGAGGCAAAGGCTGGCTATTCCACGGCTCTCGGTATGCAGGCGATGGCAACGGGTGGTTATTCCACGGCTCTCGGTATGCAGGCGAAGGCAACACAGAGAAATTCTGTTGCTTTGGGAGCCGGTTCCGTTGATCGAGCGGCTACAAAGGAAACCCAAGGAACGATTCCCCTCTCTGATGGAACGACCCGAGACTTTGGGAACTTTGCCGGCAACGATCCGACCGGTGTTGTCAGTGTAGGCGCGGAAAATAAAGAACGACAGGTGATCAATGTGGCGGCTGGAAAGGTCAGTGCGGACAGTACGGATGCTATAAACGGCAGCCAGCTGTACAGTCTGGCCGGTGAAGTCGGCAAGAACACTGAGGCGATTTCAAAGAACACCCAAGATATTCAAAACATCCAAAACACTCTGGATGATGGCATGAAGTACGGAGGAGATACCGGGGATGTTATCAAAAAGAAACTGAATAACCAGGTGAACGTCATCGGTGGCATCCGTGATACGAGCAAACTGACTGCTGCGGATAACATTGGCGTTGTGTCCTACGGAACGGACAATCTGAAAGTCCGTTTGGCAAAGAATCTGGATCTTGGCAATGACGGCAGCGTAACCACCGGAGACACGACCATCAACAACAATGGAGTGACTATTAATAACGGCCCGTCCATTACAAAAGATGGTATCAATGCCGGCGGCAAGACGATCAGCAATGTGGCAAATGGAACCAATGCCAACGATGCGGTAAACAAAGGGCAGCTGGATGAAGCCATGCGGAATACAAGCAGCGAAGTGAACCGGGTTGCCCGTGGACTGGATCGGTTGGATTCCCGGGTGAATAAAGTGGGCGCCAATGCGGCGGCGCTGGCCGCTCTGCATCCGCAGGACTTTGATCCTGATGATAAGTGGGACTTTGCCGCAGGATATGGCAATTACAAAGATGCCCATGCGATCGCTGTTGGGGCTTTCTATCGCCCCAATGAAGATACCATGCTTTCCGTTGGCGGAAGTTTTGGCGGCGGAGAGAACATGGTCAACGCCGGTATCACCTTTAAGCTGGGACAGAAGAATAGCGTAGGTCGGTCTAAAGTGGCTATGGCGAAAGAAATTATTGACCTTAAAACAGAAGTGCAGCTGTTAAAAAATCAGAACCAGACCATCTTGAAAGCGCTTCACGCAACGGGTGCACAGGAAGCGTCGACAACGGGCGTTACCTTTTCGGACGTGCCTCAGGGACACTGGGCGTATACCTATGTGAAGTTTCTGGCAGATAAAGGCTATCTGAAAGGATACCCGGATGGCGAATTTAAAGGGGATCACGCCATGAGTCGTTATGAATATGCTGCCATTATTTATCGGGCCCTTCAGAATGGGGCACCGTTAGATGGCAACATGGTTCAGAGCATGAAAGAGTTTAAACCGGAAATCGAAGCAGCTCGGGAGGCATATCGTTTCCGTGTAGACCGCATTTCTGGCAAAGACAACAATCGTCATAAAGTAGAACGTGTGCGTGTGAATAGTGCCGATAATAAATCAGAGAAAGATTTCCGTGATGTGTACGGCAGTCAAATTGTGAAATAAATAGCTTAAACAAAAAAGACGAGAACCGAAGCGGTAGATAGCTCCGGTTCTTGTCTTTTTTGTTTCGTGTAAATAGTACTGAGAAGGAGTGTTGGATACTCATAGTCGATGAAATTTCAGCTTCAGGCATTACAGGTTCGCTTTTTTTCTTTGTCTTGGTAAGAAAAATTTCTTAAAAACATCTTGACAAGAAAACGCGGGGGGGATACTTAGAATTAAGAAAATTTTATAATTCCTATAGGAGAAAGGACGATTGTCATGAATAAAGTGTATCGAGTTATCTGGAGTAAAGTGAAACATGCGTATGTTGTCGTCTCTGAGATAGCCAAAAATCGTACAAAACATAGTGAAAGCATCGTAAATTCCCATAGAAACATGGTGGCGCTTTGTGTAGTTTTGCTGTGCAGTGGTGTAAATGTAGCAGGGGCTACGATAGTTGTTGGCGCTGGTAATGGTGTGGCTGTTGGCACTGGTAGTAATGCACCAAAAGCAGAAAACGTGGCTATTGGTAAAAACGCGACCATTTCCTACTCCAATGGAGCTAGCGCCGCGACAGGTGATGTGGTAATTGGAAACAGCGCCCGTACGAATAACTATGTCAGCCAGGGCGGGGGCATTGCCATTGGTGCCGGTGCATTTTCGGAGAATATGGCAGGCACCCAGGAACAAGGATTTAATTTTAATCAAACGACCTTTACCGGATCTGGCTTTTTAGGCTTACAATCCCCCTTGATTCCTGCGGATCCAACTAAAGTGGTAACCGGGATAGCCATTGGACAAAACAGCTATGCTCGCTCTGGCAGTGTCATGTTGGGAACTCATAACTATAAAGGTGATATTGCAGACACCAATGTAGATACTAGTTCGGAAGCGAGTATGCGTTCCCATGAAGTTAGTGTCAATGCGACCACCGTTGGCGTGAATAGTTTCAATAATTCTGCGTTTGGCGTGGTGAATGGAGCGTATTCTGCTATTACGGGGGCATATGATGGTGGTGGTTTCCGTTCTAATGCTTCTCAAAATTTCGGGGCGACCATTACAGGTTCTTTAAACAGTATTGAATCCAAAACAGCATCATCCAACTATTCAGGAGTAGGCAATAATATTGTTGGTGTGGCAAACAGGGAGTTTAATGCCAATGGAGCTTTGATTTTTGGCGCAGGCAATGAAAGCACCAATTCTGTAACTATCGTTTCTGCACCTACCAGCAGCGGTAATTCACCAAAAGCTTTGCAGCAGACCTTGATGGGGGTTATAAAGGATGCTGAGGGCGGTGGTTCTACCATGGCTATCGGCGGAGGAAACAAAGCTAATTATACACAGAAAACACAGATTACCGGTGTCAATAATACTGTGACAGGTACAGCTGGTAATATTGCTAAGTTGAATTATGTATCCGGATTTAAAAATACCGTAACTAATGCATCCAATAACATTGTTATGGGTAATGATCATGCCGTGACTGCAAATAATACGATTGCTATCGGTGGGCTTTCCAGCGCAGACACCCGTTCCGTGGCCAATACGACTTCAATCGGGTATGATGCAAAAGTCAGCAAAGAAGGCGGAGTGGCTCTTGGTTACAAGTCCAATGCGACAGTAGATAAAGGTATCGAAGGATATGACCCGGCTACAGGAACGGTTTCGACAGAAACCAATTCTACCTGGAAGGCCACATCGGCGGCAGTGTCTGTAGGTGATGTGGGAACTGGTATTACCCGTCAGATAACCAGTGTAGCAGCAGGCACGGCGGATACGGATGCTGTCAATGTGGCACAGTTAAAGAAAGCCGTTGCCGGAGCGTCTGATGGTAATGATACGTTAGTAACCAGTGCGAATGGGCTTAGCCTTTCCGGCAATACACTTTCCATGAATGTGACTGATACAGCAGGGAATGCCGTAACGGGGTCTGTGGATTTATCTGCCATTGCCGGCAGCGCCGATACAAGAAATACAGTAACTGCTGGAGAAAGCGTTACGGTGGATGAAACTCCTAATACAGATGGAAGTTCTACCTATAAAATTAATGTGAAAACAGGCGGGCAAATCACAAATGGCAACGGGGAATTGTAACAGGTGGAACCGTATATAATGAGCCCCGTGTAACGAATGATGGTTCCTATGTGAAGGCAGGGAATACAGCCGGGCAAAATTTTTCTGTTTTGGACAGTCAAGTGAAGAATAATGCAGATAACATTACTAACCTGGATCATCGTGTGAATACCATAGGGAACAGCCTTACGAAATTGGATGACCGGGTGGACCGGGTTGGTGCAGGAGCAGCTGCTCTGGCCGCTCTTCATCCTCAGGATTTTGACCCGGATGATAAATGGGATTTTGCAGCAGGTTACGGTAATTATAAAGATGCCCATGCAGTAGCTGTAGATGCCTTCTACCGGCCCAATGAAGATACCATGTTCTCCGTAGGCGGCTCTTTCGGCGGCGGTGAAAATATGGTAAATGCTGGTGTGACCTTCAAGCTTGGGCAGCATAACCATGTGAGCCGTTCCCGCGTGGCCCTGGCTAAGGATGCATTGGAGTTAAAGCAGATTGTAGCTAAGCAAGATGAAATGATTCAAAAACTCATGAGCGGTAAGGTATCTATAGCTACTAAAGACGTGACCTTCCCGGATGTACCGAAAGATCACTGGGCTTACACGTATGTGAAGTCTTTGGCGGATAAAGGGTATCTGGAAGGGTATCCGGATGGCGAATTTAAGGGTGATCGTGCGATGACTCGTTACGAATACGCAACAGTTATTTATCATGCTTTGCAGAACGGAGCACCTAATGATGCCGATATGAGTCGGGCCGTGGAAGAATTTAAGCCAGAACTCATCAAAGTCCAGGATGTGGAACGTTTCCGTGTGGATCGTATTTCCGGTAAAGATAACGACCGGCATAAGATAGAACGGGTGCGGGTAAATGACAAGAATGACAAGGTGAATCACCAGCTTCGGGATGTGTACGGAAGCCATATTGAAAAATAACTTTTGCCAATAAAAAGCATAAAAGCATCTGTTGTTCCAATAGAATGACAGATGCTTTTCTTTATGGTAAAATAATTCTGTCTTTTAAAGTTTTTAATTATGTTACTATGACAAAAAAGGAGAGACAGCCCATGAAATTGTTTGCAAGACAAGCTATTGCAGCTTCTCTGTTTTGTGCCGTTGCCTCTGTCAGTACAGCGTTTGCACAGCAGCCTTTTACCAGTAGAAATGAACCACTGACACCAGCCATGGCATCTCGTGGCGAGATGGATGCTTTTCGAACAGACCTGGATGTTTATGTAAAGAACATTGATAGGGAGATTGAAAAACTGCTGATCCAGCGGAAAAACGCCATCCAGAAATATAACAAAGCAGTCCGAAAGTATAACGACGAAACGTTCTTTCATCAGGACAAAGTCCCATACTATTCTTACCATTTTCATGACTACAGGCGTCATGGAAATGATTGCTGGAATAAGGAACGGACGAAAGAAAATAGGGATAAAACCCATGAACAACGTATGAATGAGCGGATTGAGCATTTTATTGATGGGATGATGGATTGGTAAATAGTATTTTCAGTAAAGTGGAGGAAAAGAAAATGAAAAAAATGATGGTAGCGTTAGCCATTGCAATGGCAGCTTTTTCCCCGGTTTCTTTTGCAGCAGAACAGCCACAGCCTGCAGAAGTTTCGGCCATATCTTATACGACGACTTCTTCTTATGTTGTAACGTATCAGGGAAAACGGTATATTTCCGGTGTCTATGAAAATACCTGGATGAATAACCACATGGCCAATCCGGAAACGAAAGTGTCTGCCTTTGTATATGATAAAAATAAAAAATGCAATGCAACACTGGCAGAAGTTACGAATGTAACTACCTTAGCAGATATGAAAAAAGCTATTCAGGATGGAAAAGGGACCATGTATAATTCGGAATGGAAAAAACTTGAATTGACAGAAGACTTCTTTCCAGAAGAGATGACTAGGAATTTTTATCTGGATAAGGAAAAAGAAGGGGTGGTTCTTGTTTTCCAGCCAGGAGATTTGGCTCCTTATTCGGAAGGGGTAACTTATGTGGTGGTCTCCTCTTCTGTTGTTAAATAAAACGAATTTTTTTGTTGATAGGTTTGTTGTAAATCGGTAATGGCAAAAATGTATTTTTTGATCAATTATAAAGGAGGCGTATTGATGAATAAGGTGTATCGTGTTATTTGGTGTCGGACAAAGAATTGTTATGTGGTGGTTTCTGAAATTGCCAGGAGGAATCAACCAGGTTAGTCTAAGGGAAAAGGAGTGGTCGCCGCTTTGGCCATGACCAGTATCCTTTCGTTGGGCATAGGTACTCCAACTTATGCAGGTTATGATCCGGCAACCAATACGGATACATTGACCAATCAAATGGTCAGCGAAAGCCGTGGGGATACAAGTAAAGGTGATTTCAAATCTTACGATCATCCTGACCGGAATCTTGTAATCAACTGGACGGATAATTCCCGTGGAGACGGTGCCGCCATCCGTGATGCTCAGGTGAAGGCAAAAAATATAACAATTCATACTGATTTTGCAGGAAACCAGTGGACGGATAAAGGGGTTATTTCTAATGGGACAACTTATATAGAGGCCAGCGGAAATATTCGTATCGATTCCCATGACGACGGTGTATTTACGGAAGGCACTGGATCGGTAACCATTGAAGATTTTAAAAATTTAGAAATTCGCTCCACCGGCGGATATGGAATGGTGGATAATGGCGGAGGTATTGTTGTACTGGGGGGAGAAGGCAGTACGGTCAAGATTTCTTCCGAAGATGCTGGGAGTGATTTCTTTCGTCGTCCTGCCATAGGCAACTCCATGATGTCCATGTTTAATCCTATAGGGAATGGCATTGCAATTAAAGCAGACGCTATTACTCTGGAAGGGCAAGATAGTGCAATTTTGTCCGGCCCTGGGGCAGGTGGCAATCGATTCAATGTGAACCTGGCAGCCAAAAAAGTAGATATTAAGGGTACTGTTACAGGAGTGGGCGGTGATATTGATATTAATCCCAACATAGGGGGCGATGTAACGATTACCGCTCCGGGTATGGGGGCAAGCATTAGTGCCGGTACCAGTCCTCAAGGGGAAGGAACCCACGTAACCGTTAATAAAAATGCAAAAGGAATGGTAAAAATCCTGGGAGAAATTCAGGCAAATGGGCAAGGGACCTCTGTGCTGGCCAATATGACAGGAGACGGTTCCTTCATCGATACGAAAGCCGATGATATGGGCGGTGGCGTATTTACCAAAGATGCCATTGGCGTGTCTGATGGGGCAAAGGTAGAACTCAATATAAGCGGAAACGACTCTTATGTGCGGGGAGATACCGTTGTACAAGGTAAAGGAACCCTGACAATTCATGGAACAGGGGACCGTTTTGTCCTGAAACGTTCTTATGATGATGGAATGGGAGTTAATTCCAATTTACTCAAAGCGGAATCGGAAGGATTGGCTAAGATTTCCATTACAGGAAATGACAGCAAGGTGGAAGGACTAGTGAAAGCAGAAACCAAAGGAAATATTCAGCTGGATATGACCGGGAAAAATATGAATTTCAAAGGGGATTTGAAAACATCCTGGGATGATCCTAGCCACGCTTCTGAAACCGACAATGGATCTATTCAGGCAAACTTTTCCGGAGACAATGCCTCTATGACTGGGAATGTTCTGGCCGCCACCAGTGGCAGTACTATTACTGTGAACCTTTCAGGGAGTCATGGAAGTATGACCGGGGATGCAGAGTCTGTAGGAAATATGATTTCTTCCAGCAGTACGAGTAATCCTACCTGGGTGGAAAAAATCTATGAAGGCAATACTGTTCATTTAAATTTGACCGGAGCTCATACAAAACAAACGGGGAATTTGAAAGCTGCAGGCGAAAATACCCTTAACGCAGTATATTCCGGCCAGGGGTCTTCCCTTACCGGTAATGTGGATAATGCCGGGACCATGAATCTGTCCTTCACCAACCAGTCTACTATGACCGGAAATATGAAGAATGGAGAGAAAACCTATGAGGATGTACACCATCAGCCTATAAAAACAGTAAAGGGTAAACTGGCGGCAACCTTTGATAAGGGTTCCGTCTGGAATGGCAATCTTGAAACTACTACAGGAGATGTAGATATTAATTTGCATAACGGCAGCCGCTGGAATGGAGATATGGATGATCGTTCTGCTGATGGATCGGCCTATATCAATATGGACGGCAGCAGCTTATGGAAAGGAAAAGCTTCTGGAACTGGCAGTGTTTCTCTTGAGGGAAATTCCCTTTGGCGGCTGACTGGTGACAGTACCGTCCATGCACTTTATCTGGATGAGGGAAGCGCTGTTTCCCTGGAAGGACCGGCCAGAAAACTGGAAACCGAGTGGCTGGGTGACTCTGGTGGTACGGTGAAAATGGATTTGCACTATGTAGGCGACGATGTGGAATCCTATCGAAGTGGGAATGGTAGTGATTTTCTGTTGGCACATGACGGAAATAATAGCCAGTACACTATGGAAATGTCTGATAACAGCAGTGTGAACGGAATGGGAGATAACAGTAAACTCTATTTTGCCTCCACTGATTCGGAAAGAGCTTCTTTCACCTCTAATCAGTCGGTTCAGATGAAAAATTATCAGCGGATTTACGATAAAAAAACTCGTCATCCGAAAGGAAACGGATACAACCAATTCTGCTTATGCTGGATACGACAACTGGTTTTTGACTCCAGATCAGGCTGGTGGAGAAAGTGGCAATGCCATCAACCCTAATGGTACAGTTCCTGGAACAGCCTATCATACAGCTTTGGCCCTGTGGCGTGATGATGATACCCTTGTAAAACGCCTGGGCGAACTGCGGTATAATCAGGCTGATGAAGGGGTATGGGCCCGTTTCATTCATAAAGGAATGGAAAGAAGCGGACAGCATGGATTTAAGGGAACCTACCGGACAGTCCAGGTTGGTCTGGATAAGAAAGTGGAGACCGATCAGGCAGGAAGTTGGATCTATGGCGGTGCCATTTCCCATATGTGGGGGGATGCAGGTTATACAGAGGGGCACGGTGAACAAAAATCTACGGCTCTGTCTCTGTATGGAACGAATATCCGTCCTCATGGCCATTATCTGGATCTGGTTGCACGTGTGGGGCGTATTGATTCTGATTACAATACCGCCTATGGGGACCATGGAAAGTTTGAAAACTGGAGCAGCAGCATCAGTGCCGAATATGGGCGGAAGAAAGTATTGGAGCAGCATTGGACTATTGAACCCTAGGCACAGCTTACCTATAGCTATTTGTGGGGAGACGAATACACAACTCGTAATGGTGCCAAAGTCCATCAGGATAATGGAGATAGCCTGGTTGGTAGATTGGGCTTTGTAATCAGCCATGAATTCCAGGAACAGACCAAGCATCCTGGCCGTGTGTATCTGAAGGCTTCCATTAACCATGATTTCTTAGGCCGTACGGAAAGCAGCATCCGGGACGATGTTTGCTTTACCGATTGGGATGACCTGGGCGATACTTGGTATGTTGTTGGCTTGGGAACCAATATTCAGTTGGCGGATAAGTCCCAATTTTATCTGGACGCAGAGCGGAACTTTAAAGCAGATGTAAAAACGAAATATCAGTTTAATGCAGGATTCCGGTTTAAATTCTAGAGAGTAAGACGAGCCGAAGAATTTTGCTTCATAGAGAGAATCCTGGATTCCAAGAGCCATAAAGAACAAAATCAGCAACCCCCTATTTGGAATGAGGGTTGCTGATTTTGTGTACATATCGAACTTTAGGCACTTATTTAGAATTTTATGATAGTGATGCTTGAGAGAATTTGGAATGAATTCAATGTAGTATAATTATAGTTTTGAACACGGGGGTGTTTAAAATCCCTACTATCGTTTCATTGTATCAAATACGGACACCTTTGAGAGCAAAGATGCTTGAGATTGATACAAAATTTTAAACGGTGTGCATAGCTGAAAAGTCCATATATAGCAAGGTTTCTGTCTAGGTCGGCAAAGTGCTGGCCTTTTTTTATGCCTAAAATTAGGGTGAAGTTTAGGACGAAGAAAAGAAGAATGCCAGTAAAATGAAAACGGCAGTAACGATAGCGTTTTATCGTTACTGCCGTTTTTTTTTATGAAAGGTCATCTTATTCGGTATCAAATACATCATTCAAAAAGCCATACCGACCTACATATTTATCTTTGGTGAACTCAATTATATGAATGCCATTGTCTGAATTTTCCTCAGGAATAAAAGGCATTCGTTCTTTTTGTTCAATCATGATTACTTGGCGCGTTAATGCATGGTCGATAAGGTACTTAACGAAATTATGTTTAATAGTGTTTGTTTTCTGGATTTGCTCAGATTCTGATAATTGGGTTAATGATGAGTCAGTTGCAAAAAAATATGGAGCATAGCCATTTTGATCAATAATATATTCACTCATTGCATAAGTCGTTATTGTATTAAGGAGCGCACAAAAACCACCGCCCATTGTAGCTGGCTTACTTTTACCATTTATTTCAATGTCAAAATTTTGCATGTTTAATCGTGCGGTATCGGCACCACCAATCTTGGAAGCAGCTAGAACTTTTATTAAATTTTCTTCGAATCCATGAATAAGATCGTAGTCAAAAAAATCGATTATTTTTCGTTTGGTGATAACTGGTTCTTCTTCAGTTTCTTTATCAAACAATTCTTTTCTATATTGAACTTCGTTTTTGCGCAGGCATTCCAGTTCACCAGAAATTCTCATGAAATTCATTTTTTCTTCTAGGTCTTGTTGGAGTTTATATAACTGAGGAGTAAGTACATCCGAAATCAATAAGTCGATTTTATTTTTTTGCCCCTCTAGCTTTTTTATATTCAGTAGTACCCCTTGTTTCTTTTTTTCGACGCTTTCTTTAGCTTTAAATAGTCCTTTAATATGAGACTTTATTTTTTCCAGTTCTGCAGAAGATGCTTCTATGTATTTTGTATCAGGTGGGGTAGTTATTTTTGAATTGCAAAACGGGCAGTGGGCAACCTTGGGAAAATTTTGAGATTCTAAGCTGCCATCTATTATGAATTCCAATCTATGTATATCTGATTGATATTGTTGATGGAGGATAGAAAAATTGTGAATTACAGTTTCGCATTCGGAAAGTTTTCCATTTAAATCATAAATTTTAGACATAATGCAATGTCCTTTAGATATGGCTGTATCAATATGATTTTGAATTTGTTGAAGTTGTCTTTTTAAGTCTTTTATTACATTTTGGTTATCTACAATTTCACATTGAGATACAGTTTTTTCTAATTCAGCTCTCTGCTTACTTAAATCGTCTAATTTCTCTTGTATGTATGCGAGAAGAGCTTTCTTCTTTGCCTTGCTTATCGCCGGGTCTTCTTGCTTTTGTAAATTATTAGCATCTTTACTGGTTAATAAAAATAAAAGAGTAGCTATTGATGGCGTCGGTGCATTCCATCCTGGAGTGATAAGTGGAGAGGTTTCTCTGGCAATATCGGGTTGGCGGAGAAAGAAAAAATGTAGCATGGTCCGCCAAGATAGTTTTTGAGTATCTCCTTTCTCAGAAGATAATATTTTATGATTAGAATCAATCCCAAGAAGAGATAGAAATACAGAATTTATATTTTTTTTAGCTTGATTGGAAACACTATAACGTCCGTTTTCAATAGATGAATCTGCACTGATTACTTCTATTTTACTATCGCCAATTTTTCTATTGAGTGTTACGTAACCTCCTTGAGTTATAAGTTCTAGTGATATTAGTTCGTATCCATTATTGGCATCGAGGACTTTAGATGGATGTCTTTTGCTTGGTGTTGCTCCAAGCGCATAATCCAAACAATCCATTATAAAGCTTTTTCCGGTATTGGATGGGCCAATTATGAGATTAAATCCTCGATTGAATTCAATTACAGAACTTTGGTGTTGCCCACCAGCGACTATCAATTTTTTCAAGTAGAATCTATTCATGACTATCCTCCTGTAAGGACTGGAGTGTGTATCGATTGATTTCTTTTAACATATGTGACTCTGATAATCTATATGCCTCAACTACTGTTTCAACCGCTAACCGATACTCTTCGGCATATGAAACTTTAAGTTTATTAGCAAAATCAAGGCCCTCATGAGTTATCTGGAATAAATAACCTTTTTTTGATGTTTTAAATCTTATGCGTTTCCTTAGAACCAGGTTTTTTACGGCTGTAGATACAATTGACTTTCGCGCTAGAAATTCGCTAAATCTGTAAGTTCCATGCCCATGCAGGTTTTCGTCCAGCAATCCAAAATCTGCCGCGTATACCGAAATAAAATCAATTTCACATATCTGCGTAATCGTAAGTGAACGATTTTTAACTTCACTTAATAGTAGAAGAATACGCAATGCCATTTCAAAGGCAGAGCTAATAGCTCGTATATTATCCATTCTTTTTCTTGACCCACCTTAATTTATGATCATTGACAAGATGATGACATACACCTTTTTTTATTTTCCCACTGATCCAAAAAGGTGATGAACTTAACAGATAATTGGGAGCAGATATTTTTACGGCTTGTTCCATTACCGAAAGCATTCGTTCGTATCCATTAGGGTGGGATTTCCTAGCTGTATCTTTCACCCCATCAAAAATTTCTTGTTTGAGTACATCAAATTGATTGGAAAGTTTATTGGTACCTAATTCCAAGACGCCTCTTTGGATAGAAGCGGCAGAGTAATAGTCGACTCGACGATCGTCGAGGTCATCGGCATAATCAGGATAATCACCTAAATCTTTCTTTGAAAATGATAGGAGGCCTTCTGCATCACCATAGGCTTTATATAATTCATTAATATATGTTTTTTCATTTTCAGTTGCTTCTTTCGGGACCGGCATAGAATTCGGGCGAGGAAGCAACTTTATTTTTTCCTCGATATCTTCAATTAAAGATATATCACAAGTAAGGCCGCAGGAATCATTGGAAATCTCACTAGTTGCTGTTGAGCCGTCCATAAGCGACAAGATGATTTTTTCAAGTAAATCAGCACAAGCGTCATCAACGCAAGGATTTTTTATTCCGTTATCGTGTAGCCATCCTGCTACAGCATCATAGGAATCACATTCTTCGGTTCTATTGGCAATCCAATGAGAGAACTTTTTCTTGTCACGATTGGCGTAAAGATAACTCGCATCTGCGGGTTGGATTTTACGAGTACCTTTTAAAAATCTATATTTTGTATCGGCTTTCTTATGCAGGACAGGGCATGAGTCCATAGCGGCATCCTGGATGAAATTCCCGACAATCTCATTGAAATATTGCTCTTTCTTCATCTGTCCGATGCAAAAAGGAAGTAAGCCAGAAGCAAACTCTGAAAATTCCAAATGCTACACCACCTTTTAAAGGAGTCCAGTCCGAAATTGTCCGAGGCTGTCCGTCCAGTCCGATTTTTGACAAGAGGGAATTGCTAGAATTAAGACAGAACCAATGAGCAAGCATCTGGACAACCAAGGAAACCCCATGAATTACTTATATTTTATCATACCTTGGGGAAATAGATGAGCTTATAAAGACATTTGAATGAAATTTCCGTCTCAACGTTCACTCCCGGACGCGGGTGTGCCCAGAGCTGAGAGACGGTCTGGAAAGTTAATCACGTCAGCCTACTGGGATGGTTGGCCATAGAAGCGAGGATGCATCTTATGGTCAATTTCGACAGGCTGCCTGCGTGGATTCTCGCTTCGCATTATGCGAAGGAGATCGCGCATGGCCAATCTACAGACAAACAAACAGAAGCAGTATTACATTCCTCTGGAACTCACTCCAGAAACCGTCATCACAGAGGAGTACAAGGATTGTGAAGTCCACTGGTCAAAAATCGGCAACCGCAGGGTGCGTACGATTCTGATTCCAGCAACCAAAGAGCAGTACTATGAATTCATGCGTCCGCTCTGGCGGGAAGATAAACGCCAGCAGCGGCATGGTGCCGATGAGATATCGGCAGACAAGGCGCAGGATGACTACGAGCTGGAGGTGCCTGACGACTTCAACTTAGAGGAAGAAGTCGTGAAGGAAGAGTTGCTGGCAGCGCTGCGCCATGAACTGGCAACTCTGCAGGATATCGACCGGACCATCCTGATGATGATTGCCGACGGTGCTAGCGAAGCGGCAACCGGGAAGGCCGTCGGCTTGAGCCAGAAAGCGGTGAACATGCGCAAACACAAGCTCTATGCAATCCTGAAGGAACACCTCGAAGACTTCCGTTAAATGGGGAAAAATCCGGCTGCCAAAAAAGGTGGCCGGATTTTTTGAAATCGGTACTTAACGATGATGCGGTTGTCCTATTACTAGTGAAGGGCGAACGAAGAAGCTTTTCAGAAAGGAGGCAGACAGATGATTCACACACAGACACCTGAGAAACTGGCTCAGCAGCAAAAGCTGGACCGGGAACTGGCGGCGGTGCTAATGGCCATCAGCGTCACGACCCGCAGTATCGCCAGGAACATCCATCTCTTATCAATGCAAAGACATGTGAAAGGAGTCAATCCGTATGACAAACGATGAACTGCAGAAACTGGCAGCAGCCCTGACCGATTGCGGCAAGGCGCTGCTGAAGATTTCCGAAGCCATGGCGGTGAAAGAAGGCAATCCGCCAGCTTCAGAAGCAAAGTCAGAGAAGGCAGAAAAGCCGCTGACCCTGGAAGATGTCCGCAAAGTTGCTGCCGACAAGGCTCGCAAGGGATTCACAGAAGAAGTCCGCAGCCTCATCCAGAAGTACGGGGCGGACAAGCTGTCCGGCATTGATACGGCGCAGTACAAAGCATTCCTGAAGGAACTGGAGGTGATTGGCCATGCCGGATAAACACGCGGTGTTGTCCGCATCTTCCTGTTATCGTTGGCTGGCCTGCCCTCCGTCTGCGAAGGAATGTGCCAAGCTGCCGGATACCTCCAGTGAATTCGCCCGTCAGGGAACGGATGCCCATACGCTCTGCGAATTCAAGGTAAAGACGGCTCTGGGCCAAAAGCTGGAAGACCCGACGAAGGAACTCACATTCTTTGATGAGGAAATGGCGGAGTGCACCGATGAATACGCGCAGTTCGTCATGGAATGCCTGGCCACCGCCAAAGCATCCTGCAAGGATCCGCTGATCATGATTGAACAAAGGTTGGACTTTTCCAAGTGGGTACCCGGCGGATTCGGAACAGGCGACTGTCTCATCGTGGCCGACGATACTTTGACGGTCATCGATTACAAGCACGGTCTGGGAGTCCTGGTGGATGCCGAGAAGAATCCGCAGATGATGTGTTATGCTCTCGGTGCGCTAAAACTGTTCGATGGCATCTATGATATACGCCAGGTATCCATGACCATCTTCCAGCCCCGCCGTGACAACGTCAGTACCTGCACCATGAGCAAGGAAGAGTTGCTCCAGTGGGCCGAAACGGTGCTGAAGCCCGCAGCGGAACTGGCGGCCAAAGGCGAAGGGGAGTACAAGGCTGGCGACCATTGCCGCTTTTGCAAAATCAAGGCGACATGCCGCAAGCGGGCTGAATATAACCTGGAACTGGCTCAGTATGATTTCGCCGTCCCATCCACGCTGCAGGATGAAGAAATCGAAGCCGTCCTGGCCAAGGCCGATGAACTGGTGAACTGGGCCGGGGATGTCAAAGAATACGCTTTGCAACAGGCCCTGTCCGGCAAGCATTGGGACGGATGGAAACTGGTCGAAGGCCGGTCGAACCGCCGCTACGTAAGTGAAGAAGCAGTCGCCGCCAAAGTGGAAGATGCGGGCTTCGACCCATATGAAAGGAAGCTGCTCGGCATCACGGCGATGACGAAACAGCTCGGCAAGAAGCGGTTCGAAGAACTGCTGTCAGATTTAGTGGAAAAGCCGCAGGGCAAGCCGGTCTTGGTGCCGGAATCGGATAAGCGTCCGACCATGCATACCGCGGCAGATGATTTCAATGATGAAAAATAAGGAGGAACTTGTTATGTCCAAGAATTATGTCAATCCGTGCAAAGTGATTACCGGAGTCAATACCAGATGGTCTTATGCCAACGTCTGGGAACCGAAGTCCATCAATGGCGGTACGCCGAAGTACAGCGTCAGCCTGATCATCCCCAAGTCGGATACGAAGACCGTAGAAAAGATCCGCGCCGCCATCAAGGCTGCCTACGAAGAAGGCGAAAGCAAGCTCAAGGGCAATGGCCGCGCTGTACCGGCTCTCGAAGCCATCAAGACACCGCTCCGTGACGGCGACCTGGAACGCCCGGACGATGACGCTTATAAAGACAGCTTCTTCATCAATGCCAACTCGGCTACCAAGCCGGGCATCGTCGATGCCGACTGCCAGCATATCCTAGAACGCTCTGAAGTCTACTCCGGCGTCTATGGCCGTGCGTCCATCAACTTCTATGCCTTTAACAGCAACGGCAATAAAGGCATTGCCTGCGGACTGAACAATCTGCAGAAAATCCGTGATGGCGAACCCCTCGGTGGCAAGCCCCGTGCAGAAGATGATTTTGCTACAGCTGACGATGATGATTTCCTGGCATAAGGAGGCGCGATTATGGAAACTATGATGAGACTGATTCTGGACGGCCTGTACTGCCTGGTCGCACTGTGCGCCGGCGGGTTCTTCGTGGCCATGATTTATACGGATATCAAAAAAGACCAGCGGGATGAAGAAATGGCCCGGCACCGGGAAGAACGGGAAGAAGAATATCATCGCAAGCAGATGGAATCCTTCCGGAACAAGTAGTAGTGAATAGCGGCGGCGGGGCCTTGTGCCTCGCCGTTTTTTCGAGGTGAAGAGTATGAAAACCATCAGTATCGATATTGAAACATTCAGCGATGTTAACTTGGCCAAATGCGGCGTGTACAAATATGCTGAATCGCCGGCCTTTGAAATTCTCCTCTTCGGATATGCCATAGATGGCGGCAAGGTGCAGGTCGTTGACCTGGCGCGGGGAGAACGCATCCCGGATGATATCCTAGATGCCCTGACCGATGAATCTGTCACCAAGTGGGCGTTCAATGCCAGTTTTGAACGGGTCTGCCTGTCGCGATACCTGCGTGACCTGAGAATTAGCCTGGATCCGTTCCATGACCATCATCCGCTTTCCCGGGACTGTGCCAGGTTCCTCAATCCGGCAGGATGGAAATGCTCCATGATCTGGTCGGCCTATATGGGCCTGCCCCTTTCCCTGGAAGGCGCAGGGGCCGTGCTGAAACTGGACAGCCAAAAGATGAAGGAAGGCAAAGACCTGATCCGCTATTTCTGCGTTCCCTGTAAGGAAACCAAATTGAATGGCGGCAGAACGAGGAATCTACCTCGGCATGCACCCGATAAATGGACGCTGTTCAAGTCCTACAACAAACGGGATGTGGAAGTGGAAATGGTCATCCAGGAGCGGCTGAAGAAGTATCCTGTCCCGGAACCGATATGGGATGAATATCATCTCGACCAGGAAATCAACGATCGGGGCATCGCCATTGACCGGACGCTGGCTGAAAATGCCATCGTCATCGATGCCCGCAGCCGGGACAGCCTGATGGCTGTACTGAAGGGAAAGACGGGCCTGGAGAATCCGAACTCCGTTATCCAGATGATCGGCTGGCTGGAACAGCATGGGATGAAGACCGATTCTTTGGGAAAGAAGCAGGTGCAGGAACTGCTGAAGACGGCAGAAGAACCGCTGCGCAGTGTACTGCTGCTCCGGCAGAAGCTGGCCAAATCCTCGGTCAAAAAATACCAGGCCATGGAAATGACTGCCTGCGAGGATAGTCGGGCCAGAGGCATGTTCCAATTCTATGGGGCCAACCGGACCGGGCGATTTGCCGGCCGGCACATCCAGCTGCAGAATCTGCCCCAGAACCATCTGCCGGATCTCGCAGAAGCTCGGGAATTGGTACGCCAGGGAAATTATGAAGCCTTGGAACTCCTGTATGATTCCATCCCCGATGTCCTTTCCCAGCTGATCCGTACGGCCTTTGTACCCCGGCAAGGGATGAAGTTTGTGGTATCGGATTTTTCGGCCATTGAAGCCAGGGTGTTGTCGTGGCTGGCAGGAGAAACATGGCGTTCGGATGTCTTTGCCAGGAATGGCGATATCTATTGTGCTTCGGCCAGCTCCATGTTCGGCGTTCCCGTGGAAAAACATGGCGTCAATGGCCATCTCCGGCAGAAGGGGAAAATCGCAGAACTGGCCCTTGGCTATGGCGGCTCCGTAGGTGCGCTGAAGGCCATGGGTGCCCTGGACATGGGCCTTACAGAAAATGAGATGTATCCTCTGGTGCAGTCCTGGCGGTCGGCCAATCCGCATATCGTCGATTTCTGGTGGCAGGTAGATGCCGCCGTGAAGACGGCCATCAAGGAACATATTCCCATGCGGGTCGGCTGCATCTGCTTCCTCTGCCAGAGCGGCATGCTGTTCATCCAGCTCCCAAGCGGACGGCGGCTTTCCTACGTAAAACCCCGGATAGGCGAGAACCGCTTCGGCGGGGAATCCGTCACCTATGAAGGCATCGGCGCAACGAAGAAGTGGGAACGGCTAGAGAGCTACGGCCCGAAGTTCGTGGAAAACATCGTCCAGGGCATCAGCCGGGATATCCTTTGTTACGCCATGCAGACCCTGCGGTTCTGTGCCATTGTGGGCCATGTCCATGATGAACTGATTATCGAATGCCGCCGGGATGCCAGTGTCGATGCCATCTGCGAGCAGATGGGACGTACACCTCCGTGGGCCGAAGGATTGTTGCTTCGGGCAGACGGATACGAATGTGAATTTTATCAAAAAGATTGAAATGGAGGTACTTAAAGCAGTGGATTCTGTCCTGTTACTGATAGAGGACGAGTTCCTCGGAAATTTTAACGAAAGGTGGAATCCGCTATGAAGAATTTGATTCCTGAAGATGATTACGGTGTGTTCGCTGACCCGAAAGGAGTAGCCAGGGTCGATAGCCTGTTTGTTGCTGCAACTTTTGAAAAAGACCATCGCCACGTATTGCGGGATATCGCCAGAATCATTGAGCCCAGATCTGGGCTCAGTGAAAATTTCATCCATGACAATTTTATACTCAGTACCTACAAAGATGCCAGAGGAAGGAAACTTCCGCGTTACCTGCTGACCCGTGATGGCTTCACGATGCTGGTCATGGGCTACACAGGTCCGAAGGCGATGCACTTCAAGGAACTCTACATCCAGCGTTTCAACGAGATGGAACAATGTGTCCGGTCGCTCCTGTCTGCCCGGCAGGAATTCCCGATGCTGACGGATATGATCTGCCGCCTGCATGAAAACCCGAAGCCGTACCACTTCAGCAACGAATGCGACATGCTGAACCGCATCGTTCTCGGCATGTCTGCCAAGCAGTTCCGGCTGGCCAACGGCATTGAAAAAGGGCAGAGCATCCGGCCTTATCTGACCGCGCAGCAGATTCATGCGCTGGACCGGCTGCAGCACCTGGATTACGGCCTGCTGTATTCCTGTCCGGATTTCCAGCAGCGCAAACAGATGCTCATGAACTATTGCAAGACGGAACTGGAGGGATGAGGCATGTTTTACGTCAAGGAACCGATTAACGATGCCATGGAGGTCACGGTTGAAATCAGCGATGAGAATGTATTTTGCCGCTGCCCGGTTTGCGGCAGGGAAGTGCTGGTGGATTTGGAGGAAGTCCTGGGCGACGGGAAAGGCGACCTGTCCGGAACAGCCGTCCTGTGCGAAGACTGCTCCCGGGAACTGATGGAGGTGCGTGATGGAGATGGATCCGAAGCGTAATGCGGAATACTACCCGGACCCGACAGCCTATCAGGCCATCCGGAATGCGGAACCGGCAAGGTTCCCGTTCCGGCCCGTGGTGTATGTCTGCTCGCCCTATGCCGGAAATGTGGATGCCAATACAGCCAGAGCGAGGAAATACTGCCGCTATGTGACAGATCAGGGAGGCATTCCGCTGGCTCCGCATCTGTATCTGCCCCAGTTCCTGGATGAAAAGACGGAGCGTGACCTGGCCCTTTTCATGGATATCGCCCTTCTGTCCAAGTGTGCGGAACTCTGGGTGTTCGGCGATGTCGTCTCGGACGGGATGCAGAAAGAAATCGAGTATGCCAGACGCAAAAGGAAGCCCGTCCGGTATATCAAGGAGGTTTAAGAATCATGGAATTTACCCTTTATACGGCTGCTGTTACGGGGGCAGAGGCCAATTGCTGTTATCCGGAACAGCGGAAAATCGGCTGTGCGGAAGACCTTGAAGCAGCGGCTGCGTTTGATCATGTCTGTGTGGCATTCAAAAATGATTACCGGAAACGGGAGAACTTTCTCTCATCGGATGTCCTGGTCATGGACTGCGATAATTCGCATACGGAAAATCCTGCTGAATGGATGACCATGGAGAAATTCCTGGCCATGATACCGGAGGTCTCGGTGGCCATCGTCCCATCACGGAATCACATGAAGCCCAAAGACGGGAAGTGTGCCAGGCCGCGCTTCCATGTTTATTTCGGGATTCCTGGAATCACAGAGGAACCGTGCTATACGGAGCTGAAACGGGCTGTTTATCACGCATATTCTTTTTTCGACGAAGCGGCTCTTGATGCGGCCCGTTTCATCTACGGCTGTCCGGCTGAGAAGGTGTTGTGGCAGGATGGGAAAATGACGATCGACCAGGTGCTGAAGCCCCGGGAAGCCGCGTCACACAGCATTCCCCAGGGACAGCGCAATAATACCATGAGCCGCTTTGCCGGCCGGGTCATCAAACGGTACGGAGCAACAGAGCGGGCATACTCTATTTTTCTTGAAGAAGCCGAAAAATGCGACCCGCCGCTTGCTGATTCGGAACTTAATAAAATCTGGCAGAGTGCTGTGCGTTTTGGTGAGCGCATTGCCAGACAGGAAGGGTACGTCAGTCCGGAACAGTACAATAACGATTTTGCCAGTCAGGGCAGCCTGAAGCCGGAAGACTACTCGGATATCGGTCAGGCCAAAGTGCTGAAGCGGGAATATGGTGATGAGCTGCGGTATACGGAAAGTACCGATTTCCTTCGGTACAACGGTATTTATTGGGCTGAATCCCATCAGGAAGCCATCGGCGCGGTGGAAGAATTCCTGGAACTGCAGCTGGCAGATGCCAGGGACCAGATGGAAGCTGGCAGAAAAGCGCTGCAGGAAATGGGCGTTGCGGCAGAACTCATCGATAAGGGCGGCCGGATGCTGGAGAAAGTCATCGAAGGCAGTCAGCAGAAAGCCTTCCAGTCCTACCAGGCGGCTTTGGCATATTATGCCTTTGTCATGAAGCGACGGGACATGCGCTATATCATTTCGGCCCTGCAGGCCCTGAAGCCGATGCTGCTCATTCCCATCCAGGCCCTGGATGCGGATGAATTCCTGCTCAACACGCCTTCGTTTACGTATGACCTGCGGCAGGGGATGGCGGGCAGGCGGAATCACCGTCCGGAAGATTATATTACCAAATGTACCGCTGTCGATCCCGGAGAGGAAGGGGAAGCGGTCTGGCAGCAGGCCCTGGGCGAGTTTTTCACAGGCGACCAGGAGCTGATTGATTACGCCCAGGAAATCTGCGGACTCATGGCCATTGGCAAAGTGTACGTGGAAGCCCTGGTTATTGCCTATGGCGATGGACGGAACGGGAAGTCTACGTACTGGAACTCCGTTGCCCGGGTGCTGGGAAGCTATTGCGGCGGCATTTCTGCCGATGCTCTGACGGCGAACTGCAAGCGGAACATCAAGCCGGAAATGGCGGAACTCAAGGGCAAGCGCATGGTCATCGCGGCCGAGATGGAAGAAGGTGTCCGGCTTTCCACTTCCGTCCTGAAGCAGCTCTGCTCGACAGATGAAGTCGGCGGCGAAAAGAAATACAAGACGCCGTTTACCTTTGTACCGACCCATACGCTGGTCCTGTACACCAACCATCTGCCCCGCGTCGGGGCCAGTGATGAAGGGACATGGCGCCGGCTTATCGTCATTCCCTTCAAGGCTCAGTTTGAAGGCCATGGCGAAATCAAGAACTATGCGGATTATCTGGTGGAAACGGCTGGCCCCGCTATCCTGCGCTGGATCATCGAAGGGGCGGAGAAGGTCATTGCCAGCGAGTACCATCTGACTATGCCGAAATGTGTGCGGGATGCTATCCAGGAGTACCGCGGGCAGAATGACTGGCTCCGCCATTTCCTGGAAGACTGCTGTGATGTGGATCCATCATGCCAGGAAAAGTCCGGGGCGCTTTATACGGCTTATCGCTTGTACTGCCAGCAGATGAACGAGTATACCCGCAGTACGACGGATTTTTATGGAGCCCTGGAGAAAGCCGGGTTCGACAGGCGCAAGCGGAAAGCCGGGTATTTCATTTACGGATTGAAACTGAAGGTAACAGATTTTCTGTGAGAGAAGGGAAGGGTGCAGGTCGGTGCAGGTCTATCCATAAACTCCCTTTAGGGCTGAAAAATAGAAAAAATGCCTTTAAGGAAAGTTTGCGGAACGACCTTCAACGACCTGCACCCCAGTAAAAAAAGAGGGGATACCGATGAGGGAAAAAGAGATAGAACGTCATCTGGTGATGGAAACCAGGAAGGCAGGCGGTATGGCAGTGAAGTTTGTTTCACCATCGTTTTCCGGCATGCCGGACCGCTTGATCCTATTGGGGGATGGGAAGATGGGCTTCGTGGAAGTGAAGACATCGGGGCAGAAGCCGAGGCCGCTGCAGCTGAAGCGTCATGCCATGCTGCGGAGACTGGGCTGCCAAGTATTCGTCCTGGATGCCATGGAGGACATTCCTGCTGTCCTGAATGCCATCGCCCGCACGCCCGATGGGAAAGGGGGCGGAGGTGCATGAAGTTCATGCCGCATGAATATCAGAAATATGCCATCGAATATATCAAGACCCATCCCGTCACGGCCCTGTTCCTGGACATGGGCCTTGGCAAGACGGTAACGACGCTGACAGCCATCCGCGATTTGATGTACGATTCCTTCGAAATCAAACATGTACTGGTCGTGGCGCCACTTCGGGTGGCGAGAGATACCTGGCCGGAAGAAATCCGGAAATGGGATCACCTGAAAGAACTTACCTGCAGTGTGGTTGTGGGAACCGTGGCAGAACGGCGGCGGGCCTTGCAGCAGGATGCGGAGATCTATATCGTGAACCGCGAGAACCTGGCCTGGCTCTATGAGAACAGCCGCCTTGATTTCGATATGGTCATCCTGGACGAGCTGTCGAGTTTCAAGAACCACCAGTCGAAACGGTTCCGGGCCATGAAGGCCCTGCGTCCCAGGGTGAAACGCATCGTCGGGCTCACAGGTACACCCAGCGGCAATGGTTTGATGGATCTCTGGGCCGAGTTCCGCATCCTGGATATGGGAAAGCGGCTGGGGAGATATATCAGCCAGTACCGGAATCTGTACTTCCAGCCGGATAAGCGCAACGGCATGGTGGTGTATTCCTACAAACCCCTGCTGGGAGCGGAAGAAGCCATCTATCACCAGATTGCCGACATCACCGTGTCCATGAAGGCGACCGATTACTTGAAAATGCCGGAGCTGGTGAGCGTAGCGAAGGAAGTCCGGTTGAGCGGGAAGGAAAAGGAACAGTATGATGAACTGAAGAAATCCCTGGTGCTGGAACTTCCAGGCGGCGAAATCACAGCCGCCAATGCTGCGTCGCTTACTTTGAAGCTTTCGCAGTTGGCGAACGGTGCCATTTATACAGATGACAAGGATGTGGTGACCATCCATGACCGGAAGCTGGGTGCCATGGAAGACTTGGTGGAAAGTGCCAACGGGAAACCGGTCCTGGTGGCCTATTGGTTCAAGCACGATAAAGAACGTATCCAGCAGCGGATGGAAGCCCGGGAGCTGAAGGAGCCGCAGGACTTCGCCGACTGGAATGCAGGAAAGATTCCCGTGGCTCTTATCCATCCGGCCTCTGCCGGACACGGGCTGAACCTTCAGCAGGGCGGTTCCATCCTGGTCTGGTTCGGCCTGACCTGGAGCCTGGAACTGTACCAGCAGACCAATGCCCGGCTCTGGCGGCAGGGGCAGGAGGACAAGACGGTCATCATACAGCACATCGTAGCCAAGGATACGATTGATGAACACATCCTGAAAGTCTTGGAACACAAAGACGGAACCCAGGCCGCACTGATTGAGGCAGTGAAAGCTGACCTGGGCATGACGAAAACGGGAAATGGGGGTATACTATGAAGCAGGAACCGGAAGGAGAAGGAACACGTATGGAAGCCAAAGCGTATCTGGAACAGGCACGGAACATCAACATACAGATAGACAGCAAGCTGGAGCAGGTATCCGCTTTGCGGCAGCTGGCCATCAAGGCGTCATCGACACTCAGCCCGGTGCCACCGAGCGGGACACCCAACCCGCACCGTCTGGAAGAAACCATCGCTCGCATGATGGATATGGAACATGAAGTGGATGAAGCCATCGATGGCTTGGTCGAACTCAAGGCAGACATCATGAAGGCCATCAGCCGGGTGCCGGATGCCCGGGAAAGGGTTGTCCTGGAACTCCGCTACCTGGCCTTCAAAGACTGGGCATCCATTGCCGATGCCCTCGGACTTCATATCCGCCAGGTGTACCGCCTGCATGACGAAGCCCTGAAACACATCGAGATTCCTGGAGAATGTCACTAAATGTCACTAAAGCAGCACTTGATGTCACTGGCTTCTGTAAGATATACTATAATCAGCAAGAAAAGAATGAAGGACCGAGGCTTGAACGCCATCGGTCCTTCTTTGATATCGGAGATGATACGAATGCCAAGAAGACCGCGGACACCGTGTAAGTATCCGGGATGCCCGAGGCTGGTGCCATATGGAAGAAAATATTGTGATGAACATGAACATCGGTGCCAGGGCGAACGGAAAAACGCCATGCTGCGTGGCTATGGACGGGAATGGCAGAAAGCCAGGAAGTTCTTTCTGAAACGTCATCCCTGGTGCGTCCGCTGCAAGGAAAAGGGACGGCTGGTCCCGGCAACCGTCGTAGATCATATCAAGCCCCATCGCGGCGACCCGGATTTGTTCTGGGATGAGAAAAACTGGCAACCCTTGTGCAAGCGCTGCCATGACCATAAGACGATGACCGAAGAAAGGGACATCGAGTACAGGTACTGAAAAGGCAGCGGGGCGGGGGGATATCAATCTCTGCAGCCCTTCCGTCCATGACCGCTGCCCCCTCAAATGGGAAAAACCGCGAAATTCATAAGGGGGGATATAAGGACGGTCTTCAACCGAACATCAGGCAGCTCCAGGCTTCTGGCCCGGGGCTTTTTTATTGCCAGGAAGAAGGGAACCTTCATGAATGACTGCCAGCGCAGGCAGATTGAAGCCATGCGGAAACAGGGGATGGGATACAAGGCCATCGCCCGGGAAACGAAGCTGTCACGGGACAGCGTACGGAATTATTGCCGCTGGCATCATCTGAACGGATACGGAGCCGCCATTGCCGCGGCATCCAGAAAGGAAACAGTGTATGAAGACATCGGATATGGAATGGAAAGTCCTGCCCATCGGCCAGCTGAAGCCTGCGGCATATAACCCCAGGAAGCAGCTGAAGCCCGGTGACAAGGAATATGAGAAAATCAAGCACTCCATCCAGGAGTTCGGCTATGTGGAACCCATTATTGTCAACTACGACATGACCGTCATCGGCGGGCATCAGCGTCTGACAGTGCTGAAAGAACTGGGCTATGAAGAAGTCCAGTGCGTGGTTGTCCATATCGAAGACGAACACAAGGTCAAGGCCCTCAATATCGCGCTCAATAAAATCACCGGCGCCTGGAACGAACAGCTCCTGGCCGACCTCATCGTGGATTTGCAGAGCGTCGATTTCAATGTAGACCTGACGGGTTTCGAGGCACCAGAAGTGGAGCAGCTCTTTTCCAAAGTCCACAACAAGAAGGTGAGAGAAGATGACTTCGATGTGGACGGGGAACTGGAACAGCCGGCTATGGCCAAGGCAGGGGATATCTGGCTTCTGGGGGAACACCGCGTCATCTGCGGCGATGCCACGCTGCCGGAAACCTACACACGGCTGATGGACGGCAAGAAAGCTAATCTGGTGCTGACGGATCCTCCGTACAATGTGGATGTGGAAGAAACGGCGGGGAAAATCAAGAACGACAATATGCCGGACGATAAATTCTATCAGTTCCTGTTCAGTGCTTTCGTCAACATGGAGCAGAACATGGAACAGGATGCATCCATCTATGTGTTCCACGCCGATACGCAGGGGCTGAACTTCCGCAAGGCCTTCAAGGACGCAGGCTTCTACCTGTCCGGCTGCTGCATCTGGAAGAAGAACGCCCTGGTCCTGGGCCGCAGTCCGTACCAGTGGCAGCACGAGCCGTGCCTGTTCGGCTGGAAGCTGAACGGGAAACACCAGTGGTATTCCGACCGCAAGCAGACAACCATCTGGGAATATAACCGTCCGAAAGCCAGCAAGGAACATCCGACCATGAAGCCCGTGGCGCTCATGGCCTATCCTATACAGAACTCGTCCATGAGCCACTGCATCGTCCTGGACCCGTTCCTCGGATCCGGCTCTACGCTCATGGCCTGCCAGCAGACGAACCGCATCTGTTATGGCATCGAGCTGGACGAGAAGTTCGTCGATGTCATCGTGAAGCGGTATATCAGCGAGTGCGGGGATGAAGGCGTGTTTGTACTGCGTGAAAATGAGAAAATTCCTTATGATAAAGTGCAGAAATAACTTGCTATTATCGGCGTTCAGAGTGATATATGTACTAGCAAAACAAGGAGGTACATAGACCATGACAATCCAGACGAACCTGAACGACCGCAAGGAACTGGCCAGACAGCTGATTCCTTTCAACCATAACGAAAAGCTTCATTACACCGGAACGCCGGCCTTTGCCTACGAAGGGCAGGGCTTCCGCATTCTTCGCAGCGGCGATATCGAATGCGATGATGAAAAGACAGAAGCCGCCATCACGGCTTTCCTGCAGGAAGCCGGAATCCTTCCGCAGCCGGAACCGGAAGAAGGAACAAAAACCGAAGTAACGCAAGAACCGACACAGCAGGATGAAACGCCAGAATCGGAAGCACTGCCGCAGACGGAGCTGGACAGGATGGAAATCAAGGTCCCCATTAATGGCATGGACGGTGCGCAACTACGAAACTTGGTCTTCATGCTTCATGCCCAGCAGTACCTGCTGAACCGGGCCGCGGGGCACGAAAACATCCATGTGCCGGACAGGTTGGTGGAAGACCTGAAAGAAGAACCCGGTACAGACAGGACGTCCTTCTTTGCCATCTATCAGAACTACAGCAAGGAAGGACGGGGCTTCCTGATTGCCGTAGATACGGTGACGTTCTGCATTGCCTCTACGGGCAATGCGGTGAAGAACCGCGCCCTGATTGAACTGGCGGCCTTCATGGTCAGCGCAGCGAAAAAGGCGAAACGGGTCCAGTCCGCCACACGGAAACCGGAAAACGAGAAGTACAACCTGCGGATGTGGCTCCTGCGCATCGGAATGGAAACCAAAGCCAGCCACGAATCGCGCATGGCCCTGCTGAAAGGCCTGAACGGATGGAGCGCCTTCCGCACGGAAGAAGAAGCCATGGCTCATGCCAAAAAGCAGAAGGAACGCCGGCATCCGAACCTGTAAACTTTCGATTTAATTCATAATTATTCTCAATATGACTTGCTATTGTGTGCCTTTAGAGTGATATATAGTGTACCGAAAGAACACACGCACACATAGAAAGGACAGAGATGATTATGAAAACACTGCACTTTGGAATCGAAATGGAAATGACTGGGATTACGAGAAGCCGGGCTGCCAGCCTCATGGCCCGCTTCTTCGGAACGGAAAGCCGGCACGAAGGCGGAGCCTACGATACCTACACCGCAAGGGATGAACAGGGACGGAAATGGAAGGCTATGAACGACTCCAGCCTGATTCCTCAGAAGAAGGTGAACGGCAACATTACAGATGCATCCAGTTTCTACCGCACAGAAGTGGTCAGCCCCATCCTTTCCTACGAAGACATCCCGAAGCTGCAGGAACTGGTGCGGATGCTCCGCAAGGCCGGTGCCTTTGCCAACAAGTCCTGCGGCATCCACATCCATGTCGGGGCCGAACGGTTCACGGCAAAGACCCTGCGGAACCTGGTGAACATCATGGCGAGTAAGGAAGAGATGATTTACCGCGCCCTCCAGATCAACCCCTCACGGGAAAGCCGGTACTGCCGGAAGACAAACTCCACTTTCCTGAAGGACCTCAATCGGAAAAAGCCGGACACCCTGGACGGCATCGCCGACCTCTGGTATCAGGAAGCACCCTACGGACGGAATAACCATTATAACAGCACCCGCTATCACGGACTGAACCTGCATGCCACCTTCACCAAAGGGACCGTCGAGTTCCGGCTTTTCAACGGGACACTCCATGCCGGAGAAATCAAGGCATACATACAGTTCTGCCTGGCCGTCGCTCATCAGGCCCTCGCGCAGAAGAAAGCCTCGGCACGGAAAACCGAAACGGACAATGAGAAATACGCCTTCCGATGCTGGATGCTCCGGCTCGGACTCATCGGCGACGAATTCAAGACCTGCCGCCTCCACTTCCTCAAACACCTCACAGGCAACTCCGCATGGCGCAACGCCGCCGCTTGAAGGGGATAGCCTTCCGGACAGCTTCGGCTGCCCTTGGGGTGGTAGAAGGGCATTCCCTTCAGAAAGGATGAGAGCGATGAAACAAAGAATCTACATTGCCTATGGCAGCAACATGAGTGAAGTGCAGATGGCGCAGCGGTGTCCCGATGCCACCCTTGCGGGGACAGGACGGGTAAATGGGTATGAGCTGCTTTTCAAAGGCTCCCTGACCGGATGCTACGCCACTATCGAGAAGAAGGCGGATGCCTTCGTGCCGGTCGTCCTCTGGCGCATTTCGGCAGCAGATGAACGGCGACTTGATGCCTATGAAGGCTTTCCGCGGTTCTATTACAAAAAAGAAGTGGAAGTGGAAACCGATGACGGCACCGTCTGCGGTCTGGTGTATATCATGCACGAAGACCGGCATTTTGGCATTCCGGAACCGTGGTACTACCAGAACATGGAGCGGGATTACAGCAAGTTCGGTTTCAACCTGTCCATCCTGCGGCTGGGATTACAGAACAGCCGGGCGAGGAAGAAAGGCATACGAGTACGGCTGATTTCCATGGATGATATGCAGGCGCCGCCTGCAGGTACCGAAGGCACGGTCCAGTACGTCGATGATGCCGGAACTATCCACGTGCATTGGGACACGGGCGGCAGCCTCGGACTGGTACCCGGCGCCGATGAATGGGAACTAGTCAAATAAAATGCATAAATAACCGAAAAATGACTTGCTATTATGTGCCCTTAGAGTGATATATATACATGACGAAGGGGACAATCCCCAAAGGAAAAAGCACATGAAAGCGAGGACATTAAAATGAGAACAATCATTACACTGGATGGAAAGAAAATCAACAAGAACGCAGCCTGCGAAATGTTTGGAAAGGAAGATATGGACAAACGGATTAAGGAAGCCAAAGAAGTCTTTTTCGAAGACCCAAATGAAGAATGCAGCTGGTGGATGGGAATCGGGATGCTGACCATCAAATTCCGGTAACACCGGACAATGAGGGGCCAATAAAAGGCCCCTTTTCTCGCAAGAAAAAAGATGCATAAATATCAGATAAATGACTTGATATTATGTGTGTCCAGAGTGATATATATGACGAAGGGGATAGGCCCCGAAGGAAAAAGCACACGAAAGCGAGGAAACGACGATGACAAAGAAAGCAAAAGACTACCGGCTTCCCGAAACGGCCACGATGGAAACACTGGAGATGAACTGGAGCTGCATCCTGCAATTCGGAAACAAGGTCCTGCTGGCAGGGCATTACTTCAGCAAGGGCAGGGATTACTGGTACGGTGCAGTTTATGGATTTACCACCAGAGACCATACCTGTGAAGGGGAAATCAGGCTGACGGCAGTCAGCGACGAACTGTTCGATGACAATGGCCACGCCATCGAATGGGCCATGAAGAATTAAAAAAGCGAACCAGAGAAGACCACAGCTACGGCCTTCTCTGTCGTACAGCCTGCAAGGGCTTTTTTTATTGGGAGGTGAGCGCCATTGGCTGTACGAGGAAGGAAACCGAAACCGACAGCACTCAAGGTGCTGGAAGGAAATCCCGGCCATCGGCCGCTCAACAAGAAAGAGCCGCTTCCCAAGGGACGTCTGCCGCGCTGCCCGGACTGGCTGGAAGACGATGCCAAGAAGGAGTGGAAGCGGCTGGGAAAAGCCCTTGCTGAGATGGGGATGCTGACCCATCTGGATATGATGGCCTTTGCCGGATACTGTCAGGCGTATGCCCGGTGGAAAGGGGCCGAAGAGTTCATCACCCAGCACGGCGATATGGTGCGGACGCCGAACGGATATCTGCAGCAGGTGCCGCAGGTATCCATTGCTCAGACGAACCTTAAGATCATGCTGAAATTCTGTGAGCAGTTCGGCCTGACCCCGTCTGCCCGGAGCCGCATGATTGGGGAAGAAAATGGGGCAGAAAAAGAAACGGATGAAATGGAACTGCTGTTAAGGGGGTGACCAGTTTGGCGTTTGTATATAAGCCGTCAGCATTCATGCTGCCGGATTCCCATTATGATAAAGAAAAGGCCGACCGTGCTGTCGCTTTCATCGAGCATCTCTGTCATACTAAAGGAAAATGGGCCGGGAAGCCTTTTCTCTTATTGCCCTGGCAGGAACAAATTGTGCGTGACCTGTTCGGCATTGTCAAGAAGAACGGGAAGCGGCAGTTCTTGACGGCCTATATAGAGATTCCAAAGAAGAACGGGAAGAGCGAGCTGGCTGCCGCTATCGCCCTGTACCTTCTGTATGCCGATAACGAACCGAGTGCCGAAGTGTATGGTGCAGCCTGTGACCGCAACCAGGCGTCCATTGTCTTTGATGTGGCACGGCAGATGGTCGAGATGAGTCCGGCCCTGATGCGACGTTCCAAGATACGGTCGGCCGGGAAGCGGATTATCAACTACCGCAATGCTGGGTTCTATCAGGTATTGTCAGCGGAAACGGGAACCAAGCACGGACTGAATGTTTCGGGGCTGGTATTTGACGAAATCCACGCCCAACCAAACCGGAAGCTCTACGATGTCCTGACCAAAGGCTCCGGTGATGCCCGGGAGCAGCCGCTCTTTTTCATCATCACCACGGCGGGCAATGACAAGAACAGCATTTGCTACGAACTGCACACCAAGGTCCTGGATCTGGTGGCAGGGCGGAAGAAGGATTCCACCTTTTACCCCGTGGTCTATGGCCTGGAACATGAGGAAGACTGGACGGACGAAGCGAACTGGTACAAGGCGAACCCGTCCCTAGGACACACCATACAGATTGACCGCGTCCGGGAAGCCTATCGGAATGCCGTCGAAAATCCGGCGGAAGAGAATGTCTTCAAGCAGCTCCGGCTCAATATCTGGACTTCGGCCAGCATCCGCTGGATACCGGAACAGGTCTACGACAAAGGGAATCTTCCCATTGACCTGGATTCCCTATGGGGACGGATGTGTTACGGCGGGCTAGATTTGTCCAGCACATCGGACATCACGGCCCTGGTCCTGGCTTTCCCGCCACGAAGCGAGGATGAGAAATACATCCTGCGGCCTTTCTTCTGGCTGCCGGAAGACACACTGGAAGTGCGGTGCCGCCGGGACCATGTCCTTTACGATGTCTGGAAAAAACAGGGATTCATCCAGACGACAGAAGGGAACGTCATCCATTATGGTTTCATCGAGAAGTTCATCGAAAAACTGGGTGAAACATACCATATACGGGAAATCGCTTACGACAGGTGGAACGCCACCCAGATGGTGCAGAACCTGGAAGACAGGGGCTTTACCATGGTGCCTTTCGGCCAAGGATTCAAGGATATGTCGCCGCCGTCGAAGGAGCTGTTCAAGCTCTTGATGGAAGGGAACATCATCCATGGCGGTAATCCCGTCCTCAAATGGATGGCCGGCAACGTCGTCATGCGGCAGGATCCGGCGGGGAACATCAAGCCGGACAAAGAAAAATCCGTCGAAAAAATCGACGGAATTGTGGCGTCCATCATGGCACTGGACCGCTGCATCCGCAACGGGATAGGCAGCGGCAGTGTCTATGACGAACGGGGTGTTATTGCTTTTTGATTTTTATTACCAGGTAACTTGGCAGATGTTCATTCTGAACATCCAATCGAAAAGATACGCCATTTCCCTTAAAAGTGGAGAGATGCCTTCCTTTTTCAGGTCTACATAGCCTGTCAGGTATTTTCGTACAGATACCTTAATGTCGTTGTCCAATCTTAGATCATGAAGCGGGTTATTGCAGTAGAACATTCCTTTTATGCCATGTATTCCCATTGTTTTCAATGTCCTCTTCATCAGTACCTTTATACCGAAGCTACCAATGGTATCAAATACGAGGCAGCCGTGGGGAAAGGCACCCTTTAACCTCAGAATAAGCTGATGTACCTCTTTTTCTCTGAGATACATAAACACTCCGGCTGCAAATAGGAAAACTCCTTGAAATGCATCAATGTATTGAATCCAAGTATCATCATTCAAATCAGCCGCGATATTGATTTCTCGGCCAATAGGGAGAAGAAGCGAATTTCGTATGGAAATAATGTCTTTCCTGTCGATATTGTATAGATTCATTCTTCCGTTATCTCCTAAGAGAGGGGTCTGATCTAATCCACATCCCATATTCACAACAGCCGCATCTGGATGGGAAGATAGATAGTCTTGCATCTCATAAAGAATAGCTTTGCTTCGAAGAATACCTTCTAAGGCACCAAACTTCCAAACAAAAGAACCTTTCTTTTTATCAAGCATAGAAAAATCGTAATTCAGATGACCGATTACGTCATCCGCATAAGGGTCTAGGAGGATGTGAGGGAAGAGTTCATTGCCAAGTTTCCTGGCATAGAGGGGAATGATTAATGTTTCTTGCACCGTATTTTTTTCAATAGTTATTCTGCCCATGAGTGTTCATCTCCTTTCTGAGATTTACTATTATGAAAATAGTTTACCAATAATAAACCGTGTTTGTAAACTATCAATTACTAAGTTAAGTATCCCTTTTCAGGAGGTTTTCATGTATATCCCATTTTTATCCAGCCTGTTCCGTACCCGGGACAAGCCTCAGAACTATTATATCGGCACGGATTTCCGTTACCTGTTTGGCCCATCTACAAGCGGCAAGACGGTGAACGAGTTCACGGCCATGCAGACTACAGCCGTGTATGCCTGCGTCCGCATCCTGGCGGAAACCCTGGCAGCCCTGCCACTCCAGCTGTACCGTTACACGCCGGGCGGCAAGGAGCGGGTCTATGACCATCCGCTGTACCATCTGCTGCATGATGAGCCGAACCCGGAGATGACCTCGTTCATCTTCCGGGAAACGCTCATGAGCCATCTGCTCATCTGGGGCAATGCCTATGCCCAAATCATCCGGGATCGTCTGGGCCGGGTGCAGGGACTCTATCCGCTGCGGCCGGACAAGATGACCGTCTGCCGGGATGACCGGGGAAAGATTTTCTATCTGTATACCAAGACGGGTGATGAGAATCCGAACATCAAACCGTACGGGCAGGTGGCCCTGCAGAAGGAAGAAGTGCTGCATATCCCCGGCCTTGGTTTTGACGGACTGGTCGGCTATTCGCCTATTGCCATGGCCCGCAATGCCGTGGGCATGACCATGGCCTGCGAGGAATACGGGGCGTCTTTCTTTGCCAATGGAGCCAGTCCCAGCGGGGTGCTGGAACATCCCGGCGTTCTGAAGGATCCGGGCAAAGTCCGGGATTCGTGGAATGCCGTCTACCGGGGGACGGGCAATGCTCACAAGGTAGCTGTGCTGGAAGAAGGCATGAAGTACCAGCAGATCGGCATCCCGCCGGAAGAAGCACAGTTCCTGGAGACACGGAAATTCCAGCTCGATGAGATTGCCCGGCTCTATCGCATCCCGCCGCACATGATTGGCGACCTGGAGAAAAGTTCCTTCAATAACATCGAGCAACAGTCCATGGAATTTGTGAAATACACTCTGGACCCATGGGTTATCCGCTGGGAGCAGGCCATGCAGAAAGCTCTGTTCCTGCCGGAAGAGAAGAAGCAGTATTTCCTGAAGTTCAACGTGAACAGCCTCTTGCGCGGCGACTACGAGAGCCGCATGACCGGGTACAGCATCGGTCGGCAGAACGGCTGGCTGTCCGCCAACGATATCCGGGAGATGGAAGACATGAACCCTGTGCCGGATGAGGAAGGCGGCAACCTGTACCTGGTGAACGGCAGCATGACCAAGCTCAAGGACGCCGGGGCCTTTGCCCAGAAGGGAGAAACGAATGAAACATAAATTTTGGAGATGGGTGACAAATGTTGCCCACGATGCCTTTGGCAGCGAACGGACGCTGTACCTGGACGGACAGATTTCGGACGAGACCTGGTGGGGCGATGAAGTGACCCCGAAGGCGTTCAAGGATGAACTGAACGCGGGCAGCGGAGATATCACGCTCTGGATCAACAGTCCGGGCGGTGACTGTTTTGCCGCTGCCCAGATCTATAACATGCTCATGGATTATCCCGGGAACGTCACCGTCAAGATTGACGGCCTGGCGGCTTCAGCGGCTTCCGTTATCGCCATGGCCGGGACGAAGGTCTGCATGTCGCCGGTGGCCATCCTGATGATCCACAATCCGGCGACCCTGGCTTATGGGGACAAAGCCGAGATGGAAAAGACCATCGGCATGCTGAGCGAAGTCAAGGAGAGCATCATCAATGCCTATGAAATCAAGAGCGGCCTGGCCCGTACGAAGATTTCGCACATGATGGATGACGAGACTTGGCTCAATGCCCGGAAGGCCGTGGAACTGGGCTTTGCCGATGAAATTCTTTTTGACCAGGAAGACGGAGAACAGCAGCCGGAAGCCATGCTGTACAGCCCGGTCATGGTGACGAATTCCTTTGTACAGAAACTGAAACCAAAGAAACCCTTGCAGAAAGTGCCAGCCGCTTCCTTAGAGAAACGGCTGGCATTGCTCATTCATTGACAGGAGGACAAATACAATGGATACGATTTTAGCACTGCGCGAGAAGCGCAAGAACCTCTGGGATGCGGCGAAAGCCTTCCTGGATATGGCCCGTGATGAGAACGGCATGGTATCGGCAGAAGACGCTGCCCGGTACGACAAGATGGAAGCAGATGTGGTGAACCTGGGCAAGGAAATCGACCGCCTGGAACGCCAGCAACAGCTCGATGCCCAGCTGGCCCAGCCGACATCTTCTCCCATCACGGAACAGCCCGGTGCAGGGAACCAGGTGCCGGAAAAGAAAGGCCGTGCATCCCTTGCTTACCAGAAAGCCTTCTGGGACAGCATCCGCCATAAGAACTTTATCGATGTACAGAATGCCCTGAGCGTGGGCACGGATGCTGATGGCGGCTACCTGGTGCCGGATGAATTCGAGCATCAGCTCATCGACAAGCTCCAGGAAGAGAACTTCTTCCGCAGCCTGGCGACGGTCATCCATACCAGCGGCGACCGCAAGATCCCTGTCGTGACGGGACATGGCGAAGCATCCTGGATGGAAGAGAACGGCCTCTATCCGGACAGCCAGGATACCTTCGGCCAGCAGTCCATCGGGGCGTACAAGCTGGGGACGGCTATCCGTGTGTCGGAAGAACTCCTGAATGACAGCGTCTTCGACCTGGAAAGCTATATCGCCGGCGAATTTGCCCGCCGTATCGGCACGAAGGAAGAAGAAGCCTTCCTCATCGGCGATGGGAGGAACAAGCCGACCGGTGTATTTCCGTCTGCGGAACTGGGCGTGACGGCCAATGGCGCATCCATCACCTTTGATGATGTCATCGACCTGTATCACTCCCTGCGTATCCCGTACCGCCGCAAGGCCGTATGGCTCCTGAACGATGCTACGATCAAGACCCTGCGCAAAATCAAAGACAACAACGGCAACTACATCTGGCAGCCGTCCGTCACGGCCGGGACACCGGATACCATCCTGAACCGTCCCTGCTACTGCACATCCTTTGCCCCGGAACTGGCGGCCGGCAACCATCCCATGCTCTTCGGCGATTTCAGCTACTATTGGATTGCCGACCGGGAATACCGCTCCTTCAAGCGGCTCAACGAACTGTATGCCGCCAACGGTCAGATTGGTTTCCTCGCTAGCCAGCGCGTCGATGGCATGCTGATGTTGAAGGAAGCGGTCAAGGCCCTGGAGATGAAGGCGAAGGGATAAGCCATGCTGGTCAGCCTGGAAGAAGCCAGGGAATATCTGCGGATTGATGAGGATGATACGTCCAATGATGACGTCATCCTGTCTTCCCTGGAAACGGCCCAGGCCTTGTGCCTGGACTTGGCCCGCTGCGAGGAAGCGGATGCCGAAGAGAATCCCGTCGTGTTTCATGAAGCCATCCTCTATGCCGCTGCCTTTTTGTATGAGCATCGGGAAGAAGCCGATTATTCCGGCCTGCTGAAGCGGCTGCGGTGGCTGCTGTTCGGGGTGCGGCGGAGCTGTTTTTGAAAGGGGGATGCCTATGAAGACCGGGCTTTTGAACAAGCGAATTGAAATTCTGGGGAAGCAGGCGGCGACGGATGAATACGGCTTTGATACCCAGACCGACGTCGTGGTGTACCGCTGCTGGGCATCCATTGAGCCTGCCCGGGGCAAAGTGTTCTATGAGATGGAACGCAAGGCGGATACGGAGTACAGCAAGATTACCATCCGCTGGCGTCCGGGCGTCACTCATGACATGAAGGTGAAGTACCAGAATCACCTGTACGACATCGACACCATCGTGGACCCGTACATGCGCCACGAAGCCCTGGAACTGTACTGCACGGAAGAAGTGAGGGGGATGGACAATGAGCGGAAGTGACTTTGAGGTCAAAGGATTGGATGACCTTTCGGAAAAACTGCTTTCTGTCATTGAAGAGTTTCCCGGCACTGCTGAAAAGGGCCTGGTGACGATTGGCAACAAGCTCAGGAAGGAGTGCGTGAAGAACACGCCGGAAGGCAGCACGGGCAAGCTGAAGAAAGGCTGGAAGCACAAGGTGGAAGGCTATAACGGTTCGGAGCTGACCTATGAACTGGTCAACCGGCACCCTGTCCATCACCTGCTCAATAACGGCCATGTCAAGAAAACGCCGGGCGGTAGGACCGTTGGCTATTATGAAGGCCAGCACTATACGGAGAAATCCGTCAAGGCCTTCGAAGCCCGGGAGTTGCAGCCGGGTCTGGAGAAACTGGCGAAGAAGCTCCTGAAGAAAGCAGGCGGCACATGATTCATAACATCGACATCCTGCAGGCCGTACAGCAGAAGCTGAAGGAACGGTTCCCGTATCCCGTGTATCTGCAGGAAGTGAAGGAAGGGTTCCGTCCGCCAGCGTTTTTCCTGAAGACGATGACGGTGGCTTCGCCCCAGAGCTGCAAGGAAGTGTACCGGGATACCGATATTTACATCACCTATATACCGCAGAAGCAGACGGCCAGCGCATCCATCTATGAAGTGCTGGCTGCTGCAGAAGACCTGTTCCGTGACGGGATTGCCGTCCAGGACAGGTTTTTTGCTGTCCGCTCGATGAACGGGGAACTCATCGGTGCCGACAACGACGGCGGCCGGCTGACGCTGACCGTCCAGTACTATGATTCCGCCGATGAAACGGAAGCAGCCGAACGGATGAAAGTGCTGCATCAGCGGTATCAGGGAAAGGAGACAACGAAACATGAAAATGCCATCCATTAATGTCGTGTTCAAGGAAAAAGGCATCAGCGCCATCGAGCGCAGTGAGCGCGGCATTGTCCTCATGATCCTGAAGGAAGAGACCCTGCCTTCGGTGACAGAAGTGAATCTGTACACGGCAGATGACATCCCCAAGGAACTGTCCGACAGCAACCGGGAGCAGCTAGAACTGGCGCTCCGGGGCTATGTGAACAGCCCGAAGAAGGTCATCGCCGAAATCATCAGCAGTGAAGCCGAGGACTATACGGATATCCTGAAGGTCATCGAGAACAAGCGCTTCGATTACCTGGACATCCCGGACATCGGAACGTCGCACATCGATACCATCGCCACCTGGGTCAAGGGGATGCGTACCAATAAAGACAAGATGATCAAGGCCGTCCTGCCAGACTGTACGGCAGATACGGAAGGCGTCATCAACTTCGTCAACAAGACCATCCGCACGAAGAGCAAGACCTATACGACGGCCCAGTACTGCAGCCGCATTGCCGGCATCATCGCCGGGACGCCCATGACGATTTCCTGCACCTACGCACCGCTGCCGGAAGTCATCGGCTGCGATGTCTGGACGAAAGAGGAAATGGACACCATGGCCGGGGCAGGGAAGTTATTCTTTTTCTTTGACGGCGAAAAGGTGAAACTGGCCCGGGGCATCAACTCCCTGGTGACCACCGTCCAGGACAAGGGGACGAGTTTCCAGAAAATCAAGCTCGTGGACCTGATGGATATGATGCACGATGATATCCGCACGACGGCCCAGGACCATTACCTCGGGAAGTACGCCAACAGCTATGCGAACCGCTGCCTCCTGGTGACGGCCATCCAGGGATATCTTGACCAGCTGGCCCAGGAAGGGCTGCTGGAACCGGACCAGAACACAGCCTATATCGATGTGGAATCCACGAAGATATGGCTGGAATCCAACGGCAAATATACCAAGGCGGAACTGGCAGACATGTCCGAAATGGACATCAAGCTGGCCAATATCGGCAGCAATGTGTTCATCGCCGTCAAGGCATCGCTGCTGGATGCCATGGAAGACGTGACGATTACCATCAATATCTGAGGAGGTGAAGCCGGATGAACGGTATGGAAGCCAAACGGGTCATGAACGGCAAGTATGCCGACCTGTATATCGATGGCGACCTCATGGCCGAAGCAACGGCATTCAAGGCCGAGGTCACGCTGACCAAGGAAGAAGTGAAGATGCTCCGCCATGTGGGCAAGGGCTACAAGGTCACAGGATACGACTGCAAAGGCCAGCTGAAGCTGCATAAGGTGTCGAGCTACATGATCCGGAAGATGAACGACAACATCAAGGCGGGCAGGCAGACTGTCGTGACCATCGTCTCCGTCCTGGATGACAAGGATGCCATCGGCAGCGAGCGCATCGTCATCAAGGATGCGACCTTTGACAGCCTGATCCTGGCCGACTGGGAAGTGGACAAGATGGGTGAGGAAAGCTACAGCTTCACCTTTTCGGACTGGGACCTCTTGGATTTAGCATAAGGAGAACAAGCACATGAATATGGTAGACCGACTGTTGAAAGCAGATGTAGTGAACAAGCTGGCCGAACGGCCTGAAAAGAAAGTGAAGATGGAACGGCTCTCGAAGCTGTTCGGCTTCGATTTCATCATTACGCTCCGGGCCATCGACCCGGAACGCTATGCCGACATCCAGAAAATGGCCGTGGATTTCACAAATGGTAATGCCGATGATGTAGACATTTACCAGATGCAGACCCAGACGCTCCTGGCTGGCATCGCCGACCCTGATTTCAAGAATAAAGAATTGATGGAAAAGTTCGGGGCGGTTCTTCCAGGCGACATCATCCGGAAACTGTTCCTGGCAGGAGAAATCGCTGACCTCACGGCGCAGATTACCGAACTCAACGGCTACACCACGCAGAAGAATGCGGATGAAGCCATAAAAAACTGATTCGGACCGATGGCGAAGTGCAGGCGATGTATCTCCTGTTCCGGGAACATCACCTGCTGCCGTCAGCGGTCATGAAACTCGGATACGGGGAACGGCAGATTGTGTATGCATTTGTGCGGTATGAGATGGAAGAACGCAATAAAAAAGTATCTTCAACATTATCGGATTAACTGCTGAAAATACGGCTATCTGGCATAAAGTCATAAGGTAGGCTCAATCCACTTAGATATTTCATAGACGAAGTCGCTTTTTTTCTTGCATTGTGGGTGGCCGACACGTAGTACATGAAAGGCTTGATTGCCCAGCGTGGAAATGGCTTCCTGCCAGGGCATTTTTCTTTTCCCAATATCTTTAAAACCGTTGTAATGAATATTATAACGGTCAAAGACGTTAGGGATGTAATCGTCATAATACCAAGATGTATAAAAAATGACATGAGTAGGATGTATTACCTTTAATTCCTGCTGAAGGACTTTTAGGTTTAGGATACAGTTGGATTTTACAAAATCTGAGGTAGTATCCTTTCCTCCGGAATTGTTGCATTTGACAATATTGGTAAATGCGATGTGTTCTATGGAATCGTCACCGAATATTCTCAGAGTGATAGCACGAGTATAGCTCCAGTATGGCCAGCTTTTGTTCCACAGAGATTCACGGGTATATTGAAAGGGATTGCGGAAGCCGTCTTCAATCGTGCCGGGATTGTTTCTGGCATTTTTACCGACAAATAGAATTCTTTTGGAAGTTTTATTAAAATCGGAACCTACGCACCAACAGCCAATCGGCAAGGATAAACGCTCTCTCTTATGACATTCTTCACAGATTTTGCAAGTTCCAAGCCCCATATGGTGATATCGTTCAGCTAATCTTTTTTCTGTTTCATTGAAATAGCGCATTGGAATTCCTCCGTAAAGATAGATTTCTTTTATCTTACTATATTTTTATAGCTGTAACAACATTGAGAGGTGATATCTATTGGCCAATAACGTCATCGATGCTGCTATCCGTTTGCGGGATTTGTTCACGCCGACGGTGCGGAGCGTCAATGCCAGCCTGGGAACCATGAAGGCCCAGATGGCGGCGGCAAAACAATCGATCAGCGGCCTGTCGAACAAGCTGACGGAGCATGAGCGCATCCAGAAACGGACGGCAAAGAGCATCGAGCAGACGGGAAGCAAGATTTCCGGTATGTCAGACAAGATGGCCCTGCTGTCGGCACCTATCCTGGCGGCTGCGACGGCAGGCTTCAAGCTGCACAGCGACTTTGCCAATGGCATCGCCAAAATTTCGACTCTGGTGGATACGACGGTCGTTTCCATGCAGAAGGTCAGTGATGAAATCCGTGCTGTCAGCGATGAGACCGGGGCAGGCGTTGCCGACCTTTCCGAATCGGTCTACCAGGCCATCTCGGCGGGTGTTGATGCCAGCCATGCTGTAGGCTTTGTCAAGGATATGACCATCGCCGCCAAGGCCGGGTTCACAGATACGACAACTGCCGTAAACGGCGTCACGACCGTCCTCAATGCCTATGGTAAATCGGCAGAAGAAGCCACGGCGGTGACGGACCAGATGCTCCTGGCACAGAACTTCGGCAAGACATCCTTTGGCGAGATGGCCCAGTCCATGGGCAACGTCATCCCCATTGCGGCACAGCTCAATGTCAGCACCCAGGAACTGTTCGGTTCCATCGCCGTCCTGACCAAGAACGGTATCCGGACCAGCGAGGCCATTACAGGACTCAAGGCGGCCTACAGCAACATTCTGAAGCCGTCTTCTGAAGCATCGAAACTGGCTCAGTCCCTGGGTCTTGAGTTCAACGCGGCTCATTTGCAGAGCGTAGGATGGCTGAAGTTCCTGGGCGAAGTGAAGCGGGCCACGGGCGGTGATGCCGAACAGATGGCCCAGCTCTTTGGTTCTGTCGAGGGTCTGAACAGCATCCTGGTCCTGACGGGTAAGGGAGCCGGGGATTTCGATAAGGTCATGGACCAGATGGCCCAGTCTGCCGGCATGACCCGGGAAGCCTATGAGAAGATGCTGACCCCGTCGGAGCAGATGCAGATTGCTATGAACCAGCTGAAGAATGCCGGGATGGACCTGGCTGTTTCCTTTACCCCTTATTTCAAGACCATGTCCCTGCGGGTGAAGGAACTGGCGGCCTGGTTCCGGTCGCTGACGCCGGAGCAGAAGACGCTGATCGGCCAGGTGGCTTTCGGCATCGTGACCTTCCAGCTCTTCGGTTCCACCCTGGGACGGGTGCTGACGATAGGCGGACGGGCCTTTGGGACGTTCAGCTCCATCGCCGCGGGCATCAGCAGGGCCGGGAGCGTATCGAAGTATCTGGCTGCCCAGTTCAAGGGCCTCGTCACGGTGGCAAGAGGCATCGCCATCGTTGCCAAAGGCATGGGCAGTACGTTCCTGACCGTGGGCAGGATGATGATTACCGTTATCCGGGCAGTCGGCGCAGCAGCGATGGCCAATCCAATCCTGATTGTCATCGCTGCCGTCATCGCAGGGCTGTATCTCCTCTGGAGCAACTGGGATACAGTTTCTCAGTATATCGAACAGGCCATCCAGGCGGTGTCGGATGCTGTGGATGCCGGGATGCAATGGATTGCTTCGGTCTGGGACGGGGCCATGAACGGCATCAGCGAGACGGCTTCCAGCATCTGGGAGAGCATCAAGGATACTTTCCGGAGCGGCGTGAACTGGGTCATCGACCAGGTGAACGGACTTATTGCCAGCGTCAACGGCCTGTCCATTGACATCCCGTCTCTGACAGGCGGGGCGCCGACTCATGTGGGATTCAATATTGAACCCATCAGCCATTTTGCCGGAGGCGTCGAAAACTTTGGCGGCGGCTTTGCGGTCATCAACGAAGACCGCCGGGGCGAGCTGGTCCACCTGCCAAACGGTAGTACCGTGATTCCTCATGATGAAAGCATCCGGCAGGCCATGCACGCAGGCAGCCACTCCATCACTATTTGCATCGACACGATGAACGTCCGCAGCGAGCAGGACATCGACGCCATAGCTGATAAGCTGGTGGAAAAGATCCGGTTGTACGGTATGAATCGCATGAAAGGAGCGACCATCTGATGGCTTCATTCTTAGAATCCATCCTGAATGCCATCGGGCAGGCGTCACAGGATCTGACGATTTCCCTGGCTGCGGGCAGCTCTGTCGTGACCTTTCCCGTGCTGCCTTCGGAACTGATGGTTTCCGTCAATACGAATCATGGCACGGTGAATATCAACAATTACGGGGAGTATCTCATGAAAGGCAGGACCGGGCTGAAGTCCCTGACGCTGGCGGGATTTTTCCCCGCCCAGGATTATCCCTTTGCCATGATGACGATGTCGCCTTATACCTATATCGCCGAACTGGAATCCATGCGTACAGGCGGCGAGGTCTGCCAGCTCACGGTATCGGATACACCCATCTCCATGCCCTGCCTGATCAGCTCCTTCAAGTTCGGGGAAAAGGACGGCAGCGGTGATGTGTATTATGAACTGGCGCTGACGGAATACCGCTATGTCACAGCGGCGGAAACTGGGAAAACGGACCCGGCAACGGGGCTGAAGAAACGCCCTGAGTCATTCTGGCAGAAGATGAAGAAGAATATCACCTATTATCCGGGCGACAGCATCGGCAATGTCGTGGGCCGGGCCGTCGGAAAATCGGTCACGCTCAATAAGGAGCAGTTCTCCAAGTTCCAGGTCTACCGCAGCATCATCCGCAGCGGCGGCCTATCGGCGGGGGACATCATTCGGCTGACGACCATGAACCTGAAAAGGAATGATGAAAATGTTCCAGTTGGCAAAGATAAATAAGGCAGATACGGGAAACCAGCAGGCAGACAAACCGCAGAACACGGACTTGTCTGCCTATGCCCTTTCTTATACCTGGTCGGGCGATGTGGAGCAGGCCGGAAGAAAGCTGGAATTTGATATCGCCTATACCACGAAAGACAAGGACTGGACGAATGCCGTTCTGGAGCTGGGAGATGAAGTGTGTCTTTCCTATACCGATGAGGTCACGCAGGAGACGTACCCCGTTTTCCAGGGGCGCATCTTTTCCCGGAGCCGGGACAGCGAGTCCTATGCCATGCGCTTTGTGGCCTTCGACAATATCATCTATCTGGCAAAATCCCGCATTACCCGGAAATACGCCAATGTGACCGTGGCGGATGCCATCCGGCAGACCATCCATGACTTTTCCATCGAAGCCGGGATGATGCCGGATCTTTCCGTGGTATGCAGTTTCATCGCCGATGACATCTCAGCGACCGATGCCATCAAGCAGGCGCTGTTTTACCAGTCGGCACAGGATGGCAAGGGGTATCATATCTACATGACGGACGGGAAGCTGAATGTGGTCTGTACCAATGACCAGGTGGTGGAGAACTTCCTCATCAGCGATGAAACGAATCTCACCGGGGCATCTGTGTCCGAGTCCATCGAAGACATGGTGTCGAAAGTGGTGGTCGTAGACAGTGCGGGCCAGACGAAAGGCGAGATGCCGAATGGCACCGACATCGCACGATTCGGCACCATCCAGGCCATCTGCAAGGCCGACCCCAAGCAGGACGATGCCTCGCAGGCCCGGGCCATGCTGAAGACCGTTGCCCATGATATGTCCGTCAAGGCGCTCGGCCATATCCAGTGCATTGCCGGCTTTTCCGTGGATATCCAGGAAGAACAGCTCAAAGGGCGGTTCTTCATCAAATCGGACAGCCATCGGATTGAGGGCAACAGGCATACCATGGAGCTGCATCTGGTCTTCCATAAACTGCTGGATGAGCAGAAGCAGGAACTCGACAGTGCGTCCTATAATGCGAACCCCGATTACGTGCCGCCTGCAGCGGCCGCTTCGGGCAGCCGGAGCGGGGCGTCCATGAGCGGGAATGCCGCCGGAGGCGATGTGGTGGATTCGTGCATGGAGAATTTCGATGGCACCGTTTCACCTTATGGCTCCAATGGCTGCGTGGACCGGGCAACAGTTGCCGCTGCCGGGTATTCGCCCTTTGCCGCGCAGGAATATAACAGCAACGTCAAAGGATGCGACCAGCTCCGGGCCGATGCCGAAGCCCAGGGATTGGCGATTCCCTACGACCCGGCACAGCTGGAGAAAGGCGACATCATCATGTACAACCGCTACAGCAAGCCGGATCCGAACTGGCATGTCGTGGTCTATGACGGCAACGGCGGATGCTGGGGCAACAGCTCTAATGTGTACGGCTGTTTCCATCATTACGAAGGGAGCATCGACATGGGGAGCGACTATTATCCGGCGACCATCATCAAGACGTCAAGGGGGTGACGGGAAATGCAGAAAAATCCATATATCAGCCTGCTGAACCTTATGGAGCAGGTATCGAGGAGCAGCAACAGCCCATCCATCCAGATTGGCGAGATACTCCAATCCCCACCGGACATCAAGGTGAAATACAACGGCATCATCCTGACGAAAGAGGAACTGTGGATTTCCCATTATCTTCTGGCAGGCTATGGAAGAACAGCTGAAGGACATCTGGTATCGGCTACCCAGAACCGGGCAGGTGGCAGTGGGGATGCGGCCTATCAGTCGCATAACCATGAGATTGACAACGACTATACCGATTCGGTGATTACTACGGATTCCTTGAAGCCGGGCATGAAAGTCGCCATCATGCCCATGCTGGTGAATGGGAAGATCCAGCAGTATGTGATTTTAGATGAGATTGTGAGGTTGGACGGATATGGCTGAGCCTTTTGTGGCCTTGGCATCCGGCGCGGATGCCAAGGCCAGAGAAACACTGCCGCTCCTCTCGGAATACGGCTATGACTTCGAGAAGCACCAGTTCCGCTATGACGAGAACGGGAACAATATCACCGTGACAGAAGTTGAAGCTCTCAAGGTGTGGATTTATAAAGCCCTGATGACGGAACGGTACCGGTATCTGGCCTACCATGATGAATACGGCATTACCATTGAACCCTATCAGGGAACGATGCCCAACAACGTCTATACGGCAGACCAGATCTGCCAGAACATCCGGGAGGGGCTGATCGTCAATCCCTATATTGCCCGGATCAACCGGGTGGATGTGGAAAAGCGGGAGAAAGATGATTTGTTCATTCTGGTGGATGTGACATCCATTTACAGCGATGAAAGCATCACGGTTGCTGCAGAAAGGAGTCTTGCATGAGCAATTTGTTCGATGCCCAGACAAAAGACCAGATTGAGAGCCGCATGGTGCAGACCCTGCACACGCTGACCGAAACGGACAAGACGGCTATCGAGGGTTCTTTTACCCGGGATATGATTGATACCAATGCCGTGGAATTCGAGAACAGCTATGCCGAGATGGCCATGCTCCGGGACGCGGCGTTTGCTGAAACTGCCTGGGGTGACTATCTGACGCTCCGGGCCGAGGAATTCGGCATCCAGCGGAAACAGGCCGTGAAAGCCAATGGACAAGTGACGGTTACCGGGCAGTCCGGGGCTTACATCATACGTGGCAGCCTGTTCCAGACGAAAGACGGGCTGCGGTTCTACACGACAGAATCTGCTACGATTCCCTCTGACGGAACGGAAGCAGACATTGCTGTCCAGGCCGCAGATACAGGGGTGAAAGGGAATGTGGCACCGGGGACGATTACGGAAATCCCTTATTCCATCCCCAACGTGTACAGCGTAATAAACCCGGAGAAATGCACGGACGGGGCCGATGAGGAAACGGATGCGGCTCTTCTGGCACGGCTCCTGTTCCGGGTTCGCCAGCCCATCACGTCCGGCAACGCCAACCATTACCGTTCCTGGGCCATGTCCGTGGATGGGGTGGGCAACTGCAAGGTCATCCCGCTCTGGAACGGGAACGGTACAGTGAAAGTCATCATTGTGACGGCAGAGAATGAATCGGCTTCCAAGGAGCTGATTCAGAAAGTGTCCCGGTACATCGAATCCCAGCGGCCCATCGGGGCTACCGTGACTGTGGTATCTCCGGCACCCGTATCCGTGGATATTACGGCAGAAGTGTACGGCACCGTCAATGCGGATGCGGTGACGGCCGCTGTGTCTGCCTATTTCAAGAATACAGGTTTCAGCCTGTCCTATGTCAGCCTGGCCCAGATTGGCCGGCTCATCCTGAGTGTGGATGGGATTACAGACTATCGGAACCTGAAACTCGGCGGCAAGGCGGAGAACATCCGCCTGACCAATGAGCAGATCCCGGTAGTCGGAAAGGTGGTGCTGAACCTTGTCAGCGAATGAATGGATGAGGCAGCACCCCATTGATGTCCTGGACTATCTGCCGAAATTCCTGGGGAAAGATCCGATGTTCAAGAAGACGGCGGATACCTGCAGCACGGAGCATAACCGTCTGCGTCTGGCCTTGCAGGATTTGGCGGACAACTTCTTCGTGAACACAGCCACCTGGGCACTGCCACTCTATGAATCGTTCTTGGGCATCAAACCAGGTGACGGGGATACCGACGAATTCCGCAGGCAGCGGATTCTCTTCAAGCTGCAGCATGTGGATGTATCCACGGTGGATTTCATGAATTCCATCGTGAACCTGTACAGTGTCGGCCACATCGAGGAAGTGAACGAAGAATATTATTTCAAGGTGTACTGCATTATGAATGACAAGGATACGGAAACGCTCTCGAAGCTGATTGCCCAGCTCGACATCTACAAGCCGGCCCATCTGGGCTATGCCATCTATCTGGGCTATTCCTGGAACGGGAAGATTCACTGGGATGGCGAGGCAACGTTCTCGACAGCGACCATCGTATCCGGGAAAGGAGTGACGGCAAGTGGCTGAGTATATCAAGGAGAAGTGGTCAGCGGATTTTCCGGACCGGGCCGGGCAGGAAGTCCGGCCGACAGAAGCTGTAGAAAATACGCTGGATTATGATGTGCTTTTCCCGCAGTATCTTTCGGAAGACCCGGTCGTCTTCAATCAGCAGAACAGGACCGTGTCTCAGCTGGTCAGTAATGATGCCCGGCTCTATGAGCGGATTTCTGCTACGGCAGCCGACATCAATGCTCATCTGACCGATGCCAAGGCCCATGCCAGCGGCATCAGCGGCAATGCGGCCAGTGCGTCGAAACTGCAGATGGGACGGAAGATTCACCGGGTGCTGTTTGATGGCACGAGGGATATCACCCTGCCGGATTTCAGCGGCTGCAGTGAGAAGACAGCAGGCCAGAGCGGCATGGTCCCGTCACCGTCTGTGGGGAAGCTGAATACGGTCCTGCACAGCAACGGCAGCTGGGGCAAGGTCACTTATGCGGATATGGACGAAGATGCTGTGGCAAAGATCCAGGCTTGTCCGTTCCCTGTCAATGCCATCTACATTTCTACGGACGGGAAGAATCCCGCAACGTACTGGCCGGGTACGACCTGGGTGGCCTTTGCCATGGGGCGGTGCCTGATCGGGGCCGGGGCAGCAGACAGCGGGACCATGTACAAGGCTGGGGACAAGCTGGGCGAAGAGAAGCACACCAATACCCTGGCGGAAATCCCTATTCATGGCCATACAGGGAAAACCGGCGATGCCGGGAACCACAACCATGACCGGGGAAATATGAATATCACTGGTGCTTTCTGGGGCCGTGATGTGCAGAGCGGGTACAACGGCAACGGGGCCTTCTTCATCAGCGGCCGCGGGAACTGGAATGATGAAGGCGGCAGCTATCATGACAATTACCCGTCCGTCATGTCCTTTGAAGCGGCCCGGTCCTGGTCCGGCAGGACTTCGACGAATGGCAGTCATGCCCACAGTTTTACGACAGAGAATGCCGGTGGTGGCCAGCCGCACAACAACATGCAGCCATCCATCGTCGTGTACATGTTCCAACGGACGGGATAGGAGGTGAGAAATATGGCTGAATGGTTACAGATGGCCGCATCTCTGGTATCGGTCCTGATGCTCTGCGGCGTTATCTTCAATTTCAGCGTCATCAAACCCTTAAATCAATCAGTACGGAGCCTGCAGGAGTGCATTGATCATCTGCGCAGGCAACTATCCGATACGGAATCCAAACGACAGCAGATGGCAGAGCGGCTGTCCCGGGTGGAAGAAGCTACGGGGCACGTGCAGCGTCGCCTGGATGTGATTGAGCAACGGCAGAATGAGTAGGAGGTGATAGAATGGGTTTTTCGGTCATTCGAAACCGGCTCTTTTTGACAAGAGGGGATTCTGCTGAAATCACGCTGATTATTCGGGACCGGGTGACAGGTGCCATCTTTATCCCAGGTCCGGATGATCAGCTTACTTTTACCGTTAAGCGGGAGCTTTCAGATGAAAAGACAGTGATAGAAAAGCATCTGGATAGTGGTATTCTGCGCCGAGAAAATGACTGTGTTCTGATCCTGATACCAGAAGATACAGCACAGCTACCATTTGGAACCTATTGGTATGATGTGGAATTGGTGCTGGACTCTGGGTATACAGACACAATCATTCCACCCAGTCCGTTTATTATAACGGGAGAGGTAACAACCCATGGATAAGTATAAAGGCACTGTAAAGGGAATAAATACTCTGCAAGGGATTCTATCCGTGCCGGTGGTACCTTCCAGAAATTATCAAAAAAAAGTGGTCATTCCTAATAAAGAGAAACAAATCATCCGACCAGATGCGGGCTACGATGCCTTGCAGCGGGTTACGGTAGCTGCCATTCCGTCGAACTATGGCAGAATTAGCTTCAATGGATATGAGTTAAAGGTTGAGTAAAGGAGAATAACATCATGGCGAAAAATGTAAAAATCAATTCCGTAGTGTATGCAGAAGTCCCTCAAGTTTCGATTCCACTAGCAGAAGGAGAGGGAGCCGCCACTTTTTATGATACAACGGGGGCGACTGCAGTATCTGTGGATATCCTGAATGGGAAAACTGCATTCTTGGGAACCGGTTCAGTGACAGGCTCTATGCTAGATAATGGGGCTGTCAGTGGCCGTATTGGCAAGGTGGACGGTTCGTATACTATCCCGGCAGGCTACCATAATGGCAAAGGCGCAGTTACCATCACGAACGAGGAACAAGCCAAGCTGGTCGCGGATAACATCAAGGCAGGTGTGACGATTCTGGGAGTAGCTGGCAAGGCTAGTGTGGTGGATACGGCAGATGCTACCGCAGCTGCGAGTACTATTGTGTCGGGTAAAACCGCCTATATTAACGGAGCGAAAGTGACAGGTTCCTTGACCTCTGTAGCAGTATCCCAGGATAGTCTGACCAAAGTGCTGACCATTGAATAGGAGGACTGAGCCATGAAAGTGGATGTTAAGATTGCGGGAGCTAATTACACGGAAGTTCCATCCATATTATTACCCCTTACAGCGGGAGGCAAAGCAAGGTTTTGTGAAGTGTCCGATACGACAGCCGAAATTGGAGATGTTGCTCGGGGAAAAAAGTTCTATACGGCCGATGGGGAACTGGTGGAAGGGACAGCGAACGTATCTGTTGGTGTGGATATCCGGAAGAAAATAACCCTGGTGCAAAAAGACCATCAAAAAATTACGATTACCTGCAATCATCCAGAGTTATCGATGCAATATGATACGGATAGAAATGCTGTGTATGCTACAGAATATCAAAATATGCTCGATATTACCCTAAAAGCAGACAATGATTATTACGTCGGGAAAATCACAGTTAATGGTAAAGAACAGGGCACTGTCAGTTCGAATCATCAATATGCTTCTGCGTCTATGCCGATTAGTGATGGCATGATTGTCAGTGCCACGGATGCAGTTTTGATTCCCACCAGTCCCTTTACGACTGTGAACCTTACACTGCAAGGACAAGGCTCACAGTTCCTTTTAGGAAGTCTGCTGATGACCTTAGCGCAGAGTCCGGACAGTCCTAAGATAGAAGGGATTGTTGTTGCCGAGGATGCGGATAATAAAGGGATGATATTCCTGGTAAAAGAAGAACAGCGCTATGCTGCCTGTAAGGCTGAAGTCACAACGGGAACGGGGATCAAGGAAATCATAGACTTGACATATAATATAGACACAGATTTAGGGGCAACAATGTCTGGGAAAATTTCTGATACTTTATACACTTATTTAAAAGAGCGTTCGGAATCGAATGCAGAAGTGACACTACAGATTAAGGTGGTAGCGTAAGTATGTTTGAAAAAGTGAATATCCCTGATTGCATAGTCGTCATCGGGCTGGTCATGGCACTGATCTTGGCGATTTTTTATGCCCTCAACGAGCTGGCCATGTCCATCGCTTCTGGCTTGCTCGGTTACATCGGCGGGACCGTGAAAACCGCTGTTCATCAGAAAGGAGAAGAAAAGCAATGAAAGTATTCCTGAACCCCGGCCATGCGCCGAACGGGCATCCCGACCCAGGTGCCGTCAATGAAGAAACGGGCCTACGCGAGAGTGATGTAGCATTGGCCGTTGGTAAATCCGCTGCAAGCTATCTAAATGCTGCAGGCGTAGAAACAGAACTGCTTCAATCTGACAGCCTGTATGAAATTTGTGAAACCGCCAATAGCAGTGATGCCGACATCTTCGTGTCCATCCACTGCAATGCCGCTGAAGCCGAAGAAGCCAACGGCACAGAAACCTGGGCCTGCACCGGCAGTTATCGTGGCAGCATGCTGGCCAACTGTATCCAGAGCCAGCTGGTCGATGCTCTCGGTACCACTGACCGGGGCGTGAAAATCGCAACGCCCGGCGTTAACGGCCTGTATGTTCTCACGAACACGGACATGCCAGCTGTCCTGGTCGAGTTGGCCTTCATCACTAATCCCAGCGATGAAGAAATCCTGGCCTCTGCCCAGGATGCCCTGGCCAGAGCAGTAGCCCGGGGTGTCACTGATTATGAACAACTGATCTTGGGAGGTAAATGACTATGAACCGTGAAGAAATCAAGAAAGCCGTCGCCGATACGGTTGTATCTTTTGCCAGGAGCGAAGCCGAAGCGGCCATCAAGTCCATCGACATGGAGGACATCCAGAAGCTGGTGGAAGCGCAGATGAAGAACCTCACAGACCCACTGGAAGTGGAAATCCAGACCACCACCAGTTGGTGGGTGAAGATTCGGAACAGGCTGTATATTACTTTGCTGCAGCAAGCGGTCAAAGCTATTGTGGCTGATGCAAAGCAGAAGATTGTATGAGAAAAGCCGATACGGAACATCGGGAAGGATGTTCCGTATCGGCTTTTTTGTTTTTATAGTACTTAGTAATAGCCGTTCTGTCCTGTTACTCCTGAAGACCAAAAATTTAGGAGGTATCCATCATGACGGACGAACAGAAACAACAGATTATTGCTCTGCGCCGAGCTGGGGCAGGGTATGGCAGGATAGCGATGCAGCTCCAGATTTCCATCAATACGGTGAAGTCGTTCTGCCGGCGGCACAGTCTGGTAACCAGGATAGATGGAGCAGTATGCGAGCAGTGTGGGAAGCCTATTGATCAGAATCCGGGGCGGAAGCGGAAACGGTTCTGCTGTGATGCCTGTCGGAACAAGTGGTGGAACGCACATCTGACGCTGGTGAAGCGGAAGGCAGTCTATACTTTTACTTGCCCGGCCTGCGGAAAAGCATTCACTGTCTATGGCAATAGTCATCGGAAGTTCTGCTCTCATGCTTGCTATATTGCTTACCGGTTCGGAGGTGTCCGCCATGGATAAGAAGTTATTTTTTAATGAAATAACTTTTCAGGTAACGATAAATCTGGCAAGGAAAATGTTGAATGATAAACTTATTACCAAGAAGGAGTACCAGTCCTTCAAGAAGGAAATGCTTCATAAATATCAACCGTTTTTCGGAGGGCTATACACTTGATAATTCTACTGGTTAGAGTGATATATATAGTTGGAAGGAGGGCTCAACTATGGAAAAGAAAATGTGGAAAATAGAACAGAAGGTTACCGAAATTTCCAAACGGAAGCGGGTTGCTGCCTATGCCCGAGTCTCTGTAGAGTCAGAGAGAATGCAGCATTCCCTATCGGCTCAGATTAGCTATTACAGTTCATTGATACAGAAAAATCCTGCGTGGGAATATGCGGGGGTATATGCTGATTATGGTATTACTGGAACAAAGATTATTAAGAGAAAAGAGTTTCAACGTATGCTTGCAGATGCAGAAGCTAGAAAAATTGATATTATTCTTACGAAATCCATCCAGCGGTTTGCACGTAACACGGTTGACCTGCTTAAGACGGTTCGGCACCTAAAAGAGATTGGTGTCGAAGTCTGGTTTGAAAAAGAAAACATTTGTAGCCTAAGTGGTGATGGAGAGCTGATGCTGACAATCCTTGCCTCCTTTGCTCAGGAAGAAAGCCGCTCTATCAGCGACAATATCAAGTGGAGGTTTCAAAAGAAATACGAAAAAGGAATTCCCCATGCAAAGTTCTTCATTTATGGGTACCGATGGAAAGATGGAGAACTAGTTATCCAGAATGAGGAAGCAGCGATTGTTCGGAGAGTCTTTAAGGGGTATTTAGCAGGGAAAACGCGAAGAGATATACAGCGAGAGCTTGCCAATATCGGAGCTCATACGATGTACGGCAACCTATTTCAGGATTCTACTATAAAGCAGATGTTGCAGAATCCTGTATATAAAGGAAACCTGGTCATTCAAAAGACCTTCGTAATAGATCCAATTACCAAACATCAGGTCATAAACCATGGAGAAAAGGATAAGTATGTAGTGGAAAATCATCATGAGGCCATTATTGATGCAGCGACATTCAATCAGGTTCAGGAAGAGATGGCATGGCGTAAGGAGGCGGGAAAGCAACGTGGCGGATATGCCAGAAATTTCCTAAACACATCCTGCTTTACAGGAATCATCAAGTGCGGTATTTGTGGAAAGAGCTACATCCATAACATAAGAAAGTACAAAGGCAAACCGAGTGAATATTGGTCGTGCCTGTCAAATAAAGGAAAAGCGGAGGAACGGTGCGGAGCCTATGGTGCCATTCCACAGCCTGCTCTTGAACGCGCTTGTATGAGTGCGCTTGAAATGGCAATTTTTGATAAGACTGAGTTTTTACAGAGGGTAGAGAAAATAGTGGTGCCGGCTTATCATTCCTTGCTATTTTACTTAAAGGACGGCAAGGTTATTAAGCAGCCATGGAAATCGACAGCGTTAAAGGATATGTGGACGGAGAAACGGAAGGAACAAGTACAGCAAAGAATGGTCCAATACCGTAAAAGTGGACTGTCCAGCCGTTATAGTGCCTTTTCAGAACGTATCTTTTGCCCGACTTGTGATGTGAAATTTGTCCGTTGTTTGGAAACACGTAAAAATAGAAGAGTAGCGTATTGGCGGAGTCGGAACAAATATAAATGTGTCCACACTAGCGGCATCCAAGAAGATTGGCTGAAAAAAACAGCGGCAGCCCTTCTTGGCGAATCTACATTTGATGAGCAAAAATTTCGGGAACAGGTGGAATGGATTGAGGTTCAGAAGAATCGGACCCTGTTGTTCCGGTTTTATTCTGGAGAAAATAAAGAGGTGCAATTGCCATGAAAAAAGTGCAGGTCATACCAGCTACACTACAGAATTACACAGAAAAACCTATTCATAGCCAGAAAAAGAGAAGGGTCGCCGGGTATGCACGCGTTTCAACCGACCGGGATGAACAGCTTACAAGTTATGAAGCACAGGTTGACTATTATACAAATTATATAAAGGGACGCAGCGACTGGGAATTCGCTGGGATGTACACGGATGAAGGAATTTCAGCGACAAATACCTTGCATAGGGAAGGCTTTAAAAGTATGATTCGTGATGCAATGGATGGCAGAATTGACCTTATCATTACGAAATCGGTCAGCCGTTTTGCGCGGAATACGGTGGATAGCTTGACAATCGTACGTAAGTTGAGAGATAACGGGGTCGAAATCTACTTTGAAAAAGAAAACATCTGGACACTAGACGCCAAAGGTGAACTTCTTATTACTATTATGAGTTCCCTAGCACAGGAGGAAAGTAGGAGTATATCAGAAAATGTCACTTGGGGACATCGGAAACGGTTTGCTGATGGGAAGGTCAGTTTGGCATTCAGTCATTTTCTTGGTTATGACAGGGGAGCGGACGGCAATCTGGTAGTGAATAAAGAGCAGGCAGAAACAGTAAAACTGATTTATCGTTTATATCTTAGCGGGTACACCTTTCATTCTATTGCAAAGAAATTGACAGAGCAAAAGATTCCAACACCTGCGAGGTGCAAAATATGGAGACCCAACACGGTGCGAAGTATTCTCATGAATGAAAAGTACAAAGGTGATGCGTTGCTTCAAAAGAAATTTACGGTGGACTTTCTTACGAAAAAAAGTAAGAGGAACGAAGGGGAAGTACCGCAATATTATGTGCAAAATAACCATGAGGCTATTATCAGTCCACAGGTATTTGACTTGGTACAGGAAGAGATGCGGAAGAGAAAAAATAGTAAAATTCGTCATAGCGGTATCTCCATTTTCTCCAGCAAAATCAAATGTGGACAGTGCGGCAGTTGGTACGGAGCCAAAGTTTGGCACTCGACTGATAAATACCGCCAGACCGTATATCGCTGTAATGATAAGTTCAAGAGACATTGTAAGACGCCACATCTGACTGAAAATGAGATAGAAAATATATTTGTCCGAGCAGTCAATCAACTTATCAAGAATAAAGATGAGATCCTTAGCAATATTATTCTGTTAAAGATTCGCCTAGTTGATACTACAGATTTGGAAAAGAAACGAAACGCATTAGAATTCAATATGAACCTGTTAGCAGAACGGGTTCAGCAACTCATCTCCGAAAATGCTTGCTTGACACAGGATCAAGTGCAATATAACCAAGAGTACAGCGAGCTAGTTAACCGCTATGAAAAAATAAAAATAAAGTATGACCAGATTTGCGATACCATGAAACAGCGTACAAGTAGGGGCCAGCAGCTAGAAAGATTTATTGAAAATTTACAGAAACAGGAATTTATTAGCATTTTTGATAAAAGACTGTGGTGCAGTTTGGTAGATTTCATTACTGTAAATGAGAAAGATGATATTTGGGTGACTTTTAAAGATGGCACAGAAATCAAAGCATAAATGGATATTTGGAAATGCAAGAGAGAAACGACATGACTTTCCGGGAAAACGGAGTACAGTATGTTAATGTATAGCATTCATATATTATTAACTTAAGCTTCACAGTTGATACCCCGCTGATTTATCTTTATTAGTAATCCGCGAAATAAAAATAGCATGAACTCATTCCGTTTTGTATAATAAAAGTAACGAAAATCCACAACACAAACGGAAGGCTTATGCCATGAATATTGTACAATATCATCACTCATGTGAAGTATCATCTTCCAAGATTCGTCAATTCTTTGCCGAATTCCATGTCAGCCAGTTCTTGCGAAACTACAATGTCTACAAGATGTGCGGCTTTGCAGTCATGACCGCAAAGCGCGTCCGAGGCAGTGTTTCAGAGGCGGTTCTTCTACCAACGGAAGCTGGAACGGTTTATTCCCAAGCAATGCCATTGCCGTAGAAACTGCTATCCTGTCCTTGCATTTGTACGATGAGCGAAACAGGGCTGTCGGTCTGTGTTTTGAGCCATTGCTGGATCTTCGCGGCATCGGTCGGGGAAAGTGGGGCCGAGACAGTGAGTTTTGCAAGAAATTGTTGTGATTGACTGCCTGATGTGCTTGCGTCCGTACTGTGGGCGGGCATGGTGCTGCCTTGGGCGGCAACAATTTGTGGAAATAGCGCAGGGAGCTGAGCATTCATAGCAACGGTGATTTGTTCATCGCTTTGCTGTGTTTGGTAGGCCGGATAATAAAGTCTCGCGAGCTCTTTATAGGATTTTCCTTTATCGTTGGCAACCAGTCCTTCGATCCGGTTCGTGATGATTTGTTGAATCTCTTTTTGACCGATGGTGTTTACATTGCCTTGCACGATGTGTAACTTGGCATCTGTCAGTTTGGAATACGACTGCATCGAGGCCTGGAGTTCTGCCACCTGATCCTCGGTTAGTGGTGTTCCAATGAGATCGACCGTTAAGAGTCCATCTTTGAAGGCATACGATACGGCACTCACTTTTTCAGAGGCGACTTCTTTTGCTATAAACGTTTTGATCTGCGTATCGCGGATGTTGTCGTTGACTGTTAGATAGGCCATGTAAATGCTAGGGATGGTGATGACGATGCCCGCGATTAGGAGAATGGTCCGCTGGTATTGCATGTGGCTTTCGTTGACCGTCGTCGATGCCGGTACGCGCAGCACCTTGAAGACTAAGAATGCGGAAAGCGTGATAAAGAATGCGTTGATAAAGAACAGGTAGAGCGCGCCAAGTACGAAGGTAGAAGAATGCGTGGCGATGCCGTAGCCTGCGGTGCAAAGCGGTGGCATCAAGGCCGTGGCAATAGCAACGCCTGGAATGACATTCGTTTTTTCTTTTCGGGTGTTACCAATGGCGCCAGCGATACCGCCTGCTAGTGCGATGATAACGTCCCAGATGGTCGGGGATGTGCGCGCTAAGAGTTCGGAAGATGCATCGCTGATGGGCGAAAGAGAAAAATAAATCGCCGAGGTAATCAAGGCGAAGGAGACTTGGAAGCCAAGCTTTACCATCGAATCCTTGATAAATTGCATGTCATAGGTTGCCATTCCGTAGCCTGTTGCGACAAGGCCACCCATTAAAGGGGAAATGAGCATGGCACCGATGATGACTGCGGTGCTGTTCATATTGAGGCCGACGGACGCAATGAGGATTGCGGTGATTAGAATGACGAGATTTGCGCCTTTCACCGAAGCATCGGACGCGATCCGCTGTCGGATTTCAGAGAATGGGGCCGAGTCGCCCTTGAGGTCTAAGAGTTGTGAAAAATTGAAGTTCATAGGGATAGATCTCCTTTCTGTTAGTTCCTATCTTTCATGATAGCATATTTTTCTCCGGAAAATCATTGTTGTACAGAAAAGTCTGATAATAATAGGTAAAATAGGAATAAAAGGAGTATTCTCGAGAATTTTTATATTGGCTAATTGTATAATGAAACTGAACACATAAAAAGATCCGTAGCGAATACCTTCATGTTATGATTTATAATGGGCCCCTTGTCTAGACCACAGTAAAAATTTTTAAGCTTATTACGCGACTTCTGTTAACGACTGAGAAAAATGTGAATAATATACGGCATCCGGTGTTACATAATCAAGTGCAGCATGTGGGCGAAGCGTATTGTATTCTGTAACATACTCGCTAATTCGTTTACGAAGATCTCTTGGAGATGAAAATTCGTTGGGATAGATCAGCTCTGTCTTGAGCGAGCGGAACCAACGCTCAATCATGATGTTGTCTGCCCAACAACTCTTTCCATCCATGCTTTGACGAATCCCAAATGCCTTTAACACATTCTTGTATTCGAGACTTGTGAATTGAGATCCTTGATCTGAATTGATGATTGCCGGCACGCCATGTTGAGAAATGGCCTCTTTGACAGCCAAGATGACTGATGATGCGTCCAGCGTATCCGACAAATAGTGTCCAACAATTTTACGACTATGCCAATCAATAATGGCTGTTAAATACATATGGCTGCGATTCATCGGTAAGTAGATAATATCGATGGACCATACCTGATTAGGAAACCGAGCATCGTAATTGCGAAGCAAATACGGCACCACAGCCTCTTTGCTGTTTCGCTTGGACAAATTAGGCTTTGGATAAATTGCGTAGATTCCCATCTTTTGCATGAGACGCCGTACAGTCTTACGACAAATATTGTACCCATTTTCCTTGAGTTTGATAACGATCTTTCGTGATCCCATATAAGGAAACTGCGTATGGATTTTGTCTATTTGCTTCATCAGATCTTCTTGCAGGGCTTGGTATGTTGTATTTTGTGGCCTTTCTTGATAATACAGGCTCGATCGATTGATACCCAGTAGCTGACATTGCCGACGCACAGATAGGTCATGATTCTTTTTGATCATAGTCTGGGATGGGTGGAATGGGTGGAATGGGTGCTCCAGCTTGGCGAAAGCAGTCCTGAAGAAAATCACGTTCCAGGGTAAGCTGTCCAATGGTTTTCAGCATCTGATCGTTCTTTTTCTTCAGATCTTCCTCCTTCCTCTGAGCCGTTTTTCGCTCAGTGTTTGTCCCAAAGGCAAGATAGGCATTTGCCAAAAAGTCCTGTTTCCATTTTCTGACCATCATGGGATTTAGAACATGTTCTGCACTAATTTGGTTGATATCTTTTTCGCCTTGTAATACGGTCAAGACAATTTTGCTTTTGAATTCAGATGTGTATTTTCTTTTTGGCATGATGTGTTCCTCCATATTTAATTGGATTATATCATACACTTAAAAATAAATTTACTGGTCTGAATTCATGGGTCCATTATATTGTTTAGAAAGTAAAATGATGTTAAAATAAGAAAAAATGCACCGTATAAAGTTTAACTAATCTATTAAAGGTGCTGAGTGTTATTTTATGCTATTTTTAATATAAAGGAGGCGATTAGATTGAATAGAATTTACAAGGTTATATTCAATCACGCAAAAGGGCAGTACCAGGTTATTTCAGAATTAGCAAAAAATGGCGGGAAAACGTCGGGCAATTCTTTATTAAGAATAATTATTAAATCGGGGGGGGGTACTGACTAGTACCGTATTAACAGCTGTGCTTGTATTTGGAAGTGCACTTTATGGTAGCGCTGAAGTTGTTCATGACGGTGATATTTTGAATGCCGGAACTAACATTTCTGTAACTAAAAATGACACAACAAAGACAATCACAATATCCACTGATGGGGTCGCAACCAGTGCAGAAGTGGATGCAGTAAAAACAGACGTACAAAATAACCAAACAGCTATTGCTGCCAATACGGACAAAATTGCGGATAACAGCACAGAGATCGCTAACAATAAGGTCGGAATCAGCCAAAATTCCAATGACATCCAGAAAAACAAGACGGATATTGCGGCGAATAAAAATGCGATTACAGCCAATACAGGAAAAATCGACAATAATACGGCCGATATTACAGAACTAAAAAATGTGAATTCTGCTTTAGGCTTGGATAAAACAAAACCGGGAATGAAGTATTTCCGTGCCAATTCCACAGGAGAGGACGCTGCAGCGGTGGGGAAAGATGCTGTTGCCATCGGTGTCAGTGCAAAAGCAAACGGCAAAGATTCTGTGGCGCTGGGCGATGCTGCTCGTTCTGCTTCATCTGCTGATAACAGTATTGCCATTGGCCGAAAAGCTGTCAGCGGATCTTTTAACGGTATGACGGCTGATGGCGACAGTTCTACTGTGGTTATAGGCGGAGGCAAAGCAAGCATATCCATCGGTGATGCAGCCAATGCTCGGGGAAACTCTTCGATTGCCCTGGGGGATGGAGCGACGGTCTATAATGATGGGACCAATGCTCAGCTCAACGATAACAGCATGGCAATTGGAACGAAGGCCCGTACGGTTGCTTCGAATCATGCGATTGCGATGGGCAACAATGCTGCTGTGACGCAAAACAGTCATAGTGCTGCAGCGATTGGAGACAGCGCAAAGGCTGAGGCGGAAGGCGCACTGGCTCTAGGCAAAAGTGCGGCTGCTTCTGGAGCTGACAGCATTGCGGTTGGAACAGAGGCAGTCGCCAGTGGAGCAGATGCCTTGGCTATGGGTAAGAGTGCGCAAGCCAGTGGAGCAGATGCTGTTGCTCTTGGGAACGGAGCTGTTGCTGGGAGCAGTGCTTCTGTGGTTTTGGGCAAAGATGCCAGTGCCAATGCCGTCCGGTCTGTCGTACTTGGCCCTAATGCAGGGGTAGGTATGGTAGGGGATGTATTAGGGGCGAAGGGATCCCATGTAGTCATCGGAGACGGTGCTGGCAACAATATTGACGGACAACAGAACATTGCAATTGGCTACAAAACGGGAAATGATGTCAAAAGCGATCATAATGTTGCCATTGGTTCTGAAGCTGGGACCAATATCGGAGCAGGCGGAAACACATCGGAAGGGAAAAATGTTTCCATTGGATATCATGCTAATAAAAACGATTCTGCTGTATCGCGGATCCAGTCTACGGCTTTAGGCAGTGAGACGAAAGCTGCTGATGATGCCGTTGCAGTCGGGTATCAGGCACAGGCGAATGGAAATGGATCTACGGCAGTCGGGTTTAACGCCCAGGCTGCAGATGCGGCCAGTGTAGCTTTAGGTCAGGGCGCACAGGCTTCAGGCGGCAATGTTGCTATTGGCAATGACTCCGTGGCTAACGCCGCTATGATCAGTGGGACTGGGTATCTGACAGGACAGGCGGCTCCCAAGACTGCCGTTTCCGTCGGCAATGCATCGGCGCTGCGCCGTATTACCAATGTAGCTGACGGGGCACTAGATCAGGATGCCGTGACAGTGGCACAGCTCAAAAAATCAATCGATGCTACGGTAGCCCAGGTCAATGCCAATGTTTCTTCGGCAACGGCAAGCGGAGTTTATTATGATACGGTCACTTCCGGAGATGGAGACAGTATTACTCTCCGTAATAATGACAATAAGGGAACGAAAATCCATAATGTCGCCGCAGGGACATTGGGGACCGATGCAGCCAATGTAGCCCAGGTCAAAGAACTTGTAGATACGGCAAAGACTCATTACTATTCTGTGAAATCCACGAATCAGAATAACTATGACAACGATCTGGCCACGGGTGAGGATTCCATGGCGGCCGGCGTGAGCGCCAAAGCTTTAGGGGACAGGAGTGTTGCGCTGGGGAATAATACAGAAGCGCAGAGCCTTGGCAGTATTACAGTGGGAGCCGGTTATGAAGATCCGGTTAACCCGGGCAGCCTGAAACAGACGTTAGCCATCAGCGGTTATCAATATAACACGGCAATCGGGGCTGGCGCTCAGGCAGCCGGAAATCATTCTCTGGCTATAGGGACTTTGGCAACATCCTCTATAAAAAATGGTGGAAGCAGCGTAGATAAAGCTGTTGCCATTGGCTATTCTGCTGGCGTTTCTGATGACAAAGCCATCGCCATCGGCAGTGATGCCAAAAGCAACAGCAAAAGTGCTTCCGCTATTGGTGATACGGCTCAGGCACTGGCAGAAAATGCTCTCGCAGTGGGGACGAATGCACAGGCAGAAGGTGTTTCTTCCGGGGCAATCGGTACCCAAAACCGGGTCACTGGGGCAAATACATATGTTTTGGGCAGCCAGAACAGTACGGCTGCAACAGGTACAGCTGCTGATGTAAGTGCTTCGAATTCGGGGATCTTTGGGAATGAAAACCGAATGGAAGGGGACAGCAATCGTATTGTAGGGAATCAAAACGTGCTGAAAATGGAATCCCTTTCCAATAATTCTGCCAACCTGAAAGCCTTTGGTAATATTTTTGTAACGGGCAATCAGAATATGGTTACCGGGGATCCGGATACAAGTACAGCAGGCGATGCGGGTATTGTATCTGATATCGCTATTACCGGTTCGAAAAACACCATCCGAGCCAAAAATCAGAAAAACAAGGATTTGACGGATATCCAAATCATTGGCAACCAGAATACCCTTGATGCCACGGCGCAGAATACGGATTTGTCCAATACCCAGATATTGGGCAGCCATGTAACAGCCACTTTGGGGAATTCCGTCTATCTGGGCAGTAACTCTGCTTATGTTGCATCAGGAGCCACTACGAAAGGGATGGATGCTTACAGCAGCAACGGAACCTATCAATACGCTGGGGGGACCCCTGCTGGTATTGTAACGGTGGGCTCCGTGGGGAAAGAACGGCGCATCCAGAACGTTGCGGCCGGTCTGGTCAGCGCAAAGAGTACGGATGCTGTGAATGGAAGCCAGCTTTACACCATGACGCGGCCTCTGCGGTTTGCTGGAGATAATTCGACCATTGGCAATACTTCAGAAGCAGATGTCAATGTGCTCCATCGCGGTTCCGACCAGGCTATGTCCCTTTTGGGCGGTGCTAACAGCAACAATTTAAGCGATAATAATATCGGGGTGGTTGCCAATTCAGCCAATAATACGATGACCGTAAAATTGGCAAAAGATGTGACTGGGCTGAACAGTATTACGTCAAAAACCATAAACGCTGAGACGGTAAAGGCCGGCGATACCACCGTCAATAATCAGGGAGTGACCATAGCTGGAGGACCTTCTGTGACCAAAGAAGAAATCAATGCGAACGGTACGAAAATTACCAACGTAGCTGCTGGTACAGCGGATACAGATGCTGTCAACGTCAGTCAGTTGACGAAACAGTCTGCTGATTTAACGGAAAAAGGGTTCGGATTAAAGGATCAGGATGGAAATATCGTCCACAAATCCCTGGGAGAGGATATTGAAGTTACCGGGGACGGCAAAAATATTTCTACGAAAGTGGAAAACGGAACGATGAAAGTGGTCCTGAACGATGATCTGAACGTGAACAGTGTGACGACCACCGACGATAAAGGAAATAAGACCGTGACCAAGGGAAGCGGCATGACCATCACGGATAAAGATGGGAATGAGACAACGATTGGTGCTGGGGGTATTACGATCACGCCGAAAAATCCGGCACCAGGGACTTCTTCAGTTTCTTTGACAGAAAAAGGGCTGGATAATGGTGGCAACCAGATTCACAATGTGGCTGCCGGCACTGCTGGAACGGATGCTGTGAATGTCAGCCAGCTGAAAGATGAAATTGCCAAGAATGCTACTAAATTGGTAGATGGGAAAAATACGACAGTTACAGGCACAGGCACAACGGAAGATCCGTACAAGGTCAATGTCAATGATAATCTGAATCTGGGTGAAAAAGGCGAAAATGGTATAGACGGTTCCATCGGTGTGACGGGCAAAGATGGCTCAGCTGTTACCATCAATGGGAAAGATGGCTCTATCGGAATGAATGGAAAAGACGGGAAAGATGGGCTTACCATGAAATCTGCGAAGGGTCAGGATGGCGTGGATGGTTCCAATGGTGCTAATGGTATGACCCGTATTGTTTACGAAGATGATGGGCATGTCACCCATGAAGTTGCCACATTAGATGATGGACTGAAGTTTGCTGGAAATACAGGATCTGTGGCCAAAAAACTGAACAGCACCATGACCATCAAAGGTAATGGTACGAAAGCGGACGCAGAATATGATGCTTCCAACATCAAGACTGTAGTGGATGCAAATGGAGATCTGGTCATCGGATTGGACAAGAATCTGAAGGCAGATACTGTTACCGTGGGCGGCCGGGGCAAAGACGGCGCTGATGGCATCAATGGGGTTATTGGTGTAAAAGGTGCTGATGGCAAAGATGGGGTTACCATTTCTTCTATAGGTAAAGACGGAACCAATGGTACCGATGGTCATATTGGCATTAATGGCAAGGATGGTGCTTCTGCTGACATCCATGTTGTAAAAGGTGTGAATGGAGTAGACGGCACGGATGGCTATAATGGCACGGATGGTATTGATCGGATTGTCTATGAAGATCACAATGGGAATACCCAGACGGTTGCCACTATGAACGACGGAATGAAGTATGGCGGTGACGTAGGGAATGTAATCAGTAAAAAACTCAATGGGCAAGTGAATGTAGTTGGGGGCGTTACGGATTCTTCTAAACTGTCAACGGAAGACAATATCGGAGTGGTATCTGATGGAAGTGACAACCTGAAAATACGGCTTTCAAAGGATTTGAAAGGACTGGATTCGGTTACCACGAAGACTGTTACAGCAGACACTGGGAATATCACGACGGTAAATGCCAGCACTGTCCACGTTGGAGACACTACCATAACGACGGGAGAGATGACAATCCAAAACGGTTCCGCAGGTCAGGATGTTACGCTCAATAAAGATGGGCTGAATAATGGTGGAAATAAGATCACCAATGTAGGTCCTGGAGATATTTCATCGACCAGTACGGATGCCGTAAATGGAAGCCAGTTGTACCGTGCGGAAAACCGGATCAGTCAATTGGGAGATCGAGTGAACCGTGTTGGGGCAGGTGCCGCGGCTCTGGCAGGATTGCACCCATTGGATTTCGATCCAGATGACAAATGGGATTTTGCTGCAGGGTATGGTAATTATAAAGATGCTCATGCAGTCGCTATCGGAGCGTATTATCGTCCTAACGAAGATACGATGTTCAGTGTGGGAGGTTCCTTTAGCGGAGGCGAAAATATGGTGAATGTTGGTGTCAGCTGGAAATTTGGGCAGAAGAGCCACATCTCCCGTTCACGTGTTTCCATGGCTAAAGATATGTTGGCTATGAAGAATCAGATTGAAACGCTGACAAAAAAATTGGCAGCCTATGAATCGGGTCAGCCTGCAAAATTGGTTCCTACAGCAACCGGAACTATGATCTTCCCAGATGTACCGGAAAATCATTGGGCTTATGAGTATGTTAAGAACTTAGCGGAACGAGGTTATCTGAAAGGATATCCGGATGGAGAATTTAAAGGCGATAGAGCGATGACACGTTATGAATACGCAGCCATTATTTACAGGGCTTTACAAAATGGAGCGCCTTCGGATGGTAACATGACCCGTTCTGTAGATGACTTTGGTCCTGAATTGGTTAAAGTGCAGAATATCGATCGTTTCCGCGTAGACCGAATTTCCGGTAAAGATAATGATCGGCATAAGGTGGAACGTGTACGGGTAAATGATAAAGATGATAAAACCCAAAATGTGTACCGTGATGTTTACGGAAACCATATTCAAAAGTAGGGCACGGTAGATAAGAAGTATAAAAGCGCCAGTTGCTCGAAAGGAGTGACTGACGCTTTTATATTAGTGTTGAATATAAAGTTGGGCTTGAAGATGGGTTACCAGTAGAAGTGTATAAGTATATAAAATATAGTTTTTTATGATAGTGTTGATAGATGATATCTGGGAAAATTTTAAATTCTGATTGCAGTTTGACTTTTTTATTCATCATCACTTGGTTAATTTAATAGTTGGTGCATATTACAATTATAAGCCACCAACACGGGTTAGAATATATTGGTCATTATTTTTGATTAAATTATAGAACTCAGATTTGCTATTTACCCATAGGCCTTCATTTTTTCCATTACCTGCAATCCAAGCCGGAGCTATGGTTTTTACTGAATATGATACATCATAATAGTGATTGTCTGTCTTACTGGTATCGTTTATTGGGCCATTAATTCGATTAATTTTATAATCGAAAATTTGATTTTTAGTGAATAATCTCTCGGATTTATAATAGTCAAATTCTTGGATTAGTATTTTGTTAACAATTTCTTTTTCTGATAATCCCTCTACGTCTGATATTGCTATGTGATTATATTGAACCTTTTCGGATGGTATGGATTCATACGAATAGAATAATAAATATACAACTCCTATTAGTATAATCACTCTAGTTTTTGTTTCTATTTTCTTAGCCTTAATGCATTTATAGATGGTAATAATTATCACAAGAAAAGTGACGATATATAATAAAAACAAAGAATCACTTATAAACATAATCATTTTTAATATCACCTATTTTCGAAAAGCACAATAGAATTAAAGATTAAAATAAAAAACGCAAGTTTTTAGAAAACAGTGGAATAGATGAGCTATTTTTTACATCGATAAATATTAACTTAAGTGTAACGAAGATACGCCAATACAATCAAATTATATCATGAATTGTATATAGATGATAGATGTGAGTAAAATTGGGGCTTAAATATGTTTTATAGTGCCAAGGACAAATTTAGGGTTATGTTGTAGGCCTGTTCAGTTGGCAAACTTCCGTCCTTTTCAATTCAGAATTTTTATGAAATTAATAAAGTTAACTGCAATATTTTCAAAATTGAGATTTGTCGTAATTTGAAGAATTATAAATTAATTCTTCAAATCGACTTTTAACTATTGCGGATCTGGGCAACTTCATTGCAATTAATAAAGAAATTCCTAGTGAGAAAGGAGTTAGAAAAAATAAGAGGGTTAAAATTAGTATCCACCTATTTTTTTTAACATGCACACGGGGTGTTCAAAATTCTGACTATCGTTCGATTGTATCAAATACGGACACCTTTGAGACGACATCTTCACGACCGGTGCGACCTTAGAAGCCTGCGCTCATGCCTTGAAACAAAAAGGCGCCGCCAGCGTGACGGGCCTCGTCATCGCCAGCGGCGCACCATAAAATAAACGCAGTTCGCAGGCTGCAGATGGCAGGCCGCAATGGCTCCCCTGATAGGGGAGCTGTCAGCGAAGCTGACTGAGAGGTTGATTGGCTGTTTCCTCGGACTCAGATGCGGCGTTCCGCCGCGACAGACTCAAGCTGACAACGACGCTTCGGGAAGCCCTCAGCGCGTAGCGGGACGCCTTGCCAGGACGTCCCCTACGATATCGCATACAGGCGATGAATAAAAAAGCGCTGTCTTCATGTGACAGCGCTTTTTATACGATGTTTTTGATGATGGAATCGAACTTTCAAGTAGACGGCAATGTCTGCCTATGATATACTAAATCCGAGGTTCTGCCTAAAACGGTAGGCGGTTGGTCCCTTGCTTTTCCAGGAGGGACTTTATGTGCCCCTCCAATCCCAATGGAAAGGAGGGGAGGACAATGACTTTAACGGTGGATCTGTTTATCAGTATACTATCTTTCGGTATGGCCGCATTTGCAATCGGTTATTCCTTAGGTCGAAGTTCAAGTAAAACACAAAAATAACCGCCCTCGAGTCCAATCTTAAGCGGTTACTTTTGTGACTATTAACTTTGAGACCAACCGTCTATCGGCAGGACCTCTTTTCGTTTCTATTATAACGTCATTTATTAATTTTCGTCAAGCCGTTATTATGCGATAGAGTAAGGTTTTCGTCCACACTGCGATGGAAATGAACGCAGTTCGCAGGTGGCCGGCCGCAGGTCGCTGCGGTCTTGCAGACCGCAAAAAAACGGCCAACGGCCGTCCACTACGGAGGCCCCGGACGGGGCAAATTTACGAGCCAAGGGTCACTCGAGGCGATGTTGTTATTCTGAATTTGTTGCCGCGCAGCGGCATCTGAATCCGAGGCGGCCTGCGAACTGCGAACTGCGACCTGCGGCCGGCGTTCTTCCATTCGATGAACGATCTACGATGAACGTAAAAAGCGCTGTCTTCATGCGACAGCGCTTTTTTAGTGATTACAATGTGTTATTAACCTAATGTTTCGATAAAAGCCTTGACCACTTCCGGATCAAAGAGCAGGCCCGACGCGCTGAAGAGTTCGCGGACGGCCTGTTTTTTGGTTTTCGCCCAGAATTCTGCCGACGGGTTGATGATCATGTCGTAGTAATCGGCGACGGCGATGATGCGCGCCCCCAAGGGGATATTGGCACCGCGCAGGTGTTTGGGAAAGCCCGAGCCGTCCCAGTGTTCGTGGTGATAGCGGATGTAAGGCACGATGTCCTGGCAGCAGGGGATGTTTTCCAGCATGTTGCCGCCGGCTGCGGCGTGGCGCTTGTACTGCGCCTTTTCCGAGCGGTTGAGGTAGGGCATCTTGGCCAGCAGGGTATTGGACACGAAGAGCAGGCCCACGTCATGGAGGAGTGCTGCGTATTTCACTTGTTCGATTTCACTCTTGGGCAGCGTCAGTTTGGCGGCGACGCTGACGCTGTAGTTAGCGACCTGCAGGGAATGCATATATAAGCGCTGACTCTTCAACTGTATGAAATTGAGCAATTCCGCTGTAATGGCGTCGAGGGACGTCATTTCTTCCCGGGCAATGCCCGCAGCCTGTTTTAACGATACCATATACATGACCAACAAACCCTTTCATCTGCAAACGTGTTACTTGTTCGTCGTCCGATGTGCCCGGCGTACCTTCTGCGGATGGCGGAGGATGTTGAACATCTTCACACTCGTCTTCTTGATGCGTGCGCCGGTGTTTTTCATGCGCCGTGCCGTCGTGATCTTCGATTTGCGTTTCGGGCGCATGTCGCGGATAGAGCCGAAATCACCGCGGCGGATACTTGTCGCTTTGATGCGGTCTGAGCGGAGGTTTACCTTCAGGGTGCTCATGATCTGGCTCGTCTTGAGGTCGATATTAAAACTGTAGATGTCCACTGCCACGTAGGACAGGGGAGGATAGGCGTGAATACAAATATGTGCGTTGCCGGAAACGGCAATACACGTCAGTTCGTCGTCGATATGGAAGAATGTAATCCCTTCGACAGGGGCGCCGACGAGGTCGAACGCGCGCTCTACCAAGGGCTGCAAATCTTCGGCCTCCGAAAAGGAAGCCTTGCAGTTATAAAAATCGATGAGTACATGTTTTCCTAATGTGTTATTCATAAATCTCCACCCGTTACTTAGTTACAGCTTATTATATACTGTTTTCGGGCCAATGTAAACAAAAAAAAGACCCGTTCCCGATGTTTTTTTGCATCAGGAACGGGTCCTTTATGCGCCAGCCGCCAGCCACTCACTGCTGACAGCTGACTGCTAGCCGCTGACCGCCAACTGCCAGGGGTTAGGGCCTAGCAGCTAGGGGTTAGTGTCTGACAGCGTTTTCCACATACTAACAGCTAACAGCTAACGGCTAACAGCTCGCCACACTCATGCGGCATGGGCACGCATGGGCGTGAAGGTGAAGCCATTGCCGTCGTAGCCGATGGTGACTGTATCGCCTTCGCGGATAGTACCGGCGATGATGTCGCGGCTCAGGGCCGTTTCGACGGTATGCGTGATCAGGCGGCGCAGCGGACGGGCACCGAACTGCGGGTCGAAGCCTTTGTCGGCCAATTCCTGCAGGGCTTCGTCGGTCCAGGTGAGGTGGATCTTGACCTGTTTTTCCAGACGTTTGCCCAGGCGTTCCAGGAGGATAGCGGCGATATTGCGTACCTGGTCTTTCTGGAGCGCTTTGAAGACGACGATGTCGTCGACACGGTTGAGGAATTCCGGACGGAAGTACTGTTTGAGCAGTTCGCGGACTTTCTTGTTGGCTTCGTCGTAATCCTTCGATTCGAGGATTTCGTGGGAGCCGAGGTTACTGGTCATGATGATGATGGTGTTCTTGAAGTTGACTACACGGCCTTTGCCATCGGTCAGGCGGCCATCATCGAGAATCTGCAAGAGGACGTTGAAGATGTCCGGATGGGCCTTTTCGATTTCGTCGAGGAGGATGACGCTGTACGGACGACGGCGGACGGCTTCAGTGAGCTGGCCCCCTTCATCATAGCCGACATATCCCGGAGGAGCCCCGATCAGGCGGGATACGGTATGTTTTTCCATGTATTCCGACATATCGATACGGATGATGTTGCGTTCATCATCGAAGAGGGCTTCAGCCAGGGTCTTGGCCAGTTCGGTCTTGCCGACACCGGTCGGGCCGAGGAAGATGAAGGAACCAATCGGACGGTTCGGATCCTTGATACCGGCACGGGCGCGGATGATGGCATCGCTCACGACGCGGACGGCATCGTCCTGGCCGACGACCCGTTTATGCAGCGTTTCGTCGAGGTGCAGGAGTTTTTCCCGTTCGCCCGTCATCATCTTGGTGACCGGGATACCCGTCCAGCGGCTGACGACCTGGGCGATATCTTCTTCGCCGACTTCTTCTTTGAGGAGCTGCGAATCCTGATGTTCAGCCAGGTAGGCTTCCTGTTCCTTCAACTGTTTCTGCAGTTCCGGCAGTTTGCCGTACTTCAATTCCGAAGCCTTGGCCAGATCGTAGTTGCGTTCGGCCTTGGACATTTCGCCTTTGACGGCGTCGATTTCTTTCTTCAGGCCCTGGGTGCGCAGAATGGACTGTTTTTCTTTATCCCACTGGGCTTTGAGCTTGCTTTCTTTTTCTTTCAGTTCGTTCTTCGTTTCCGTGATCTTGGCCAGGCGTTCTTTGGAAGCGTCGTCCGTTTCTTTGTTCAAGGACTGTTCTTCGATTTCCAGCTGCATGATCTTATGGCGCAGTTCGTCAATCGGCGTCGGCATGGATTCGATTTCCGTACGCAGTTTGGCGGCAGCTTCGTCGACGAGGTCGATGGCCTTATCGGGCAGGAAACGGTCGGAAATGTAGCGGTCCGACAAGACGGCGGCAGCGACCAGGGCTTTATCACGGATGCGGACGCCATGATGGACTTCGTAGCGTTCTTTCAGACCACGGAGAATGGTGATCGTGTCTTCAACAGAAGGCTGATCGACCATGACCGGCTGGAAACGACGTTCCAAAGCGGCATCTTTTTCGATGTATTTCTGGTATTCATTGAGCGTCGTAGCGCCGATGCAGCGCAGGTCACCGCGGGCCAGCATCGGTTTCAGGATGTTGCCGGCATCCATGGAGCCTTCAGAGGCGCCGGCACCGACGACAGTGTGGATTTCATCGATGAAGAGGAGAATCTGGCCGTCCGATTTGGCGATTTCATTGAGGACTGATTTGAGTCGTTCTTCAAATTCGCCACGGTATTTGGCACCGGCGATGAGGGAACCCATATCGAGGGAGTAGAGGGTCTTGTTCTTCAGCGATTCCGGGACGTCGCCGCTGACGATACGGCGGGCCAGGCCTTCGACGATAGCCGTCTTGCCGACACCAGGTTCACCGATGAGGACCGGGTTGTTCTTACGGCGGCGCGAGAGAATTTCGATGGTGCGGCGGATTTCGTCGTCACGGCCGATGACCGGGTCCAATTTATTCTGGCGGGCAGCAGCGGTCAAGTCGCGGCCGTATTTTTCCAGGGCCTTGTAGTTTTCTTCCGGGTTATCGCTGTTGACGTTAGCCTTGCGGTTGGCTTTGATAGTACTCATGATCTTGTCCTGGGTCAAGCCGAATTCACGGCACAACTGCTGGACTTCGTCGTCGCTTTCGCTGACGATACCCATGAGGATATGTTCGGTGCTGATATATTCATCGTGCATGGAGTCGGCCAACTGCTGAGCCTTGCCGATGACACGGACCATTTCCGTCGACATGGACAACTGGCTGGAACCTTTGACAGACGGGATTTTCTTCAATAACTGTTCCAAGCGGGCCTGGAGCATGGGGACGTCAGTGTGGCATTCCGAGAAAATCGTATTGAGCAGGCCTTCCGGTTCTTTCGTCAAGCCCATGAGCATATGGACCGATGAGAGTTCCTGGTTATAATGAAGCGCGGCAATCTGCTGGGCAGACTGGAAGGCTTCGATGACCTTTTGCGTATATTTTTCGTTTCCCATAATTAAGACCTCCTTACTTATGGTGGAAGTAATCATTCTTAGGAGCTTTCCTCAAGCTCTAGTATTATTATATCGTTAAAAGTCAAAAAGTCAATAGAACAAAAAGAAAAATAAGAAAAATATTTGACAAAGGAAGGAACCTTTAGCTACACTTATTTTGTCAGAAAGGAGACGGATATATGGACGAAAAAGAACGGAAAGCTTTTGAAGGCGATGCTCAAGCGCAGTGTGACATGGGCGATGACTATTTTTTTGAAGCTTTCGATGCGGATATAGAAGATAAAGATGTTTTATATAGGAAAGCTATCTATTGGTATCACCGGGCCGCCCAGAAGGGCCACGCCGCCAGTCAGTACAACCTGGCCTATCAGTATGAACACGGTCTGGGGATAGAGATTGACTTGGAACAGGCCGTGTACTGGTACCGCCGGGCCGCCAATCAAGGCTACGGCGCAGCCGAGAACAATCTGGGCCATCTTTACGAAACGGGATGCGGCCTGCCCCAGGACTATGCCCAGGCCCTGCACTGGTACGGCCGGGCGGCGCGGCACGACGATGCCGACGGCCAGTGCAATACGGCCATCATGTACCAGTTCGGCTATGCCGGCAAGCGGGATTACGACAAGGCCGCCTATTGGTACGCCCAGGCCGCCGGGAAGGGCCAGACCATTGCCCAGAACAACCTGGGATACCTCTATGAGACAGGGCGCGGCGTCCCGCAGGACTGGGAACTGGCGGCACACTGGTATTACGAAGCGGCCATGGCTGGTGACGGACCGGCCCAGAACAACCTGGGCGTCCTCTATCGCGACGGCCACGGCGTCCGCCAGGACCTGTACCAGGCCGTCTATTGGTTCGCCCAGTCTGCCGCTTCTGGCTATAAAGAGGGCATGAAGAATTATGCCCGTGCCCTGGAAAAGGGGGAAGGCGTGGAGAAGGACACCGTCGAAGCGGCCTATTGGCGGCAGAAGGGAAATGAACAGGACTGACATTTTTACGTAATTTTGACGGAATTCATAAATAAGACTTACATGATGAATCTACTATAATTCCAACAAAGTCACGGCCAAAGGCTTGAAAGCCGAAAAGACCTACTGGTATCAGGTCAAAGTCGACGGGACCTGGCAGGCCGCTCAGCCGGTCAAGACGGGGAATCCGGACGACTTCACCTTCATGTATGTCGGCGACCCGCAGATCGGTGCATCGGCTGGCCAGACACCGGCTGAAGGCAGTGCCAAACAGACTGGCGAAATCGCAACCCGCAACGATGCCTATAACTGGAACAAGACCTTGAACGAAGCCTTGAGCCAGCATCCGGAAATCAACTTCCTCTTTTTCCCCATGGTCCTGCGCGGTATGGGTCCCGTCGCAGCGGCCGTCATCACGTCGGTCATCGTCCTGGCTGCGACGATGTACCTCATCAATGGCTGGACGAAAAAGAGCCTGGCTGCCTTTGGGGCGACCCTGGGCGTCATCCTGACAGCCTGCCTGGCGGCCATCCTCTTCGGCCATGCCGTCAACCTGTCGGGCTATAACGTATCGAATATCGAAAACATGATGTTCGTCGCCCAGAATACCCTCATCGACGTCGGACAGATCCTCTTTGCCGGCATCCTCTTCGCCAGCCTCGGCGCCGTCATGGACATCGCCATGGACATCGCCATGGACGTGACCGCTGCCTGTGCAGAACTGGAACGGCATAAGCCGGACATCAGCCGCAAGGCCCTGTTCACGGCAGGCATGAACGTCGGCCGCGACGTCATGGGCACCATGTCGACGACCCTCATCCTGGCCTTCTTCGGCGGATCCCTCGGCGTATGGCTCCTGGACTACGCCTACGACCTGCCGTACCTGCAGCTCGTCAACTTCAATGCCGTCGGCATTGAAATCATGAAAGGCTTCTCAGCCAGCTTCGGCGTCATCTTCACCGTACCCATCGCCGCGGCCTTGAGTGCAGTGACACATAAAGTGGAACATAAATGATGTAAAGGACGCAGGCCGCCGTTCGCAGTTCGCAGACCGCCGCGGATTCAGATGCGGCGTTCCGTCGCGACAGACTCGCGATTTGATTACGACCGTGTGCCATTCGTCATGAATTCCGGCTATGCACAGGATTCTCGGCGGGCGCGCCACGTGCACGCCCCTACACATCGCATACAGGCGATGAATAAATGAATGAGGCTCACAGGCCGCAGGCGGCTGGCCACAAAAAAATATGGTCTGACCGTATGTGTAGGGGCCTTGCCTCCCATGTTAAGAGGAGGGGGGCACGAAGGGGTGGAGGGGTTCTTTAAGGCGGTCCGCAAGGTCCCTTTTACTTTATAGTTTACAGAGAAAACTTTTAAATTTAAAATCATCCGCTAACATCTAGTTGCTGACTGCGTAAAAAGGCTTGTCGCACGTGCGACAAGCTTTTTTTTGCTATAATATAGCCGTCTCGCTGATGGATTCCATGAGTGTGTGGATTGAAATTGTAATATTGAGTAATAAGCTATTGAGGGCCTGTCGTATGGTATTCATACGACAGTTTTTTTTATGGATAAAATTTACTATTCAATATTACAGAAAATATATATTGACTATTGACGTGAAACGGAGTATACTGAGTGTATCAAAACCGAATTATAGAATTTACAAAATTGTAGAGAAAGGAGAACAGAAATGGGAAATATATTTGGTATACCAAAAACACAGAAATTGGCAGGAAGTGCATCATTCCCTATGCGTTATATCGTGTAGATGGCTATGTATCGGCTAACCTGGCCCGGAAAGTGACCGGTTTCAGCGAAGATGATTTGCAGT